>Ga0073928_10011154_pt1 | contig 10525 bp, 8 predicted proteins | sample PaiPotPPA55metaG_FD_76969 | JGI IMG/M metagenome (GOLD analysis project Ga0073928, IMG submission 76969) | Iron sulfur acid spring bacterial and archeal communities from Banff, Canada, to study Microbial Dark Matter (Phase II) - Paint Pots PPA... ...
ATGCAAAGGGTCATGACCGCGGGGTGGGCGAACTGGCGGGCGCTGGCGACCCATTTATAGTTAAACCCGACCGCCTGCGCCACGGCCTTGATCGCCTCTTCCCGGCCCGTGAGGAAGTGCCATCCCTCGGCACCCTCGCGGCCGAAATCCCTCGTGTACGACTCCTTCTTCCGGGCGGCGAGACTCGGCGTCTCCGCCGGGTCGATGCTGAGGAAAACGATCTCGTAGTCGCTTCCGGGCGCAAGTTTGGCCGCCTTGAAGGCGTCCACCAGGCCATGCGACATCAGGCTGCACAGCATCGGACAGCCGTAGTACCCCAGTTGGAGCACGACCGGCTTGTGACCGTCGAAGTATTGGCGGAGCTGCACCGGCTTGGCGGTCTCGTCCACCAACGACAGATCGAGCGGGACCTGGTTGCCAAGGTGCTCTGAGACCGAAACGCCGCTGAGGTCCGCTACAGCTACCGGCGGTGCATCGGCAAAGTTCACGCCCCGCGCCCGTGACTGCACCGCCAGCACCAGTGCGATCGCAGCCAGTACGAATTGTCCCGATCCACGTCTCATTGCAGTTCTCACAAATTGCTTCATCTGGCCGGAATCTTTCCATTGCCCTCGGCCAGGATCCGCATTGCCTCGCTCACGGGCACGTGGTAGTGCCGGTTATTGATCCGATGCGAGATCTCGAGGTTCTTCTCCTGCTCGGCCCGCAGGTCCGCAAGCCACGTGTTAGGCGACTGGTCCCACTTGGCCGCCACCTCTTGTTTCTCCTCGCTCTTGTACCAGGCGTCCACCGCGATCACCGTCACCAGCAGCAACAAGGCCGAGACGAAGATTGCGGTCAGAAACATCGTGGCGTCGATTTCGTTCTTCATCGCCATGGGGCGCCTCTCCATCTGCTACACATTCTGGAAAGCCAGCGATTCCTGGAGCCTCGGATCCGCAATCGGACGGAGACTGGCCGCCCCAAGGTAGTGGAGGAACGTCGCCACCACCGCGCCGCCGATTCCTACCACCGCGGCGAGATCAACCGCGATTGACGCCACGGTGAACTTCGGGCACTGGGGCATCACGAGCCAATAGACATCGAGTAAATGAAACGCCAACGCCCACACCGCCCAGGCCAGCAGGACGCCGGGTCGTCTCTTCACATGCCGCGACATGAGACCCGCGAACGGAACCAGAAGCTGGCCGAACAGGATCGCCACGATCACCCACGACCATCCGGTCACGCGGCTGGCAACCGTCGTCGCGCCGCGCCGCTCGAACCAGGTGATCTCCTCAGGGATATTCGCGTACCACAGCAGCATGTACTGGCTGAACGCGATGTAACCCCAGAAGAACGTAAACCCGAACAGGTATTTGCCCAGGTCGTGATAATGCTCGACGGTGATGCTGCGATTGAGGTACCCCGCCCGCTGGAGCAGCCGGGCGGCGATGATCAGCACTGCGAAGCTGGCGACCGCGGACCCGGCAAAGTAATAGACGCCGAAGATCGTGCTGAACCAATGCGGATCGAGCGACATGATCAGGTCCCCCGCCGCTCCGGTCAGTGTTAGACCCAGCACGAGCATGCAGATGCCGCTGAGGACCTGCATCCGCGACGTGGCGGCTGGGTCGACGCTCTTGTCCTGATCGACCGACTGCTTGCGGTACCACAACGCCATCCAGGACCAGATGGCAAAGTAAAAGACGACGCGGCCGATGACGAAACCCGGGTTGAGCCACGCCCGCTTCTGAAGCACGACCGAGTCGAGGGTCGGGTGCTCCACGGCATCGGCGCCATTGGTGTCCGGCGCCTCGGATGCCTCCCCGCGCTCGGCGGCACGGACCGCCTCCGGTGTCGCGGTGCTGAGCGGAAGCGCCCACGGATACGGCGTGCCCTTCTGGGCCGCGATCGCCGCCAGCAGGGGGACCGACAGAATGCCGAGCACCGGGATGGTCGCGGCGATCGCCTCGCCGATCCGCCGCACCGTCACGCTCCACCCCGCTCGCGTCAGGTGCTGCATCAACACGAAGAACAGCGCGCCAAGGGCGATACTGAGGAAAAATGCGTATCCAAAGAGATAAGCGAAGTAGAACCGGCGCAGCCCGCCGTCCTTGCCGTAGCCCAGGACCAGGCTGAGGGCCAGCCCGACCGCGGCGACGATCGCCGCGGCCATGAAGGCCGGCCTGGCCCGCTCGCCAAGCCGGAGCTTTTCGCCAGCCGGGCCGGGTTGTTTCGCATGTGCTGCCATTAGCTCTCCGACCATCGATACGAATCGTCAGTGGGACGATTCCAGCTTCGCCTTCTCCTTGACCGCGTCGGACACGAGCCGGGACGGCGTGTCCTGGCTCAACTGAAGCGCTCGCACGTACGCCACGATCGCCCATCGGTCCTCCACCGGGACCTGCGGCCCGTAGCCGGGCATGTTGCGGATGCCGACGCTGATCGTGTTGAAAATGTGCCCCTCGGGCCGGACCTTGACCGGCGCCTTGGTCAGGTCGGCGGCCTGGACCCACTGCGTGCCGCCCGACAGCGGCGGGTCGAGTTTTTGAAGGTCCAGCCCCCGCTCGTTCACCGTCCCATGGCCGTACCCGTCGCGGCCGTGGCACACCGAGCAATAGATATTGAACCGCTCCTGCCCGCGCTTCAGCAACGCCTCGTCTACCCTCACCCGGGTCGGGAAGCCCTCGAAGAACTTCACCTCGGCTTTGCCGGTCTTGGGGTCAATGATCTGCGAGTAGCCGCGATAGTAGTCATCGTCGTCTTGAAGCTGGCCCCGGGCGACGGCGCCGTCGATCCGGGGCCGGTCGGCGCGGCCGTCGGCGAAGACGTCGCTGCCCTGCTGCTCACGGTATTTGGGCTGCACCCCCATGTCCTGCATGAACGCGACGCGCGGTTTGTCGGAAACCGAGGCCCGCGCCCGCGCGAACAAAGCCAACGGCACCCACGAGGCCACGACCAGGATGAGCCCACCAGAGACGAGCCAGGACGGAAGCTTCCCGGGCTTCGGCGGACGGGGCGCCTCGGTGTACCGCGGCAGGTTGTTGTGCGACTGGTGCATGGCCCTCTAGTCCTCAACCTTTTCCACCGCGACCGCGCCAAACTCCTTGAGCAACTCGATCGTGCGCAGCTCGTCGAACTCCTTGTCGCCGGCGTCCACCACGATGAAGAACCGATCATTGGTGACGCGGCGGAAGCGGTCGCTTTTGAACAGCGGGTTGTAAAGCATCGGCAGGCGGTTAAGGGCGAACATCCCGAACACGGCTGTCACAGCGGCACACAGCACGGTGCACTCGAAGATGATGGGGATGTTGGCCGGCAGGCTCCAGAAGGGCTTGCCGCTGATGGGGATCGGATAGTCGTGGGCGTTGCAGAACCACTGGAGCCACATCCCGCCCACCAGCCCGAAAAGCCCGCCTGCCAGCACCAGCCACGGAAGCCGGGTGGGACGAATGGCCATCACATCGTCGATGCCATGGATGGGGAACGGCGTATGGACGTCCCAGCGCAAATACCCGGCCTTCCGCACGGCGCCCGCCGCCGCGACCACGTCATCGACCGTCTCGAACTCGGCCAGGAGCGCCACCAGCTCCGTCGCTTCCGCGACGGTTCGTGCTTTCGCTTCCTGTTCCATCACCGTGCTCATGGGCGCTCGCTCTTCATCCGCTGCCTCACCGCCGGGGCCGGCTCGTCATCGAGTGGGCCGCTGTCGGGCTCGTAGTTACTTTGGTCCGCGTTCCCGGTACCCTCTTCATCGTCCGGCTCCTCATGGTGCGGGTGTGCCTGCGGCAGGACGGTCTTCACCTCGGCCATCGCTACTACCGGCAGGAACCGGCAGAAAAGCAGAAACAGCGTGAAGAACAGCCCGAAGCTCCCGGCCAGCATCGCGATGTCGATCAGCGTCGGCTTGAACCAGTGCCAGCTCGACGGCAGAAAATCCCTCGTCAGCGACGTGACGATGATCTCGAATCGCTCGAACCACATCCCGATATTCGCCAGGATCGCAACAGTCATCACCACCCAGAGGTTCTTGCGCATCTTCTTGGACCACAGCACCTGCGGGGCGACGACGTTGCAGAACGTCATGATGCACCACGACCACATGTACGGACCGAACGCCCGGTTGTAGAAGGTGAACTTCTCGAAGTGGTTGGTGCTGTACCAGGCGGTCCAGAACTCGGTCATGTAGGCGTAGGCGACGATCAGCCCGGTGCCGAGCATGATCTTGCACATGTTTTCGATGTGCCGCAGCGTGATCAGGTCCTTGAGGCCGAACAGCTCGCGCGCCGGGACGGCCAGCACCAGCACCATCGCGAATCCTCCATAGATGGCGCCGGCGACGAAGTAGGGCGGAAAGATCGTCGTGTGCCAGCCGGGGACCTGGCTGGTGGCAAAATCGAAGCTCACCACGCTGTGCACCGACAGCACCAGCGGGGTCGCCAGCGCCGCCAGAAGCAGGTACGCCCGCTCGAAACGGTGCCAGTGCCGGCTGGAGCCGTTCCATCCAAGCGCTAGGACTCCATACACGATCTGCTTCACCTTGCCGGTGGCGCGGTCGCGAAGCGTCGCGATGTCGGGGACCAATCCCGTGTACCAGAACAGCAGCGAGACCGTGAAGTACGTGCCGACCGCGAAGACGTCCCACAAGAGCGGCGAGCGGAATTGCGGCCAGGTTCCCATCTGGTTGGGAATGGGAAAGAGCCAGTATGCGAGCCACGGCCGGCCGACGTGGATGCCCGGGAACATCGCCGCGCAGATGACCGCGAAAATGGTCATCGCCTCGGCAAACCGGTTGATCCCGGTCCGCCAGCGCTGGCGGAACAGGAACAAGATGGCGGATATCAGCGTGCCGGCGTGGCCGATGCCGACCCAGAACACAAAGTTCACGATCGGGAACCCCCAGCCCACCGGCTGATTGTTGCCCCACACGCCCACGCCGGTCGTCACCAGGTACAGAATGCAGATGCCGAGGACCCCCAGAAACGACAGCGAAATGGCAAACGCGATCTTCCACGCCAGCGTCGTCTTCCGCTCGGCGACCTTGCAGACCTCGTCGGTGATCCCGTTGAAGTCGAGACCGCCCAGCACCAACGGCTGCCGCGCCCGCGGGTCGTCAGACGTGTTATCAATCTCCAGGTTGGCCGGAATTGCTGTCATGAGTATGTCTTGTGGCACGGGCTACCAGCCCGTGAGCCAATCACGCCTGGTTTCCACGACGAGCTCCCGCTGAAAAACCCCGGTATCCGAGCCGGGTGTTTCCAAAAGCACCCGCGTTCTGCCGTCCAACTCGCTCGGCCACCGGCTGGTAGCCCGTGCCACGTCAAACGTCCACCGGATTGCGGAGCTTCGCCAGGTACTTGGTACGCGGCCGCGTGTTCAGTTCTTCGTCCAGCACGCCGTAGGCCCGTGGGCCCTTGTGGAGCTGCACGAGCCTTGAATCCGGATCGTTCAAATCTCCGAAGACGATCGCCTGAGTCGGGCAAGCCTGCTGGCAGGCGGTGACGATGTCGCCGTCGGCCACGTCCGAGCCGGCCGCCCGTTTGGCGATGGTCGCCGAGTGGATTCGCTGCACGCAGTAGGTGCACTTTTCCATGACGCCGCGCATGCGAACGCTCACGTCGGGGTTGAAGGCCATCCGCCTGATCTTGTCGATGGTCTCGTTCTCCTGAGCGTCGGGGATGCCGGCCCACGGCGTGCCCCAGGTGCTCCGCGGGTCCTTGCTGTGATAGTCGAAGTAGTTGAACCGCCGAACCTTGTACGGGCAGTTGTTCGAGCAGTAGCGCGTGCCGATGCAGCGGTTGTACACCATCGTGTTCAACCCTTCGCTGTCGTGCACGGTAGCGCCTACCGGGCAAACCTGCTCGCACGGGGCATTTTCGCACTGTTGGCACATCATCGGCTGATGCACGACCTCTACGCCCGGGTCCTCGGCATCGCCCTTGAAGTACCGGTCAACGCGGATCCAGTTCATGGTCCGGTGGTTGGTGGCCTCCACCTTGCCGACGATCGGGATGTTGTTCTCGGCCTGACATGCAACGGCGCAGGCATTGCAGCCGATGCAGGTATTCAGGTCGATCGCCATCCCCCAGGCATGGGTGTCATTGAACTTGCTGGGCGGCTCGAAGAGTTGAAGGGCCACCTTCCGCGGCCCGCCGAGCGCCGAGCGGGGGTCGCGCTTGTATTCTTCAAAGCTGGTCTCGTGAATGATCTTGCCGCTCTGGCCTTTTTCTCCGGTGCGGACCGCACGCCCTTCTGCCCCGACGGTGTCGAGAATGTGGTGGTCCTGGGTTGCGACGAGCCGGTAGTGGCCGGCCGCCTTCTGCAGCTTCGCGCCGGATGTTACGTCGAACCCCTGGGTGGTGCGGACTGAGTAAGTATTGAACCCCAGACGATCGCCGATCGGCCCCGAGGAGGTTCGGCCATAGCCCAGCGGCAGCGTGACGACGCCTAATGGTTGGCCCGGCATCACGTACCCGGCGATCTCCAGCGCGGGCCGGCCAGCAACTTCGATCCGGATGATGTCGCCCGTCGCGACGCCCAGTGAGTCCGCATCCTTCTTGGAAATAAGTGCGGCATTGTCCCAGACCAGCTTGGTCAGCGGGTCCGGCGTCTCCTGGAGCCAGCCGTTATTCGCATACCGCCCGTCTAACACGTGCGAGTCAGATTGAAAACGCACGAAAAAGCCTCGTGGCGGCGAGGGCGCGGGAGAAAACTCAATCGTCTTCACGCTAACGTCGGCCATTTTGAAGCCGCTGTCCTTGAGCGAGCCGGCTTCGATGACGGCACGAAGGGCGCGTTCGAATCCATCCGGCGGGAGAAGTTGCGCCCACGTTCGTTTGATGATCTCGTGACCATCAGTCACCGAGTCGTTGGTAATGAGAGCCAGGACCTCGATCGCCGATTTACCGCCGTACAAGGGCAGGATCAGCGGCTGAACGATCCCCGCCGTTCCGTCCCACGCCCGCGCGTCGCCCCATGATTCCAGATAGTGGGCCCGCGGCAGGTGCCACTTGCACAGCTTTGACGTCTCGTCGTCAAACAGCCCGAGGTGGATGCTGGTGGGGACGGTCTCGATCGCCTTGTCGAACTCGAGATCGGCCGGAGCGTCATAGGCGGGATTGCCGCCGAGGATCAGCAGCGTGCTGACGGCGCCGCGGGCAATCTCGGATTTCAGATCTGAAATCGCCTGCACGTGCGGAGTCTGAGCGGCCGTCGGATCTTCCAGCAGCGTAACGGTATTTTTGACAGCGCCGACCTTCTGGTTGATGGCGTGAACGAGGGTGTGCCCGATTGCCGGCATCGCGCCTCCGGCGGCGACGACGGCGTCCTTGCCGGCATCCTTCAGGTCGGCCGCGGCGGCGGCGACAAAGTTCCCCTCCCGTTCCGAGAGCGCCTCCTCGCCATGTATTCCAGCCACTCCCAGCTTCGCTGCGATGGCGCGAGCGATCGCGTATAGCCGGTCCGGGTTGACCGGCAGGCGCACGTCGGCAACCGTGCCAGTCAAGCTGAAAGTCGTCTCGGCGAGGTAGACGCGGCTCATGTCACCCACGTCGGCACTGCGCCGTCGCTCGGCCCAGTCAGCCGCGTATCGGACGCGGGCCGGGTGCGTCCCCAACACGTCGGCGTCCAACAGCACGATGCGCGATGCCTTGCACAGGTGCAGATAGCTTCGGACCGGCCTGCCGAAGGCAAGCTTCGACCCCTCAATTTCCGAATCACGATTGACAGGCTCGTACTCGTACCACCTGGCACTGGGAAAGGCGGCCAGCAGCCGCTTTTTCATGTCCACGGCGCTCGGGCCGCTCGATGATTCCGACAGGATTGCCAACCCGGTCCCATTCCCCTTCATCATGCCGAAGTGCTTCGACGCGAACGCGGCGAACGCCTCCCAGATGGACTCTGTCGGCTGCGCGCCGGTGCGGTCGACTACCGCACGGCTGCGGTGCGGGTCATACATCTCCAACAAGCTCGCCTGCGCGAAGGCGTCGGCCGAGCCGATCTTGTCCCGAATCGTCCACGAGAGCGGATGGGAAGGGTTTCCCTCGACCTTGATGGGCCGGCCGTCGTAGCTGCTGACCAGCAGCGGGGAGGCGACGCCCCCGACTTCGTATGCGGTGGCGTACTGTTCCGGGACGCCGGGCAGACGGCCCTGTGGGTTGGTCGCGTATGGGGCCAGCTTTTCCTCGGGCCAGCGGCGGCAGCCGCTGAGCGTCACGCCCGCCAGCGCCATCGACGCGCCCATCACCTTCAGGAATCGTCGGCGCGACGTGCCGACCATCTGGTCCGGATCGTAGCCGGGGAACTCGGCGCCGATTAGCTCGCGCACCTCGGGCGTGTCGGCCAGGTGTTCCAGGCTTCGCCAATACTGAGCGCCAGTGGCGTGGTTGTCTTTCATCGGTGACACGTGTAGCAACTGGTCATGTAGGCGGCGTCGTGAATGCGATACGCCTGCTTCAGCCCATGGCCCAAGGCCGTCTGGTCGCGCTGTGGGTCCCAATTCATGTTGGTGATCTCGCCCCTGGGCCGCAGGCGCTTCTCAGGCTCGCGGTGGCACTCGAGGCACCAGCTCATGCTCAACGGCTGCTGCTGGGCAACCACGTCCATCCGGTCGATCCGGCCGTGGCATTCCACGCAGCCGACGCCGTGGTTTACGTGGGCGGCGTGGTTGAAGTAGACGTAGTTCGGCAGGTTATGGATCTTTACCCACTGAACCGGCCTGCCGGTCGTCCAGCTTTCTCTCAGCGGCCCCAGTAGCGGACTGTCCTTGCGGATTTTCGTATGGCAGTTCATGCAGGTCTGCGTGGCCGGGAGCGACGCGAAGCCTGTCTTTTCCACGGTGTTATGACAATATCGGCAGTCGATCCCCAGCTTCCCGGCGTGCAGCGCGTGACTGTAGGGGATCGGCTGCACGGGCTGGTATCCGACCGCCATCGCCCTGGGCGACGCGCCCAGGGCAAAGAGCGTCGGCACATAGAACGCGCCGCCCACGACTGCGACGGCCGCCACCGGCAGCAGGAGATTCACCCACCGCGGAAAGAGGAACCGGCCCGTGCCCATAGGGTTGGAAGCCTTGTCGCTGTCCGCCATACGCTCAGCCATTTCGGTGATTCAGCCCATCGCGCCCAGGATTTCCGATGCGGCCAAGGAATCATCGCGGGCTCGGGGCAGAGGTCAATACAAAACGGGTGTGGCATTTGGTCGCAGCGGTTTACCAGTCCTGGCGGATTCGTAGATCGCGTCCATCAACTGGCAATGGACAACGCCGTCGCGAGGCGAGGTCCGGGGCTGGGCGCGGCCGAGGATGGCGTCGATGAAGTTGTCGTTGGGCGTCTGTGGCTCGCCGGTGATCGGCGGGTATTTCCACCGCTGCCACGATCGCCAGACGTTGATCCATGCCCCGCCCCAGCCGTCGGTTTCGATGCGGCCGCCGTCGAAGACGAAATGGAGCGCCGTCCCTTCTGCCGGACAATTGCCGCCGATCAAGAGGCTGGCCAGGACGCCGTTCTGAAATCGCACGTTGATCGACGAGTTAATGTCCACCGCAGCGCCGTGATTGTCGACGAAAGCGAAGACCTCGGCGATATCGGATTCGACCGACCAGCAGACGCTGTTGAGCAGGTGGGCGCCGCTGTCGTATGCCTGTCCGCCGCCCGACAGGGCGGGATCCTGCCGCCACGTGCCGGCGGTCATCTTCATCCAGTCCTGGCACAGGTACCCGCTGACCAGCTCGAGCCGCCCGAGCGTCCGGTCGCGGATGGTCCGGCGGATAAAATCGAATTCAGGCGTACAGGGCGTGTTGTAGGCAATGGCGAAGACCTTGCCCGAATGCTTCGCTTTCTCCGCCAGCTTGCGGGCCTGCTGGGCCGACGTGACCATCGGCTTTTCCATCAACACGTGACAGCCGGCTTCGAGCGCCTGCATGCCCTGCTCGAAATGCAGGGTGTGAGGCGTCACGATCGCCACCGCGTCGGGGCGTGCTTCCCGGTACATGGCCGCAGCGTCGGTGTAGAGTCGCGGGGCCGGGTGATAGTCGCCCAGGTGCTCCTTGCAAAACCGCTCCAGCAGCGGCCCGCTGACATCGCACAGCGCCGCGATCTGCACGTCCTTGTTGTGACGGAATCGGTGGGCATGGGCCCGCGCCATGCCGCCGCAGCCCAGAATGGCGATGCGCACTTTATTCATGAGGGCGTTTTACGCGGCAGAGCCAATGACAGCCTCGAGACCGCGGGCGATGAGTTCCGAGCGGCTGATCTGCTGCCGCTTGGCATACGCGTCGGCGCGCCGCAGCAGCCCGCGCTCGACGGTAATCAGCACCCGCCGGGCGCCCTCTCCCACCCGTGGTCGGCCGCGTTTCATGGCTCGGCGGTACGCGACCCGCTCCTTTGGCGAGAGCGGCCGGGATTTCCGCTCTAGCACCATCGGCTCGTCGAATTCCTGAGTGGTGTATTGGTTCAGCCGGAATTGGAGAATGAGTGCCGGTGCCTTACGCACTCTGGCGATCAGGCGCTGCGTTTTAAGAAGGCATGGGGGAATGCTCTGAATG
>Ga0073928_10011155_pt1 | contig 10525 bp, 8 predicted proteins | sample PaiPotPPA55metaG_FD_76969 | JGI IMG/M metagenome (GOLD analysis project Ga0073928, IMG submission 76969) | Iron sulfur acid spring bacterial and archeal communities from Banff, Canada, to study Microbial Dark Matter (Phase II) - Paint Pots PPA... ...
ACCAAGGCGATCCACGTCGGTCAGGACGCCGATCCGACGACGGGCGCGACGATCGTGCCCATCTATCAGACGACGACCTACACACAGGCGGCGCCCGGGCAGCACAAAGGCTTTGATTATTCGCGGACGATCAACCCGACGCGCGTCGCTTTGGAGCGCTGCCTCGCCTCGCTCGAGAACGCGTCGTTCGGTCTGTGCTTTTCAAGCGCCATGGCCGCGACGTCGGCGGTGATGAAGTTGTTGTCGGCGGGCGACCACGTCGTGGTCAACGACGACATCTACGGTGGCACGTTCCGCTTGTTCGACAAAGTGTTCACGCGCTACGGCGTGAGCTTCACCTATGTGGATGCGACTGACGTGGCGCGCGTCGCGGCGGCGATCCAGCCGGCGACGAAGATAGTCTGGCTGGAGACGCCCACCAATCCGCTGCTGCATCTGGTCGACATCGCCGCCGTGGCGTCGCTGTGCGCAAGTCGCGGGATCCACGTGGCGGTCGACAATACGTTTGCCACTCCATACTTGCAAAACCCGCTCGATCTCGGCGCATCGATCGTCGTCCATTCGACCACCAAGTACATCGGGGGCCATTCCGACGCGCTCGGCGGATTTGCGGCGGTCAACGATCCTAAACTGCACGAGGTCTTGAAGTTCCATCAGAACGCGGTCGGAGGCGTTCCCGGACCGTTCGATTGCTTCCTGACGTTGCGCGGCGCCAAAACGCTGGCGATCCGCATGCGCGAGCACGACCGCAACGCGCGCGCCGTCGCTGACTTCTTGTCCAAACACGCAGATGTCGACCGCATCTACTACCCGGGCCTCACGACCCACGCGCAGCACGAGCTCGCGAAGAAACAGATGCGAGGGTTCGGCGGCATGGTGTCCTTCACGCTTAAGGGGGCACCCGACCGGGCGCGCGCGTTCGCGTCGAACACCGAGCTCTTCTCGCTCGCCGAGAGCCTGGGCGGCGTCGAGTCGCTGATCTGCCACCCCGCGACGATGACCCACGGCTCGATCCCCAAGGAAATACGCGAGGCTCGTGGCGTCACCGACGGGTTGCTTCGGCTCTCGGTCGGCATTGAAGACGTGCGCGATCTTATCGCTGATCTCGAGCAGGCGTTCAAGGCGTCGCGCTAGGCAAGGCTGGTTAAGCGCCGAGAAGCCGGCTGATATCTGCAGCCTCGCGAGCGACCTCTGTCGCCATCTCGGCTAAACGGTCGCGGTCCACGTGACGCGAGAAACCCGCCACCCATATGACCGCCAACAGCTGACGATCGGGGCCGAAGATCGGCGCAGCGGCGGCGCGCATGCCGTCGACGTACTCGTCGATGTCAGTCGCGGCGCCGTCGTGCGACGCCGCGCGTATCGCTTCCATATATTGCGGCACGTCGCGGATCGTGTTGGCGGTGAACGCCGGCAGCCGCCCCTCGCCGAAGAACTCGGCGCGGCGCTGCTCGTCCCAAGCAGAGACGATCGCTTTGCCGACCGCGCCCGCGAGCAACGGGATCGCGGAACCGATGGGCGCCGAGATCGACATGGTCGGGCGGCCGTGGACGAGGTCGAGGATGGTCACGTGATCGGCGGCCGGCACGCCTAGAAAGCTGGTCTGCTCGGTCGCAGCGGCAAGCCGCTCGAGCGCGGGCCGGGCGATGTCGCGCAGGTCCCGCTGCCCTGCCGAGCGCGATGCCAATGAGAACAAGCCAGGGCCAAGCCGGTAGCGTTTCGCGCCGGACGGCGATTCGATGATCCCGAGGGACTCAAGTGTGGTGACGAGCCCGTGGACCGTGCTCTTCCCGAGCCCGAGGGTGCGGGAGAGTTGTGATACGCCCAAGGGCTCCGAGGATTCGCCGAGGGCGGTCAGAAGGCGGAAGGCCTTGTCGACCGCAGGCACGAGCGCTGGCCGCTCTTGCTCATCGGACTCTGCCACGCCGTTCCCGGGGCTAGCCAACCCGTTCTCTGGCCTGAACATCTACGTATTCCTTAGTTGCCGGGGGACCGGTGGCCTGCGCGCCCGAAAGCGCGCGGCGGGGTTTTGACGCATGGCGAGCTGCAGCTCGCCTCCTTAATTATGAGGGTGTACCCACGTGCAGTTCGACGACGAAGCGCAGCGCGCGCTCGATACCGCTTCGGCCAAGGGAGCCGACTACGCGGACGTGCGCTTCGGCGTCAACAAAGACGAGCACGCCGAGGTCCGTAACGGAGTCGTCTCCAGCCTGAACGATTCCGAGAGCAGCGGCTTTTCCGTTCGCGCTCTCGTCGACGGCGCGTGGGGATTCGCGTCGAGCGCATTGATCGAATCGGCGGAGATCGATCGCGTCTCCGCGCTTGCGGTCGAGGTCGCGCGCGCGAGCCGCGCCATCCAAACGCACCGCATCGAGCTGCAGCGCGCCGGCAAATTCATCGACACGTACAAGACCCCGGTGCAGATCGATCCAGCGACAGTATCGACGAGCGATCGCGTCAAGTACCTGCTCGACGTGGACAAAGAGGTCCGCGCGGCCAACGGCGTGACCGTGGCGCGTTCCTGGATCGACGTGTGGCGCACGAAGAAGTGCTTCGCGAGCACGGAAGGCAGCCGCATCGAGCAGGACCTTGTGCAATGCGGATCTGCGCTCTCCGCGCTGGCGGTGGGCGATGGCGACGTGCAGGACCGCTTGTATCCCGGCACGGCTGGTCTGTACCAGACCGGCGGCTACGAGGTGGTGAACAACGCGCGGCTGTTGGAGAACGCGCGCCGCGTCGGTGACGAAGCGGTCGCGCTGCTCACCGCGGACCAGTGCCCGATCGGTACGATGGACATCGTGCTGTCGAGCGATCAGCTTTCGCTGCAGATCCACGAGTCCATCGGCCATGCGCTCGAGCTCGATCGCGTGCTTGGCTGGGAAGCGAACTTCTCCGGGCTGTCGTTCGCCACGCTCGACAAATTGAAGACGTTCCGCTACGGCAGCGACATCGTCACCGTCGTATGCGACATGACGTGCCCGCAAGCGCTCGCTACCGAAGGCTACGACGATGAGGGTACGCCGGCCAGGAGCGTCGATCTGATCCGCGACGGCATTTTGGTCGGTTACATGGCAGGGCGCGATACCGCCTCGGCCGCCAACGTCGAACTCGCAGGCGTCGTGCGCGCCGAGTACTGGGGCCGCTTGCCGATGATCCGCATCGGCAACGTCAACTTGCTGCCGGGTACCGCCGCCTCGCTCGACGACCTGTTCGCCGACATCAAGCAAGGTGTCTATCTCGAGAGCAACCGCTCGTGGTCGATCGACGACAAACGCCTGAACTTCCAGTTCGGCTGCCAGCTCGGCTATGAGATAAAGAACGGCAAGAAGGGCCGCCTGCTCAAGAATCCCACCTACGCCGGTATGACGCCGGCGTTTTGGGCGTCGTGCGATTCGATCGGCGACAAGTCGACATGGGTGGCGTGGGGCACGCCCAACTGCGGCAAGGGCGAGCCGATCCAGACCGCGCGCTCGTGCCAAGGATCGGCGCCCGCGCGCTTCCGCGCGATTGAAGTCGGGGTGGGCTATGGCGGTTGATTTCGTCACCGACCGGCAAGCAGTGAACAGCGCGCTCGACCAGGCGCTCGCGGCGTCCAAGGCCGACGAGACCGAAGTGCTCATGCTGGGCAGCGAAAGCGCGCTCAGCCGGTACACCCACAATTATATCCACGAAAATATGGTCGAGAAGAACTGGAATCTCTCGGTGCGCGCGGTCAACGGCAAGCGCATCGGCGTCGCATCGACCAACCGGCTGGATCCTGCGAGCATCGTCGCAGTCGTCGAGCGCGCGAACGAGATCGCACGCCTTGCGCCTGAAGACCACGATTTCCCCGGACTGCCGGACGACACGAGCCCGATCGCCGATCTTCCGGCGAGCTGCGATGAGGCGACGGCAGCGCTGCCCCCCGAGGCCCGCGCCGACGCGGTCGCGCAAATCGTGCGCGTGATGTACAGCAACGACTTGTATGCCGCCGGCTATGTCGCTAGCCGCTCCGACACGATCGCGCTCGCCAACTCCAAGGGCGTGCGGCGCTTCTATCGAGGTTCGGACAGCGCCATCAACATCAAGGCGATCGGCGACACGTCCAGCGGCTACGCGGAAGGCTACGCCAAACGCTTCGCCGACCTGTCACCCACCGCGTTGGCGGAGCGCGCCGCGCGCAAGTGCGTGGACGGCGCGGATCCCAAGATGCTCGAGCCCGGCCACTACACCGTCATTTTGGAACCGACGGCGCTCCGGGAGTTCCTCGTATATCTCTCGTGGATCGCCTTCGGCGCGCAACCATTTGAACAAGGCTCGTCGTTCATGAGCGGCAATATCGGGCAGCCCGTGACCGGGAAGAACGTTTCGATCCGCGACGACTACGCGCATCGGTTGCACTTGGGCTTGCCGTTCGATTTCGAAGGCGCGTCGCGCCAGCCGGTCACGCTGATCGAGAGCGGCATCGCGAAGGACGTCGTCTACGATTCCTACTATGCCGCCAAACTCCATCACGCCAACACCGGTCATGCGTTGCCGGCGCCGAATCCCGACGGCCCGATGCCGCTCAACATCGTCGTCGCACCGGGTACGCGGTCGCTCGAGCAGATCATCGCAAGCGTTGAAAAGGGCGTGCTGGTGACGCGGACGTGGTACATCCGCCTCGTCGATCAGAAACAGACGATCATCACCGGTATGACGCGTGATGGGTTGTTCTTGATCCAAAACGGACAGGTCGAGCACGGTCTGAAGAACATGCGCTTCAACGAGTCGATCCTCGGAGCGCTCGGGCGCTGCGAGCTCGCGAGCGAACTCGTGCGCAGCGAGAGCCACGTCCTGCCGGCCGCGTGCATCGACGGTTTCCACTTCACCAGCGGCACGGCGTTCTAGGGGCGACGCCCGGGTCTCGCGAGGCCGGGACTACATCGAAACGGAGGGGCTGGGCTCAGGCATCGGACGGCGCGGCTCGTTCGGCATCGGCGGAATGATGATGCGGTCGAGTCCGAGCTCGGTCGCGACCTTCGAAACGCTCGAGTACAGCGCCGTCGCTTTCGGATCGGCTGCGCACTGCAGATCAGGCGAGCGCTTTCCGCGCCACCAGACGAACGTCGATGAGCCAAATGATGCGCTCTTCATGCAATGGCCTGCGCGCAGGCCGGACAACGGCATCGCCGCCGACATGTCTGAGAAGAACGACTCGGTCTTCTGCGCGCTCAGTTGAACTTTCTTGCGGACGCTGCCCAAGACGTACTCCGTCTGTCCATCGCGTTGCACGACGATCCGATAACCCGCCGCGTTGGTCGAGCCGGTATTCAAGATGACCGCGGCATCGCGCGGCACGGGTAAGTAGGGAACAGGCTGTGCGGCAAGCGCCGGCGCTGCGCACAGCGCAACGCAGAGACAAAGTCCAAGGGTCAGGCGACGCGATCGATTGTTCATCCGAGTTACCGCCTTCATGCTTAAAGAGGAACGTGACACTACGTCGCGGCGTCCCGGCAGGGCGTTAAAGGGCTATGAGCAAAACCATTCTGTCCCGGCCGAAGTGGCGAAACTGGCAGACGCGCAAGCTTCAGGTGTTTGTGTCCGCAAGGACGTGCAGGTTCAAGTCCTGTCTTCGGCAGGCCACTTTTTTGATGTAAAGGGGAGTCAATGTCGTCCACGCTTGACCGGTCAGCCGTCCAGTCCCAGCAAAACGTCTGGCAGATGGCCCAGCGCCAGCTCGACGAAGTCGCAAGTCTCATCGGCCTCGACGAGAACATCCATGCCTATCTACGCGAACCGAAACGGATCCTCACGGTCTCGGTGCCGGTCGGCATGGATAACGGCAAGCTCAAAGTGTTCGAAGGCTATCGCGTGCAGCACAATCTGTCGCGCGGGCCCGGCAAAGGCGGCATCCGTTTCCACCCCGACGTGACGCTCGACGAAGTCAAAGCGCTGGCGATGTGGATGACCTGGAAGTGCGCGCTCGCGAACATCCCGTTCGGCGGCGCCAAGGGCGGCATCATCTGCGACACCAAGTCGATGTCGCTCAAGGAGCTCGAGAATCTCACGCGCCGTTTCACCACCGAGATCTCCATCATCATCGGCCCCGAAAAAGACATCCCTGCGCCCGACGTCTATACGACGCCGCAGATCATGGCGTGGATCATGGACACGTACTCCATGCAAAAGGGCTATTCGATCCCAGGCGTCGTCACGGGCAAGCCGATCGCGATCGGCGGCTCGCTCGGGCGCGACAAGGCGACCGCGCGCGGTTGTCTGTACGTGACCAACGAAGCGATGAAGGAGATCGGGCTCAAGCGCGAGGGCGCGCGTGTGTCGATCCAAGGATTCGGCAACGCGGGCATGCACGCGGCAGAGCTGATGGCCGCCGACGGATACGTCATCGTCGCGGTGTCCGATAGCCGCGGCGGCGTCGCCAATCCCAAGGGTCTGGACATCGCTGGCCTGACGGCGTTCAAACAGGAGACCGGCACCGTGGCGGGCTTCTCGGGCGGCGACCGCATCAGCAATAAGGACGTCCTGGAATGTGACTGCGAGATCCTCGTGCCGGCCGCGCTCGAGAAAGTGATCACGCGCGAGAATGCCGGTCGCATCAAGGCGAAGATCATCGCCGAAGCGGCGAACGGCCCGACACTGCCCGAGGCCGACGAGATATTGCACGAGCGAGGCATCATGGTGCTGCCCGACATCTTGGCGAACGCCGGCGGCGTCAGCGTGTCGTATTTCGAGTGGGTGCAAGACCTCCAAGAGAACTTCTGGGAGGAAGAGGAAGTCAACGAGCGGCTGCGCCGCAAGATGGTGCGCGCGTTCCGCGAGACGCTCGAACAGAGCAAGAAGTACAAGACCGACATGCGCCACGGCGCCTACGTCGTGGCGGTCGGACGGGTCGCAGAAGCCACCAAACTGCGCGGCGTCTACCCGTAAGCGTCGCGCCGATGCGCCGGATCAGCGTCACTCCGCTCGCGATGGCGCTGGCGGCCGCGTTGTTCGCGTGCGCATGCGGCCGTCCGAGCGCGGCGGCAGGCAGTCCGATGTCGCTGCTCGTCGACGCGCGTGAAGCGCCGCGCAACATCATCCACGTGCAGATGACGATCCCTGTAAGCCCGGGCGATCTTACTCTGTACTATCCGAAGTGGGTTCCGGGCGAGCACGGGCCGACCGGGCCGCTGAGCAATCTCTCGACGTTGCGGATCGAGGGCGGCGGCGCGCCGATCCCATGGCAGCGCGACCTCGTCGACATGTACGCGTTCCACATCAAGGTGCCAAGCGGCATCAACCAGCTTCGCGTCGCGTTCGACTTCCTCATGACCCAAGACGACATCATGGGGACGCCCGACATCCTCGTGCTCAATTGGAATCGAGTGCTGCTCTACGTAGCGGGCACGCCGGTCAGCGAGCTGTCGGTCACCCCGAGCATCATCCTTCCCGCAGGCTGGCAGTACGGCACTTCGCTGCAGCTGGCGGCGCACAGCGGCGACCGGTTGGATTTCGCGACCGTCAGCCTCGAGCGACTGGTCGATTCGCCGATCGACGCCGGCCGCTATTTCCGCCGCGTCGTGCTGCTGGATCAACCGAACGCGACAAACGAACTCGACGTTTTCGCGGCCGCTCCGGCGGATCTCACTTTCAGCCCCGACATCGTGGACAAGTACAAGATTCTGATCGCGCAAGCCGAAGCGCTCTACGGCGCCCGACATTGGACGCACTATACGTTTTTGCTCACCCTGAGCGACGCGATCGCGCCCGAGGGCATCGAGCACCACGAGTCGAGCGACAACCGGGAGGTCGACGCGTATCTGACCGATCCCAAGGCGCTCGATTATAGCGCCGACCTGCTGCCGCATGAGTTCTCGCACTCGTGGAACGGCAAGTATCGCCGGCCCGCCGACCTGACCACGACGGACTATCAGATGCCCGAGAAGACCGATCTTTTGTGGGTCTATGAAGGGCTCAACCAATATCTGGGCGATGTGCTCTCATTCCGAAGCGGTTTGCGCGATGCGAAAGAGTATCCAGAATACCTCGCAAGTCTGTATGCCGAGCTCGACGTCGAGCCGGGGCGGCTGGCCGTGCCGTTGAGCGAAGTCGCGGTTGCGGCGCCATTTCTTTACGAGGCGCCGAAGCAGTGGACGCAAGAGCGACGCAGCACCGACGACTTCTATAATGAAGGCGAGTTGGTGTGGCTCGATGCGGACACGCTTATTCGAGAGCAGAGCCATGGCGCCAAATCCCTCGACACGTTCCTGCGCGCATTTTTCGGACCCCCGAGCTCAGGGCCCGTGGTGAAGACGTATGCGTATGCCGACATCGTGGCAGCTCTGAACGCCGTCCAGCAGTATGACTGGGATGGCTTTTTCCGCGCGCGGGTCTACACCGTGCTGCCGCATCCGCCATCCGAGTGGCTGGCGCGCTCCGGGTATCGGCTCGTCTACACCGGCGAGCCGAACTCAGTCGACAGCAACACCGAAGACGTGCGCAACGACATCGACCTGCGCTATTCTCTCGGCTTGATCGTCAAGTCGGAGAACGACGATGCTTCGCCCGGCGAGGTGCGCAACGTCTTGACCGGTTCGCCTGCGGCCAAAGCCGGGCTCGGCGCCGGCGTGAAGATCATCGCCGTGAATTGGCGAACCTTCAGCGCGAAGGAGCTGCACGATGCGGTCAAGGCGTCGCGCGGCTCGACGCAGCCGATCACGCTCATCATCCAAAGCGGCAAGACATTCCAGCTGATCACGATCGACTACCACGGCGGCGACCGTTACCCGCACTTGGAGCGCGTTTCCGGTGGGAGCGACATGCTCGGGTCGATCACCTCACCTCGCTGATCTCTCGTCCCGCTTCTGGGAGCGGCGCCAGGTCCCGCCCCGAACGCACGACACAACATTGAGGGGAGGTCCAACGATGCCGTATCTTCCTGGCATGCGTCGGCGCGAGTTCCTCATCGGTGGCACGGCATTGGGAAGCGCAATGCTCGCAGGTGCGCCCGCTCTCGCGCAGACGGTCACACTCCCGTTCGCAAACGGCACGCGCCCGGTCGCGGCGTATCCGCAAAAACGTCCGCTCATCGTGATGACGACCCGGCCCGTACAGCTGGAAACGCCCATGTCGATCTTCAACGAGGGCGCGTTCACGCCGAACGACGCCTTTTTCGTGCTCTGGCATCTGGCCGGCGTGCCCACCGACATCGACGTCAACGCGTTTCGCATCAGCGTCCACGGCTTGGTCTCGACGCCGCTGCAGGTCAGCGTCGCCGACCTCAAGAGCAGTTACGATGCGATCGAGGTCGCGGCCGTGTGCGAATGCTCGGGCAATAGCCGCGGTTTTTTCAATCCGCGCGTCCCCGGCGGGCAATGGGGCAACGGCGCCATGGGCAACGCGCTTTGGAAGGGCGTGCGGCTGCGAGACATCCTCACCAAAGCAGGCATCGCCACGGGCGCGGTTCAGGTGCGATTCAACGGCGTCGACCAGCCGGTGTTGCCGGCAACGCCGGACTTCATGAAATCGCTCGACATGGATCTGGCCATGAGCGACAACGTCATCATCGCATATTCGATGAACGGCGCAGACTTGCCGGTGCTCAACGGCTATCCGGTCCGCCTGATCGTGCCGGGATATTTCGCGACGTATTGGGTCAAGATGCTCAATGACGTCGAAGTGCTTTCCGAGCCTGACCAGAACTTCTGGATGAAAACCGCATATCGGATCCCCGCGGATCCGTGCGGGTGCCAGCAGCCCGGCTCAACCGTCAAGACGATACCGATCAATCGTCTGACCGTGCGCTCGTTCATCACGAGCGTGACGGACGGCGCTCGCGTTCGGGCCGGCGCGCTGACAGTCAGCGGCATTGCCTTCGACAGCGGGTATGGCATCCAAAGCGTGCTGTTCTCGAGCGACGGCGGCACGCACTGGACGCCCGCCACGCTCGGCAAGGACTATGGCAAGTACTCATTTCGGCCGTGGCAGGCGCGCTTCACACCGCAAGCTGGAAGGCAGTACACGCTCGCCTCGTTGGCGATGAACACGATCGGAGAGGCTCAACGGCTGGACAACCCTGTCTGGAATCCGGGCGGCTACTTGCGCAACACCGTGGAGACCGTTCGCGTCTCCGCGAGCTGAAGAGGGCGTCATGAAGAAGTCGATCGTTCTTGGACTCTTGGCGTTCGCGAGCGTCGCACTCGCCGGCATCGCGGTCACGCGCGCAGATCCGGCAAGCTCGATCACACTGCCCCCGCCGAACATGATGCTCAAAGACGGCCCGAATGCGGCGTTGGCGCAAGCGAAATGCGTGATCTGCCACTCGGCTGATTACATCTACATCCAGCCGCCGCTCACCAAGGCGCAGTGGACCGCCGAAGTGACGAAGATGCAGAAAACGTACGGTGCGCCGATCGCAGACGCCGACATCCCGCCGCTGGTGGACTATCTGATGTCGCAGAACGGCAAACAGAGCTGAGCGAAGCCTCGCCGGTCAACATCCGCCAGGTCGAATCGGCTGACGACATCGACGCCGTCGCGCCGCTCTTCGACGCGTATCGCGTCTTCT
>Ga0073928_10011156_pt1 | contig 10524 bp, 6 predicted proteins | sample PaiPotPPA55metaG_FD_76969 | JGI IMG/M metagenome (GOLD analysis project Ga0073928, IMG submission 76969) | Iron sulfur acid spring bacterial and archeal communities from Banff, Canada, to study Microbial Dark Matter (Phase II) - Paint Pots PPA... ...
AATAGGTCTTGTCGACAGACACTGATCCTTCTCGTTTGGGTGTAGAAGCCGGACGCCCGAATTCATCGTCCTCAACGGCATGAGCCGTTTCGCTTCGCTGCAGTGGCCTGAGCGATGAGCCCGGTCCAAATTGAAAACAGGCAAGCCGATGGCCGAGCAAATCACATAGGTGTCGCTTCACATGTTCTTGCATTGTTCCCCCTGCTTAAATCTGCAATTTATGAAGCTTAGGCGTTTTGAATCAGGAGGTTACAACTTCCCAATGGGCGCGCTTTTTTTGCGGCTGGAGCTAGTCCATGCTCGCAGATCATTGAATATTAAATGTTTACTAATTGCAAAAGCTCCGCGTCAGGGAGGCTTAGGCTTGAGATCTTGTAGGTTGTTGATTATAAATGGTGGCCAGAGACGGGATCGAACCGACGACGCCGGCCTTTCAGGGCCAGCCAACTGATCGCGCAGATCATTCTGCCGTCGGGACAGCCTCGTGCAAAGGCTTCCCGCCGTGAGCGGATATGGTCCGGGCTATCGTCTGGTGCCTCGTCTTCGCCGATGAACGGTCGGGAGTCACCTCGATCTGGTTTACGCGTACGATCGAGACATGCGTCACAAATCTGCCCTGAAGAGCCGATTTGCCCGCACCGTAAGCCAGTACACTTCTTCCCGGCGGTGCACTCGCCATAGACGCCGGGGAACCTGCCGCCCGGCTTAAGAACTTTCGTCTGGTCCAGGAACGGTCCATTGCATTCCTTTCGTACAACGGAAAACATTCATCGCGAACAATTTGCAATGCTGAGCGCGAGGCGTGAATGTGCTAATAGATAAGCTTCAAAGAAAATTGAATTTGACGTGAGTTTCCTGCAGTTTTGCTGATGACACCGAAACCGGCTCCTTCAAGTGTGTTCGCGGGAAGCCCCATCGTCACGATGTTGAAGATGTTGAAAAACTCCGCACGGAATTGCAGGCTGACGAGATCGGCTCCGCTCTTGCCCTTACCGAAGGGCGTGTCCTTGATGAAGGCAAAGTCATAGTTGTAGAAAGCGGGCCCACGAAATGTGTTTCTACCCAAGCTTCCAAAGCGACCCTTATTCGGGCCCGTACCGCCGGGCAGATTGATTGGGATAGAAAAGTAAGCACTATTGTTCGCGCCCATCCCGAAGTAGTCTTCCCGAATCTTTCTCGCCGTAGAGAGGTGGGGCGTCCCTATCTGATCCGGGCGATCCGCTCCGTTAGAACCAGCGCCTGTCTGCTGGACCCCGGAGTAAACGGTAAATGGTGAGCCGCTTGTGATCGTCGAGATGCCCATAATCTGCCATCCGGCCTTCACCTTAGGATAGACATTGCGGAGAGCGCTCCAATCTTCGAGATGAAGGTCCTGCACGGCGCTCAACGTGAATGCATGTGCAACATCGAAGGTGGATGGACCCTTTTCAGGATGAGTGTTGAAGGGATCCTGCGGGTAGGCTTGCGCTACCGCACCGGTTGCTCCGAGGCCAGCGGAGACCGAGCTAGTGTCGTCGAGGGACTTTCCCCAGGTATAGCTGGCCTGGAGGGCCGGTCCGCCATGACCAACGTTTCCGGAGAGTGAGGTTTGGAGCGCGTGATAGCTGGAGTGGGAGGAGGCGGTGATGACACTCTCGAGGCCAAAGCCGCCGATGGGGACGCCCGAGGAATCGAACCGCGTGTAACGGGCGAACTCAGAACCTGCCCCGGGGTAGGCATTTGGAAAACTTGTTCGGGGTAGCTTCACACCAGCTGTTCCGACATAGTTGATGTTAGCCGTCAGAGTTCCGAAGGCCCTCTCCAAACCAGCCGTCCAGGTATAGAGGGTACCGTTGCCGAAGGAGCGATCGATTCCGCTAAGGCCAAGAGGACTCACCGCATGACTTGGCGTCAGTGCCGCAACGTCATTCTGATAGCGATCAACATCCATGACCGTGTTGGGCGCAACATCCTTGGTATTACCGCTGGCAAAGATATTTACACCAGCCGGTGTGTACGTGGCCGGCAATTGCGCCGGCGTTATCTGGAAGCCAAACGGAACAGGAGCACCCCTGGCCGCCACCAATCTGGGATAGACTGCAAAAGGTGTGGATCCGGTGAGAAAGTTATCCTGCCAGATGTTCGGCGGAATGACAGTAACCGCACCTCCCGCATGAAACTGTAACCGCTGTGTAGCGCGCCAAGTCAGCTGTGCCCGGGGTCCCCAGCCGTTGAGATTGAGCTTATATCCAGGCTGAGGGTTTACCACGTACTGCTGCACATTGCCCGTGTTCAAGAAGCCGGATGTGCGTTTCGCTCGTTCCGTGATCGGCGTATAGATCTCCCAGCGGACGCCATAGTCGAGAACGAAACGGGCGTTCAGTTTCCAGCTGTCCTGCGCATAGATATCTCCGGCGTTGCGATTGATTGCGGCCGGTCCGATGTGTTCTCCGTTGGAGAAATAACTTGGCGCGACCGCCACCGTATAGACAAACGGACTTCCCGAGAGCAGTCCTGTTAACGTATCAGGCAATGGATCGCCGACGTGGATGTCGTGAGTTCCGCTCAGCGACGGAATGTTGGCTCTCGCATAAGCTGTTCCGCCGCCGAAGTCATATTCTCCGTTTGGGCTGGTCCCAAAGTAAGTGGTATCTCTGTTAAGGCGAACTTCCCCGCCGAACTTCCAGTTGTGGGGTCCCGCTGCTATCGTGAAGCTCTGCTGAGCCTGAAATAAATTGCCATACGCAGTCATCACCGATCCTGCAGCGGAATTAAAGGCTTCGAATAGTCCGTCGCTGAACTTCAAAGCCGGATCTGTCCGGTTCGGCGTCGGGAAAGAGGGTGTGCTCCGTGTGACACTCAGGGATGAGACCATGGAGAGTTTAGGTGAGACGGTACGGGCGAAGTTAAACACCAGGTTTCTCTGCCGGTCTACATATTGAACTCCAAACGAGGGATCGATGGCAGTCTGGTCAGGATTCGTGGTGGGACCGGTTAAATTGTTGAAATTAAACCGAACAAAGAAATGGTTCTTGTCGGAGAAGTCGTGATCCAGCCGGACGGAGAACTGGTTCGCATTGGTGACCACCTTGGACGAAGTCGCATAGGTATTCACTCCATAGGAACCGGTCGGTAGGTTGGGTAGCGGATACCGTGCCAGAACTTTAGCGATCCCGGAGTCCACCGGCACGATCAACGTGTCGCCGGGATAAGCGGTCGTGTCTATTCCCTGACGTTCCTCTGCCGTGGGGACAGGAAAAACCTGAGTGGTGCCAAGCACCTGGCGAAAGCCCTGATACTGTCCGAAGTAAAACGTCTTTCCCCGGCCGTCGTATACCTTGGGAATCAGGACGGGACCACCATTTGTAAACCCGAACTCGTTGCGGCGAAAGGGTGGAATCCGTTCGGGATGCTCAGCCGTAGCATGGTCAAAGTAGTTGCGCGCATCGAAGGCCGAGTTTCTGACAAACTCAAAGACTGACCCATGAAATCCGTTGCTACCGGACCGGGTGACGATGTTGGTGAAGCCGGCTGCGCCTCTGCCGATCTCGGCAGGCATCCAACCGGAGCTAGACTTAATCTCTTCGACCGCGTCCACATTGAAGTTAGAAAACGTTGAACCGCCCATCTCGGGATCGCTGATGTCCGCTCCGTCCATTGCAAATACGGCTTCCACGCCACGTTGGCCATTGATGGCAAATTGCTGCGTGAAGTTCGTGGCGCCGTTCGCATCGGTCATGGTGCCAGCAGCCAACAACAATAGCTGGCTGAAGTCGCGCTTGTTAAGTGGAAGCACACTCACCGTCTGACTCGATAGCTCTTCGCCACCAGTGGCTGAACGCTGGTCGGCCACCGAAGTTACAGCGAGACTCTTCTGGGCCGAAAGCGTAATGACTACTGCCTGAGAAATCCCCACTATATTGATGGGGGCAGCGTATTGAATCTTGTCTTGGTTAGCGTCTACTGAAAGCTGGTATTGGCCGGCTGGGATGAGTTCGATCCGAAATTGTCCGTCAGTGCCCGTGGTTGCATTGAAGGTTTTACTTTTTCCTTTGAGGTGGACTCCTGCTCCATGGATCGGCATCCCTGCGGCGTCGCGGAGGACTCCCTGCCAAAGAGACAGTGCAGTATTCTGGGCCAGGACTCCGGTCGAAAATAGAAAACAAGCTACGACTACTATCAACAGATTTTCCGAACACTGCCTCATCACCAAACTGCGAGGTCCGAGGTTTTGGCTCTGCATCATTCGCGAAAGTGTCCCTCATCTTGCACACGGAGAAGAGTTCAGCTGCTCTATACTACTTGTCGCTTGCGTGTCGTAGCCAGTCAGTCCATCGGTCGGCCACGAGCAAGTCTTCTCTTTCGATAGACAGCTTCGAGCTGTAATGGAGTTAGCATTCGCGGACAAACTCAGGTACTGATGGATGGCTTTTTGCGTTGCCCGTGATCAAGAAAGATCGATGTAGTGAATAGACTGCCATCTAGGAACGAACAAGTCGAGAGTCCGGGCTGACAGGACCGGTCGAATCACGGATTACGAGTTCGGTGGAGATGCGGTACTCGGTTCCACCGCTCCCACGTCGATGGTTTGAAACGTAAAGAGCATTAAAAGCGCTTACTCCAATCTCCGCACGTGGAACGCGAATTGTCGTCAGCGTCGGTTGCAGGAAATTGCTTATCTCTATATCGTCGAAACCCAAAACGGAGATATCTCTTGGTACGTTCAGGCCCGCGGCGTGAATCTCACGCATCATACCGATCGCTGTCAGATCGTTCGAGGCCATCACGGCGGTCGGAGGTTGGCGCAATTTCAACAGCTTTGCCATCGCGCTCTGCCCCCCGTCGATTCGATGGTTTCCTATTTGCATATAGTCGTCACTTAAGCTGAGCCCCTTCCTCTTAAGAGAAAGCGCGAAGGCTCTGCTGCGAGTCTTGGCAGAGGCGAGGCTCGGCGGACCGCTTACAAATGCAATCCGCTTGTGTCCGAATGAAATCAGGTGCTCAATGGCTTGTTCGATTCCACTGACGTAGTCGATGAAGACGTTGCTAATGTTGGATCCCACATGTCCGGTGTCGAGGAAGACAATCGGGATGCCACGCTTTTTCAGTAACTGCACGAGCTTGGAATCCATTTCCGATGTCATGATGGCGACACCATCAACCCGCCGTTCGAGCATCCGACGGACACATACCTCCATTCGGTGCGGCTGGTAATCGGTATTGGCAATCAGAACTTCCTGCCCGTGCTCAACCGCGATGCGTTCGAAGTACTTCACGATATCCGGGAAGAAGGGATTGGCAATATCCGAGATGATGAGGCCATACATATGACTCCTGCCGGAGCCTAAGGTGCGCGCATGCGTATTGGGATAGTAGCCCAGGGACTTGATGGCGCTGCGAACTTGGCGCTCAATGAGCGCGCTGACCGGAACTGTTCCATTTACCACCCGAGACACAGTGGCGGTGGAGACGCCGGCCTTTTTTGCAACCTCTCGGATGTTCACGTGTGGTCGAGCCCGCTACCTTTCTGTGTCCTACTTACAGCGAATGCAATTTCTTGGTCGAAGCACTGCATCGTAGCCAGCTACACCCGCGGTGGCTCGAGACACAGTCACTATAGCGTATCGACGACCACCCGCCTCGCCGTATGCTAATTGACCGTTGCTTTCACGCATCGAGGAGTCGTCCGCTAGTATAAGAAACGATCCGCACCTGCCCATCCTCGCAAAGAGTAGATAGCAAGCCCGTATCCTATTGGATCCGGTGAGGATATAGTGTCTTTCGAATAGAGCGCAGCGCAGTAGGGCGGATACCTCTACTTGCGGCTAGAAAACAGAAACCGGGGCAAGTATCGTTCGATCCTTAGATCGACACGCCAACTATCAATCTTCACTCTGGTTTGTGTCCGGCCAGGACACGGAATTGCTCTGTTCCATCAAATGGCGATCGTTCGACGAGAGGGTTATTATTCCTGCAAGAACAGTCGGACGCGCCGCCGATGTGCGATCGCAGATACGATAAGAGGCACACAGGAAATGCGCGATGTAAGAAAATTCGGTGATAGGGAGAATGGTTCTTACGGATCGCGGTTCGTCTTTCACGCCCGGAGTTCTCGGTGTCTTCGACGCGCCCTCTCAGTCATTGCCGTCCTGATCGGCATTCTGCCCGCTGCGGTGGCTGCTCAGCAGGCTCATTCGCGATACTCGGATGGAGTCAAAATTCAGGGCAACGTGCTTAACTCGGCGGGCAAGTCCGTCGGCGACGCATCGGTGTGGCTAGAGCAAGAGGGCACTCTCAAGCGCGTCGAGACGAAAACAAATGCTGCGGGTGCCTTCGCGTTTACAACCCTCGCAACGGGACGTTACTTACTCAGCGCAGAAAAATCCGGACAGAAAAGTCACGACACTATCGTTCTTGCATCGCCCGAGGGCGACCGAAAAGATATCGACCTGATTCTCGACGTCTCGGCGGATATTCGGTCAGATCCAAAAACGCCCCCGTCGTCTCCTTCGCAAGAGATGAAGTTTTCCGATGAACCGAATTTCATCATTGCGGGAGTTACTGATTGGACTGCCGTAGGAGGACACGGGTCGGATTCTGCCCTGCGAACGAGCGAGGATCTCGCGCGCGAAACTCTCACGCTCAAAGCCGAAGGTTCGAATCGCCTCGGATCAGCGTCAAAAGACGATGCAAGCAAAGCGAGTGAATCTGAGAGCAAGCTACGTGCTGCTCTTGCCCGCGCGCCCGGGAGTTTTGACGAAAATCGTGAGCTTGGTGAATTCTATTTCCATTCAGGGAGATACCGGGACTCTATCCCATTCCTGCAGGCCGCATACCGGATCAATCCAGCGATGGATGACAACACGTACGATCTCGCGCTGGCTTACGAAGAAGTGGGCGATTTCTCTCGAGCCCGCGAATACGTCCAGAAACTAAGAACGCGCAAGAACTCTGCGGACTTACATCGTCTGGCGGGTGAACTTGATGAGAAGCTGGGCGATCCGCTGGCTGCGGTCCAGGAAGAGGGGCAGGCGGTTCGTCTTGATCCGAGTGAGCACAATTACTTTGAATGGGGCTCGGAGCTTTTGCTGCACCGGGCCGTGTGGCAAGCTGCAGAGGTTTTCAGAAACGGAGCCAAGCTATATCCAAGATCGTCTAGAATGCTGACCGCGCTCGGGGCCTCTCTCTTTGCGGCGGCTCTCTATGATGAGGCGGCCCTCCGACTCTGCGACGCGTCTGATTTGAATCCTACCGATCCGGAGCCCCACATTTTCATGGGCAAGATAGAGAGGGAGGCGCCCACACCATTGCCCTGCGTTGAGCAGAAACTGGCGCGGTTTCTGCAGAAGCAGCCCGACAGCGCTCTCGCGAATTACCTGTATGCGATGGCTGTTTGGAAACGGCAGGAACTGCGGCCGGACTCGCTGGCCGTGCAACAGGTTGAGACTCTGCTTACAAAAGCTGTCAAGATCGACCGTAACTGTATTGACGCCTACCTGCAGCTTGGGATCCTTCATTCTTCCCAACATAATTATGAGAAGGCGATCGGTTTTTATACCAAGGCAATCGAACTGGACCCGCAGTTAGGGGAGGCCCATTACCGGCTGGGCGTGGCCTATGATCGGACAGGGGAGCCAACAAAGGCCAAGGCAGAATTCGTACTTCATGATGAGATCGAAAAGCAAAACGCTGCTGCTGTTGAACGCCAGAGGCGAGAGATCAAGCAGTTCTTAGTTGTCTTACAGGAGCAGCCGACTCATCCCACGCCCCAGTGAATGCAGGAAGCGGTCGATCTCGTTAGGCCTGAATAATGGATACCTGGGGCGTCATTCTGGTGCGGAAAACTCTACGTTGAGCCTGGCTTAAAAGTTCTGACAATCCCATCACCTTCGCGGATAGTGAGTATCTGATTTGCTTTGATCTGCGTGAATCGTTCGGTCTTCTGCGTAGTCGGCCACTTCACTTCCACTGCATCCACGGTCTCAACCTTCCCCAGTCCAAAGTGAAGGCGCAGGTCGCTCTGTGACATGACGCTCGTACCGCTATTGACTTCATCCATCTGGATATGTTTCCCCGTGATCACTCGCACTCTCGCTCCAATGGCCGTTCGATTGCACTTGGTGCCGATGAGTTTTATCTTGATCCAGTTTTGCTTGTTGCCTCCGTCATTGCGCAGGAGCGATGGCAGATCGTTCATATTGAGAATCAGCGCATCCATGTCTCCGTCATTGTCGTAATCTCCGAACGCCGCCCCGCGGCTCGAAAATTGATCCGTAATGCCCGGCCCCATCTCCGGCGAAACATCCTTGAAGTGTCCATTACCGAGATTCTGATAGACCAGCCGAGGATTCTTGAAGGTCTGTTCGAGGTGGTAGCTGTCAATCTCCGGATAAACGTGTCCATTCACCTGAAGGATGTCCTGCCAGCCATCATTGTCGTAGTCAAGAAACGCGCATCCCCATGCGACATAGCCCTTGTTGACTCCAACACCGGAAGGGAAAGTAACGTCACTGAAGGTCCCGTCGCCGTTGTTGTGATACAAGTTGCAGGTGTCGTCGGCGAAATTGGTTTTGAAAATGTCGAACCAGCCGTCACAATCGTAGTCGGCGACAGCGACACCCATCCCAGCCTGCTCATGCCCGCCATCGCTGTAGGCGCAACCAGCCATCACAGCGACATCGGTAAAAGTGCCGTCATGATTGTTCTGAAAGAGAATGCTTGGTTGCGAGTCGACGGCAACGTAAATATCCGGCCAACCATCGTTGTCAAAGTCATAGGACACCGAGGTGATGGAGTACCGCGGGCCAGGTTTCAAAATCCCAGACTTCTGCGAAACGTCGCTAAAAGTGCCGTCTCCATTGTTGTGATAGAGAATGTTCGTGTCGCCAGGTAGGCCACGCGGCCCGCACATGGTAGGGATGCCCTTCCACTGACAGTAGTGTGTATCGTCAGCAGCGGGAATCTTGTTCGGATCCAGCTTGAGGTAATTGCATACAAAAAGATCCAGGTGGCCGTCCCTGTCGTAATCGAGAAAAGTACAGCCTGCGCCCCAACGAACCTGTTCTTGGTGAAGTCCTGCTTTACGAGTGACGTCCGTGAAGGTCCCATTTCCATTGTTGTGAAACAGGGTGTTATGCCCCCAGAAGGTGCAGAACAGATCGTCCCACCCGTCATTGTCGTAGTCGCCGACGCAGACACCGGTCTGCCAACCAGTAACCCCGAGTCCTGACTTTTCGGTGACATCGGTAAACGTACCATCGCGATTGTTCTTGTACAGATGAGAGATCGGCGCCTTTCCCGCGGGCCAATGTGCATCCAGCCGATCCCCATTCGTGAAGTAAATATCCAGCCATCCGTCATGGTCGTAGTCAAAGAAGGCTAGTCCGCTTCCCTTGGCCTCAATGATGGAGCGCTTGTGATCGACACCGCCCCACACGTTAGGTATTTTCAACCCAGCTTGCCGCGCCACGTCCACAAACTGCACCGGAGACGGCACAGGATTTGAGGTAGCGGCTTTGACGAGTGATGGATCTTTCCATTGCCACAGCGGAGTCGTCAGGGCGTCCATCAACGTGCTGCCAAACAGAAAAAAAGAGGAGCCAAGGAAACGCCGACGGGGGAAATTCATAAGTTGCGATTATAGAGGCACAGTCTTGCTTCGGCTTCGTAAATTGAAGGACCGCTCAAGGCACCGTGTTCAATATTTCCATAGCCTGTATTGCACTCGGGTTCTGAGGTTGGACTCGTAGCAGATCTTGCAAAACCGCCTTCGCCTTTTCTTTATCATTCTGCAACGCGTACAGTCGGGCCAGGTTGAGATAGGACTGGTCGAAACTCGGGATGACACGGATGCAAGTCCTGAACTGCTCCTCAGCCTTGGCGTAATCCTGCTCCCTCACGAAAAGAACGCCGAGATTGTTGAGGGCCTCGGGATAATCCGTTCGCAGTTCGACTGCTTTCTGCAAATAAGTCGATGCGCTCTGTACCTGGTTCTGTTGGGCGTAGAACATTCCCAGGCTGTAGTTAATTTCTGGATTATCGGGCTCAATCTCCAACGCACGATTCAAACAGTCTTGTGCCTTATCAAAAGCTCCCTGCCGCCGATAGACATTTCCCAGATTCAGAAGTGCGATGGAATAGGTAGGCCTCAGGAGCAACGCCTGTTGAAAGTTCTGGATCGCTTCATCCGCTTGGCCTTCCTGAGCAGCCATCATTCCAAGATTGTTCCAAGCCTCTGGATAGTTTGGACGCAGTTTCAGAGTCTGTTGAAGATACTGGCGCGCCTGCTTGAAGTCATTTCTCCGCAGGTTGAGCGTTCCAAGGTTGTAATAGCCTTCCGGATCATCCGGTTTTGCAGCGATGACCTGTTGAAATGACTCTGCAGCTTGTTCCAGATAACCGCGCTGGAAGAGCGCAACGCCAAACGTAAAGTCGTTGCGCTGGAACCCTCCCTGATAGAGCACTCCACCCCGGGGCATCGCCTTTTGCATCCGACCCGCCGCCGTCGTTGGGATAGACTTTGCATCCTCGAGCAGACGCTCAGGC
>Ga0073928_10011158_pt1 | contig 10522 bp, 12 predicted proteins | sample PaiPotPPA55metaG_FD_76969 | JGI IMG/M metagenome (GOLD analysis project Ga0073928, IMG submission 76969) | Iron sulfur acid spring bacterial and archeal communities from Banff, Canada, to study Microbial Dark Matter (Phase II) - Paint Pots PPA... ...
CTCCTCGACGAGCTCGCCGCGCCCGAGCCCGAGGGCAAGCGCCTCCTCCTGGACGCCGCCGACCGCCTGCATCTCTCCGCGCGCGGCTACCACCGCGTGCTGCGCGTCGCCCGCACGCTGGCCGACCTCGAAGCCAGCGACACGGTGCGCCGCCTGCACGTCGCCGAGGCGCTGAGCTATCGCCGCCTGCTGCTGGGCGCCGACGTGCTGGGGCGGTGAGGGCGCCGCCGTCCGAAACCGAGTGCTACATATTTGACCATCGGCGGGACGCACGGCGTCGGGCGTCATGGCATCTGCCGCCGCGAGCGCACCCGGCGATCCGGCGCAGATCCGCGCTGCGCCGTGGCCGACACGCGTCACGCGGCGCAAATGTATCACGTGAAACCTACACATGCGCGTCCGGGTGGACCATCCCGGCGCCGCCTGTGCACCACCGGCGCACCACGGAGTGGACGCGTTCGTCACGTCGAGAGCACCAGCGATCACCACCAGCGCGGCGCCGCTCACTCGGGCGCGACGCCAGCGGCGCTGGTCTAACCGATGATTTCAGCGAGGACCGGGCGGCCATTTTTCAAGACGATGCCCGGCAGCACGTAAGCGGCAGCGCCCTTGAGTTTCGTCGCCGGCAGCTTGACTCCGAATGTGTGGGTGCGGCCGCCACCCAGCGTGCCTGCTTTGCTGGGTTCGTATTTCCAGTCATCCTTCCCAAGGAACACCACGTCGACGCGCCAAATCACGACAGGGCGGTCGGCTTTGACCGTCATCGTCGGATCAACGAGGTATCGCCAGACGACGTACCATCCCGGATGATCGTAGTGGGATTGGATCGGCCAAGCTCGCGTACTGCCCTTCGACTCCAGCGCCAGCTCGGGCGGCGGGTTGAGCTTCCCGCCAAGGGATAGGTCGGGAAACCGCTGTTGCGCAACATCGGGATGCTTGTGTTTCTTGTAGGGGCTGACGGCGTGGAGCGCCTTGACGCCGAATATTCCGACTATCGCGCTGAAAACGTTGGCCTGCTCAATGTAAATCTCAACGAGTTCGGCCGTTTCCCGCTCGACGTACTCGACCGCCTTCTTGATGTGCAGCGGCTCCAGGTCCTTCGGCAGCAACAATTTTCTCTCCAGCACGCTCGCCGCCGGAGGATGCCCCGTTGACGGGTAGCAGAGCAAGCGCCGGGATCGCCTTTTGAGCGACGGCAAAATAGGCCGGATCGCACTCAATACCGATGCTGTCATAGCCGACGGCGGCAGCGGCGGCGATCGTCGAGCCGCCTCCCATGAAGGCATCGAGGATCACGCCTTTACCAAGCGGGAGCGCAGCTCGTACGACTTGGCGCATGAAAGCCTGCGGCTTGAGCGACGGGTGCGGCGCGATTGCGCGCTCCTCGCGGCGCGTCGGCGTCGAGCGGATCACGTCAACGAATGGCTCATCATCCGAGATGCGCCGCAGGCCGCCCGTCCACCATTTACGGAGGTTGTCTTGCACGCGGCCTTCGCAAGGCTTGCGGAAGAGGCCCCACGGCTCCCAGCCCGATCGCGGCATTACCGACACGCCATCGAACTCGTCGTGAGCGTTCTTGGGGCGATCACCGCCGCGCAAGGTTTGAACGAGCCGGATGATCTCGCCGCGCTTCTCGAAGCCTGCTTCCATCAAAGGCAGATAGACGAGATGCGAAAGGAGAGGATTGGTCGCGATGATGACGTGGCCGCCAGGAACGAGCACGCGCATCGCATGGCGTGCGAGCTCCGCGAAGAATGCGCGCAGGGCCGCGCGGTCCGTCTCGTCGAGCACGGTGAAGCGCGGAAGCGGGCGGCGCTTGCAGCCGTCGAATGACGGCGGAATGCGCCAGACTCCGCCACGGCCCGCGCGCAGCTTCTGTTTCTCGATATCGCTGTACTCTTTCAGGCCATAGGGCGGGTCCGTCACGATGGCGTGAACGGAATTATCGGCGCGCGTCTCCAGCCACGCGAAGGCATCGCCGAGATGAAGGTCGTATGATTTGATCAGCCCGAGCGAGCCATCGGCCATGCGTCCGCACTCCTAGCTGTCTTCGAGATGGATGGTGCGAACGCCGATCGCTTCCAGGCACTGGACGAAGAAAACGGCCGTGAAGCTGCCGCGAGCGATCTTGTTCGAGATATTGCGGGAATCCTCTTTCACGCCGATCTCGCGCAGCTTCTCGGCCAGATCGCCGTAGGTGAGGTTGCGCCGCTTTAGCTCGGCTTTCAGGATGCCCTTGACCAGGGCTTGCCAGTCCTTGGATTTCGTCGCCATGCCGAGTCGCCTGATTCGATGGCGGAATCCATCGTAAACGATGATTCTATCATTGACAATAGCGGACTCGCAGGCTGACATTTCTCCCCTCTTGCACCCGCGCTCGCCGCTGTCGTTCTTCGTATGTTCTCACGGGTGTGGCGTCTCGTCAATCGAAAGCCTGCGCAACGCGCGGTACGGGTGAAGGGTACGCCGTCAGCGCCGCGACGATCGGCTGCAGCACGGCGACGATGTCGTCGGGGCGCCGCTCGATCTGCAATCCGCGTTGCCCGCTATTGAACCTCGAAGGCATGATCGCCTCCGGCCTCCCATTCGCCTGCGACACCTCTGACCTCGATCGCCAGAAGATGAGGTGACGACGAGATTCAGCATTTGCTTACGCGTTTCGGGAATCGTAATGCGGCGCAGACGGGGAAGGCGCTCGCCACATGGCAGCTCGGAAAGGCGGAGCAACTCAACCAACGTTTGACCAGGATTTGGCCGACTCGTTCCTGGCAAATACATTCTGGTCGGCATCACCTACGTTGATTACGCAGGCAAGGAGCTCCGGCGTCAGCAGCTACACGGCGTTATCGAGCGCGCGAGCCCTGAAGGTATTCTCCTATCCCTGCGTGGTGCGCACGAGGGCGAGTCTTGGAATATGCCTCCGCTCTTACAGGCGATATCGGACGCCAAGCCTGGGACTTACACCCTGAGTGGCACGGGCGAGGACATCGAGAACCCCGATCTTCTCGCGACTTGGCAGGTCCGCGCGCCTCAAAAGCACTAAGCTACTGGCCAGGGCCACGAGCGATGAGGGTTAGTTTCACGAGGCCGCGTCTAGCTTGGCAGTAACGATCGGTCCGCGATCATCGGGGCTACCTGGCCGGTTCCAACGGGAGCGGCTTCCGCATTCGGGACGCGCCTTATACATCTCGGTTTAGTACGATCCGGTCGCCTCGGCGGAGAGCAAGATATGCGTAAAATGGGCCTTATCTTAGCCGTCGCAGGAACGGTGTTCTCCTGCAATGCGAATGCCAACGATGTTCCCGTCAAATGCAGCGACTTTGTCGAGATGCCAAAGGCAGAGCAAACTGCATTCACGAGCGGCATGATAAATGGCGTCGGCACCGTCTTTGGCGTCCTCGACACATTTTCTCGTATGCTTGAGAAATCAGCCTCAACATCAGAAGAGAAGGACGGCATCCGAAAAATGCACTCCTCTCCAATCGGCTTTTTGAGTAAGGGGTGTTGTCGCGATCACGATGCTGTTCAGAAAGATATCGTCGAAGCGTGCCATGCTTTTCCTGAAAAGTATGTAGGCAACGTTCTCACAGACGTATTGGCCGGGATCAACAAGTCGAAGTGACAGGTGGATCTGAGGTGCCGGCGGCTACTGAGCGCATGCTGGCGGCGCGGCTTAGCCCGCCCTCCGATGGGCGGTTCGTCATTATCTCCGTGCTATGCCCTTCGGCCGCAGTTGGCGATACTGCGGTATTCCGTTGGAACATCGCTCGGAAGAGTGTGGGGCTCGCTTAATAGTCGCACCACGCGCGGCCTATCATATTCACGGCATCAGTGATTCTTATGGCGTCCGGCAACGCATCGCCGTCGGCCACATACGCCGCCGCTTCCAGCATCGCTGCATCAAGAGTTGACCAGCTAACGTCGGTTTGAGCGGCTTGGCGGTCAAACTCGTGTGATATTGCAAAGAAGAATTGGCGAAGCGCGAATGCGACAACTCTTCTGTGCGCGGGTAACTGCTCCAGCAAGTCGTCGCAGTTTCCGCATAGCGCGTCGGCTTCGTGAGAAGTTTCAAAATGGCCGCGTTGCGATACCCGCCGATAGCCGGAACGGAGTTGCGCTAATGCAATTTGCTCCGTCACCGATCAAGCGAAATCGTTTGTCGTGAACAGCGCAATAAGCTGAACGCCTTCCTTGGCAAGGTTTTCTTGTGCGCCCTCGAGTCGATCGACAATGGTTATCACCGCGGCAATCTTGCAATTGTGTCGGCGTGCCTCGCCGATCGCCTTCATCACGGACCCGCCCGTCGTCGTCACATCGTCGACGATTATCACTTTTGAACCATCGACGATATAGCCGTCAGTCCGATTCATCGTGCCATGATCTTTTTGTTCTTTGCGAACCCAGAAGCCTTGCAAAGGCCGTTTTGTCGATCGGCTCTTGAGGACCGCCGCGACGATCACCGGAACGGCGCCCATGGCAAGCCCGCCGATATAGTTCGCGTCGATGTCCGCGACGCGCTCGAGGACCAGGTCGGCAAGCAAATCGATGCCCTCTGGATCAAGCATCGTTGGCTTGAGATCGAAAAAGTAATTGCTGGCTCGCCCGGATGCGAGCTTGAATGTATCGCCCTTTCTAAACGATCGCTCCGCAATCATATCGCGGAGACGATCATATTTAGCCGCCGACACCGGCGGATTGACTCGTGCCGATTGCGCCATGTCGCCCCTATTCCCTGCTGGCCCTAGAAGCAGGTGCGTTCCGGGAAAGCGGTGTCCCTTACCGAACGATGCGCCGTCTGTCTAGGGTTCCTAAAAGGAGCCTCGCACAATGGCTAGTAGGGCGCCAGACTCTTTTTGCTAGAATCCGTTGTATGCAAGACTCGCGCTCGTTGCATCGCTTACGCGCGGGGCTCGGGCAAGTCGATGCTGGCGGAATGCTACGCGTCGCGCGCAGGCTGGCGGATCTCGAAGCGAGCGACACAGTGCGCCGCCTCCACATCGCCGAGGCGCTGCGCTATCGGCGATTGCTGCTGGGGGCGGACGTGCTGGGGCGGTGAGGGCTACGCCGTCAGCGCCGCGACGATCGGCTTCAACACTCCTTTTGGGAGACTTGGCCATGATTGAACCTCCCCTCCCCATTCCGTTGACAGATCAACATCTCAAGATGATCGGGGAACTGTGCGCTATCCTGGGTCAAATCGACCTTTTCATGCAAGAGTCGGCGATGTTTCTGCTGAACGTCAATCCCAAGGTAGCGGCGGCAATTATGGGCTCGACAGACGTGCGCGCCAGATCCGACGTGTGGACTCGGATTGTCGAGAGCAAATGCCAGGATGAAGCGGTCACACAAACCGCAGCAAGGGCCGTTAAAAGGCTCGGCAAGCTGTCTGAGCAGCGCAACGATTTCGTCCACGCGTATTTCGCCACCCTCGTTCAAACGGTATCGGGGGAGCGTGACGCACGAAGCAATCTATTTTCACGACGCGCCAGCTGGGACGCCTGTTGCCATCAGAACCAGAAATAAGAACCATCGGCCGGTCGCCTCTATTGAGGGCACGCGAGACGAGGCGGCGGAAGTAGCGCACCTGTTCTATCAGGTGGCATCGAGCGTGTTTTTTCAGTGGAGAAATGAGCAGCGCTCATCGCAAGGAAAATCTTCCTGACGACCTCGCTCACGTCGAGCCAATCGAGAAGGGCGTTGCGAGCTTCCATCTCTCGAAAGCTATTCGCTAGTGGCATTGTTTGCTCTTTGCAAAACGTGTGCAAAAATACATGTCTCCGGCACAGTCTTCCTCAAGAAGTTCCTCAAGATCCTCAAGAAGTGAAGTTTTGTGCAAAACGCACGTTTACGGCGGCGCGCGACAATCGCTTGGGGCGCCAACCGCCAGCTAACGGAGGTACCGATACCCTCGGTCTCAGGACGCGGGCGTGTTTGGGCGGTGACTGCTATGCCGTCAGCGCCGCGACGATCGGCTTGAGCACGGCGACGAGGTCGTCGGGCCGCAGCTCGATCTGCAGGCCGCGTTGGCCGCCATTGACGAACACGCGTTGCTTGCCGGTCGCCGACGCGTCGAGCGCGGTCGGCACGGCGCGCTTCTGGCCGAAGGGGCTGATGCCGCCGACGTGGTAGCCGGTGAGGCGCTCGGCTTCGGCGGGCCGCATCATCTGGGCGGACTTGCCGCCGAAGGCGGCCGCGACCTTTTTCATGCTGGCCTCGCGGTCCGACGGAATCAGGAGACAGACGGGCTGGCCGTCGACCACGGCCATCAGCGTCTTCAGCACGATATCGGCGGGGACGCCGAGGCCCTCGGCCGCTTGCATGCCGATGTGCTCGGCGTTCGGGTCGTAGTCATAGGCCTGCACGGCGTAGAGCACGGCCGCCTTGTCGAGAGCGAGGGTCGCGCGTGTGGTCTTCGACATGGGGCTCGCTTCGCAAAACCGGAATCGGCGCGGCGGCGGTATAGGGCAAGGCGCGCATGAATGCACGCCTGGCCCAGCCCGGCGAGTTCGGTCAAGGCGGACCCGTCCTCCAGGACGATCCGGCCTGTGGCGAGGCGGATGACGCTGCGGCGCTGCCCGTCGCGCAGGCGGCGGTTGACGCTCTCGCGTGCCGCCGATCATGTTGGCCTTGTGCCGCGCGCGGCGCTCTGCATCGGCCTCTTGTCCGGCGGCAACGGCCGCGAGGGCCGTAGCGCGCCGGCCGTCGGGTTGGAGCGCAACAGGTGAGCATCGGTGTGGTCGTCATCGGCGGGTTGTTGGGCGCGCTCTTTCTCGGCTCCGTCGTTTCGTTCGCAAGGGAAAGGACCGGATGGCGCGCCGTCCAGCTGTTCGGGTCGTTCTGCCTGGTCGTGGTCGTGCTTACGCATGTCGCCGAAGCATGCCACCTGTTGCCCGGCATGGGCTGGGGCCTTCCGAACACGCCCGGTCATTACCTGGATCTCTGCAGTGCCATCCTTGGCGTAATTCTGCTGCCGTTGGGGTACGTCTTGGCGCGGCGCAGGAGTTTGAGCTGAGGCCGTGCCTCTTTCGAAACAGGCCTCGGCTGCGAGCGATGACGCCAGCGTGATTTGCCTCCGCGCGCGGCGTTGCCGTATCTTGCGCGCCGTCATTGGGGAGTAGCCGCCCTCGGCTGCAGAGGGGTCCGCGTCAACACGCTTGGCTTCGGCCATGGCGCGGGCGGTTCGGCAGGAGGCTCATCCTGCCGGCTTGGCGAGACCTTTGGCAGCGATGCCGCGAGCCCAGGCCGGGCGGCGCGGGCGTCGCGGCCAATGGTCCATCCTCGCCCGGCCCCGGTGATGTCATGCATGCGTTCCTCGTCTCGGCCGGAATCGTCGCCCTGTCGGAGATCGGCGACAAGACGCAGCTCCTGGCGCTGCTGCTGGCCGCGCGCTTCCGCCGGCCCGTGCCGATCATCCTCGGCATGCTCGTGGCGACGACGCTCAACCACGCGCTGGCGGCGCTGGCCGGGGCGTGGGTGGCGGGCGCGGTCGCGCCGGAGGTGCTGCGCTGGGGGCTCGCGCTGTGCTTCCTCGCCATGGCGGTCTGGGCGCTCATTCCCGACACGCTCGACGAGCGCCGCGTCGCCAATTTCGCCGCCGGCAGCGCCTTCGCCGCCACGGCGGTCGCCTTCTTCATCGCCGAGTTCGGCGACAAGACGCAGCTGGCGACGGCGGCGCTGGCGGCGAAATTCGACACCGTGCTGCCGGTGGTCGCCGGCACCACGCTGGGCATGATGCTCGCGGACGTGCCCGCGGTCCTGGTCGGCCATGCCGCGAGCCATCGCATCGGCGCCCGGTGGGTGCGCTGGCTCGCCGCTTCGGTGTCGGCGGCGTTGGCGGCGATGACGCTGCTCGGCGTGAGCCTGCCCTGAGGCGCCGCGCACGGCCGGCCCGAACCCGCCGCCGGCCGGCGCTGTTGATTTTGGCGCCACGCGGGACACAATGGCGTCGGGCTCGGTCCTGCCGCCGAACATTCTCCTGCGTGAGGCGCCGCCATCGCCACCATCGCCGACATACCCGACGCGATCAGCGGCCTGCTCGACCGCTGCGCGCTGTTCCACGTCCTCGACGACACGACCAAGCGCCAGCTCGCCGCGCGGGCGCAGCGCCGGCGCTATGCCGTGGGCGACGTCATCTTCCGCGTCGGCGCGCCGGGCGACATCATGATGGCGGTGATCGCCGGCACGGTGCGCATCGTCGCCACCTCGCCGCAGGGCAAGGAGATCGTGCTCGGCGACCTCAAGGCGGGCGAGGTGCTCGGCGAGATCGCCCTGCTCGACGGCGGCGAGCGCTCGGCCGATGCCGTCGCGCTCACCAATTGCGAGCTGGTGGCGCTCGAGCGGCGCGACATGCTCGCCGCGCTCGAGCGCAATCCCGAGGCCTGCCTGCGGCTGCTGGAAGTGGTGTGCAAGCGGCTGCGCGAGACCGACGAGCGCATCACCGAGATCGCCTTTTTCGAGCTGCCGGTGCGGCTCGCCAAGGTGCTGCTGCGCACCGCCATGCGCCCCGCGGCGGGAGCCGAGCGCGCCGCCAACCCCAAGGTCGCGCTGTCGCAGCGCGAGCTCGGCAACATGATCGGCGGCACGCGCGAGAGCGTGAACCGCTGCCTGCGCGACTGGCAGCGCCGCGGCATCATCCGCCTCGCCAAGGGCTGGATCATCCTCGAGGATCCGGCGGCGCTCACCGAGCTCGCCGGGCTGCGCTAAGGCGTGAACTCATAAGCCAAGACAAGCCAGAGCCTTGGGCCGACCGACAAATCGTCGGGAGAGGCGTCGTATCCGGCGCCGCTTGAACATTCACGCCGGGTCTCGCAACGCGATGATCGGGGAATTCGAGACGCGAGCGAAGCAGCGAGGCGCCACAACGACATGCCGAACGAGCGCCAGAAGCTGTTTCTCGAGGGACCGATCGGCTCGGCGCTGACCCGGCTCGCCATTCCGATCGTCCTGGGAAACGTCCTGCAGACCGGCTACCAGTTGACCGATGCATTCTGGGTCGGACGATTGGGCGCGGCGGCGGTGGCGGCCGTGTCGGTCAGCTTTCCGGTCACGTTCCTGGTGATTGCGCTGGGCGCCGGCCTTGCCTTCGCCGGCGCGACGCTGTCCGCCCAATACATGGGGGCCGGACGCCAGGACATGGTCAATCATGTCGCGGCGCAGACGATGATGATGGTTGCCGTCACGTCTGTCGTTCTCGGCGCGGCGGGCTACGTGCTGGCGTCTTACCTGCTCGAGCTGCTCGGCGTCGCGCCCGATGTCTACAGCGGCGCGCTCGGCTTCATGCGCGTCTCCTTCATCGGCATTATCTTCGTCTTCCTCTACGCCATGTTCCAGGCGTTGATGCGCGGCGTCGGCGAAACAAGAATGCCGCTGCTGATCGTGCTCGGAACGGTGTTCTTGAATTTTCTGCTCGATCCGCTGTTCATCTTCGGCTGGGGGAAGCTGCCGCCGCACGGCGTGATGGGCGCGGCCCTCGCCACCTTGGCGACCCAGGCGCTGGCGGCGTTGCTCGGCATTGTCATCTTCCTGCGCGGCCGCCATGGCATCCAGCTCTCCTGGCGTGGCTTCCGGCCCGATCCGCCTTACATCAAACGCGCTTTCCTCCTGGGATTGCCCGGCTCCGTCGAGCTCTCGACGCGCGGATTGGGGCCCATGCTGATGTCGTTCCTGGTGGCGGGTTTCGGCACGGTGACGCTGGCGGCCTATGGCGTCGGGTCGAATATCCTGCAGTTCGTCACGATCCCGGCGATGGGCCTGTCCATGGCCGTTTCGACCCTGGTGAGCCAGAACATGGGCGCCGGCAACATCCAGCGCGCGGCGCGGGTGACGGTGTTGGGCGCGGTTTCCGGCCTGGTCATTCTCACGCTCGCCGGCATCGTCGCCTATATTTTTGCGCCGGCCTGCGTGGCGTTTTTCGTGCCGGGCGATCCTGCCGTCATCGCCCAGGGCGCTCGCTTCATCCGCATCATGTGCCTGGCGTGGGGCGGGATCGGCGTGCAGCTCTGCATCGTTTCCGCCTTCCGCGCGTCCGGGAACATGCTGGCCGCCATGGTGATCGCGCTCGTCTCCCAATTCATGTTCCAGTTCCCGCTGGCCTACATCCTCGCGAAGCACACGAGCCTGCAGGAAGCGGGCTTATGGTGGTCTTTCCCGATCGCCAATGTCGCCGTTGCCATCGTGTCGGCGTGCTGGTTCGCGGAGGGCGGCTGGAAGAAGACGCGCCTGACGGACGAGGACCGACAAGTCGCTCAAGTAGCCCAGGAGACGATTGTCGAAGAGGGCATTCGCTGAGAGCCGTTTGCTTTGCCGCCGCAAGCCGTCCCTCCGCTCAGCGGCGGACGCCGACCTCGTCGATGTGCTTGAGGAGATCGGCGGGGTCTTCGTAGACGCGGTAGGCGCCGGCGCGCTCGAGCTCCTCGCTGCCGTAGCCGCCGGACAGAACGCCGATGCCCAGCGCGCGAGCGCGGCGCGAGGCCAGCATGTCCCAGACGCTGTCGCCGATCACCGAGGCCGTCTCGATGCTGCA
>Ga0073928_10011161_pt1 | contig 10520 bp, 5 predicted proteins | sample PaiPotPPA55metaG_FD_76969 | JGI IMG/M metagenome (GOLD analysis project Ga0073928, IMG submission 76969) | Iron sulfur acid spring bacterial and archeal communities from Banff, Canada, to study Microbial Dark Matter (Phase II) - Paint Pots PPA... ...
CGATCGGCATGTCCGGGGCGCGGATCACCCTTCACGCCGCCCTTGAGCTGGCCCGACGCGGTTCGGGCTACGCCGTGGCCGCACTGTGCGGCGCCGGCGGCCAGGGCGACGCGCTGATCCTGCGGGCAGGCTAGACGTCCTGCGGGCCGGCTAGACGTCCTGCGGGCAGGCTAGCCACCTACGACGTAAGGTAGTAGCTGACGCCTTTCTCGGGCACAATGGCGGCCATGACAAGCGCGTTTGATCTGCGGTCGGGTGCTGGCCGGTTCCGGGTGGCCGCCCTGCTGGAGGCCGTCAGCTGGGTCGGTCTGCTGGTCGGCATGTACTTCAAGTACCTGGGTAACCCGCGAACCGAGATCGGCGTGCATGTCTTCGGCATGGCCCACGGGCTGATCTTCATCGGGTTCGTGGTCACCGGTCTACTGGCCGGAAAGGCGTTCAAGTGGTCGGCGGGAACGTGGTTGCTGGCGTTGCTGGCGAGCATCCTGCCGCTGTGCAGTGTGATCTTCCTCATATGGGCCGATCGGACCGGCCGATTAGGGCCTGCCGAGGCCGCCTCGGCGATCGCGCAACCGGGACGGCGGGCACCCGAAACGACGTGACAGACTTGAGGGCGTGACTCGTCCCCGACCTCCCATTGCGCCTCCCATCGCGGCCTCCATGGCCGGCGCGGTTGACCTGTCGGCCCTCAAGCAACGAGCAGCACCGCCCAGCGAAGGCGACGGTGCCGCGGGCAAGCGGTATGGCGTGGAGATCACCGAGGCCAACCTCGAAGCCGAGGTGCTGGTCCGGTCAAGCCAGGTGCCCGTGGTGGTGCTGCTGTGGTCGCCCCGCAGCGAGGCCAGCGCGCAGCTCGGCGACGTGCTCGCCCAACTTGCGGCCGCCGACGGCGGCAAGTGGTCGCTGGCGACGGTCAACGTCGACGCCGTGCCTCGGGTGGCGCAGATGTTCGGGGTGGACGCCGTCCCGACGGTGGTGGCGCTGGGTGCGGGCCAGCCGTTGGCGAGCTTCAAGGGTCTGCTGCCGCCCGAGCAGCTGCGCAAATGGGTCGACCAGCTGCTGACCGCGACGGCGGGCAAGCTCGGCGAAGGCGCCGCCGAGGAACCCGAGCAGGTCGACCCCGAACTCGCGCAGGCGCGAGAGCATCTGGACGCTGGGGACTTCAACGCCGCGCTCACGGCGTATCAAGTGTTGCTCGACGCCGACCCGAACCACGCGGAGGCCAAGGGCGCCGTGCATCAGATCGGCTTCCTGCAGCGCGCCACCGCGCAGCGGCCCGACGCGGTCGCCGTCGCCGACGCCGCGCCCGATGACATCGACGCCGCGTTCGCCGCGGCCGATGTCGACCTCCTTCAGCAGAACGTCGCGGCGGCGTTCAACCGGCTGATCGGCCTGGTCAAACGGACCGCCGGCGATGAGCGCACCAAGGTCCGAACCCGGCTGATCGAGCTGTTCGATCTGTTCGACCCGACCGATCCCGAGGTGATCGCGGGCCGGCGCAACCTCGCCAACGCGCTGTATTAAGCCGGTTCGAACCAGAGCGCGGCCAGCGGCGGCAGCACCATCACCGCCGACGCCGGCCGGCCGTGCCACGGCTCGTCGGTGGCCTCGACCGCGCCGTAGTTGCCGATACCCGTGCCGTTGTAGATGTCCGCATCGGTGTTGAGCACCTCACGCCAGGTGCCCGCGTGCGGCAGGCCGAGCCGGTAGCGGGTGTGCTCGGAACCGGAGAAGTTGAACACACACGCCAGCATCGAGCCGTCGTCGCCGAAGCGCAGAAAGCTCAGCACGTTGTTGGCGGAGTCGTTGGCGTCGATCCACGAGTAGCCCTCGGGGCTGGTGTCGCGCGACCACAGCGCCCGACGGCCGCGGTAGATGCCGTTGATGTCGCGCACCATCCGCTGAAGCCCGTTGGAGAAGCTCTGCTCGCCGAGCTGGTACCAGTCCAGCCCGCGCTCCTCGGACCACTCCGCGCGCTGACCGAACTCCTGTCCCATGAACAGCAATTGCTTGCCGGGATGCGCCCACTGATAGGCGAGCAGACCGCGCAGCCCGGCCGCCTTCACGTGGTCGTTGCCGGGCATCCGGCCCCACAGCGTGCCCTTGCCGTGCACGACCTCGTCGTGGCTGATCGGCAGCACGAAGTTCTCACTGAACGCGTACAGCATCGAGAAGGTCATCTCATGATGGTGGTAGCTGCGATGCACCGGGTCACGGCTGATGTAGTCCAGCGTGTCGTTCATCCAGCCCATGTTCCACTTCATCGAAAAGCCAAGCCCGCCAATGTTGGTCGGCCGAGTAACGCCGGGCCACGACGTCGATTCCTCGGCGACCGTCACAATTCCTGGGGCCACCTTGTGCACGGTGGCGTTCATCTCCTGCAGGAACTGCACGGCTTCCAGATTCTCCCGCCCGCCGTAGATGTTCGGTGTCCAGCCGCCGTCCGGTCGCGAATAGTCGAGGTAGAGCATCGACGCCACCGCGTCGACCCGGAGCCCGTCGATGTGGAATTCCTGCAGCCAGTACAGCGCGTTGGCCACCAGGAAATTACGCACCTCGGACCTACCGAAGTCGAACACATAAGTGCCCCAGTCGAGTTGCTCGCCACGGCGCGGATCGGAGTGCTCGTAGAGCGGGGTGCCGTCGAAGCGGCCAAGCGCCCACGAGTCCTTGGGAAAGTGCGCGGGCACCCAGTCCATGATCACGCCGATGCCGGCCCGGTGCAGGGAGTCGACCACGTACCGGAAGTCGTCGGGCGCGCCGAGGCGCGACGTCGGCGCGTAGTACGAGGTGACCTGATATCCCCACGAGCCGCCGAACGGATGTTCGGCGACCGGCATCAACTCGACGTGCGTGAAGCCCTGGGAGACAACGTATTCAGTTAGCTCCACGGCCAGCTGGCGATAGCTCAGGCCGGGTCGCCATGACATCAGATGCACCTCATAGGTGCTCATCGGCTCGAACACCGGATTGCGGCGGGTGCGCTGGGTCATCCAGTCGTCGTCGCCCCAGGTGTAGGAACTCAGGGTCACCTTCGACGCTGTCTGCGGCGGCACCTCGGTGGCGAACGCCATCGGATCGGCGCGGTCGGTCACCGAGCCGTCGGCACCGTGCACCCGGAACTTGTACAGTCCGCCGACTTCAAAGCCGGGCCAGAACAATTCCCACACGCCCGTCGAACCCAGCACGCGTAGCTGCGCCTCGTTGCCATCCCAGTGGTTGAATTCACCGGTCAGACTGACACCCTTGGCATTCGGCGCCCACACGGCAAACGAGACGCCGTCGACGATGCCGTCGGGCGTGGTGAAGCTGCGAGGATGCGCACCCAAGATCTCCCACAGCCGCTCGTGGCGCCCCTCGGCGAACAGGTGAAGATCCATCTCACCGAGCGTGGGCAGGAAGCGATACGCATCGGCGACGATGTGGGTGTCGGTGGTGCCGCCCGCGCCGGCGTAGCCGACTTCGAGCCGGTAGTCCGCCAGGTTCGTGTACGGCAGTGCGACCGCGAACAGGCCCGCCTCGATGTGCTGCAAGACATAGCGTTCATCGCCGACGATCGCCGCCACCTCGACGGCGTGCGGTCGATAGGCGCGGATCACGGTGTGATCGCCGTATTCGTGGGCGCCCAGTATCGAATGGGGGTCGTGGTGCTCACCGGCCAGCAGCCGGTTGAGGTCGGCCGTGTGCGGCCGCAGATGCGGACTTGCGAGTTGGTTGGTCTGCGTCATTTTAGACATTCTCGTCACTCCCTACGCAGCAGGCTGAGTCGTTGGTCGGCCGGTACCTGAGGCATGTTCAGCACATGAGCGACCGCCCGTGCCGGATCGATGCGGACGTAATTCGCCTGCCCCCATTGGTATTCCTCGCCGCTGATCTCGTCACGCACCCAGAACCGGTCGTAGGGTTCCATCCCCAGTACGCCCATGTCCAGCCAGAGCGTCGCCTCTTCCGGCCCGAACGGGTTGAGCGTCACCACCACCAGCACCTGGTCGCCGGTCACCGGGTCGAACTTGCTGTAGGCCAACAGCGCTTCGTTGTCGGGGTGGTGAAACTTGATAGTGCGCAATTCGTGCAGCGCCGGATGCACCCGGCGAATCTCGTTGAGCCGGGTCAGGAACGGCTCCAGCGACTCGCCGTCGGCCAGTGCGGCGTCGAAATCACGTGGCCGCAGTTCATATTTCTCGGAGTTGAGGTATTCCTCGCTGCCTTCCCGAACTGGCCGGTGTTCGAACAGTTCGTATCCCGAGTACACGCCCCACGCCGAGCTCATGGTCGAGGCCAGCACGGCCCGGATCGCGAACATGCCGGGACCGCCGTGCTGCAGGCTCTCATGCAGGATGTCGGGGGTATTGACGAACAGATTCGGCCGGGCATAGTCGGCGTGCTCGGCGATCTGCTGGCCGAACTCGGTCAGCTCCCACTTCGAGGTGCGCCAGGTGAAATACGTGTAGGACTGCGTGAAGCCGAGCTTGGCCAGCCCGTAGAGCCGCGCAGGCCGGGTGAACGCCTCCGACAGGAACAGCACGTCGGGATCCTCGTTCTTCACCTCGCCGATCAGCCAGGACCAGAAGCTCGGCGGTTTGGTGTGGGGGTTGTCGACGCGAAACACCTTGACGCCGTGAGAGATCCAGAACCGCACCACCCGCAGGACTTCCTCGTAGAGGCCCGCCGGATCGTTGTCGAAGTTCAACGGGTAGATGTCCTGGTACTTCTTCGGCGGGTTCTCCGCATAGGCGATCGTCCCGTCGGGCAGCACGGTGAACCACTCCGGGTGTTGACGCGCCCACGGGTGGTCGGGCGCACACTGCAGGGCAAGGTCCATCGCCACTTCCATGCCCTCGTCGCGAGCCGCGACGACGAAGTCGTCGAAATCCTCGATGGTGCCCAGCTTCGGGTGTATCGCGTCGTGCCCGCCCTTGTCGCTGCCGATCGCCCACGGCGAGCCGACATCCTTTGGCGCGGCGGTCACGCTGTTGTTGCGGCCCTTGCGGTGCACCTTGCCGATCGGATGGATAGGCGCCAGGTAGACCACGTCGAAGCCCATTCTGGCGATGCGCGGCAACGCCTTGGTGGCCGTCGCAAAGGTGCCGTGCATGGGGTTGCCCTTGGCATCCCAGCCGCCGGTGGACCGAGCAAAGATCTCGTACCACGCACTGAACCGAGCCAGCGGCCGGTCCACCCAGACCCCGTATTGCTCGCCGCGGGTGACCAATTCGCGCAACGGATACTGCTCGAGCAGCTCGGCCACCTCGGCCGACAGCGCGGCGCCTGCACGCGCGAACGGGTCACCGGGCTCGCGCAGCCGGGCCGCCGCCTCGATCAGGGGATAGCGGCCCTGGCGCGGGACGCCCGTCGCGGCGCGCTCCAGCAGCCGGGCGCCGATCAGCAGGTCGTTGGACAGCTCGCCTTCGCTCTGGCCCGCGTCGAGCTTGGCTGTGACGCTCTTGCGCCACGTCGCAATCGGGTCGCCCCAGCCGTCCACCCGGAAGGTCCACAAGCCGACGCTGTTCGGGCTGAAGGCACCGTGGAACACGTCGGGCGTTCGGCCCATCGACATCGGCAGCAGCTGAGGTTTCCTCCGCGGCGCGGGGTTGGCGACGTCCTCGATTGGCACGGGTTGGGCAGTCTTGACACGCCCTGGCGGATCCTCGGCGAGCCGCGGGTAGGCGGTGCCGTGGTAGCGCACCACCAGCGTGGCCGACACGGCTTCATGGCCTTCGCGCCACACGGTGGCCCGGACGGGGACGATCTCACCCACGACGGCCTTGGCCGGAAACCGTCCTGAAGAAACGACGGGTGCGACGTCATCGATCTCGATACGACCGGCCACCCGATTCACTCCTTACCTCTTCAAGCCCCGTGAAACTGCCTCGTGAACTTCCTGGGCGCCCTATACCCACCGTAGTGCTCGGCCCAATCCAACGCGGCTGAAGTGTTCACCCCACCGCCCTGCGAACAGCCGAATTGTCAGTAAGGTTGAGTCACGTGAAAGCCCTCCGCCGGTTCACCGTCCGCGCACATCTACCCGACCGCCTGACCGCGCTCGAACCTCTTTCGATCAACCTGCGCTGGTCGTGGGACAAGCCAACGCAGGACCTGTTCGAGGCCGTCGATCCGGAGCTGTGGCAGCAGGTCGGGTTCGACCCGGTGGCGTTGCTCGGGCAGGTCGCCCCCAAGCGGCTGGACGAGCTGGCCGAGGATGAGTCGTTCCGGCGCCGCCTCGACGAGCTGGCCGCCGACCTCGACAATTACCTGACCCGGCCGCTGTGGTATCAGCAGCAGGCCGAGGAGGGTGCGCAGCTGCCGAACGGCATCGCGTACTTCTCGATGGAGTTCGGCGTTGCCGAGGTGCTCCCCAACTATTCCGGTGGCCTGGGCATCCTGGCCGGCGATCACCTGAAGTCCGCGTCGGACCTTGGCCTCCCGCTGATCGCGGTGGGCCTCTACTACCGCTCGGGCTACTTCCGGCAGTCGCTGACCGCCGACGGCTGGCAGAACGAGACCTACCCGTCGCTGGATCCACAGGGCCTGCCGCTGCGTCTGCTCACCGACAAGGACAACAACCCGGTGCTGATCGAGTTGGCCATGCCCGACGGCGTCCCGCTGCGGGCGCACGTGTGGATCGCGCAGGTGGGCCGAATCCCGTTGCTGCTGTTGGATTCCGACATCCCGGAGAACGATCACGACCTTCGCAGTGTCACCGACCGGCTCTACGGCGGCGACCAGGAACACCGGATCAAACAAGAGATCCTGGCAGGCATCGGCGGGGTGCGCGCCATCCGCGCGTTCACCGAAGTGGAGGGCCTGCCCGCCCCCGAGGTGTTCCACATGAACGAAGGCCACGCGGGATTCCTCGGCGTCGAACGCATCCGCGAACTGATCGACGCCGGGCTGGACTTCGACACCGCGCTGACGGTGGTGCGGTCCTCGACGGTGTTCACCACCCACACCCCGGTGCCCGCCGGTATCGACCGGTTCCCTGTCGAGATGGTGAAGCGGTACTTCGGCGGCCCTTCCGATGAGCGCTCGCGCGAAGAGAATCGATCCGGCGGGCCCGCCGATTCAACGTCGCGCCTTCTGCCCGGCGTACCGCTGGACCGGATCATCGCGTTCGGCGCGGAGGACGACCCGTCCAAGTTCAACATGGCTCACATGGGCCTGCGACTGGCGCAGCGCGCCAACGGGGTATCCCTGCTGCACGGGCGGGTCAGCCGGCAGATGTTCAACGAGCTGTGGCCCGGATTCGACCCGGCCGAGGTGCCGATCGGCTCGATCACCAACGGTGTGCACGGCCCGACGTGGGCGGCGCCGCAGTGGGTGGAGCTGGGCCGGGAGCTGATCGGCAGCGAAGATCTCGGCTCGCTGCGTGAGCCCGAGACATGGCAGCGGCTGCATCAGGTCGATCCGGGGCACATGTGGTGGATCCGCTCGCAGTTGCGCGGGGGACTGGTCGAGGATGTGCGGGCCCGGCTGCGCCGCTCGTGGCTGGAGCGTGGCGCGTCGGACGCCGAGTTGGGTTGGATTGCAACGGCTTTCGATCCCGAAGTGCTGACCATCGGGTTCGCCCGGCGGGTGCCGACGTACAAGCGGCTGACGCTGATGCTGCGCGACCCGGACCGGATGGAGAAGCTGCTGCTCGACCCGAAGCGGCCGATTCAGCTGATCGTGGCAGGCAAGTCGCATCCCGCCGACGACGGCGGTAAGGCGCTGATCCAGCAGGTGGTGAAGTTCGCCGACCGTCCGGAGGTGCGGCACCGCATCGCGTTTCTGCCCGACTACGACATGTCGATGGCCCGCCAGCTCTACTACGGCTGCGATGTCTGGCTGAACAACCCGCTGCGGCCGCTGGAGGCGTGCGGTACGTCCGGGATGAAGAGCGCGCTCAACGGCGGGCTGAACCTGTCCATCCGCGACGGCTGGTGGGACGAGTGGTACGACGGCGAGAACGGCTGGGAGATCCCGACGGCCGACGGACTCATCGACGAGAGCCGCCGCGACGACCTGGAGGCCGCCGCGCTCTACGACCTGCTCGAGCACTCGGTGGCGTCGAAGTTCTACGACCGCGATGAGCACGGCGTGCCGATGCGATGGGTGGAGATGGTGCGCCACACGCTGATGGAGCTCGGGCCGAAGGTGCTGGCCTCGCGGATGGTGCGGGACTACACCGAGAAGTACTACGCCCCGGCGGCGCAGTCGCTGCGCAAGACCGTCCAACCCGGCGCGGACGGGGAGCCGTTCGGCGCGGCCCGCGAGTTGGCCGTCTACCGGCAGCGGGCCCAGGAGGCGTGGCCGAAGATCCAGATCACCGACGTCGACAGCTACGGTCTTCCCGACACCCCGTTGCTGGGCTCCGAGCTTTCGCTGACCGCGACGGTGCACCTGGCCGGCCTTGGACCCGACGAGGTGGTGGTCCAGGCCGTGCTCGGCCGGGTCGACGGCAGCGACGCCCTGGTGGATCCGGTGAAGGTGCCGATGGAACACACCGGGACGGCCGACGGCGGCAACGAGGTGTTCTCGACGACGACACCGCTGCCGGTGGCGGGCCCCGTCGGGTACACGGTGCGGGTGCTGCCTCATCACCAGTTGCTGGCCGGTGACAACGAACTCGGCCTGGTCACCCTCGCATAACGCGCTCAGTCGGCGCGCAGACGTTCGAGCGCCTGGCGCACCCGATGTGCGTCCGTCGTTGCCCAGAACGGCGGCAGCGACGCCCGCAGATAGCCGCCATAGCGGGCGGTCGCCATCCGGGAGTCGAGCACGGCGACCACGCCGCGGTCATCGACGCGTCGCAGCAGGCGCCCGGCGCCCTGCGCCAGCAGCAGTGCCGCGTGGCTGGCGGCGACGGCCATGAACCCGTTGCCGCCACGGGCGGCCACCGCGCGCTGCCGTGCGGTCAGCAGCGGGTCGTCGGGCCGGGGGAACGGGATGCGGTCGATGAGCACCAGCGACAGCGAAGGGCCCGGCACGTCCACCCCCTGCCACAGCGACAGCGTGCCGAACAGCGACGTCTCGGCGTCGTCGGCGAATCGCTGCACCAACGTCGAGGTGGCGTCGTCGCCCTGGCACAGCACCGGGGTGTCGAGCCGTTCGCGCATGATCTCTGCGGCCGCCTTGGCCGCGCGCATCGACGAGAAAAGGCCAAGCGTTCGCCCGCCCGCGGCGGTGATCAGCGCGGCTATCTCGGCGAGCTGCTCGGCCGAGCCGGTCCCGTCGCGCCCCGGCGGCGGCAGATGGGCGGCGACATAGAGGATGCCCGACTTCGCGTGTTCGAACGGCGAACCGACGTCAAGGCCACGCCATTCGACGGCTTCCTCACCTGCCAGCCCCCATGCCGAGGCCATCGCGTCGAATGTGCCGCCGACGGTCAGCGTCGCCGAGGTGAGCACCGTGGTCGACCGCCCAAACAGCCTGCCGCGCAACAACTCTGCCACCGAAAGCGGTGCCACCCGCAGCACGGCCCTCCTCGCGTGCGCACCCTCCTCATGTTCAAGCCAGACCACGTCGGTGCGATCGGGGATGGCCGCGACGAACGCCGACAGGATGCGCGTCGCGGTGTCGTTCACGTCGGTCAGCGCCGTCACCGCCTCTGCGCGTGCCGACGCCGCCTTGGGATCGCTGGGCGCTTTGTCGATGATTGAACGGGCCCGGCTTGCGGCGTCGCGCAGGGCGGTCAGATAGCTCGTCAACTCGTCGTCGAGCACGTCGATGCGGCCCGGGGTGGCGTCGTGGATGGCCGACGAAAACGTCGCCGTCGCGGCCTCGAGGCGTTGCGCGAGCTCGGCGTCGACGAGCCGGCCGACGCGGCGCTGCGCGATACCCAGCGACGTCGCCGACAGCTCAGCCGTTGCCACCCCCGTCACCCGGTCGACCAGCTCGTGCGCCTCGTCGACCACCAGCAGCTGGTGTTCGGGCAGCACCGGGGCGTCGGCGATGGCGTCAATCGCGAGCAGGGCGTGATTGGTGACGATCACGTCGGCGTGGCCCGCCTTGTCGCGTGCCTTCTCCGCGAAGCAGTCGGTGCCGAACGGGCAGCGGGCCACGCCGATGCACTCCCTGGCCGACACGGACACCTGCGACCACGACCGGTCAGGCACCCCCGGCGTCACGTCGTCGCGATCGCCGGTGTCGGTCTCCGACGACCATGCGATCAACCGCTGCACATCGCGGCCAAGCGCGCTGGCGGCCATCGGCTCGAACAGCTCTTCCTGCGGCCGGTCCTCGGGCTCAGCCGCCGCCCCGTTGTGAATTTTGTTGAGGCACAGATAGTTCCCCCGCCCCTTCAGCAGGGCGAACTCCGGGCGGCGGGGCAGGGCGTCGGCGAGGGAGTCGGCCAGCCGCGGCAGGTCGCGGTCGACGAGCTGGCGCTGCAGGGCGATGGTCGCGGTCGACACCACCACGGGCTGGTCGGTGTCAACGGCCCGCGCGATCGCAGGAACCAGGTAGGCCAGCGACTTGCCGGTCCCGGTGCCCGCCTGCACGGCGAGGTGCTGTCCGGTGTCGAACGCGTGCGCGACGGCCTC
>Ga0073928_10011163_pt1 | contig 10520 bp, 10 predicted proteins | sample PaiPotPPA55metaG_FD_76969 | JGI IMG/M metagenome (GOLD analysis project Ga0073928, IMG submission 76969) | Iron sulfur acid spring bacterial and archeal communities from Banff, Canada, to study Microbial Dark Matter (Phase II) - Paint Pots PPA... ...
AACTCGGGCTGATCGAGCGCCTTGCTGCTGCCGTTGACGTAGAGTTCGGCGGGCGCTGACGCGCGCGCGATCGAGCCGCCCAAAATCAGTGCGGCGTGCATAAAGCGATCGTAATTGGCGCGATCCTCCTTGAGCCGCTCTTCGATCCACCCGCGCGCTTGTTCCAGCGTACGTCCGCGCAAGGACTCATTGAGGTAGCCCGCCATCCGATCGAGCTCGGCCTGGCCGTGATCGACCGCGGTTTGCACGAAGCGATTCTGCATCCCGCCAGCGACAGCCACGAAAATCGCCAGCACTTCGCGCTCGCGCAGGCGCACGAACTGGACGCGCTCGAGCACCACCGATTCCAGCCGCGGCGCCATCACCAGCGCCGCCTGACCGGTCATCAGAGTGAGCAGACGCGAGGTGTCGCGGATGATTTCGTGGACGTCGCCAATCGGCGTCGAGTAGTGCAATTCAATCTGACTGCGATCCTCGAAACCGATACCGGGCTGTGGGGTCAGATGATCGACGTAGTAGCGAAAGGCCTTGTCGGTCGGGATGCGGCCGGCGGAGGTATGCGGCTGGAGCAGATAGCCGGTGTCTTCGAGTTCGGCCATCAGATTGCGGACCATCGCGGCGCGTACGCCCACCTGAGGGCGATTGGCGAGTTGCTGCGAGCCGACCGGCTCAGCCGTCGCGATGAATTCCTGGACCGCCGCCAGCAGCAGTCCGTGCTGTCGGCGCGAGAGCTCTCCTGATGAATCGCCGCTCTGCATATTCGGCGCGGATGGGGAATCGCGGCGCGGCGTCCGTCTTGTACTCTTCGGCGACCGATAGGGAGCGAACGCGTTCCCGAAACCGCCTGTGACAATCTTGTTACGTTAGCGCTCGCTACACAAGCGCGGCACGCGGCTGCTGCTGGCCTTAAGACACTCGCGCCGGGAGATTAAGACACCACCGCTATTCTTCGCGATCCGGTTTTGGCGGCTTCTTGATTAATGTCGAATCATCCTCTTGCTTCTTCTCACGTTCGCACAGGTAGCAAATGTCGATCATCCGGCCGCGTTCGCTCCGGATCGGGCGCATTTCGACTTTGTGCCTCGGGCAAAGCACGATCGGGCTTTGTACATCGGGATCGTCCGAGGATCAAGTCCCTGATGATCGCTGCAAACATCAGGACAATCCAGCCAGTACTTGTGGCTGAACCCACTAGTTTTCGCCGGGCTTTCGCATGACGAACTGCGAACGGCGTTTGAAGATGGGTCGCGCGTGGCGGTTGGCGATAAACTCGTCAACCGCCCGCGTGACGCCGTCCTCCCAAAAGCCCGCGTGATGATAATCGTCGCAAACGATATATCCGCCGGGTTTGAGCTTGCGCCAGTACAAATCCAGATCCTGGCGAACGGTTTCATAGCTGTGATTACCGTCGATATAGACCCAGTCGAAGAAACGATCGGGAAACTGGCCACCCGCGATGTCGGAGTTGGCGCGATGCACCATGACCCCGCCGCCATCGATTTCACTCGCGAAGCGATCGCGAACTACGGCGAAGCGGGCGACGGTCGCGAGCTTTCGCGGCGAAGCGGCGGGCGGCTCGAGGCCGTCGGGCAAGCGTTGGCGATACTCCCCGCTCTCAGCCGTCCAAGGATCGATCAGATGGAGTTCGCGCGGACGGTTGAGCGCGAGGATTTTCTCGGAGAAGTCGCCGAGGTCAACGCCGATTTCCGCGACCACCCCACGCTGGGGCATCCGCCGGAGGATGAACTCGCGGACCTCCTCGCGTTCCGGGCGGCGGCCGGCGAAGCGCAATCTCCAAAGCAGCGGATGCATCGCTCAAGAATCTGCCGACGCCAGCGTCAATCCGCAAGTGACGTTAGCGTCAATTCGCGAGCGGACGCCGGTGCTGTCGCAACAGCGGGACCGGCGGCAGCGTCACCGGCACGGCGACTTCGAAGGTGAGTGTCGTGCGATTCCAGTCATAGTGCGTGAGGCCGTAGTGCGACTCCAGGCCTGGCGACCGATCTTGATGATAGACGTTGACCGCAGTCAGATGACCGGCGAGATCGTGACCGAAGCGCAGACCGGCTTGCGACGCGACGTTGCTATCGTCGTTAGCTTCGTTATCGCGGCCGTTGTCTTCTCCGATATTCGGGCCGATATTTTGGCCGCCGTCGGCAGGTGCGCCGGGGCCCGCGCCGGGCCGCACACTCCTCGTCACCAGCGACAAGGCGATTTTGGTCATCGCGGCGGAATTGGCGATTATGACGTAACGGTTTTCCGAGATCCGGTCGCGCATCGCATGATTCGCGTGGCCGCCGTGCGGCGAGGAGTTGACGGCGAAGACCTCGAAGGCGGCGGCGCTTTCCGCGCCGAGCAGCTTCACCGTATTGGCGAGCGCGACATGATAGAGCGTCTCGCGAGTATCGTCGGGTGCGGCGAGGTCGATGAATTGAATCGCGCCGCGCTTCGCGCTGAAAGTCGCAAGCCGCTCGCTGTATTGGTTTTCGAATTGCGGCACGCGCGAATCACATCGATAAGCAACCCACGCATTGCCACCGGCCACGGCGAGAATTCTAATGGTGACGCGCGCGCTACCGCGGGCGTTGGCGCCCCAACTATCGACCATCGCGGCACACGCGCGATGGAGTTCGGGACCCGCGCTGCGCAGCAGAATTTCATCGACCTCGGGCGACAGCGGACCGAGGCGGTAGGGTGGTGTGAAGTATTTGGTGAGGCGGCGCGAGTCCGCCATCGAAGGTGCTACGGCTTGATGCGACTGCGAGAGATTGATGAGCGCCGCGGCGCCCGGACTCGCGATCGATAACGCCGCGATCGATAACGCGATGGCGACTGCGAGCGAGATTGCGCCGTATCGTCGTACGGCGGTCGGCATCATCCGCCGCCGCGGCTTTTTCTCCGACGGGAGGATTCGCATCGCGAACAGCTTAGTCATCTCAGCGGATGTTGTCGCGACAGGGCGCACTCGCACGCCGGTGTCGCAGGGCGTCGCGGCTTGCTACGCTTTGAGTCGAGGGAATCCTGCGATGGCGCGCAAGCGCAAAACCGTCAAACCCCGTCAGCTCTATATACCGGCGGTGCCCAACGACGCATCGTGGCTCGAGAGCGACAGTTACGATCGCCGGGCGTGGGCGGAACTCGGTTTAACGGCGCCGACGATTGGCGCGCTGGTCGAGTCGGGCGAGCGCCTGGTACCTGATTTCGGGGCGCTCTTGCGCGACCTGTTTCTCGGGCTCTTCAAGTACAACCTGGTGTGGCTTAAGCCGGAGGCGGTGCGGCGCAGCGCCGTGCTCAATCGCACGATTCTCGAACAACTGATGCCGTCGGCGGGCTTCGAGATGCTCAAATCGCGCACGTTGCTGGAAGAGGACAAGGCCGTCATCGCGGCGCTGGTGCTCGGCGAGCAGGTGCTCGAACTAGTGCGCTCGGAGAAGCTGATCAATCGGCGCGAGATGCTCGATTTGTGGGACTTGAAGCATCAGGAGGAAAACCTGGCTGAGACTGCGGCCGCGCTGAAGAACGCCGCCGAGTTGGCGGAAGAAAATCAGCGCGAAGCGGAGGTTGCGGAAGGCGAGAAGACCGCCGAGACCGATCAGGAAAAGAAAGACCTGAAAGAAAAGATCGATGAGCTGCAAGAGGCCGCCCAGCGTGCGGCCAGCGTCTCGGAGGCGCGGCTGAATCAGAAGGCGCGGATGTTCGAAGACCAACTGCGCCACAGCGATAAGACCGAGCTGAAGCGGATGCAATTGCGCAGCGCGGAGCTCGCCGAGGAGATCGATCGCGTCGCGCAGGACAGCCATGATTTCAGCCTGGAGTTCGGCCAGGGCGGACGGCTGTCGGCGGGCGAGCGGCTGGAACTGGGACGGCGGCTGGCGCGCAATCGCAAACTCGGCGAACTCGCGCGGCTGGTCGGACGCTTCAAGCAGGACGCACGCGCACTGCGCCGCAAGACCCTCGATCGCGGCGTGACGGAAGCCTACGACGTCGAGCGTGGCGCGGACCTCGGCCGGCTGATTCCGTCGGAGCTGCTCGCTCTGCATCATCCGCAACTGCGCGCCGATTTCCATCGCCGACTGCTCGAAGGCGCGGTGCTGCAATATCGGCTGCGCGAGGACGAGCAGAAGGGCAAGGGCCCCATGGTGGTTTGCATCGACGTGAGCTCATCGATGCAGGGCGACAAGGAGTTATGGGCCAAGGCGGTGAGCTTGACGCTGATGGATATCGCGCGGCGGCAGCGGCGGCTGTTTCGCGCGGTGCTGTTTTCGTCGGGGCCGGAGAGCATGAAGGTGATCGACCTGAATCGCGAGCGCCGCTACCAGCCCGAATTGCCGAAGGTGATCGAACTGGCGGAATATTTTCCCGGCGGTGGCACCGACTTTCAGGCGCCGATCGACGCGGCGATCGAATTAATCGCGGACAAGAAACTCAAGCGCGGCGATATCGTCGTAATCACGGACGGCGAATGCCAGGTGGCGCCGGAATGGCTCGCGAATTTGCGAGAGCGCAAAGAGGAGTTGCAGTTCTCCATCTTCGCGGTGCTGGTCGATGTGGGTTCGAGCGACCTATCGACGCTGGCGCAATTCAGCGACCGCGTGAGCTCGGTATCGAAGTTGACGGTCGCAGGCTCGCGCGAAATCTTCCTGAAGATTTGAGCGTCGAAGCACCACGCGGGCTTAGCGGCGGGCGCGGAAGAAATCGCGCAGCACTTCTGCGCATGCGGACTCCATGATGCCGCCGTACACTTCGATGCGATGGTTCAGGCGGCCGTCGCGGCCGATATCGTATACCGACCCGAGTGCGCCGGCCTTGTCGTCGCGCGCGCCGTAATAGACCTTCGCGATGCGGGCGTTGAGGATCGCGCCGAGGCACATCACGCACGGCTCGAGCGTCACATAGAGCGATGCGCCGTCGAGCCGCGGCGCGCCTACTTGCGCCGCGGCCGCGCGAATCGCCACGATCTCCGCATGCGCCGTCGGATCGTGCGCCGCGATTAGGTGGTTGTGCCCTCGGCCGATAACCTCGCCGGCGATCACAACAACTGCGCCGACCGGGACTTCGCCGCGCTCCGCCGCACGGTGAGCTTCGGCGATCGCTACCGCCATAAGATCCAAATCGGTTCGCGCCGTATCGTTTTCGTTCGACACCCTTTCGATGGTAAATTCTTTGCAATAAACGCGAAACCCATCGAGAACACTCGGCGAAGCGCAGAGGAGCCGAGCTAACGAGCTCTGTGAGCTGCGCGTGGTGCGCACAATTAAGACTCTGCGTGCAGCATCGCAGACAGGAGCACGATGGAAAGAATTGGTGAACTTGAGCCGCTCGAACTAAAGGCGCGGCGCGACCGTCACGATCACAATGACAAACTTGTCGTGCTCGACGTGCGCGAACCCGAGGAGATCGCGATCGCCCCGTTTCCCGACGCGCTGCACATTCCGATGGGCGATATCCCGTCGCGCCTGACCGAGCTCGACCCCGACGCCGAGTGGGTCGTGATATGCCATCATGGAGTGCGCAGCGCGCAAGTGGCGATGTACCTCGCGCACATGGGTTTCGCGCGCGTGAGTAATCTCACCGGCGGCATCGATGCGTGGTCGCTGACGGCCGACCCGTCCACCCCGCGCTACTGAGCAGCAGTATTTGTAACGAATTGGAGCATCACAAGTAGAGCATCCAAAGATGAATTATCTCGCCGCGGCAATTCAGCTCTCGACCACCAGCGATAAGGCGGTCAATCTCGAAAAGGCCGAGCATCTGATTCGGCTGGCGGCGGCGCGCGGTGCGCGTTTGGTCGCGCTACCGGAGGTCTTCAATTGGCGCGGCCAGCGGGCGGAGGAGGCCGACGCGGCGGAATCGCTCAACGGCGTGACGCTCACCCTGATAGCAGGACTGGCGCGCGAACTCGAGATTCTCATTCTCGCCGGATCGATTATGGAACGCGCCCCCGGCCAAGCGAAGAACTACAATACCTCGGTGCTGATTGGCGCCGATGGCAAATATCTCGCGGTCTATCGCAAGATCCATTTGTTCGACGTCGATTTGCCCGGCCGCGTCACCTTCAAGGAATCGGACGCGAAGCTCGCCGGCGCCGAGGTGGTCGCGGCCGAGACCACGCACAGCACCATCGGCCTCAGTGTGTGCTACGACCTGCGCTTCCCGGAACTCTATCGGCGGCTCGCATTCGCCGGAGCGCGGATTCTCACGATTCCGAGTGCCTTCACGTTTCCGACCGGCGAGGCCCATTGGGAGGCGCTGTTACGCGCGCGGGCGATCGAGAATCAATGTTACGTGATCGCGCCGGCGCAATTCGGCCCCAACGTTCATGGCTTCCATGATTATGGTAATTCGATGATCGTCGATCCGTGGGGGCGAGTGCTCGCGCGGGCCGCCGAGGTGGAAGGCGTGGTGATCGCACCGATCGATTTGGAGTACTTGGAACGGGTGCGGCGCGAGCTCCCATCGCTCGCAAATACGCGACTGCGTTAACGTAAAACCGCCTAGTATAAGTGAAAATTGACGAGCTTCGCTTGACGAGGGCGATCAGGCGGGTTAAGCAGGCTTTCACGTTGAGGGATTTGCTCACCGCCGGATCGAATCCGGCGAACCGCACTCTGGGGCTTTGCTGCCGCGGCGATCGCGTGGCGCAACAGAGGCGGTAATATGGTGCGCAAATCGATGGCGTACGAGGGACATATAAATGGCTGATGGACCGCTCGCAGGCGTTCGCGTTCTGGATTTGACGCAGGTCGTCTCCGGACCTTTTTGCACGATGCAACTCGGCGACCTCGGCGCCGACGTTATCAAGATTGAGCCGCCCGAAGGTGACACGAGCAGGCTGTTCGGCCGTCCTACCAAGGGCGGGGTGACCGCGAGCTTCCTCAATTTCAATCGCAACAAACGCAGTATCGTGGTTGACCTCAAGAAGGAACACGGGCGCGATCTCGTGCGCCGGCTCGCCGTCAAGGCTGACGTCATGATCGAGAATAATCGGCCGGGGGTGGCCGATCGTCTCGGCATCGGCTATGCCGAGATTCGCCGCCTCAACCCCAAAATTATTTACTGCTCGATTTGCGGATTCGGTCCCAAGGGCCAGGCCGCCAACGCACCCGCCTACGATCCGGTGATCCAGGGCTTCTCCGGGATGGCCTTTCTGCAGGGTGGTCGCGAGGGCCGGCCGACCGCGGTCAAGATGGCGCTGGCGGACAAGATTAGCGGGATGACGGCGGCGCTCAGTATCGTCAGTGCGCTCCATGCGGCGCGTAATCGCGGGGTCGGCCAGTACATCCGAGTGCCGATGACCGAGGCGATGATTGCGTTCACCGCCAATGACGCGACCTATCTCGGCTATACCTTTCAGCCCGACGCCGAGTTCAAAGACAAGGTGCCCAAGAGTGGCAGTCTCGATCCGTTCAAGACGCAGGACGGATGGGTGACGATCGCCCCCTTTACCGATGACCAATGGGAGCGCTTGTGCAACTGCCTGGGCCATGCGGAATGGTGGCAGATGGAGAATCGCGCCGATCGCATGCGGGCGGCACTGCGCGGCATCGCGAAGCAATTACCAGAGCGGACCAGCGCGCATTGGCTGAAGGTATTCGAGGAGGCCGACATTCCCAGCGGCCCGGTACATAATTACGACACCCTCTTTACCGAGCCCGAAGTCGTCGCCAACGAGAACTTCACCGTCTATGAACATCCGCAGGCCGGTCAGGTCCGCACCGTTAATCCTGGAATGCGCTTCAGCGAAACGCCCGCGCGCATGTGGCGAACGCCACCGCGTCTTGGCGAGCATACCGAGGAAGTTCTGCGCGAGGCGGGCTTCGAACGAGAGCAACTCGAAGAATTGCGCGCCGAAAAAGTCATCAATTAGCGCGCCGTCTGGCGCGACCAGTTTAGCGCGATGCGTTCCGCCCCGTCGCGACCGCGGATGGCTTGCGTGCACCGCGCATCCACGGTGGCTTGAGCCGAGCGATTTTTCGATACACCGGACAGGTTTCGTCGTGAGCACCGGTAAGGTAGCCGGTGCTGAGCAGGAACTCGCCGGTAATCTCACCGCCGGTGAAGGCGAACGTGTTCTTGAACAGCTTGATCCACGCGGGCTTGTCGAGCGGATGATGCGTGTCGAGCCACGCCGCAAACGATCCGTGACTCCCGCGAATCTCAATCAGCCGCCGCGCGTTTTCGATCGCCGCGTCAACCTTCAGGCGATTGCGGATGATGCCGGCGTCGCCGAGCAGCCGTTCGCGCTCACGCGATCCATAGGCCGCGACCTTATCGAGATCGAACTGGTCGAACGCCCGGCGAAAATTCTCACGCTTGGTCAAAATCGTCAGCCATGAAAGCCCGGCCTGATTGATTTCGAGCACCAGCCGCTCGAACAGCGCAGCATCGTCGCTGATCGGGAAGCCGTATTCGCGATCGTGATAGGGGCCGTGATACGGATGCCCCGGCGCGATTGTGCAATAGCTCATCGCTCACTCTTCCATTTCAATTTGCGTGTCGAAAGTTGTTGAATTGACTCATATCATTACTGAGCACTATTATTTTACAATCAGATTAACACGAGACTTGGCGAAAACCTGTTGTGACGCGGCGAGGACTAGGCGGCTAAGGAGGCTTGGGCGGGGAAGCGGATGATCGCGAACGAAGTCATCGACACGGCGGAACCAGTAGCCGTTGTTCCCGAAGTTACGCCTTTCGTCGAACCTGAGCCGTCACCGTGGGTTCGCTGGCGCAACATTGCGGGCAACATCTGCCTGGCGTTGCTTTTTCTCATCGTTTTGATTCCCACGAAATCCGCGCACTACCATTCGACCCTTGCAACCGACATCTGGTTTTGGGGTGCGGTCATGATGGGTGTGCTGTCGTTGGTCCGCATCCCGCCGCGATCCGCGATGGTCAACGTCAGCTCGATTCTTTCGACCGCGGCGATGATGGTCGCGCCGGCCCTGATGCGCCCAGGCACCGCCGCCACGGGCTTGCTCAAGGACGGCGCCATCGTCGTCGAACTGATTGGTATCGCGTTCACGCAGGTAGCGCGACTCTACCTCGGCCGTCGTTTTGGCTTGCTGCCGGCCAATCGCGGCATCGTTACGGGCGGGCCATTTCGCTGGATGCGCCATCCGATTTACTCCGGCTGGGCGATCCTGACCATCGGCTTCCTAATGGCGTACCCGGATCTCTACAACTCTGCGATGTTCGTGATCTCGCTGCCGTTTCTGGTCTGGCGGATGGGGCTCGAGGAAGAGCACCTCACGCAAGATCCCGAGTATCGCGCCTATCTGGCGAAAACCCCGTATCGCCTGATCCCCGGCGTCTACTAACGCGAGGGAAATCCGGCTGATGAGCAGTCGCAAAGTAGGCGACAGCTTTCCCCGCGCCGGTGTCGGCGATTATTTGATCGCAGGGTTCTTGCGCGTGCCGATCAAGTAGATGCCGCCGGTCAGCGCGGTCGAGAGGACCATCGCAAAGGCGAGTCCCCCGATCACCGCCAGCGCGAGCGGCTGTTGCACCTTGGCGCCGGCGCCCAATCCGAGCGCCAGTGGAAACAATCCTGCCGCCGTCGCCAGCGTCGTCATCAGGATCGGCCGCAGCCGGATCTTCGCCGCCTCGATCAACGCCGCACGCGGCCACGCTCCGCCGGCCACGTCATGCTCGGCGTGATCGAGTAGCAGGATGCCGTTTTTTGCGGTGATGCCGACCACCATGATGATGCCCATGAACGACGAGATGTTGAGGCTGATCCCGGTGAGATCGAGCGCTACGAAACTGCCGGCGAGGCATGAGAGCGCGCCCAGCAGAACCGCGATCGCCGGCGCGAATCGGGCGAATTCCCAAATCAGCACGAGGAACATCGCGATGGTCCCGGCGATCAGCACCAGTGATAATTGATGGAACGATTTCTGTTGCTCCGCGTAGAGGCCGCCGTATTCCAGCGTCACACCGGGCAATAACGCGAGGCTCGCGAGCTGCGCCTTGACGCGCGCGATCGCCGTGCCGAGGTCGATGCCGTCGACGCGTGCGGTCACGCGCACGACCGGCCGCAAACGCTCGCGCGCGAGTTCTTTGCCTTCGCCGAGCCATTGGAGGCCGGTCAACGCCGCCAACGGAACGCGTCCGCCGTCAGGCGTCTTGAGCAGAATCTGCGGCAACAGATCGAGCTGGCGATGGTACTCGTCGGGATAGCGCACGCGCACTCCCACCAGCCGGTCGCCGACGCGCAGGCTGGTCGCGACGGTACCCTCGATCACCGCGCGCAATGATGCTCGGAGGTCTTCCGCCGAGAGGCCGTAGCGCGCCGCCGCGGTCTGGTCTACCAGCACCTGCTCCTCCGGATTGCTCAGCACCAGCCCATTAAAGACGTCCACCACGCCGTGCACCCCACCGATGCGGTGGGCAACGGCGTTGGCCGTGCTTTCGATCGCCGCCTGATCGGCGCCGAAAATCTTGATCACGATCGGCTGCGGCGAGCCCGAGAGGTCGCCGATCATGTCCTGGAGCAATTGCGAAAAATCGACCTGGAC
>Ga0073928_10011164_pt1 | contig 10519 bp, 13 predicted proteins | sample PaiPotPPA55metaG_FD_76969 | JGI IMG/M metagenome (GOLD analysis project Ga0073928, IMG submission 76969) | Iron sulfur acid spring bacterial and archeal communities from Banff, Canada, to study Microbial Dark Matter (Phase II) - Paint Pots PPA... ...
CAAACCCCCCGCAAAAACATAAAAACTTCCCCCCAGAAAAAAATCTCTAAACAAAAACCTGGCGGGTGGCCCAAAAGTGTAGAATTCCCATCGGGTTCCCCACCTCATTTCTGGTGCTTCCATCTTGAGCAGCCGAGTTTTTAGCAAACAAGGAGCGATCCCAGTGAAACGCCATCCGATCCTGTTTCTATTTACGCTGATCCTCGTGGGCTCCCTGCCCGCTCAAGCCATTCCGTTCACTCTCAACTTCGGAGGCCTTCAGAACAACGAACAGGTCCTCAGTTTCTACAATGGCGGCACCGGAAGCCTGGGGTCAGGGCCCGGCACAAACTACGGCATCTTCTTCAACCCAACGTTCATCGCTGTCTCCGCCGTCCCGCCTTACGGCCCGGACATCGTCGGCCAGGCGAACGACATATCCCTCATGAATGTCTACGGCGGATTCAATCTTCTGTCGTTCTACTACGAATCTACCGGCCCCGGCTCGGTCTTTATCGAGTCCGGCCTCGATGGAACCGGTGGCTCGCTCGCAGTGATCCCACTTACCGCCTCGGTAACCTGGAGCGCGGCGGGGACAGCATTCAATGGAACCGCCCATTCGGTAGTCTTTGAAGTGGCGACCGGCACGAAATTCGACCAGATTACCGACGTCAGCTTTGTAATCCCGGAGCCAACCAGCCTCCTGCTTCTGGCCACCGGTCTCAGCCTCATCCCGGAATGCCGGAGACGTCTCACCCGACGGGTGGCCCACACATAAATTCCCAATCAGTACTCTTGCCAGCCCTCCAGCTTGATGTCGTCGTAATAGACCGAACCGCGGTAATAGTTGTTGTGGGGATCGCCAAACATGAAGAAGTCTGGAATTCCCGCGCCTGTCGCATACACAGAGCTCAACGGTATAGTCCCCACATAAGTTTGCTGTCCGCCCCACTTGAAGCTGCCGGAAACGGAGAGCACATAGGCATCTTCATTGCGCTCGATGCAAGCGGAATACCAGGTATTGTCCTTGTACGCATCCACCGCGCGAATTGCGCCCGAGGGCTGAAGTGCACCGTTGGACCAGGACAGAAAAGGACGACCCGTGCTGTCTTCATCGTTACCATTCTTGTCTATGCCAAACATCATGATCGGATGCTGACCATCAGCTATCCACTTCTTGCCCTCCCAGATATTGGTCCATGCTTCCTTGTTGTTATCGGAATCGATCGTGACCTTGCGATGGTGATGAATCCAAAGATTGTTGTGTGGCCTTGGAGTCGCGTCCAGAATGGTGAGCCAGTAGAAGCCATTCTCCAGGCTCGCATCTCCGTTGGACCAGGGCTCGTCAGTTTCGCCCCCGGCATAGCCGTTAAGACTGGCTGGCCCAGACTTGCCGTCTCCAAAGGAAGCAAACCCCACTTTCAGGCAAACTCGGTACTTCCTTGGAAGCTCGTTCGTCGAACGAACTACTATCCCATCGGTGTGCTTGGGAGACGAAATCCTAAGCACGTGATTATTCGGGTCGGCAGGGTCCGGAACTACCTGAAAAAGATCGCTGAATTTTGTAAGATTCGAGCGAGTGTAAGCTGCCACGCTGAGCCAACCGCCTTTTACAAAAGATCCTTCAGCGCGAAACGCCACGGGCGGCTTTACTCCGAGTCGCTTGAAATATCCGCCACCATCGGAATACTCGTCCGTATTTTGATAAGTATCAGATACCCAGGGAGGTGAACCTGTTTTGAACAAGGCTGCACCATCTTCGAAATTTTCTTCGTAGATGACCTTCCAGGAGCCGTGATGCCCACTGATCGTTGCACCGTTCTGAGGAGTGGTCGTCTGTGAATTCAATTCAGAAACTAACAGGAAGAACAAGGCGCAAAAGAACAATCGGACAACAGCGAACGACATAGACTAACCCCCGGGTGTATCTAGGTGCTGATCGGATAGGAAATAAGCCGTCAAAGGTTTCTAATACGCCCAAAAAAATGACCTTTGGACGAACGATCCTAAAACTCCCCACAACACTATAGCAACCGTCTCCACTTCATCCCCTTCAGTTGCGCGGGTGCCCTATATCTTGAGATGCGGGCATTCGTGCAAAGCACGAACCGCTTTCCTCACCCAGCCACCCCACCGCCCCTCACCGAAGCCATCTCCGCTAAACCCCTACGCATCCAGAGTTACAGAAACAACGCGCCCGAGACGGCCTTGGAACAATCGGCCCTTCCCACGCACGCAGCAGAATCACAGCGTAAAAAACCCGAATACAAACAACTTATGGCGACAGAACACGCTCTGACTGACTGAACCACGGACGTGAGCCGCAGGTATTGACCCGAACGCCACTCCAGCCCCAATTCCGCAATTACAAGGAGAGTACAGATGTTTATTATTTGGTGGATCATTGTCGGTCTCATCGCCGGTTTTCTCACAGGCAAACTCATGAAGGGCAGTGGCTATGGCCCCGTCGGCGACATTATCGTCGGCATCGTCGGAGCCATCGTCGGCGGCTTCATCATGCAGAAACTCGGCTATGCAGGCTCAGGCGGCCTCATCTACACCGTCTTCGTCGCCATCATCGGAGCAGTGCTCCTTACCTTGCTCCTTCGCCTCGTCACCGGCAACAGAGCCAGAAACCTCTAAGCGGCTGGACGGGTGGCCCAGGTCTTGACCCAATGGCAAATTTTGGTGCCCGGTCTTCGGAGGTCCCCGCCAGCTTTGCTGGTGGGGTGAGCTTCGGTGGGTCATTCGCACAGGAGCGCGAACGTATTCCCTCCACTCATCAACGGATTCCGCAGATTCCGCAAGACAACACACTTGACAAGTCCGCGGCCCACAGACGCCCATCAAGCGTGACCCCGCAACCCCTCCACCCTTGAAGTCCGGACCTAACCAACCTGTTTAGAAGACTTTGATACACTTTTTGACGGGGTAGAGGGTACCCAGAACGAGTGGGCGGGGCGCTCCTCATTTCACAACAATCTAGCCCTTCATCCGGTAGTACTCCGCAGGGACAGGATGCACCTGCGCACCAGATCACGCGTAGAAGTGTAACCCGCCAGCCTGCCTTCGCTGGCATTCACGCCGAAACAAGGCGGCTCACAGCATAGGCATAAAATCGACTCACGGAGAAGCCTTAATGATGAAGTATTCCTGGCCTCTACATCCGAAGTTGCCTGTACTTGCTGCGGTCCTGGCCGTTCTGCTTGCTCTATTTGTGGGCGCCCATACACGTGGCAGTGTGGATGCCGCATGGCGCATGCTTCAAATTCCGTCAACAACACCGCTCTTTGCCGATACGCGCACCGTAACCTACTCGATAGATTGCCTTGCCAAGGGGCAGGACCCTTATGTAGCGCGGGCCTGCGATTACTGGCATCGTCTCTATAACTATCCCCCCATATGGCTCGACGCCCGGCTCCTCGGAGTCACCTCTCGCTCATCCAACCTCATCGGAACGGCGATATCGATCCTTACGGTATGTGCTCTTTTCCTGCTGTTTAACGCGCGAACCTGGATAAGTGCGATCGTTATATTCTTCGCGGTCACCTCACAATCACTTCTGTTCGGGGTAGAGCGGGGAAATATTGACCAGCTGATCTTTTTCTTGCTGGTTGTCGGCTTCTTCTGGATCGAGAAGAGGAGGGCGGCATCAAAGGTTTATCTCAGCGGATCCCTGATCGTCCTGCTGACAGTACTGAAGATATATCCCATCGTGGCGGTCACTCTTTTCCTGCGATACCGGAACGGCTTCATAAAAATGCTGCTGGTTGCCCTGTTAGCGATAACTGCTCTCTTTCTGACAAGTGAACATCGCCTTCCTGTCATCTTCGCGAACACCCCGCAGATGTCCGATTTGACCTTTGGGAGCTATCCGTTCTTTGTCGCATTAAGCCAGCATACGGTCCGCCTCTGGAGGCCGATCATTGAGGCGAATCACAACATCGCGAGGATCGGAGCGATACTCCTAGGCTCTCTGGCCGCAGCCGCCGGAGCAATCTACGGCAAACGGCTCAACCGATTTCTACCCGAGATTGATTTTGAACGTGCAAGGGGATGCATCACAGTTTCCTGCTTGGCGATCTTCTGCTTCGTCTTCATCTCTGGAGCGAACTTTGATTACCGCCTTATCTTCTTATTGGGCGTCTTGGCATATCTCGTCGAGGATTTAAACGAGGGTGTGTCGATACGCTCCTGGCCCTTCGCCCTCATCATCCTTATTTTGCTATGGAAACCCTTTTACTTGTCTTTCCCGCATGAACTCCTAGACGGAATAGTCTTTGTGACAGCGAGCGCATGGTTGGGAAACTCACTCTTATCTCGCATGAGCAGCCGCAGCACAGCCCTGAAGCCCTCGTCGGTGAGCCCCGCATAGTCTTCCGCGCCAGGAAGCGCCAACCCTTCCCCCTCACCCAACCACAAAAGCTCGGGTGCCCGATCCTTCGCGCACTTTGCGAAGGACGCGATGCAAACCCCTCGCACCGCCATGCCAATGCGCCTGAAACGCTTCCGGCAATGGGCACCCGTGTTTCGCCTGCAAACCTACAAGTTCAATCCTACGAAGCCACGCCCAGCAACTCCTGCTCCGCCCTCAGCCAATCCTGCTCGGCATATCCATCCTGCCAACCCCGCTCCGCCCAGTACCGCTCCGCAAGCTGGGCAATCTCCGCGTAAGACGGCGTACGGCTCGCCGCTACATCGACCGGCTTGGTCTTCGAAGCGGCCTTCGTCTTCGTCGCGGCCTTGGGTGCTGCCTTCACCGCGCTCCCCGTCTCACCATCCGGCGTCTTCACAACTTTCGGTTTAGCCGGTGCCTTTGTCTTCTTCACAGTCTCTGTGCTCATAGAAAAGTCTCCTAAAGTCTCGCTTGGTGCGCCTTTCCTATCTTAATAAAGGTAACCAGCCCCCGCATCGCCCTTCCGCCCGCCCCGAACCACAAAAGGTTCCCCTGCGCCGGTGGCCCAGGTCTGCTCCATTTACAAATCCATCTGGCGCACAGACCACGCAGACCTACCCAACCTCATGCTATGATCCCCCACCGGGCCAAAAACTACTTTGAGGATTGTCTATGCACGTCTTACGAGTGCTCTCTTTGGCCAGCCTCGCTCTCCTCGCGTCCCAGCCCCTGCCTGCCAGCGCACAAGCCGGCAATCGCTGGCAATCGGTTCAGGCGCTCCCCCCTCAGACCCGGATCCAGGTAAAAACCGAGGGTCACAAAGCTGACTGCGTTGTCACTGCCGTCACCGACGACAAACTCACCTGCTCCCAATCCGTCTTCTCACGCTCCGAAATCAAGAGCATAAAGCTCCTGAACAAGACAAAATCGACCCTAGGCGGCCTCCTGCTCGGAACTGGCATCGGCGCAGGGGTAGGCGCTTGAATCGGCTCTGCGATCAACGCCGGGAATAGCGGAAGCTTCATCCACGTCTCGGGCGGAAAATCAGCCGGCGTCGGAGCAGGAGTCGGCGGCGCCATCGGCGTCGGCATCGGCGCACTGGTTGGTCATTCCACAAACCTCTTCGCCACGACAATCTATAAGCGCTAGGCCCGGGTGGCCCATCCGCAAAATCCGACTTATACTCGTCGAACAGATACAAAACAGAATCACCAGGAGAACAAATGACCCTTGGCAACAGGAGTGTTCGAAGGTGTCCCCTGAACTTCGCGCGGACGATATCGATAATTGGGATGCTCGCGGCCCTTACAGGCATCGCATCAGCCCAGCCACCCTCGCACGGTCCCGCCAAAGGGTATCTCCTCATCACTGGCGGCGCGACTCAGCCACCCGACTACCAGCGTTTCATCGAAATGGCCGGCGGCAAGAACGCCCGCATCGTCGTCATCCCCACTGCCTCCGTCACCAAGCCAACCGACCAGGCCGCCCTGCAAACGCAGTACTGCACCGGACCCGGGAGCCCCTTCGCCGCGGTGCCCTGCACCGTTATCCACACCACCGACCGCACCGTCGCCAATTCGGCCGGCTTCGTCGCCCCACTCACCACCGCTACCGGCGTCTGGATCGAAGGCGGCCGCCATTGGCGACTCACCGACGCCTACCTCGACACCCGCACCCTCAAGGAGCTGTTTAAAGTCCTCGATCGCGGCGGCACCGTTGGCGGAGGCTCCGCCGGCGCAACCGTTCAGGGCTCCTACATGGTGCGAGGCTCATCCAACCCCGACAACAACACCATCATGATGGCCCCCGGCCACGAGATCGGCTTCGGCTTCTTCTCGAACGTCACCATCGATCAGCACGTCGACGTTCGCCATCGCGAGAACGATCTCGCGGCCGTCATCAAGGCCCATCCACAGCTCTTGTGCCTCGGCCTCGATCAAAGCACCTCCATCACGGTTCACGGAGACAAGTTGACCGTCAACGGACCCAGGCGCGTCGCCGTATGGGATGGAAAAGACCATGACGGCAAGGGCTTCTATTACCTGCAGACCGGCGACGAACTGAACACAGCCACACGAGTTCCCACACTTCTATCGCACACCGCAGAAACCACCGACAAATAGAGCACGAGCCCACACACAAAACCACCCACCGCACAGGTCTCCCATTCATGCAGCCTCACTCGCATCAGCGGAGCATTCGCGCCAACAGTCCGAACATCCTCCATTAACCTTCCGCTGAACACAGACTTGCGAATCCGAAACACTCTGTGCCATACTAAGCGCCCTCGTTCGAATCGCCACAACAGCACAACAGAGAGAGGTCTATGCGTCTAAAAATCGGTTCCCTGGTCGGTAATCTTCTGCTCGCGGCCGCCTTCGCCCCATCCTGTAGCGCCGCTTTCGCCTCCACAATCTCCCCCGGCCAGGTCAGCCAGATCGTCACCTTTGGCGACAGCCTCTCCGACGCTGGCAACGCCTCCATCGCTACCCTCGGAGCCTTCCCCGGCCCCGGTTACGCCACCAGATCCGTTACCGGAATTCCGTTCCCCGTTGGCTATTTCACCAACCCTCAGAGCGGCACAGGCCCCTCCGGCCTCTGGATCGATCAGTTCGCCGCAAAAGTAGGAGTCGCGGACCCCTCACCTGCTCTCGCGCCTCTCGGCGGATCGAACTACGCTGTAGGCGGTGCCCAGACCGGCAGCGCAAACCTCGGTGACATGCAGAACCAGGTGAACCTCTTTCTCGCCACCCACCCCGGGAACGCATCCCCCACCGCCCTCTACACCCTCTGGGGCGGTTCTAACGACATCTTCGCCGCCCAGAATCCCATAACCGCTGCCGACAACATCGCGGCGCAGATCAAGCAATTGGATGCCGATGGTGGGCAAAATTTCCTCTGGCTCAACCTGCCCAATCTCGGCCAGAACCCATCGCCCGCCTACGCCTTCGATCAGGAATGGGCATTAGATGTCGCCAATCTGGACAGCCTGGGCATCAACGTCATCGGGGTGAACATCGACACCCTCTTCAACCAGATCCTCGCCGACCCAGCCGCCTTCGGTTTCAACAACGTCGTAGCCGCCTGCAACGCAACCCCCGGCTGCAATCCGAATACGTTTCTCTACTGGGATGGCATACACCCGACAACCTACGCTGACTCCCTCGTCGCCAACCTCGCCTATCAGGACGCCTTTGGCAGTCCAGTGGGCGTCACACCCGAACCGCCAAGCGCCACGCTCCTGGCCCTGGGTTTGGCGGCGCTGTTAGCGTTTTGGCGTCTAAGAAGCAATCGCGTTCCTCATTTCACAAAGATCTGAGCCTTCACCCTGTCGAACTCCGCAGGGGACAGAATATGCCGACGCACCAGATCATGCGTCGAAGTGTACGGCCTATGTTCGACGATCATCGTCGCCTGCTGGGATGTCACGCCAGGAAGCGTCGCAAGCTGTGTCGCCGATGCCTCATTAATGTTGAGAGGTCCCTTCCTTGTAAGCCCTTCGGCAACACCCCGGGCAATCGCGCCTGCATCCCGCTTCGCCGCTGCCGTCGCATCAGCCGTACGCCGCTGCAGCGAGTCGGTACTGCTCGGCGAGCACCCACAGAGCACCAGGAGGAACATCGCCATGGAAACCTTGATCGCGACCTTGACCATGGACGGTAAGATGCAATGCCGCCCCCCGGCGGTGCACCAGCGACCTGCACGCTGCGCTCGGCCCATCAAGCCGGTCTAGTCAAATCTCCGACAAAATTCATGCAGGGTAACCCGACTCCATCCAATTCTTGAAGAGCGATACTCGATCCGCCGGCCAAGGTTCATCCGGAGGCATTGAGCCATCGGCAACCACACTATAGACACTCTGCGCATTGGCCGGGACGCACATCCAGGCGGGATCATCAAGCTCAATCCCCATAGCCTTCATACAGTCAATGTCCTCCTCCCGAAAAAGAGGGCGGACATCGGTGGCAAAACTGAGAGCCATATAACCTCCTTGATGCTTCTGGATGCAATGACTCTACACCCCTCATCGAAGCAGGCGATCAGCGCCTCTTCGCTCAGGTGATAACCTTCGCATATGCCTGGCCCTACGCTCGAACAACAACTACAGCACGCACTCGACGCACTTGCCGAAGCGGAGCGAGAGTATGCTGCCGGAGTACCCTACCGGGGCCTGGTTTCCTGGCCAGAGAAAATCGCCCGAATCAAGCAGCACATCGCCGACCTTCGGGAAATGATTGCCAACGAGTAGCCTTCGTGAGTGGCCTGCCTCCTGGCCAACTCACTTTCCCAACTCAGTTTTCCCTTGATGGGATGATGGGATTAGCTCTTTGAGCGAGGGAAAAGCCCGGCACGCGAGCCGGGCCTTTTCCTGCCAAACACGCTCCCTATCGCGAAGTCACCGCCCCTATCAGGTCAAGCACATCGCCGATAATGCGCGTCGTCGGGTCGTAGGCCACCACATAGCCCCCATAGTACCCATACTGGTATCCCGGAGGAGGCGGCGGCGCACCTACCCAATACGATTGCGGAACCGTGACAACGACATACTCTCTCGGAATCGTCCGGCCGGCTACAAACACAGGACGCCTGCGGCCACGCCACTGATCCGCATCACTCCGGTAGTGAGCGTAAAACCGGCCGCGATCGTCACTTTGAAAGTGATAGTCCCCGCGATACTTCTTCGCCTGCCCCGGCGGCATGCGGTCATCACCGTACTTCTTCGCCTGTCCCGGCGGCATGCGGTCATCACCGTACTTCTTCGCCTGCCCCGGCGGCACGCCTCCATGCCCAGGGGGCGGATTGTCAGGATCGCGTCCCGGAGGACCTTGTGCAACGGCTATGCCGGCGGTCGTAAAAAGAAACGCGCCGAGAACAAAACCAGTCAGGGGAGTAGTCGCTTTCATGAATGGCCTCCTTGGCCAGCCCCCATCCTAGCAAACACACCAACCCGTTCCCATACAACCTCAGTCCCTCCCAACCGCCGCGCTTTACCTACCCAAAACACAAAAATCGATCCCACCATGATTTAAAATAATCATCGGAGCCGATATGCCTTTTCCCATCAAAATCTGCGCCATCTGCAAAGAAGAATTCGAACTCAAACCCGACAAACCCGGTTTCGCCAACCGCTGTCCCCAATGCACCGAGGACGAGTCGAACTCCGCCGAATCAGCCAACTCCGCAACCAAGGGCCGCATGACCGCCGACGAACGCCAGACCACAAAAGAGGCGAACGAGGCCCGCCGCCAGGCCATGCGCAACCTCCTCTACCGCAAAGACAGCTGAAGATATAGGAGTCAAATTCCAGTCCTGTTGAGGATCGAAGTCTCTAACACGAACGGGTTATTGATCCCCCGTCAGATTCAACTCATCGTAGAGGTCGGAGGACTATCCCATGACGAGGTTTACACGAATAGCAATCGCGGTTTTGCTCTCCGCATCATCTTTTGCCATATCCGAAACGTCGCCAGGAATTGCACCATCACCCAGCACGAACCCCGACACGAAGATCGTGTTCCCTCCAGAGGTCAAGTCGTTCCTGCAGGCCGTCGGTCAGGACCCCTCCGGATCAACTTGTTTCAGTCGCTGCCAGGCCGCTCACACCTCCTGCCTCTCTTCAGCTACAACCAATGATGCCAGGTCGGCTTGCGAGAAGGCACTGAGCGCCTGCGGCAACGCTTGCCCAAAAAATAAAAATTAGCCGGGCGCGCTGTTCCAAAGCGGCCTTTCCCGCCCATCTGCCATCCAACCAACATCCGCAGACGCGAACCACCAGCGATCGGATTGAGGATTGAGGATCAAGGATCAAGGATCAGGGATCAGGCATGGGCAAAGAGTGGATCGCGAATCTCGCACTCGACATCAAGCAAAAGGGCCACGAAGCAGCAGAAAACTACGGCAGATCGCAACACCAGGCGGAGATCGCCACCACCCAGGGCAAGCCATTCTTCACCGACTTTATCATCAGCCTTGAAGATGACGTCAACGAGATCAAGCGCCAGCTCCAGGGCGACGTCACCTCCTCGGACACCATCTTCCAGACCATCACCCCCACCGAGGTCAAACTCACCCGCAGCCGTTTTCCCTGGTTCGACGCCCGCATCACCCACCAGGATCCCATCATCGTCCTCGACTACGCCAAAG
>Ga0073928_10011165_pt1 | contig 10518 bp, 13 predicted proteins | sample PaiPotPPA55metaG_FD_76969 | JGI IMG/M metagenome (GOLD analysis project Ga0073928, IMG submission 76969) | Iron sulfur acid spring bacterial and archeal communities from Banff, Canada, to study Microbial Dark Matter (Phase II) - Paint Pots PPA... ...
CGCCGTTCGTGGTAGCCAATACCTGGACGGGAATTTATGCGGGCATCAATGTCGGCGGCAGCATCGGAGTGAATAACACGACGGACACCGGCACTATCACAAGTCCTTTTGTCCCTCCCGTCTTCGGGCCTGTCGGCCCAGGCCCGATCGGTACCAATACCCTATTTAACGAATCCTTCCGCCACACGCCGACGGGAGCGATCCTCGGCGGACAGCTCGGCTATAACTGGCAGATAGGCTCGCTCTGGGTCCTGGGCGCAGAGGTGGATTGGCAAGGAGCCTGGCAGAAGGATACGGCAACCGAGGGCGGATGCAACTCGGCTCCGACACCGGGCTTCTTTGCCGGACCGCCCGTATTCGCGGCCGGCCTCTTCGGCGAGTGCATGACCGACGAGCAGAAGCTGACGAATTTCGGCACTTTGCGCGCTCGCGCAGGGGTCCTCATCGACAGAGACAGGGACTCGCTCTTGTATGTGACCGGCGGCTGGGCGTGGGGCACCGTCAAGGACAGCTTCGCCTACGGCAGTAGCATCAACCCGGCTACGGCAGCCTTCACAGGAATCCCAGCGCTCGCAGCGGCCGGGGCACCGTTCCTTCCCTCAGCCGCTTCGTTCTCGCACTCCAAGTCCGGCTGGACGATCGGCGCCGGGGTGGAGACCAGGCTCTGGGCCAGCCCGTGGTCGCTGAAGCTTGAATATCTCTATGTCGATCTTGGCAGCGCCACCGATGCGTTTCCCATCGGGATCAATCCCGCATTCTTGGCCACAGTCGGTGCAGCCGGCGCGATCCCAGTCACCTTCGCTGGTGTCACCAGCAGCACCAGGTTCACCGACAACATCATCCGCGTCGGCCTCAACTACAAGATCTACTGACGTCCTCACACTCAGTAGAGCGGGCTTAGCCTACAAGTCGGCTATGCCGGCTTGCAGGCCTAACCCGCCGCGCCCAGCTCGTGCCTATGCCTTCGCGGCTAGCCCCCGAACAGAATCAGCGATGCCAAGGCGATGCCGAAAATCGTTGCGCTCAAGGCTGCGAGCTGCCGGCGATCGAGGTCGCACAGCGGCGCCAGCGCCTGATCGGTCTTGATACCCATGACTTGCACTCCCCTACCACGAACCCCCGACCACAAACCCCGTCGTCCTGAGGTGCGAGCGAGCAACGCGAGCGAGCCTCGAAAGACGACCGTCGCCACCCTTCGCCGCGGGCATGTTCGAATTGGGACGATTGCGCTCCCCCCGATCGATTCCTACCGCCTGTGGGGCATTCCGGCGTCCACTTTTTTGCTAAACTCCCTTTCGTCGAGCTTGCGTTGCTTATGGGACGACTGCGTGCCTGGGGCGGCAGGATTCGAACTCCCGCATTCCGCATCACTCGGAGCTGTCTAGACTAGCCCGAGCTTGGCATATGATTGGGGCGGATCTCATGGCCCCCGGTTAAGCTCTTCAGCTCTTCTGCGGGAGCGCTCGGGTTCGATGACGATCATTCGGAATGCAAACTTTCGAATCCTCTCTTGCCTGCGTCATGCGAGGCACGGCGTTGATTGCGGGAGGCGCGTGGGTGCTTTACGCGCGTACAGTCGCGTAGTGCGGCGCCGCTACGACGGTTGCTTTGATCGCGGCACATTAGCAAGGTCATTTGGTGGGCCACGGAGTGGCCGTGGGGAAATTTCTTGATGCACACGGATGTGTTATGAGTGAGCCGGAAAGAGGCTAGGATTGGGCTTCCGGGCCGACTACATTGCCTTTTCGATCAAGTCGAGGCGAGAGAGTGAATTCGGGCGTAGCAGCGAGCCCGCGCTGGCGCCGATCGTTACCGTGGCTCCGGGCGCTAACCGGCCTAGCGGGGCTTGCTTGGCTGCTGCGGCGATTCGATCTCGACCGGTTCCTCGCCATTCTCGCCCAAGCCGATATTCGATACGTGATGCTTGTGCCGGTCGCGATTGCGGCCGAGCAGTTGGTTCGAGGCTGGAAATGGCGCCAGATTCTTTACCCATTGCGGCGCATCGGTACGATGCACCTGTTCGGCGCCATCATGGCCGGCTACTTGTTGGGGCTGTTGATTCCATTCGGTTTTGCCGCGTTGACGCGTTCCTGGCTGGTCGCCCGTCGCGAAGGTATGTCAACGAGCTCGGTGCTCGCGACCGTCGCGCTCGACCGGCTGACTGATGGCGTCATTTTCGCTCTCCTGGTCCCGATCTCCCTGCTGCTAGTCGTGTTCCCCGATCCGAACGGTGGCATTCGCGCCGGGCTCGTCTGGGGCGCAAGGGGTAGCCTCGTGCTGTTCGCGTTGCTGCTGTTGGGCTTGCTGGCTTGCAAGCGTGGAGCAGCACATTCGCAGGGCTGGCTTGTTCAACTAATTGCGCGATTCCCGACTCGCCTCTCCGCACCGGTCCACCGCGTTGCTGCCTCCTTTGTAACCGGCATCTGCTGGCCGCAGGAGTTCAGACGCGGGCTCGGAATCGTCTTTGCCAGCGTTGCGATCAAGCTGATCGCGGCCACTCATTTTATGTGGGCGGGCCTTGCCATGGGCGCGGAACTGCTGCCAGCACAGTATCTGTTCGTAATGGTCTTTCTGGGTTTTCTCGTGATTCTCGGGCACTTCACGTATCGCAGGCAGCTTCATCATCGGCGGAGTTTTCGCGCTCGGCCTTTTCGGCGTCTCGGAGGAACGGGCGCTCGCCATGGTGCTGGTCGTGCAAGGAGCGAGCCTGCTGAGCGTCGCCGGGTTCGGCACACTGGCGCTGTGGCAGCAAGGGGTAGCACTATCCGAGGTGCGCGCCGCGAGAGCAGCCGATGCGAGCACGGTCTAATCTGTCTTGCGCGCGAATCGTTTGAGTGATGTGGTACGCGGCCCGAAGCGTGACAGGACGGAATCACATCGCATCGCCGAGAACACCTGTGAATGTGGCTATAGCCGCGCGTTTAACCCTGAGCGACGCGACGGCATCCGCTACTGTAACGCAGCTACGTGTTCGTTGCAGTGAATTTGTTAGGTGTCTCGCTTCGTAAGCGCATGAAACAAATATGCTACTGGAAACAACATGAGACCAAGAACAGCACTTCCGAAATCGAGATAATGGCCAACGCTATCCTCGGAGCCCCAATGCATCCAGGGGAAAAGATGAATTGCTTCGCAGATATGAGTAAGCACAACCACCACCAGACAGGCCGCGCCGAGTAACTGTAGGAAAGACCAGACCGTCTTTCCACTGAAGAACAAGACCGCCGAACCAGAAAGCAGCACGCACACCGGCACCAACTCGACCAGTCCTTTAAATAATGTGGCGTTCATATTTGAAAGGATGATAGCTCACGGAGCGGTCGTCAACGACCGTGTCAGCCTCGGCCCAGATGACATGAGAAGCCGCAACCAAGTCATTCTTGATATGTCGCGCGGCCGCCGAGCTCGCGGAGCTAAGGCTCGACGGCCGTCGCCGCCACATGCGCGTCCGCGGGCATTTCCGGTGAAGGTAGGGGCTTGACCTTGGAGCTAGCTCGAGGCCGTAGGGGCGGCCGACACCGAGGCGGGCCTGTTTCAGGGAGACTTGGATGAAGACGACCATCTTCAGAATTGAAGGGATGAACTGCGATGGATGCGCGGAAACCATCCAAAGCCTCATTGAAAAGGAGCCGGGAGTGCGGATGGCCTCGGTCTCGTTCAATGATCGGGCGGCCCGTATCCTCTACGACCCGCAATCTGTCCAGGAAGGTCGACTGATCGATCTGATTCAAAAGCCCGGCTTTCGCGTGGTCGACCGCGACGATAGCCCACGCTAAAGCCGCGCGCCGTGGTTACGAGCGCAACACAACTGGCGGGAACACAATGAACATCGCTTCAGCAGTTACTTCCACCTTCATGTCATGGACCGATGAGCCCTCGGCAAGGCCGAACCGCAGGAAGATTCGCGCGCGCATCGGCGGCCTACACTGCTCCCTCTGCACCGGCACGATCGAAAAGGCCCTCGGTCGGATACCCGGCGTCGACAAGGTCGCCGTAAGCCTCACGCATGAACAAGCGCTGGTGGAATACGATCCAGCGGTTGCTCGCCCGGAGCAGTCCCTGCAAACGCTTCGCGATATCGGCTACACCATTTCCGATCCCCGCAAGCTGAGGCCGTTCGAAGAGGAAGAACGCGAACTGGTTCATGAGGCACGCCGGTTTGTCTTTGCGGTTGTGCTGAGCGTTGCCGCGATCCCGATCATCGCCGACCCGGCTGTGGGATGGATCGGCTTTCTGCCGGCATTGGTCTGCCTCAGCCTCGGGGCCTTTGTTTTCCTGGTCCTGAGATCGACCGGGTTCTTGATCGCGACGGCGAGCGCTGGTGGCCTTGCCGTGATGTCGTTGACGCTCCTCTACCTCAATTTGCAGGGGCACCTGGTAAAAGCCGCGCCCTGGTTGACCGGTGCGCTTGCCCTCGTGCTCGTGTTCGGCGTCGGCAAGCACATCCTTTACATGGCTGTTCAGGCGCTTCGGCGCGGCATCAATCAGCATGTGCTGCTCGAAATTGGTGCGTTCGCCGGCATTGCGGGCGGCATCATTGGGCTCGTGCTCGGTCGACCTGAGTACCCGACGGCACCCTTCTTTGCGGTGTCAGTCATGGTTGGTACCTATCACATCTTCTCGGAATGGCTGTCGCTGATCGTGAAAACGCGCAGTTCCCAGGCCGTAAAAAGGCTCCTGGATTTGCAGCCGGAGACCGCTCGCGTCGCGCGCGACGGCAAGGAAATTGAATTGCCGATCGAGGAGGTGCGCATCGGGGATCTCGTGCGTGTTCGCCCCGGCGAACGCATTCCAGCCGACGGCAGCGTAAAAAGTGGTCGTTCAGGGGTCGATCAGTCGCTGGTCACCGGCGAGTCGGTTCCAATCGAGAAGGGCGAAGGCGATTCGGTCATCGGCGGATCGATCAACGGGACCGGCACGTTGCTGATAGAGGTCACCGCCATCGGAGAGGGCAGCTTCCTCAGCCAGGTGATCCGGCACGTCGAAGACGCACGGGCATTGAAGCCCGGCATTCTGCATCTCGTTGACCGGGTGCTTCGCATCTACACGCCGACCGTGCTCGTGATCGCTGCGCTCGCCGTGATCGGCTGGCTGCTGGGATCGTGGCTTGCCAGCGGGCATGCCGATATCGAGCGGGCTGTGTTCGCCGGCTTGAGCGTTCTCGTGATGGGCTATCCCTGTGCTGTCGGCATTTCCGCGCCGCTGTCGATTGTACGCGGCGCCGGACAGGCTGCCGAAAACGGTATCCTGATGCGAACGGGCGAGGCGTTCCAGGGATTCCGTCTCGTTACCAAGATAGTGCTCGATAAGACCGGCACGCTGACGGAGGGCCGGCCCGTCGTCCGCGAGATCGAAGGCGCGGGCCCCAGGGAGCAGGAACTGCTCGCCGTGGCAGCCGCCGCCGAAGCTTCATCCGAGCATCCGCTTGCGCAGGCCGTGCTCAAGGCGGCGTTTGATCGGGGTGTTACGCCGCCGGATGTAGAATCGTTCGAGGCGCTGCCTGGAAAGGGCGTTGTTGCCCGCATTGGCGGTCACGACATCCTCGTCGGCAACCCGCTCTTCCTCACCGGGCGCGGCATCAATCTCATAAAACTTCGCCCACGCATCGAAGCGCTCGAAGCGGCGGGACGCACCGTGATCGCGGTCGCGCGCGATGGAGGCGCGCTAGGAGCCATCGCCCTCGGCGATACGATCCGGTCGGACGCGCACCGCGCCGTCGGCAGCCTGCGCAAAGCGGGGCTCAAGCCAATCCTGGTGACGGGCGACAATGAGCGAGCGGCGCAGTGGGTTGCGCGCGAGCTCGGTATCGAGGAGGTCCATGCTAGCGTATTGCCGCAGGGCAAGGCCGCCATCGTGCAGAGGCTTCAGACTGACGCTCGGGTCGCAATGGTTGGCGACGGCATCAACGACGCCCCGGCGCTCATGCAGGCGGATATCGGGATCGCGATGGGCGGCGGCACCGATATCGCAATCGAATCGGCGGACATCATCATTCTGTCGAACCGTCTGGACGCGCTGTCCGTTGCCCGTGAGATCAGCCGCCGCAGCTACGGCAAGATGGTCCAGAATGTGACGCTGGCGTTCCTCTTCAACGGGATCGGCATTCCGGTGGCTGCCACCGGCCTGATCCCTCCAGTCTGGGCGATGGTTGCGATGGCGGTCAGCGTGACCGCGATCTTCGTGAATTCGCTGTGGGGAACCCCGCGGCTGTTTTTCGACGCGATCCGCAGTGTCGGTCAGCCGATTGTGAACGTTCCGGCGCCCCAAATTGGCTAATGCCGCGCCCGGCGGGCTTGACCCTGGAGTATCCTCCAGGGTTCAGAACACCCCCTGGAGAATCGGCATGTTCACGATCGGCAAACTTGGTGACCTGACTGGCGTCAGTAACGACACCCTTCGCTACTACGAGCAGGAAGGCCTGATCAGGCCGGCCGCCAAGAGCCCGGCGGTTACCGGCTGTACGACAAGGAATCGGTCCGGCGCATCCGCTTCATCAAGCATGCGCAAGCCTGCGGCTTCACGTTGGCGGAAATCCGCGAGCTGCTTGCGTTGCGGGGTCGCGAGAAGGCTTGTTGCGGCGACATTCGCACGCGGGCGATCGAGAAGAGGCTGCAGATCGAAAACAAAATTCGCGCGCTGAAAGCCATGTCCAAGGCGCTGGATCTGTTGATTACCGAATGCGCGGACGAGAAGCAGCCGGTGAAGGAGTGCGCGATCATCGCCGCGCTCGAGCGCGCAAACCTATCGATGCCGATGCAGTGAGCCATGAAGGTCGAGTTGTTCTACACGCCAGGATGCTCCGCATGCCTGGTTCAGCACGACAAACTTCGTGCCGCAGCGCAAGCGGCAGTCAGGGACTTGGAATGGTGTGACATCAATGTCGTCGACAATGTTGATCATGCGGTCGATCGCGGGGTGCTGACGCTTCCCTCGATCGTCATCGACGGCGAGCTCGCTTTTACTTCGCTGCCAACACCTGCGCAGCTGCGCAAAGCATTGATTGAGCGCAACAGAGGGCGCACGTGAATGGACTCAGAGGCGCTGCGATCAGCAGTTGAACATGCTGGCTTCGCAGCCGCCGGTATCGGATTCCTTGCCGGGCTTGCGTTCAGCTTCAACCCGGTTGCCCTCGCCTCGATACCAGTTTCGCTCGCTTACGTAACGAAGGGACGCGATAAGGGCCAGGCGCTAGGCTTCGGCTTGATGTTCATTCTCGGTCTCGTCCTCACCCACGGCGTTCTCGGCGTCATCGCAGGACTGGGCGGCAAATGGGCCGCGGATCTCACCGGGCGAGCGTGGGGATTTTTTCTCGGTCCGCTTCTGATCGTGCTTGGTCTCATGTGGACCGGATGGCTTCGCATTCCGCTGCCGTCATTCGGATTCCGCGCATCACGCCCGACTGCGGCATGGGGCGCTTTTCTACTCGGAATTCCGTTTGCAATCGCCGTATGCCCGGTGTGCACACCGGCCCTTGTTGTGCTGCTCGGCGTTACGGCCGGCCTCGGTTCGGTCCTGCTCGGCGTCGTTCTGCTGCTGGCTTTCGCGCTTGGCCGCGCCGTTCCGATCGCGCTCGGTGCTTTCGCCGTGAGCTGGCTTGAAAATCTCAAAACCCTTGCGCGCTTCCGCCGGGGCTTCGAAATCACCGGTGGCCTAACGCTGATCGCGATGGGCTTCTACATGCTCAACGCGGTGCTGTTCTGGATACCCGAGTTGGCGATATGAAGCAGGTCATCACGAGCACGGCCGGCGCTCAGTCCCATGACATGTTGCGCGCACGGACTGCGGCGGCCGTCGGAAGTCTCCTGGCAGCGCTGGCAACATCGTCGTGCTGCATGCTGCCAGTTGTTCTATTTACTCTCGGCGCGAGCGGCGCATGGATCGGCGCTCTGGTGCGATTGGCTCCGTTCCAACCGTATTTCATCGCGACGGCGGTCGTCTGTCTCGCTGCCGGTTATTGGTTGGCGTATCGTTCGCGCATTGCATGCGCAGACCGCGGAACCTGCAGTGCGCCGGTCGCGGATCGGTTGATCAAGAGCGTCCTTGCCTTGGCGATAGGTCTTGTGGTTCTGGCGATCGGCTTCAACTTCATCGCGCCCCTGCTGTCGTCGTAACGGAGAAAGTCATGACAAGGCTCCTCGTTTCGCTAATGCTCGTTCTTCTCATTTCGTCCGAGACGGCATCGGCCGCGCAGCGAACGGTTACTTTGACGGTGAACAATATGTACTGCGAGGCGTGTCCCTACATGGTAAAAAAGAGCCTCGAGGGCGTTTCCGGCGTGTCGAAGGCAAGCGTGTCATTCAAGGACAAAACCGCTGTCGTGGTTTTTGATGACGTGAAGACGAGCGTGCAGGATCTGATCAACGCCACGACCAAGGCTGGGTTTCCGTCAGAGTTGAAGGGCTGAGTCGTTTGATACATAACATGGACTTCCATCGGGTCGCTCACGGAACGTCGTTCGATCCTGACGTGCCCGGCTTGCGGATTCAAAGCGACAGAGATGATGCCTGTCGATGCGTGTGTCTGGAGTTATGACTGCAAGGGCTGCGGAGAACGGTTGAGGCCAAGGCTGGAGCACTGCTGCGTCTTTTGCTCCTACGGATCGGTTGCCTGTCCTCCAATGCAAACGGGCATGTGCTGCGGGGATAAGTGCCGGCCAGCGTAATCCAGCGCCCGTCCTAGCCCGTTTCTGCATCAACGGGCATGAGGACTGCCGCGTCGAGCATGACCGATGGATGATCCTTTGCGAGCGATCGATGACATCGCAGTCCGCGACGCCGTCGATATTTTTCAATCCTACATTGAAAGTGCGATCGGAAACTTGCTCGACCCTGACCGAAATAAAGCACTCGCTCAAATCGAGGACGCCCGCAGCAGGGCGATGCAGAACATCAAGGCAATTGGTTCCGATGTTGTACCCGTGGAGCAAGAGGCAAAAACATTGCGGCTTGCGATCGGATTGCTGGAAAAGACGTTCGACAGACTGCGCGAAATCTACTCATCTTCTGATGGCGAAGACACGAGCTTACGATAGCAACATCGGTCGCGCTCCGGGATCGCGCTTCCCCCAGATGAGGAATTGGGAGTTTGGGGGAACCGATGATGGAGTATCACCTCGTTCGGGACGAGGGGGTCGCAGGTTCAAATCCTGCCACTCCGACCAATACTTAGCAGGTCCGTTCTCTTTGGCCCCAGGATCGGCCCCAAGAACAGAGCGGGCACAGAAGCCGTCACTGCTCGGCTACAAATTACTTAGCCAGAGGAGATAGACGAACCCGAGCGCCGTCAGCCATAGAACAACCAAAACTGCGGTTGCATACGTGTGCGATTCAAGCCGAGGAGATAACAAATGGCTAAGATGAGGAAATCGTCGAGGGAGGCGAGCGGGCGCGCACGCTGAAACAACATTTGCATCCGTTCGTCGAAACAGCGAGCCACTTACTTCGGTCTTAGAGACTCCTTGCCGATCATGCGATCGAGGGAGTAAGGACCACCACCGCGAATGGCGATGACCAACATAACGATGCCAAGCAGCAGAACGTATTCAAAGCCACCTTGGCCAACCGAAAAGCCCTTAGGGGCATGCACAACCAAGAAGGCAATGCCCATTTCAATGGCCAAGGCCGCAGCGAAGAAACGCGTGAACAGGCCAATGATGATGCAGATGGCGCCAATGGTCTCAAGAAACATTGCCGCGGAAGCAAATACAATGGCGGGTTCCAGACCATTTTTGGCCATGACGTTGGCCGAAATGGCACTGACGCCTGCACCGATTTTGGCCCAACCATGCATAAATAGAATATAGCCAATGATGACCCGCATGAGCGCATAGACTATCTCTGAAAACGAGTCGTAGAATCCGCTGAGTGCCGGCCCAAATGAGCCTAGTGCTTGTCGCATTCATGAGGTAGCTCCTTGCTCAATCCCAAATGGACTCATGACGCTCGCGCTCGCCCGCGTTCTTGGACCCGAGATCCGGGTCAACGCGGTTTGTCCGGGGGTTATCAATACACGCTGGATGCGCGACTCTGTCGGCGAGACGCAATTCGAAGCATTGAAGCAGCGATTCCAAGATGGCGCGCCGATGAGACGCATTGCCGAAGCGGATGATATCGTAGATGCCGTCGTGTGGCTCCTGTGTGGGACCACATACTGCACCGGCGAACTGCTGGTGTTGGACGGCGGAATAAGACTTTCCGGAGGGCAGCGAGTGAAACCGCCACGCATGTCCGGATCTAGAGCGACAGCGGGCGATCCTTCGTATCCAGCGAAGTAGAAGCCGGTAGCGGTTTGCGACTCGGCGAAGGTCCCGACGGCAGCGGTGATGCTGTCGGCGTGCCGCGGTAAGGCGCGCTTTTGCGGTGCTATCACTTTTGGTCGGTGGAGACCCGGACTGGCTGGCTGGGGTGGCAGGATTCGAACCTCTGCATTCCAGATTGATTGGCAGCCCTTTGGGGCGGCTCGCCAACCTTACGGAGGCCCTCGAGTGGCCATGAAGTCCGCTTCCGCCGGCTGCGGACA
>Ga0073928_10011166_pt1 | contig 10518 bp, 8 predicted proteins | sample PaiPotPPA55metaG_FD_76969 | JGI IMG/M metagenome (GOLD analysis project Ga0073928, IMG submission 76969) | Iron sulfur acid spring bacterial and archeal communities from Banff, Canada, to study Microbial Dark Matter (Phase II) - Paint Pots PPA... ...
AACCGCTGCGTAACGAATACAACGAGAACAAAATTCTCGTTTTGAGGTGCATAATGGACTAAGCCCGATTTCCGAAACCGGGTCGAAAAGCCGCTGCATGACCTTGTCACGCTGTGCCGCCGATTGCCGCCGATACACCTTGCCGTCGTCTACTTTGATTGCCACAGTAGCGTCATCGGCGTCAGGACGAAAAAAGAGGCTGGGTTGCGCTTCCAAACCTGCAACCACGCCAGCCTCGTCCGAACTGATAACCCCGAGCTCCACGGAGGGACCTTGCCGTAAAGTATCTGCGGCATCATGGCGCTAGCGCTCGCGAGTGCCGCAACCTTAGCTGTTCTTCTCATTCTGGACTTCCCGTTGAGTTGTAAGTCAAAGTCGGCAATGAATCGGGCAGGCAAACTAATTTAGTTGGGCTTCGGAGTGAGACATAGCGACTGAGCCGCTTTGCTCTCCCCACGGTTAATCTGAATCACTGCGTAGATGACATACGGATTCAAGACTGCACCCTGTGGAAACATCTCCTCAACATGCAACAGCCACTCGATCCACGCGTCGTGTGATCGTTGCTTCTACAAACGTCCTGATATTGTTCCATGCGCGAGCCGAGAGCTCACGCCACCGGCTCCATAAACTTTATTACCACTGCAATGTAGTAATCGAGTCAGCGGGAAGCGCAACCTTCAGCGTGTTAGGGCCTAACCTGCACTGTATCTGCTGCTCGGCGTTGTTGCCGTTCGTAAGCACAAGCACCCGGGTCTTGTTCGGATTCTCAGCCGCAACGTGGTTTATGCCAGGCCTATCTCCGGAGGATGCAAAGATACGCGCCCCCCTTTGAATAAGCCTTGAATAGTGGGGAAACGCGTAGTAATTGCCACTGTAGGTCAGCGTCTTTGATTTGCTATCGAGCGAAACCAGGCCGCCGCGCCTCATAGGACGCGGCGGGTTGGTGATGTCGGGTCGGCCGTTTTCATCGAGAAGAAGGTTCCACACGCAAATGCATCGCGCCCAGTTGCGAAGCATATCGGTGAACGCGCTCGACCATCTGGACCAATCCGTACCGAACTCAGGACGCTCCCGGTGTTGTGGTTCTGAGGGGTGGGGCGGCTCTGAAGGTCCAAACAAGTGTGAGGGTGGCCCTCCTTCCGTGAAAAACATATCCTTATCGGGAAACATGTCATGAACGCGAGTCATCGCATCCGGCGTTCCAATATAAGAATGCCAAGCTACGCCATCGACATATTTAGCGACCTTCGGATTACTCAATTGGTCGACAACACGGCCCCACAGATCGTAGTTATGATCGAGGATCCAGATCTTGGTATCCAGCGATGCCTTTTCCAGAGCGGGCCCCAAGTAAAACGCTACGAAAACCGCCTCGTTTTGCTGCGACCACATCGTCGCGGGAAAGTGGCCATCCTGGTCGGTATCGACCTCATTGTTGACGGTCACGGCCCGAACCTTCACACCAGCGTCTGCGTATGCCCGGAGAAATTTGACAAAATATTGAGCGTGAGTAGCAAACCAGCGTTCCTGAAAGCAGCCCCCCAGCATTGAGCCACCGCTCTTCATCCATCCAGGAGGGCTCCATACACACGAAAACAGGTAAAGATCGGGGTTGATTGCTTGGGCTTCGCGCAGCGCGGGAATGATCCAGGCCTGGTCTTGGTCAATGCTGAAATGCTTCAGTTCCGGATCAGGCTCCGGTGAGTCGTCATAACTGTACATCTTGGTGGAATAGTCACTCGTCCCGATACATGTTCGTCCTACGGAAAGTCGTAGTCCCGAAGGGCCATAAAGGTCGGATAAGAACGCGTGGCGGGCGTCCGGCGCCATCTGGCTGAGGAGATAGCAAGATGCATCGGTGAAAGCGCCTCCAAATCCGAGGATCTCTTGTTGGACGGTCCCGGGGTTAAGATAGATTGCTAAAGGCGACAGTTCCTCGCCGGTTTCCCATTGCGGGGGTGACTGAACGGGTTGAAATTTCTCCTTGGGGCTGGTCCGCCAGGCCCGCACTGTCCCGGGCAAAGCCTCGGACTGGCCATAGAGCGGCTTTGCATCGCCTGCCGCAACGGCCGCGCTCACTGATGCGGCTATCTTGAGAAAGTCGCGACGGTTTGTTTTTTGCATCAATTCCTCCTGTCAGGTTAGGGCAGCGAGCCCCGGCGAAATTCTTAGGGAGACCGCGGAGGCCGACTAGTTCCGCTCAGCCCTCGTCCCGCCATTTAGCCAATAAAGCCTGCAGACGGTGATAACTTTCTCTCGGCTTCCCTTCTGTCGTCACGAAACCATCATGGCCCTTGCCATCGAAGTCCGAATACGAGATGGCCTCCACACCTGGCTTGCTATAAGCAATGGTGTAGACCGACTCGACCCAATCTGCCTGCACGGTTTCGGAGAACTCGTTATGCCAGACCATGGCTTCGCCCCCGTTGCCGCCGCCCCAGTAGGCATATTTCTCCTGACCCGGAAATGGCGTGAGCGAACATGGAAAACCCATCTCGGTGATATGAATAGGTTTACCGAAGTGATTGAAACTGTCGACATCGCGCTCCCATTCCAACATGTCACGTCCCGAGTGGTAGTACTGCAAGCCTATTGCTTCGTATCCCGCTTCGGCGTCGCGCAGCATCGAAAGATAATCGTATGGACTTTGCTGCCAGGGGGCTGGCCGACGTTGCCATTGACTTCCCGCCGGGTGCTCGCCCATGTAGTAGTCGGCCCAGGTGCCGGTGAGATTGATGATTCGGCAGCAGGTCGGATCGGCTTCGTGCGCAGTCCGTAGCGCGGCCACAGTCATATCCACGTTCTCTTCGCGAGAAAATCCATTCATGCCGCGATCGGTTTCGGGCTGCACGTGTGCCTCGTTGACCACGTCCCAAATGTGAACACGATGGCGATAACGACTGATGGCCTGACGCACGTGATCCAGGCAATACTGCTTGGTCTCGTCATAACTGATATTCTGCAGCCATTTCGGGGTGTTTTCCGGCTCCAGCCAGATGCCCGGGTGGCCTTTGGGAAGAATCGTGGTTCCGACGAGGGTATTCAGTGCGGCTTCGAAGAAGGAGTAGTCGGGATGGCCTTTTTCCGGCTCCACCCATCCTTCGTAGATGGGAATGGTGGTGTAGTTAAAAACGGCTTCGAATCGCTTCAACGTACCCGGATATCCCTGGGCTAAACCGAAGCCGTTACAGCCAAACAGAAATCCCTTTCGCGGCGATCGTCGCGCGATAGCGTTGCGGGCACGGCCTATCACCAACATTTCGCCGGCCCAAAGTGAATCGCGCAGTGACTCCATGGATGCCCGAACTTGGGCTGTCCGATCGCTACCTGCGGCTTCGGCGCGGGTAAGGCTGGCCTGCGCGGAATCGATCCGCTGTTGCGTCTCAGGTGTAATCACGACGCCGAGCTTTTTGCAATCCGCTTCCACCTTGCGCACGGTCGCCATGCGATCGCGGGCAAAGGCATAGTTCAGCACCAGCGGGTTCGCCCCACTCAGGGAGCGCGGCGTGTAGAGTTGACCACCATCGTCAGCGTAGACAAAGACCTGCCCGAAACCGGGCACGGTCAGAGGCACGGAAATCCGGAATGGCTTATCGGAAGGCGGAGTGAACCGTATTCCTCCAGAATCGGTTTCAAACGGTACCGTGAACGGGCGCATCAGGGCGTCGCAAAGATGAAAGCGTTCCACCGCCGATGGCGGCAGGGGTTCTCCCTGGGCATCGTAGATAAGACACTGAACCTGTTCCGAGGTTTCGGCCAAAGCCGAGGAAAGGGCGCGTGCCGAGAGAGCCAAGCTGACGACGGCAATAAACTCACGACGGTTGTAAACGGACTCAGTCATCAGTATTCCCTCCACCTTTGGAATTTGGCTGCTCCCGGTCGTCAAAAGCACATCCGCCCGCCCATTTGCCATCACTTTGAAATCGATACGCGCGCCAGAAAGGAACGCGTCATTGATGCGTCACGATGGCCTGGTCGATTTCGCGGCGCGCCGAAAACCTCGTGCGGCTAATACTTCTAGCAAAACAATCGATTGTTTGCAACGCTAATTCGAACAGACCGGTTTCCGGTTATTTTGCAATCTGCGGGAAAGATCAACTTTCTTGGGGGGGACGGGGATCGCGGAATTCGCGAAGTTCCGCTGGCCAGCCTCGCGGTAAAATATTGTGGACAATCGTTTGTTATTGAACTAAGTTTCGCATTCCGCCTTTATGCCAACGGCATGGTCCATATTCGGGCGGCGCGGCAGCCCAAACGTGGTTGCGGACGAAAAAGAAATGGCGGGGAGGAGGTTGTGCATTGAGCCGAAGCGAGCGGCTGTATAGCCGGAAATATCTCGGAGTTGCGGTTTATCTGATTGTATTTCTCTCTTTTGGTCTAATTTCACTCTTCGTCGCGGCTGCCAAACCCTACGGGGGACAGCCATATCACGATGACGTCTATCACTCCGGCCCGCAGACGATTCCTGGACGCGTTATGTGCGCCCATTACGACCTGGGTGGAGAAGGCGTCGCCTATCATGACTCCGACGCGACAAACAAAGGCAGTGGCACATTGAATCCCGCGGATGGTACGTATTTGAATCAGTTCCGGATGCACGAAGGTGTGGACACGTCATACACCAAGTACCACGACAACATTGACGATAACTCTTACGAGCTAGTGCATCCTCCGAAAAACCTACTCTATGTCGGCTGGACCGATCCGGGCGAGTGGTTCAACCTGACGGTGAAGGTCAAAGAGTCGGGACTCTATAATGTCAGTCTTCTCTACACTTCCAAAAACGGCGGGGCCATTGCGCTGGACCTGGATGGCAAGAATATCGGCGGCTTGATCAAAATCGATTCGACTTATGATGCCCGGGATCCTATCGCGTGGCGACAGTGGCACCATTGGAACTACGCGGAGGATCTCGCAACTCTCCCCCTCTCGAAGGGCACGCATGTTCTTACGGTTCATATCGTTCTCGAAGGCAACATGAACCTGGCGTACCTGGATTTTTCTGGCGTGAACCAGATGTGATAGTTCAGATTCCGTATCTGACATCGTCAGGGAATCGAGCGGGCCAAGTAATTGAATAAGCCGTGGATTGAATCAATCGCCTCGCGCAGGGCAGTTCTCGCGCCTGTAGATGAGACTGGCCATTGGGGCAGTCGCGCGAAACCAATGGCCTCTTCGAGCGAAGCTCGAGAAGTGTGAGGACAAATGTTAGGCAGGCCTGTCTGTGTCGCTGCCACAGGCGATCGCTGTGGCGAAGGGCCGGTTTGGCATGACGGGCATGCCTCAGTCTATTGGACCGATATTAACCGTTTCTTGGTTCATCGCTTTAGCCCGGCAACTCAAAACGTGCGGTCGTGGTTCTTTGACGAGCCGGTAACAGCTCTTAGCTTGACGACTCGTGACGATCAACTCGCTGTGGTGCTCGGTTCGGGTGTGATCCTTTGGGAACCCGAAGCCAACCTGCAAAAGAACCAGATTTTCAAACTGGACACCTGGCCACGCGTTCGTCTTAACGACGGGCGCGCGGATCCGCGGGGCTCACTGTGGGTCGGCTCCATGCGCAACAACGTATTATCCGACGGTTCTGCTACTGAGGCCGGTGGTTTAGACGGTGTCTTGTATCGATTCGACCCCGACGGTCAGGTAAGCAAACATCGAGCTGATATCGGCATTGCCAACACGGTCGCCTGGAGTCCCGACTATCGATATTTCTATTTCGGCGACTCTCTCGCCGACACGGTTTGGAGGTTTGACTATGATCTGAAGACGGGCAATATTACCAACGAAATTCCGTTTCTCAGAAACTTTGGCCGTGGTAGTCCAGATGGGTCGACCGTAGACTCCGAAGGCTACCTCTGGAACTGCCGCTTTCATGGTAACTGCATCGTACGTGTGGCGCCGGATGGAGACATCGACGAAATTATCGAAATGCCGGTTCGGAACGTTACCTCGTGCACGTTTGGCGGAGCCGATCGAACCACCCTCTTTATTACAACGGCAGCAGCAGACAGCACGGCAGGAGAACGGCTGGCCGGAAGTTTGTTTGCCTTAAGGACCAAGGTTCCCGGGCAGCCTGAGAATCGCTTCCTCATAACCCCATAGCACTGCGATGGCATCCTTCATCTTCAGACGAAATCTGCCACGCGTTTGCCCCACCTGCAAAATCGTGGACCGATGGCACAGATTCCAACTACGAAGTTCGGCCAACGGTAGAGCCTCGATTCGGGAGATCGCGCAGAGCAAGCGCCGTCGTCCCTATTTTCATGCCAAGGCTCGCCGGGCAAAGCCCATTCTAGAAAAGCGATTTGCTCAGACATCCGAAAAGAATACTGTTATATTTTTGGACAATCCGTGACCCAAGGGACAGAAAAACATCGAGCTCTAAGAACGACCAGTTTAAAGAAGCTGGCGGAGCATCTGGGGTTGCATCCAGCAACCGTTTCAGTCGTTCTGAACGAAGTGCCGGGCCGCTCCATTTCGCAAGCCACTCGCGATCGCATCAAAGCAGCAGCCAAAGAATTCAACTATCGGCCGAGTCTTCTTGCCCGTTCTCTTCGCAGTCGTCGAACCCTGAGCATCGGAATTTTGGTACCGGACCTCGGCGAAGCCTACCACAATCAAATCGTAAGTGGCATCGGCGACCATCTCATGGATTCTGGATACTTCTATTTCACGGCCCACCATCGACGCAAGAAGAATTTGATTGAGGAGTATACCCACATGCTTTTAGGTCGCGGCGTCGAAGGCCTGATTGCGATTGATACGCCCCTTGATCATCCCTTTCCTGTTCCCACGGTTGCTGTTGCCGGGCATCGACCGGTTGAAGGTATCACCAACGTTGTGCTGGATCACCGTCGAGCGGCGGAATTGATTTTGGATCATTTGCAATCACTAGGACACAATCGGATTGTCTTTGTACGAGGACAGACATTCAGCGCCGATGCCGAAGAACGCTGGCGCTACTTGATGGAAGTGGCGCGCGAAAAAGATATTTCTGTCAAGCCGGAATTGGTGATCCATCTTACCGCTGATACGCACTCGCCAGAATTAGGATATCCGGTCATACAACAGCTGCTTGCAAGACAGGCGCGTTTCACGGCGGTTGTTGCCTTTAACGATATGTCCGCGATTGGGATCATTCGCGCGCTGCAGGACTTAAAGATGAGCGTGCCAGGCGATGTCTCGATCATCGGATTTGATGACATCGAGGCAGCGGCATTCACGGTTCCAAGACTTACCACGGTGCGGCAGCCGCTGGCTGAGATGGGAAGAATTGCGGCACAATGTGTCCTGAACCGTTTACATCGAACCGAGAAATTCCGACCAGAGGTAACCGTCGAGCCGAGTTTTGTTGTCCGTGAATCGACTCAGGCGATGTTACAAAAACCTGCCCGCCGCTCCCTGGGTTGATCTCCGCACCCAACTGGCGTGTGGGGTGGACAAGAATGGACAAGAACTAGCGTTCTTTTGCCCATTCGCCCGACCCAGACACCGCCTCGCTACTTTTGCTTTCCGCGGCGTTCCTCGTCGGAGGGCACAGCTTGACGAGAGTCCCCCCTGCTCTTCCCCCGCAGTGCAGCGTAATCTGAATCCATGTCGACAACAAACGGTTGTCTTCTATGCATAATTAAACTTGAATCTTGACAAGTGAATCTGAACCGGCTATCGTTCGACCGGGATTGGAGGCCGGCTTGCCTGCTGCCCATGACAATGCATTCGCACCTCGTGGCGTTTACTCGCCCACCATTACTGCGTTTGACGCCGACGAAAGCCTGAGTCTCGAGGGAACTCGCGCTTTTGTTCGATTCCTGCTCGCCGAAGGAGTACACGGCCTTGTCCCCCTGGGAAGTTCCGGCGAGCCGCTAGCCTTGACCATGAGCGAGCGCAAAGCAGTACTGGATGCGGTCGTTGACGAAGCGGGGGGGCGAGTTCCTATCCTGGCTGGAATCGTTGAATACAGTACGAAGGCAGCGATTGAATTCGGCACCCACGCGAAAGCGGCAGGATGCGAGGGGCTGATGGTCATGCCGCCATACGGATTCCGCCCTCCCAGGCGCGATGTCTACGATCACTTTCGCAGAGTCCGCAGCGCCGTGGGGCTTCCAGTCATGCTCTACAACGTTCCTGGAACCAGCGGGATCGATCTCATGCCCGAAGAAGTTCAACAGCTGGCAGAAGAAGGGGTCATCGAAGCAGTAAAGTGGTCGACCGCCGAGGTAAGCAGGGTGCGCGACACCAAACTCCTTTGCGGTCCTTCCTTCACAGTATTTGTAGGGAATGACTTAATCGCCTTTGAAGGTTTGGCAGTTGGAGCCGACGGCTGGATTAGCTGTCTCCCGATGATTGCTCCCAAATGCGCTGTAAAGCTATTCAGGTTGCTGGCAGTGGAGCAGAACCTAAGCGCGGCGCGCGATTTTTTTTACCATCTGGCTCCTCTCATTCGCCTCGAGTTTCGAGCCGTTTCATCCGCCAACAATGATCCGCATTGGTTGGCGGTAACCCGAGAGTCGGCTCTTTTGCGCGGCATTCCGGTGGGCCACAGCCGCAAGCCTCTCTCCGCGCTGTCTCGGCAGCACGCTGAACAGCTAAAAGGTTTGCTGATCAGTCTGGGTGAACTTGAAACTCAAGGGGCGACGCTAGAAACAGGCATTTCGATGTCAGATTAAATTGTAATTCGGCAAGGTGATGCCGGGTTTTGTGGGGGCGGGACTTCTACTTATTCTGCGAATCTGGTTGCAGGTCGGGGGCCTAGCTTCACTTGAACGTGGATTTGAAACATCGCACGATTCTGGTCACGGGTGCGGCCCAAGGTCTGGGACTCGGTATTGCTCAAAGACTGGCAGCTGCCGGCGCTCGTTTGGTGCTGGCCGATTGCAACGCGAAGGTCATGGACGAACTCGCGAACCCCGTTTTTGCAGGTTCCGCAACCGCTGTCCTGAATGATTTGGCAGACCCCGAAGCTGCCCATGATCTGATGTGTGCGGCCTTGGCTAACAGCCCGGGGTGGAAGTGACTACTTTTCGGCACGACCAGCCACGCCGAGTTGTGAGTCGAGCTTCGTGATTCGACGACCGATTTCGTACAAGATATTGAGATTCGGCTTCCGGAGAGCCGATTGCGATTTTCCCGACGAGTAAGTAGTAAGTAAACAGCAAGAAACGCGCCCCCTCGAGGTCATTCCACTGCCGCGGCGTGCCCGCACCCAGCACTTTGCGCAAGATCAGGCTCAAGTTGAACGCCCCCACATGTACCAGTTGCCGCTTCAGAATATTCTCGTGTCCGCGTAGATGGGTGCGCCTCATGCCGCCCGTCTCGTAGCAGTGCGCAAAGCTGCGTTCCACCAGTTCGCCGCGCCGCCGCAGTAAGCTTTTTCCATAGCTGCCGCGCACCCGCCGTCGATTCTGGTACACCGCCTGTTGCTCCTCGGTTTTGCCCTCCCAGTGGCGCTTCCCCTCTTGTTTCTTTTCTGGAATATAAGTCCGCACTTCGTAACTCTTCACCCGCTCCAAGACCGCGCCGCTGTGGTAACCCTTGTCCGCTACCATCTCTTCGATTCCCTCGACGTTGACCTTCGGCGTATCCTCGGGTCTCTGGTCCTCTGCTTCGCGTTTCACTAACTCCGCCACCGCCATCCCCGCCTCACTGAGAGTCACGTCCAGCGTCACGGTGTCGCCCAGGTCGGCTCCCTGCAGCGTCACCGCCACCACCGCACCCGTATCCAGATCCACCGCGTGCTCCGCCTTGTGCGCCAAGTGCGTCCGCCCGTCCTTCATCTTCGCAATCCGCGCATCCCCATCTACCGGGCTCTCCCACTCCTTATTCGACGTCCGCTTCTTCCGCTTGCGGTCCAACCGTGCCAAGTCTTCCCGGTTCGGCGTCTCTATGCCCGAAGCCTTCGCCAGTCCACGCAGAAACTCCTCATAGCTTTCTCCCGTGTCGCGGCGCACAATCGAGCGCATCGCCGCGTTCGCCTCCAACGTGGTCGCATCGATCGCGATCCGCTTCCCCTTCAGCAACCCACGATCCGCCAGCACCCCCAGTACCCAGCGGAAGACCTCGCGATGTGTATCCACATCGATCAAACGTCGGGTACGCGAAATCGTCGTGTGGTCCGGCGTGTACTCGTCCAGCGCTATGCCTACAAAACGCCGCAACCCCAGCGAGTCCGCCATTCGCCAGGCTATCCCGCGTTCACTGTCAATTCCTTCAAAATATCCCAGCAGCAGCGACCGGAAGTAGATCCCCGGGGTCAGCGACGGACGACCATATTTGTCCGCATAGAACTTCGCGCACCGCTTCTCCACAAACTCATCGAACTTCTCCGCCTCCAGCAGTTCATTGAGCCGCTGATAGAACGGATGTCCGGGCGCCGATGGCAGGTCCGTATGAGCGATCCAAATGTCTTCTTGCTTTTCCCGCTGCTTGCGCGTCCCCATCGCCATACGCGCATTCTACGAATCCTACCTGTGGATCCTTCAAACTCTTTTGCTTACGCATCCGGACTTACACCCCGGG
>Ga0073928_10011167_pt1 | contig 10517 bp, 11 predicted proteins | sample PaiPotPPA55metaG_FD_76969 | JGI IMG/M metagenome (GOLD analysis project Ga0073928, IMG submission 76969) | Iron sulfur acid spring bacterial and archeal communities from Banff, Canada, to study Microbial Dark Matter (Phase II) - Paint Pots PPA... ...
GCGATCCGCACGCTGCTCAGCGTTCAGGCGGTGGCGCTGCTGTTCTTCACGATCTCGATTCCGGTCGAGGTCGTGCTCGCGCAGCATTCACTGCACGCGGGCGCCGAGGGCTACGGCGCGCTCCTCTCTACCTGGGGTGGCGGCGCCGTGATCGGGAGCGCGATCTACGCGCGCTGGCGCGCGATCGAGTCCCGTACGCTGATCGCCGGTGCCTCGGCGCTCCTCGGCCTCGGGTTCGTGGTGATGGCGGCGGCACCGACGCTGGCGGTGGCGTTGATCGGGGCGGCGCTCGGTGGCGCCGGGAACGGGATCGAGGCGGTATCGGCCCGGACCGCCCTACAGGAGCAGGTCGAGCGGCGGTGGATGGCGATGATGATGAGCCTCAACGAGTCCGTGTTTCAGGCGATGCCCGGCCCGGGAATCGTGATCGGCGGTGTGATCACGGCGCTGTGGAGCCCGCGTGCCGCGCTCGCGCTGGGAGGGGCCGGCGCGCTGTTGGTCGCAGCCGCCGCCTGGCGGGCGCTGCGCCCGGAGGTCCTTGCCCCGGTGCCCGAAGCCGCCGGCTGGCGGTAGCGGTGCGCCGCGCCTGCATCGACATCGGCTCGAACACGACCCGCCTGCTCGTCGCCGACTGCGACGACGAGCGCCTCAACGAGGTTCATCAGGAGCGGGCATTCACTCGCGTGGGCCGCGGGGTGGGTATAAACGGGACGATCGCCCCCGCGAAGATCACCGAGGTGGTGGCGGTGGTAGCCGCGCAGATGCGCCGGGCACACGAGCTCGGCGCCGAGCAGGTCCTCGGCGTTGCCACGGCCGCGATCCGCCGTGCCGGCAACGGCGCCGCGCTGGTGGCAGCGATCCGAGGCGCCTGCGGGCTGGAGGTCGAGATCCTCTCGGGCGAGGACGAGGCGAGGCTCGCGTTCCTTGGGGCGGCGGGCACGCTCGGCCACATCCCATCCGGCGAACTCGGCGTCGTCGACGTCGGCGGCGGCTCCTCCGAGCTGGTCGTCGGTACAGCGCCGGACCACATCAGCTGGTGTACGTCGTTCGGCATCGGCTCGGGTGACCTTTACGACGAGTGCCTGCACTCGGACCCACCCTCTAGCGATGAGCTCCAGCGCGCACGCGCTCGCGTCGAGGCCGCGCTGCGTGGCCTGGACGTCCCGCACCCGGCCGAGGCGGTCGCGGTCGGTGGCAGCGCCACTTCGTTAAGGCGCCTCGCCGGGCCGTTACTCGACCCGCCCGCGTTCAAACGCTGCTTCGAGCAGCTCGCTGGTCAGCCGGCGATCCAACTGGCGTGCGCGCAGGAGCTGGACGTCGAACGCGTCCGCCTCCTCCCTGCCGGCCTGCTGATCCTCCACGCGGCCTCCGAGCTGTTCGGCGTCTCGCTTCAGATCGGCAGCGGCGGCGTCCGCGAGGGCGTGCTGCTCGAGGCCGCCGGATGAGCGCCGAGCCGCCGATTCCCCCGCGCGAGGCGCTCGCCGACGTCAAGGTGCGGGCACCCACGCGGGGCAACCGCAAGCTGGAGCGCCTGCTGGAGGCGGTCAACGCCAACGAGCACGTCAAGGCGCTCTGGCACGTGTCGGCCGTCAACGCGACCCGGCGGCTGGGGATGTCCGATCACTCCTGGGTCCACATCCAGATCGTCGTCAACATCGGGCTGCGGCTCGCGCGGCTGCTGTTCCGTCGCGGCGTCGTGCCGAGCGTCGCCGCCGACTACGCGATGTCCGAGCGCGATGCCGAGGTCGTGGTCGCCGCGGGCTGCCTCATGCACTGCGTTGGGATGTCGATCCATCGCGACGACCACGAGCGCTACAGCCTCTTCCTCGCGGCCGACATGCTGCCAGCGCTGCTGAAAGACGTCTACGAGGAGCCCGAGCTCACCGTCATCGTCTCGGAGGCGCTGCACGCGATCATCGGCCACCGGCGCCAGGGCGCGCCGATCACGGTCGAGGCCGGCATCGTGCGGGTCGCGGACGCGCTCGACATGGCACGCGGGCGCTCCCGGGTGCCGTTCGAGTCAGGCCACCAGAACATCCACTCGCTGTCGGCGTATGCGATCGACCAAGTTAAGATCTCATCAGGCCGCGACCGCGCGGTCCGCGTCGAGATCGCAATGTCCAACAGCGCCGGCATCTTCCAGGTCGACGAGCTGCTCGCCACCAAGCTGCGCGGCTCTGGACTCGAGCAGCACATCGAGGTGATCGCCCGGATCGAGGCCGAGCACGAGCAGCGCCTGATCCCGGTGTTTCGTATTTAGGGAGGCCCGGGCGCATGCGCCCGGGCCCGGACCGGCGCATGCGCCGGTCCGCGGGGGCGCGCATGCGCGCCCCCGAACAACTCAACGATCGTATGTCGCTATTGCGCGGAGTGACAGTGCCGTCAGGATCGCGCCCATCGCGAGAATCACGCCGACCGCCACCGCGAGTTCGCCCGGTTTCCAGCCATCTATCACGAGCGAACGCAGCCCCACGATCACGTAGCTGACCGGGTTGAGGTGCGCGAGCGTGTCCATCAGCGACGACAGCCGGTCGAACGGGACGAAGTTCGGGGTCAGGAACAGCAGCGGGAAGAACAGAATGAAGCTCGACTGCGTCGCCTGGACGTTGCGCGTGCGCAGCGCGATCAGGACCGCGAAGCCCGCGTAGGCGACCCCGAACAGCGCCGCCAGCAGGACGATCACGAGTGCCCCGAGGACCCCACTGCGGATGTCGGCGCCGAACGCGAGCCCGACGAGCAGCACAAGCGCCGAGCCGCCGACGCCGCGCACGAGATCTGCGGCCAGGCGGCCAAAGATGATCGACGAGCGTCTAATCGGCGCGACCAGCAGCTTGTCGAGGTAGCCGTTGTCGATCTCGGTCACGAGCGCGAGCCCAGAGGTCGCCGTCGCCACCGCGAACATCAGCGACACCGGCAGCTGGAAGGCCACATAGCTCTCGCCCTTGAGAAACGGCGTCGTGCTGGGGAATGTCTTCTGGATCTGGCCGAGGTTGACCGCGAGGAAGAACAGGGGGATGAACAGGGTGGGGATCGTGGCCTCGGGATAGCGCGCGACCTCCCGGACCGCCCGCCGTCCGAGCAGGAGGACTTCGGTCATGGCTTCTCCTCCTCTTCGACCTCGAGGCGGCGCCCCGTCGCCTGCAGGAACACGTCGTCAAGCGAGGGACGCGACACGGAAATCGCGCCGACCTGAATCTGGTCACGGTCGAGGCGCCGAACGATCTCGGCGACCTGACCGGCGCCGTCTTCGACGTACAGCGCCAGCGCGCCAGGCGCGGACACGACGCGTTCGAGCCCGGTCAATCCCGCCAGCGCGGCCTCGGTGGCGGCAGGATCGGCGCCATTGAGCGAGACGCTGACGACGTCATGCCCCATCTGCGCCTTGAGCTGCTCGGGCGTCCCCTCGGCGACGATCTGCCCGCCGTCGAGGATCGCGACCCGATCGCAGAGCTTGTCGGCCTCCTCGAGGTACTGAGTCGTCAGGAAGATCGTCGCGCCTTCCCCGTTGATGCGCCGGACCTCGTCCCAGATCGTCAGACGTGAGGCAGGGTCGAGGCCCGTCGTCGGCTCGTCGAGGAACAGCACCTCGGGCTTGTGCACGAGCGCGCTCGCCAGGTCAAGGCGGCGCTTCATCCCGCCGGAGTACGTCTTGGTGCGTCGGTCGGCGGCGTCGAGCAGGCCGACGAGCTCGAGCAGCTCCTGCGAGCGCTCGCGCGCCCGCTTGCCGGTGATCCCGTAGAGGCCGCACTGCAGCTCGAGCAGCTCGCGCCCCGTCTGGACGGGATCGAGACCGATCTCCTGGAGGGCGACTCCAATCCGCCGCCTTACCTTGTCAGGGTCCTTCAGCACGTCGATGCCGGCGACGGTCGCCGTTCCCGACGTCGGCGGCAGCAGCGTGCACAGCATCCGCACGGTCGTGGTCTTGCCGGCGCCATTGGGTCCGAGGAAGCCGAAGATTTCCTTTTCGGAGACGCTCAGGTCGATGTCCCTGACCGCTTCGATCCCGCCCCTGAAAGTGCGGCGCAGCGAGCTTGATGCGATTGCGTTCATCGTTGACACCTTAGACCGGGCTGGGAGGTGCAATTCATCGCCCCACCTCGGTGACCTCGTGCGTGTCGGTGTCGTAGATGTAGCCGCGGATCTGGTCGCGGTGTGGGAGCAACGGGGATTCGCGGAGCTGGCGGACGGCGTCGCGGACGTCAAGCCCCTCGACCGCACAGCCGGTGTGGTGGATGACCATCACTTCCTGCGTCCCCAGCCGGTGCTGGGATAGCGCCAGCGAGCGGATCACGTCGTCCGTGACGATCCCGCCGGCGTTTCGGACGACGTGAGCGTCGCCGAGCTGGAGCCCGAGTGCGCCGAGCACGTCCAGCCGGCAGTCCATGCAGGTGACGATTGCCAGCTCGCGGGCCGGCCTGGCGCTGAGCGTCACGCGTGCGGCTGCGGGGTGGTGAGCGGCGCGTTCTCCTCGCGGGCGATCTCGAGCACGGGGTCGAGATTGCGTGCAGCGACGCGGTCGACCAGGCGTTGGACGCCCATTCTGATCGGAAGGACGGGCCCAACCCAGCGGGGCGCGACGACGTGCCGGGCGCGGCGGTCGATCCCGCGCTCGATCGCGTCGATCCCGACCTTGAGCGGCGCGACTCGGCCGAGCGGGCCGCGCTGGACGACGAGCTTCTGTGCCGCCTGGGTGCCGAAGCCCCGCCTCGTCATGTCGGTCTCGAGCTCGGCGAAGTAGGCGACGCCCACCCTGGCGCCGCTCGAGGCGAGCTCGATCCGCAGCGCATCGGCCATCGCCTCGACGCCCGCCTTCGACGCGCAGTACGCGCCCAGCAGCGGCGGGTGGACCGCGGCGGCCAGCGAGGAGATCGCGAGCGCATAGCCGCCCGGGTGGGCGATGTGGGCGCCGGCCGCGCGCAGCGTGTAGTAGGCGCCGAGGAGGTTGACGGCAATCGTGCGCTCGAAGATCTCCGGGTTGCCGCCCACGATCGGCAGCTGCGCGGCGACGCCTGCGTTGGCGACGACCACGTCGAGCCCGCCGAGCTGCTCGACCGCCTGCTCCACGGCGGCGTCCACCTGATCGCGTTCGCTGACGTCGCAGCTGAGCGCCGGCGCATCGCCGCAGTCGGCCGCGGTGGCGGCGAGCTCGTCCCGCTCGATGCCCGCGAGCGCGAGGCGGGCGCCGTGCTCGTGCAGCCGCCGCGCGAGCGCCGCGCCAATCCCGCGGGCGGCGCCGGTGATCAGGATGCGGGAGCCGGCAATCATGCGTCGGGCTGCACCTTGAGGGTGTTGAGGGTCATCGCGAGCATCTCGTAGTGGCCGACGAGCATGCATAGCTCGATCAGCTCGGCGGTTGAGAATATCGGGCGCAGTCGGTCCCAGACATCGTCGTCGATGAAGCGGTTTTGGTGGAGCTGGTCGGCGGCTTGCAGCAGCGTGTTTTGACGCTCGCTGAAGCCGTCTCGCGTCCCAGAGCGGATCCGCTCGATCTGCTCGCCGCTCAGCCCGGCACGCTTGCCGAGCCGGACGTGGTGGCGCCATTCGTACTCGCAGCCGCAGTTGTGCGCGGTTCGGAGGATCAGCAGCTCGGTGTCGGCGCGCGGCAGCTTGCCGCCGGGCATCAGCCGCCCCGCGAACCGCAGCCAGGGCCTGAACAGGCGGCGGTGACGCGCGAGCGTCGTGAAGATGTTGGGTGGTCCGGTACGCGTCGCCAGCCCGATCGCCCGCGCTATCAGCGCGTTGACCGGACCGATCTCGGCGGTGCTTCCGGGCGGGATGCGGGGGCCGTCAGGGGACAATCTTCACAGTGGCGGTGTACACGGTCGTGCCTGCCGTCGAGCCGTCGATCGAGTACTCCTGAATCGTGTCCGACGGGCCCAGCGGCACCTTGATTGTGAGCCTGCCGCGGCGGTCGGCGCGGACTGCGCGGGCGGTTTTGCCGCCCTGCCAGCGGATCTTGACCTTGTAGCGCTTGCCGTGCCTGTAGCTCGCGGGCGTCGTCACGGTGGCGCTGCCGCTGCCCTGGAGCACGAAGCCCCTGCGTCCGGCGTGCCCCAGCGTGCTGAACTCGAGCACCTTGCGGTGCATCGTCACCCTCCAGCCGAACACCGCGTACTGCATCTCCGCGCTCGCGTAGGTGATTCGCCGGGGGGTCTTTGGCGGGTGTGTGAAGTCCTGCATCAGCGGCCCGATGCTCCAGCGCAGATCGCGTGCCCAGTACGGCCAGCTGTGGGTGCCGTTGCCATATGGGTCATACAGGCTGGGGATGTGGAGCGCCTGCAGGCGGTCGTGGAAGAGGACGTTCAGCTGGTAGACCCCCGACTCGATCGCCTCGGCGCCCGGATTTGGGGCGGACGAGTCCAGCGGTCCCGGCTTGCCGTTGCCGAAGTACATGAACAGGTCCATGCCCCGGAGGTTGTTCGCGAGCGTCGACGGGTCATGGGCGGCCCAGTTGATCTCCTCGGTACTGCGAGGGCCGAAGATCGAATTCGCCGGCACGCCATCGAGCCCGACCTCGGTCGCGTTGATGATCGGCGTCACGAGCAGCTGCGCCTCGGAGTCATACGCGATGTCGGGCGCCCCGGAGTAGGCGAGCGCGATCGAGAACAGGTCGGGATGGCGGGCGGGATAGCTCATCGAGCAGAAGCCTCCCTGGGAGAGCCCCGCGATCGCCCGCTCCTTGCGGTTGGCGATCGTGCGCAGGTTGCCATCGACCCAGGGGAGCAGCTCGTCGATGTGGAACGTCTCCCACTCGGGCTTCCCGTAGCGGCCGCCGTTGTACCAGTTGGCGCACCAGCCGCCACCATCGTCGTTGATGGCGATGTCGGGCATCACGACGATCAGCGGCCGGCCGGCGGTGGTCTGCTCGGCGCTGCCCATCTTCGTCCAATCGGACGCGCCGCCGCTCGTGCCGTGCAGGAGATAGAGAACGGGGTAGCGCTTGTGCGGATGGGTCGCGTAGCCGGATGGGAGCAGGATCCGGATGTTCGCCGGCGTGCTCAATGCCGGGGTGGTCACGCTCAGCGCGATCAGGCGGCTGTCGAGCTGCGTCTGCGAGACGACGTGGAGGCCCGCGGCGTCCCGGAGCGTCAGCGCTGCGGCTGGGGCCGGCGCGCTCAGCGCCAGCGCGATTATCAGCGCCAGGAGTGCCCGTCTTGGCACTACCAGTGCACGCCGCGCATCAGGTGCGCGAGTGCGACCTGCTCGGTCGAGGCGTGCTCGTCCGGGTCCTTCTCGCCCTTGGCCGCGGCAGAGTCGGGAAAGACCTTGTAGGCCGTCGACAGGATCTGGTCAACCGCCTTCGGGAACAGCGTGTAGGCCACTTCGCCGAAGGTGCCGAGCCGCGTGTTGATCTGCTTGGGCTTCGCCTGGATCGCCTCGCAGATCAGGTCCGCCGCCTCGTCGGGGGAGATCGTCGGGAAGCTGTCGTAGATCTTCGTCGGCGCGATCATCGGCGTGCGCACGAGCGGCATGTGGATCGTGGTGAAGTGAACGTTGTCGCCGATCGACTCCGAGCCGACTACCCGTGTCCATGCGTCCAGCGCTGCCTTGGATGCGACGTACGCCGAGAAGCGCGGCGGGTTCGTCTGGACGCCGATTGAGGAGACGTTGACGATGTGGCCGGACTTGCGCTCGCGCATGTGCGGCAACAGGCCCATGATCAGCTTGATCGTGCCGAGGTAGTTCAGCTGGATCGTTCGCTCGAAGTCGTGGAAACGGTCGTAGGACAGCGCGACTGAGCGGCGGATCGAGCGGCCCGCGTTGTTGACGAGGATGTCGACGGCGGCGTGGTCGGCGAGCACCTGCTTGTAGAGGTTCTCGATCGACTCGGGATCGGCGATGTCCGCGGTGTAGGCGTAGGCGGTCCCGCCCAGGTCCTCGATCTGCTGCCGGGTCTCCTCCAGCTTGTCGGCGCTCCGAGCCACCAGCAGCGGGATCCCGCCGGCGCGCGCGATCTTGAACGCAGCCGCCCGGCCGATCCCGCTCGAGGCGCCCGTGATCAGGACGGTCTTGCCGTTGACGGCCCCCTCGAAGCTGCGGTCCTTGAACAGGTCGGGGTCGAGATTGCGCTCCCAGTAGTCCCATAGCTTGTCTGCGTAGGACTCGAGCGGGGGTACCGTGATCCCGGAGCCCTCGAGCGCCCGCTCGGTGTCGCGCGTGTCGAACTGGGCGGTCAGACCGATGTAGCCGAGCACCTCCTCGGGAATGCCGAAGTCGGCGAGGATCGCTTTGCGGACGCCCTTGGCCGCGGGCAGCGCCATCAGCATCGAGAACGTCCCCTTCGGGAGCGCCTGCAGCAGCCGCGTGTCGATCCGCATCGTCAGTTGCGGCGCGTGGGCGGCCTTCGCGATCAGGTTCATCACCTCCCCCGAGCGCTGCGACTTGGGGTTGGTCAGATGGAACGCCTGGCCGTCGAGCCCCGGTTGGTGCGCGATGTGGTCCATCGCTTCGGCGACGTAGTCGACTGGAACGATGTTCGTGTAACCGAGCTCAGGCCCGACCAGCGGGAACCAACCGGGCAGGTAGTGTCGGGCCATCTTGATCGCGGTGAAGAAGTAATAGGGACCGTCGATCTTGTCCATCTCGCCCGTCTTCGAGTTGCCGACGACGATCGCCGGGCGGTACACCCGCCAGGGGATCTGCGTCTGGGTCCGCGCGATCTTCTCCGCCTCGAACTTCGTGCGGTGGTATGGGTGATCGAGCTTCTGGCCCTCGTCGAACATGTCCTCGCGGAACAGCCCCTTGAACAGGCCGGCGACAGCGATTGAGGATGTGTGGTGAAAGCAGCCGGCATTCAGGGCGTTGGCGAGCTCAACCGCGTGGCGGGTGCCCTCGACGTTGGCAATCCGGTTGGGCTCCTCGGGCGCGGCCATGTCGTAGACGGCCGCAAGGTGGAAGAAGTGGTCGATCGGGGGGAGCTCGCCCTCAACCCCCAGGCGGGGCGCGGTCAGGTCGCCGATCACTGGCTTGATGCGGCCTCTGGCCTTGGCGGGCCACTTGTTCTCGATCAGGTCTTCGAGCTTGTCCTGGGAGCCCTCGCGGACCAGCACGTAAATGTCGCCCGAGCGCTTTAAGAGTCGCCCGACCAGATGGCGGCCGATGAACCCGGTCGCTCCGGTGACGAAGTACGTCATCGTGCGGCCGACGCTACCAGCCGCCGCGCCAGTCGACGTTCGCCGCGCGGCGCTTGGCGGCGTCCATTCGCGCGTGCTTGCGCTTGTCGAGCCGCCACTGGATCAGCGATAGCACGAGGATCACGGTCGGGAAGAATCCGATCACGACGAACATCGCGTTCGTGATGACCTTGTCGTTGGTCTCGCCGTACCAGCCCTCACCGCCGTCCGCGCGGGCGAACGCGGCGGGCGCGATCGTTAGCAGCGTCACGCTGAACACCAGCAGCGCGGTCATGATGCGCGTGCGGCTGATCATGAGACGCGTGCGACGCATGCGTCGCGAAGCGTACTACGCGGCCTTGGCCGCCGCGCGCTCTGAGAGAGCCTCGATCGCCTTGATGAGCGCCGGGTTGAAGTCGGCCGTGCGCCAGCCGACCTCGAGGTGGCGGATCGCTGCCTCGAACACCTGCGCACCCGCCGCTGCCGCGAGCTCGCGCTGCTTGCGGACGGGCACGAGCTCGTCACGCGTAGTGACCACGACAGCGATCGGCGGGGTTACCGATGCCAGCCACGGACGCGAGTCAAAGCGCCCGAGCTCTCGGCCGGCTTCGGCGATGTCGCCAGCGGAATGACGCATCAGCTCGGACTGGAGCCAGGCGGTGCGCTCGTTCTCCTGGATGCCCGAGCGGCGCATGCCGATCCGCCAGAAGCGCCGCGGGCTCAGCGAGAGGGCGAGGCCGAGTGCGCCCATCGTCCGGAACCCGCGGCGGCTGCGCCGATCCTGCCAGTGCTGCGCGGTGCCGCTGAGGATGACGCCGCTGGCGACGTCGGGATGCTCCTTGGCGACGAGCTGGGCGATCGCGCCGCCCATCGAGTAGCCGACGACGGTCGCTGGGCTCGCTTCGAGGGTCCTCAGCACGCAGGCTGCGTCGGCGGCACAGTCGGCGAGCCGGAAGTGCGTGAGCGGGCGCAGCCCGCGGCCGTGGCCGCGATGGTCGATCGCCAGGACGCGGTAGCCGGCCTTCACGAGGTCGCCGTAGACCGCCCACCAGTTCAGGTCGGCCGTCGCCATCCAGCCGTGCAGCAGCATCACTACTGGGCCATCGCCGCCGGTGTCCCGCAGGAAGAACTCCCCCCGGTCGGGGACCGTGACCGTTCGCGCGGGCGGCATCTCGATCGGCGGCATCGGCGCCCAGCCGTGCTCGTGCGTCCCGCGGGGCATGCGCTGATCCTACCTACCATCACTCTTGTGGCCGTCGTCATCGGATCCGACCTGGGCAAGGACATTGCGGGCGAGCCGCTGTTTCGCGGCGTCTCGTTCAAGCTGCTGCGCCGCGACCGGATGACCCTGTCCGGCCGCAACGGCGCGGGCAAGACGACGCTCCTGCGGATGCTCGCGGGCGA
>Ga0073928_10011169_pt1 | contig 10517 bp, 11 predicted proteins | sample PaiPotPPA55metaG_FD_76969 | JGI IMG/M metagenome (GOLD analysis project Ga0073928, IMG submission 76969) | Iron sulfur acid spring bacterial and archeal communities from Banff, Canada, to study Microbial Dark Matter (Phase II) - Paint Pots PPA... ...
CATCGGCGCAGCGGAGGGTCGCGGCACTTGACGCGCCCTCCGACGGTATTTATCCAATGCCGCCACCGACAAGCCCCGCTGCTGACAGAACGCAGCCCGCCTCAACCCGCTGGCCTCGAACTCGGCAACCAGCTTCTCCACCTCAACCCGGCTACGCCGCTTCCGCACAACCCCTACTTCGCTCATAACTCAAGTGCATCACTAAATGCACTGGCACAACAGAGTGCGTTGCTCTGACGGATACGAACGAACTGCATTTCCGGCCAGCGAACCAGCGTATCAAGCTCGCTGAAATGTGTAGCTCGGGGAGAAATCGGCCCCTCCTGTATTCTGAAGTTGGCCGCGTTGACGTTCTCTCCCGGCTTCAACGGAGACAAGTCGACCCACGATGCGCTATCAGACCCAATTCCTGCTCTCGGCCATGGATGCCTACCAATTCCCTGCCTCGACCACCCCGGAGATCGCCTTCCTGGGCCGCTCCAACGTGGGCAAATCCAGCCTGTTGAATGCGCTGGTCGGCGAGAAGGCCGCCAAGGTGTCCTCGACTCCCGGCCGCACCCGCGCCATCAACTTCTTCGCCCTCGGGGATGAAGGCGCCGACCCCAGGGAATTCAAGGCGCGTTCCAAGCTGGTCTTTGCCGACTTGCCCGGCTACGGCTACGCCAAGATCTCCAAGTCGATTTCCGCCGGCTGGCCGGCCTTCATCGATCCCTACCTAGCCGAACGCCAGCAACTGAAACTCTGCATCTGCCTGATCGATTCCAACATTCCTGCGCAGCAAAGCGACCAGCAGCTCATCGACTGGCTGCGTCACCAGGGCCGCGACTTCGCCGTGGTCGGCACCAAAGTCGACAAGCAAAGCGGCAACGAGCGTACCCGCAAACTAGCCACTCTGAAACGCGATCTGGGCGTCGACGACCTCATGTTTCTCTCGTCGAAGACGGGCTTCGGTTTGAAGGAACTGTGGAAGCGCATTGAAGACGCGGCGGGACTCAGCGCGCAGTAGGGCTTTCGCAGGAGACTTCACGGTTCAACGCAAGGGCTCAACGATCGGCTGAATTCGCACCACCACCGGCTCAGTCTCCGCTACCGCCATGGTCATTTCCTTGGCGGCCTTTTCCTTCACCAGCACCGCCGCAAGATCGCGAAAACGCTCCAGCTCCGACGGGCTCATCGAAACAGCATGGACACGCTGGGCTAGCCGGCCAAGGTAGCGCGGAGAGAGCCGCAGCCAACGGTGGCGCTCCAGATCATCGGGCGGCAAGGTGGACTGAACACAAAGGTCAAGGCGCGGGAGCCAGCGAGCATGCTGGCTATTCACCGTCCAGGAAACCATGGGGAAATTCTCCGCACCGCTCGCCGTCACTGCCGTTGATCCCTGGTCGAGAAAGCATTCCCAGTCGCCCGGCGCCAGGGCTGTCTCTGCATCGGGCCAGGCGCGCGGCGGAAGCAAATCTGGCTGCACGCCACGATCCAGCATCTCTTCCACAACCCGCCGCGGCTCCGCTGTAACCGCCACTGAAACCGCCTGCCCCTTGCGAATTTCGTTCTTGAGAATCCGAAGAGCTTCTGCCAGGGAGGTCACCACAAAGTCCACCACCCCGTCGCGCATGGCCATTCGCTGCTGGTCCGGATCCGCGGACGCTGCCAGGGAAGCCGCACCGGCGACATTTGACGCGTACAGTAAGTCTCGTCCAGAGGAGCTGATCCGGCCTGCAAACAGCAATTTTCCGCCGAGTCCGGCATCCCCGCGCAGTGGCGAACTGGCAACCAGCGCGCGATACAGGCGATAAATTCGTTGCACCTGAGAAAGTGAATCGGCGGGCGGTGGAACCAGCGTAGACATTGCTTCAAGTCTAGCTGTTCTGACTGGCTTCTTGCCGTGGGCCGAATCGGGGAAGTCTTACCACGTATTGTAGGGTTGGCCGTCGCTGCCAGTTTCCTGATCACCGGAATGAACGTCATCAATGCCCGGCTCACTCTGGTCGATCGAGTGAAGCGAATCGGACGTTACCGGCTCCCAGGTATCCGCACTGCGCGTCATCGGATCAACCGGAATCTTCTTCAGATAGCCGGCCTCCACCAGATCCTGCAGCGACTGCGGCGCCTTCTGCTTGTCCATGGTGAAGGAATCGATGGCCTGGCGAATGACGTGCAGATCCTCTTTCAGGACCGATTCCTTGGCCGCCTTCACCGCGGAAATGTAGTTCGGCACAGCAATCGCCATGAGCACGCCAATGATGAGCATCACCACCATCAGCTCGATCAGCGTAAATCCGGATTCACTGGGACGCCGGGCCGGGTTTTTCGTGCAGATTGCCATATCCCCTACCACTCCGAGTATTTTGTCCCATCCAGTGCGGTGCCGGTTGATTTCGAATACACGTCAAAAACACTTTGCCCGCCGTACGAATCGCTCTTGGGGTCATCCTGCATGGAGTGCATTCCCCATTCTGCCTTACCCGTCATCGGATCGACCGGAATGCGCCGCAGGAACTTCACTTTCTTGCCCTGAATATCGACACCCTTCACCAGTTCATCCAGATCGGGCGGGTAGTTCTGGCTATCCACCTTGGTCTGAAAGGCGCCCTTGTCCGCAGCATCCTTGTAATGGTCGATGGCGTCGCGCATCTCCCATAGATCCCGGCGCAGTTCCCGCTCCTTGTCCCGCTGTACCTTGAATTTCGCAATCGGCACGGCGGCGGATGCCAGGATCCCGAGAATGGCCACGGTCACGATCAACTCCACCAGGGTGAGCCCAGCCTGGCCGCGGCGTTTCGGCGCGCTTGGGGGCTGCCCGGAATGGAAACGCTTGAACATTACCAGCACTTTCCTCGCGAACTTAACCTGGTTCTTTACTGAATGACGATATGTGCATTCTGAGCGCTCGCAGGAATCGGTCGTTGCGCAGAATCAAGTGCTCCGGGCCGGGTGACGACGATGTCGCTCGCGCCTGCCTGCTTGGCTTGGAATGTTAGCACGCAAACAGAACCCGAACCCGTGATTCCAGCTGTGCCAGGGGGACGCGATTCGGCGATGGTGATCGAGCCTGGCCCATCGTCTCGATGGACAAGGGCAACCGCCTGGCCGTCTTTGCCCAGCAGGTCACCACTATCCACGTTCACCAGGGTCAGTTTGGTGGCATCGTATTGAATCTGCATGGGTACCGAAGAAATGTCTTTGCCGCCGTTCATGGTCACGGTCACCGGGAAGGTGGCTCCGACCGCGGGTGGAGCTGGAGGAGCGGTCAGAACAAAATTGATGGGAGCAGCAGCTGGCGCAACCGAAGCGGCGAGGTTGGGAACATCCCCCTGGCTTTCTTGCCGGAGCTGGGCCATGGCCGAAGGAAGCGCTGCCGCGGCCGACTGCCCTTGCAACGGCGCCACGCCCGGTGGCAGGTTTTGTCCGCCCTGCGGCCTGGCCTGGGAGACGCCATTGCGCGGTGCCGCGGGAGCCGCCTTGGCGCCCGGCTGCTGAGTGTGACGAAGCTCGATCGCCTGGCCGGCGCCGGTATCGATCGGCCGCAGGTTGAGCGAAGTCAGATTCTGTCCGCGGACAATATGCGGAATCAGCACGAAAACCACTTCGTCGTCGATGATTTCATGCGACTTCGAGCCAAAGACGTACCGCAGCAGGGGAAGTTCGCCCAGCCCGGGAATGCCGCTGGCGCTGATGATGTCCTGCTTGTTGAGAATGCCGCTCAGAATGCTCGCCTCGCCCTCGCGCAGCCGGATCACCTGCTCGGATGTCTTCTGCGCAATGATGGGCTCGGTTACGCCGCTGATGGAGGAACTGCCAGTCACCGAGGTGTCTTCGATCTTCAGCTTCAACGTGACATCATGGTCGAAATGCACCGTCGGCGTGACTTCGATCTGGACGCCGACGTCCTGGTACTGGAACTGCGTGTTGACCAGCGAACTGGTAATGGCGGTGGTCGCTCCTGTCTGGTACGAACCAGTCGCATAAGGGATGCGCGAACCGATCTTCATGTTCGCCTTCTGGCCGTCGGTGGCGCGAATGCGGGGATTCTGCAGAATCTTGGTGTCTGAATCCGACATCAGCAGGTTGGCAGTCGCCGAACTGACCGTCACCGCAAAATTGTTCGAATTCAGATTGGCCAGGTTGTTCAGCGTCAGCGAAGACGTCGTGCTGGTGCCCGTCGTCGTCCCGGTAGTGGTCGTTGTCGTGGATGACTGAGGCGGCTGCAGGGCGAAGCTGATACTGCCCGGCCAGCTCAAGCCGATGTTGCGCAGCTTGTCTTTGTCGACTTCCATGATGGCGACGTCGACGACCACTTCGGGCCGCGCCTTGTCCAGGTCATTGATCACCTTCTGGGCAAGGGTCAGCTCATCCGGGGTGGCACGCATGACAATCGCGTTCTGGCTGGGCACACCATATACCTTGGCATTGGGCAGAACATTGCGAAGTGCCGTCTGCACGTCGTTCAAATCGTTCTGCTGCCAGGCATTGGAAAGATAAAAGGTCTGCACCGCCTGCTCGTCCAGTTCGGTACGTTTTGCCCGGCTGTTTTGGGCTACGAAGATGGTGTTTTCCGTTACCGGGCGCCAGAATGTGGTCGAGGTTATCCCCACGATGCGCAAGGCATCCGTCAGCGAAACGTTGTTCAGGTCTACCTGGATGCGTTTGCTGTTGTAGTCCGGGTCGAAAAGAACATTGATTCCCGCTGACTTGCCGATCGCCTGGTAGACGATTTTGGAATCTTCCGTCATGTGCAACAACAGCGGCTCGTTCGAGATTGGCTTGAGCTGCGCCGGGGCAGCCGCGTCTTCCATGGCGTCGGAGCCGGCGGCGGAAACGCTGGTTTCGCTGCGTACTGGAGCGGGCGCCTGGTGAGCGCGAATGTTGGCAATCTCCTGGGTGGCCGCTTCGTTGGCAGGATCGACCTCGGCCGCGCGCATGAATTGAACCAGCGCGCCCTGCTCATCGCCGTGAGCCGCCAGCTTCCGCCCCTGGGTTACATGCACGGATGACGCTGTCTGGCGCACCCGGTAAAAGGCGGTACGCATGCGCAAATCCTGGGGTTTCTTGGCCCACGCCTTGCGAAAGGCTTCGTACGCGGCATCGTAGTCTTCCCGCGCCTCGGCCGCCTGCCCTGCAGCAAACAGTTTCTTGGCGGTCTCTGCAGCGAATACAGGGAGAGGAGCGGTGCCGAAGGTCGAAAAGACAAGGCCTGCGCCAAGCAAAAGAAGAAAGGCGTTTCGGCAGGTGTTCAGCGGTAGGCTAGAGCGGGTCATCAAACTCCCATGCGATCTTGCAGAACTCGATGACTGATTGGACGTCGAGTTCTTGAACTGGAATGCAGCATCTTGGACAGACCATCTCGTGGGTGCTGGTGAATCCCGGCCTGCCACGCTAGCCTGTGCCCCCGAAATGGCTGTTCTGAGAATTGAACGTTGAAGCCAACCCCGGATGGTGTTCAGGTTGTTGGAACCGTTTCGACGACTACCTGTGCTGCTCCGGCAATGCCTCATTCTAGCAAAGCTCCGCTCCAGCATGGCTTGGATTCAGGCCGGTGCTAACATTAAGAATTGAGGATTGTTCGCCATGCCGCGCCAGACCAGCCACACCATCGTCCCCACCGCCAAGCCAACCGCGAAAGCGGCCAAGCCGCGGGACCCTGTGGCCAGCGGGGAACGCGATGCCGCGCACAATCGGAGCGCCAGCTACAACTACTTCCTGGTAGAAAAAGTGGAAGCCGGCGTCGTGCTTCGCGGAACCGAAGTCAAGTCCATCCGGGAAGGCCAGGCCAACCTCAAGGACGCCTACGGGCTGATCAAGGATGGCGAGGCGTTTCTGCTCAATGTGCATATCGGTCCTTATTCCCACGGCAACATTGCCAATCATGACGCACTGCGAACCCGGAAACTGTTGATGCACAAGGAAGAGGTTCGCAAGCTACAAGTCAAGACGCAAGTAAAAGGTCATACGCTCATCCCGGTACGACTCTACTTTCGCAATGGCCGGGTCAAATGCGAACTGGCCGTCGCCAAGGGCAAGCAGGAGTGGGACAAGCGAGAAACCGAGAAACGCCGCGAAGCCGACCGGGAATCGCGCGCCGCCATCAACGACAGCAAACACAAAATGGGGCGCTGACCAGCCTCGTTCTATACAGTCACCTTGTCTGAACAGGACCGAATAGTCGCTAACGGATGCGGAAAGACTCGGTTTTGCGGTAGGCCGGGGATTCCTCCCCGGCATCGAAGCAACAGGATCAACCGGACTTTAGCCCCTGGGGTATGCTTTCTGCGGATTGCGCCCAAAACAGGCCGTTTTCCGCAGCCTTCCTACCACCCCGCAATCTACTGGTGACGGGTAACCGGCTGCATCTCCTGCCAGTCGTGCTGGTAATCCGGCGGCGTCTCCGTCTCCGAAGCCACCATGTCCCCGGTCGTCTTGTTCCGATAGTAATAATTGGCGGTCGCCAATTCGTGTTGCTCGCCGTTCTCGTCGGCATAGAGCGAGGTTCCGTGCAACTCTGCCCGCGTCCAATCCCCCACCCCGTTATCGGAGGCATCGCTGGATTTTACCAACCCCGACGAAGCTGAGGGGGTTACCTGCATCCCGGTGACTTGTTCGATCGTCGCCTGGTAGTTTCCTGTTTGAATTCGATACACGTTGGTCTGCGCGACAGCGAGTTCCACGTTCCAAAGGCCCATCGATTGCTCGCAGGGAGGCGCTCCGCCAGTGGCGATGAGCTGTTGCATTTGGGCGTAACACTGGGTCATCTGCGCCTGAATCTGGTTCTCCTGTCCTTGGTATTGGGCAAGAAGCCGGCTGCGGTTGCTGGAAGAGGAGTGACGCACTTCAGCGGTCGGAATCTTCTCGCTATTCCCCACTGCCGCATAGGAGGTCGAGGGGCTGCTGTGGTGTTCGTTTTAGCTGAACTTCCTTCCCACCGTAGCAACGAGCACCAGGCCGATGAGAATCTTGGCGAACAACGGCATTTTTTGAATTGTCTTCCACATGGTCGTTCCTCCTTGAGTTTCACTCTGCCGTTGAAGCCCTCGACTGAATCCAAGCTTCCAATCGGATTGTCGCTGCGTTACCAATACGTCCATTTCGCAGTGGAATAATAGAGCCATGAAGACTCAACTGATTTTTTCGAATCTGGCTGCCATCGAAACCGAAATGTTGGCCGTCATAGCGACCGACACCCAGAATGCGAAGACGGCCGGCGAATTGCCTCAGCTCGTTCTGCTCACCGCGGACCCGGCGGTGAAGAACGCAGCTTCGGCAGCCCTGGCCTCAGGAGAGTTCAAAGCCGGAGCCAATGAGACCCTGCTCCTCCACGCCCCGGCCGGCCTTGCCGCCAAGCGCTTGCTGCTGGTCGGTGTGGGAAAATCCGCCAGTTCGACACCGCACTCCATCCGCAGCGCCGTCGGCACCACCATTCGTTTCGCCAAGCCGCGCGGGATTCGTTCGGTTGCGTTTGCCCTGCCGGAATCCGCCCAGTTGCCGCCCGGCCCCTGCGCCCGTGCCGCCGTCGAAGGCGCCCTGCTCGCCGACTACGATCCCGACACCTACCGCTCCGATCGCAAAGATCAGGGCGTATACAACTTCACCCTGGCCGCGCTAGCCGGCAGCGATGCGGCAGCCGTCGAACTCGGATTCGCCGAAGGCAACATCATCGCCGAAAGCCAGAACTTTGCCCGCGAACTGGTCAATGAACCAGGCAACAAGCTCACCCCCACCATCCTCGGCCAGCGCGCAGCCCAAATGGCGAAAACGCACGGCCTCAAATGCGAGGTCTACTCCACCGACAAGCTCAAGGAACTGAAGATGGGCGCCTTCCTCAGCGTCACCCAGGGCTCCGAAGAGCCACCCGCTCTGATCGTCACCACCTATGAGCCGGAGGGCTTCGATGCCTCCACCTACACCGGCCCCCTCCTCGGCCTGGTCGGCAAGGGCATCACCTTCGACACCGGCGGCATCTCCATCAAGCCGGCCGACAAGATGGAATTGATGAAGTACGACATGGCCGGCTCCGCAGCGATGCTCGGCGCCATGGCCGCCATCGGCAGACTCAAGCCCAAGATCAAGGTCATCAGCGTCGTCTGCTCCGCCGAAAACATGCCCGACGGCAAGGCGCAGAAGCCCGGCGACGTCCAAACCGCCATGCCATTGAAGGAAGGCGAACCGGGCCACACCATCGAGATCATCAACACCGACGCCGTAGGCCGCCTGGTCCTGGCGGATGGCTTGACCTACGCCCGCCAGCTTGGCTGCACCCACCTGATCGACGCCGCCACCCTCACCGGAGCCTGCGTCGTGGCTCTCGGTCCGGTGAACGCCGGCGGCTTTTCCAACGACGAAGAAACCTACGCCAAGCTGCACTCCGTACTCACCATCTCGGGGGAAAAGATCTGGCGCCTGCCTCTCGGCGACGAGTACTACGATCAGATCAAGTCCGACATCGCCGACATCAAGAACACCGGCGGCCGCTGGGGCGGAGCCTCGACCGCAGCCCAGTTCCTACAGGTCTTCGCCGGCGACACCCCCTGGATCCACCTCGACATCGCCGGCATGGCCTGGTACGAAGACACCAAGCCCTTCATCGCCAAAGGCCCCAGCGGCTTCGGCGTCCGCAGCATCCTAGAATGGGTCCGCAGCTACGCCCAGTAAATCCAGCCCAAGTAAGGGCGGAAGAAAATTCTGCCCATACACTTCGCCGCATTAATCACACATATGTTATCATTCAAGCGTGATCGAAGTTAGAGAGTACATAACCGAAACAGGGAAAAGCCCATTCGGCAAATGGTTTTCTAGCCTCAGCGGTCCGGCGGCTGCCAAAGTTACAACGGCTCTGGAACGAATCACGCAAGGCAATTTCTCCAGCGTAAAAGCGCTTGGCGCAGGGGTGAGTGAATACAAGATCGATTTTGGGCCGGGATACCGCCTTTATTTCGGCAAAGATGGCGATACACTCGTGATTCTGGTAGCTGGGGGATCCAAAAAGAGCCAAGCCGGAGATATCGCGACGGCTAAGGCGAACTGGGCCGATTACAAGAAAAGGAAGCGCCACTAAAGGAGAATGCATGGCACTGACAAGAGATTTCCGCGAGACCATTCGCGACCGTGCGCAACGGGACGCATCTTTTCGCCGTGCTTTGCTGCAAGAGGCAATCGAACTCCTGCTCACCGGCGACATGGAAACCGGCCAGAGCCTCATGCGCAACTACATCAAGGCGACGGTCGGCTTTCCCGAACTGGCGGAGCGTACACGTACGCCCAAAAACAGCCTCATGCGCATGTTCAGCCCAAATGGCAATCCATCCTCCCGCAATATGTTCGGCGTCATCGCTGAACTGGCCAAAGCAGAAGGCGTCAATCTGTCTCTGCGCGCCAAACCCACAAACTGACGTCGCACCTTTACCAGCGAACTTGGCTTATTTCTCCCCGCCCTTGTAAACCACCCCACCCTTCATCACAAACTTCACATCCTGCACCAGCTTGATATCGCTCAGCGGATTCCCATCGACTGCGATGATATCCGCCCACTTGCCCACCTCCAGCGACCCCGCGCGATCTGTCCAGTTCATCAGGTCCGCCGCATTGACCGTGGCCGACTGAATCGCTGCCAGCGGCGTCATCCCCAGATCGCGCACATACACTTCCAGCTCATGTCCATTCAGCCCATGCGGATACACAGCGGCATCCGTCCCCAGCGCGATCTTCACGCCCGCGTCATAGGCCCGCTTAATATTCGGCTTGGCCACCGCGATCGCATCCTTCATCTTCTGCTGATAGAACGCCGGCAGGTGCCCGTTCTCGATCATCCAGTCTTCGAGATACAGCGTCGGCACCAGGTAGGTTCCGTTCTTCTTCAGCTCGGCGATGCCCGCCGCGTCAATAAAGCTCCCGTGCTCGATCGAATCGATGCCCGCCTGCGAAGCCCACAAAATCCCCTGCGCCCCATGGGCATGGGCGGCCACCTTCAGCCCCAGCCGATGCGCATCCGCGGCAATCGCTTTCATCTCCTCCAAGGTGTACTGCGAAGCCTGCAGGCTGTCGCCTTTGGACAGGACCCCGCCCGTTGCGCAGATCTTGATCACGTCCGCGCCGTACTTGATGTTCTGCCGGACTTTCTGCTGAACGGCGGAAACCCCGTCAGCCACGCCTTCGCCAACAATGTGGTACTGAAACGGCAGCAGGTTCTCATCGCAGTGCCCGCCCGTAATCCCCAGCGCCGGCCCGCTCACCTGCATGTGCGGCCCCTCCACCTGGCCCGCATCGACCGCGTCGCGCAGATCCACATCCACATACCCACCCGCCCCTACATTGCGAATGCTGGTAAACCCTGCCAGCAGCGTTTTCCGAGCATTCACCACGCCGTTGATGGCTTCCTTGGCATTGGTGTTGGTCAATTCCTTGTAGGGATCAAACTCCGTGTTCATGGTGATGTGGGTATGCACATCGATCAGTCCAGGCAGCACGGTCATCGTTCCCAGGTCCACTACCTTGTCGCCGGAGCCCGCAGGCGTAGACGAGGTCGGCGC
>Ga0073928_10011170_pt1 | contig 10517 bp, 9 predicted proteins | sample PaiPotPPA55metaG_FD_76969 | JGI IMG/M metagenome (GOLD analysis project Ga0073928, IMG submission 76969) | Iron sulfur acid spring bacterial and archeal communities from Banff, Canada, to study Microbial Dark Matter (Phase II) - Paint Pots PPA... ...
GCCGGGCGTCGTGTACAAAGACGCAAACATTACTGTGAAAGCCTTCAACGCGTACCATGGCTCGCCGAAGAACACGTTCGGCTATCGGTTTGAAACGCCCGATCGCGTTATCGTGATCGCTGGCGACTCCACGCCAAAGAGCGATGTACTGCAGAACTGCAATGAATGCGACGTGTTAATTCACGAGGCATATACACAGGCTTCGTTCGCGAAAGTCTCTCCTGAATGGAAGCAGTACCGTGAGATGTTCCATACCTCGACAAGGCAGCTTGCGGAGATCGCGAACAGGGCGAAGCCCCATCTCCTGGTGCTGTACCATCGCGGCAATGCAGGCTGTGACCAGGCGCGCACACAAGACTGCCGCGATGCCGGCAGCGAAGGACAAATGCTGCAAGAGATTCGCGAGCTCTACACGGGCAAGGTCGTTGCCGGTCACGACCTCGATGTTTTCTGAAGAAAGTTCCCGCGGCGCCGAGCGAACTCCGCCTAATTGTTAGCGATAGATGCGAGAAATCCGCAGCTCCCTACTGATCCTAGTGGCCGAATATACCTGGCGGGGGTATGGAAGCGCGTTACCGTAGTGCTTGCGGGCGGATTGATTCCGGCTGGTCGGCAACTCTTGCCTGATTATGGAAGAGTTGCCCGTCATCCGGCCACAATCGCGGATTGGCCCTGCCGAATCTCAGGTAGACACAACGCGATCCGCCATTGTCGCCAGCTCCTCGAACCTCTGTTGCATCAATCTGGAATTTCCGACCGCTTCGGCCCGCGATTCAGTGGGGATACGCACTCCTGTTTTGGCAACCCCTATTGCGGGCCGAAGTCCACTAATACCCGCGATACCTGGTGGGCACGGATCATCTAGGGCAGGACGATCACCTTCCCCTTCATACCAAGACCATCATGAAGAGCACAGATGTAAGGGAAAGTCCCCGCATGTTTGAAGGTTATCCGGAATCGCGTGACGCCTAGAGGCGACTGAGCGAGAAAGGTCCGTTCTTGCGGTGCCGCAATAATGAACCCCGAGTGCGCGCGGTCAGTAGTCGAATATATTACCGCGTGCCGGGCCCCATCCGCATCCAGCGGCATCGTTAGCGGAAAAGGAGAAACGACGTCGCCAGGCTCTTTCCCGAACGTGATGGTGTGCGGTGTTGCCGGGTCTAAATTAGTCCACTCAACGTTTTCATTTACATGGACCACAGTCGCGGGGTGCAGGAAGCGCATTATTGACAAGGACTGAGATCCCCCTCCAGTCGCCACGACCTCCCCGGTGCCGGCGGTCACTTGATTTTCTGGAGAGTGCCGATGATGGGAATCATGTCTGTCGTGATCCTCCCCCTCCATGTCCGTGTCGGAAAGCAAATTCTCTCGTTCCGTGTCTGCCTGCTCGTCATAGAAGGCCTGGCTGTGGGGAAGAGGCTCGGAGGAGTTGAGAACATGGACCACCCCAGTCATGTTTTCATGAACCAAACAGACAAGCTTGAAGTTACCGGCAGCCGGAAAAGTGATTGTAAAGTTTTGCCCCTTTGGAAGGAAAGCAGAGGTGGTGACACAGGTCGAGCCATCGAAGCTGGCGGATCCATCGGGCGAAAATCCCGGGCACCCCACAAAGAAAAACGGACGTGTCTGGCCAGACGTTAGAAAGGTCACGGTATGGATCTCGTCTACATTGAACGTCCAAGTGACGCTATCGCCCGTGCGAATCCAGATTTCATTCGGAAGAAAGGCCAGCGCCTGGTGTCCCATGTTCTTACTCTGGGCTCCCACCGTCCCGTGCCACTGGGTTTGGGCTTGGACAACCTGTGGAAGGATCAAAGCTGCCAAAATGAACATCCACCGGAAAATGGATCGAAACGGAATCGAGTCGGAAGGTTTCATTGTTTCTCCTCAAAGCAGATTTTTCACGAATAATTTATGCTCAAACGGTTCAACTTCGGAAATCCAATGACCATCGCGTTCTCCAGTCAATATCTATCAAAGAATCAAAGAACCACCAGCGCGCGTTGTCTTTCTCAATTTCACGGTCTTTCGGCTCGATTGCAGGGACGCCGATTCTGGCCGGGTTGCTCGATTGATGGGTCTCATAATGGTGGATGCCTTTTTTGGGGACGAGCTATCGAAGCATTCGGAAAGAGAACTCCCAAGAGCATCGGACTCCAGTTTTTCGTCTGGACGCGGTCTGCAAGCTCGCAAGCTGCCGCAGCGATCGCTTCGGTGGAGGCCGGGCCTCCCTCCCCCGGGCTTGGTTCCAGAGCGGGCAATATCGCGGAAGGCTCAAACTTCTTGCCGGCTTGATTCTGGATCACCCGCAGCGATGGGCGCCCCACCACCCAATCGACGTAGTGAGAGTCGGGATTGAGTCGAACCCATCGCACTCCGGCAGTCCGAAGCGTATCGTATTGAATCCGAATGTGCGGATGATCAGCAGCTGCTTGGACATGATCTAGCGTCGAACCTACGATGATCACGGCAAGGCCAGGGATGTTCTTCTGAATCTCGTGGACATGAGAGACCCCATCCTGCACGGCAAAGAATTTCTGGCTCTGTTGAAGGTTAGCGATATGGGCGGGCCATTCCGCCCCAAACACGTTTCGGTCCCCTGCCGCCAGGGTCAGCTCGGGTGAGTAAAACACGTTGGGCGCAGGTCCGCGCCGGAAAACACCGCTAAAGAGAAAGTCAGTATCCTTCTCAAAGGTTCCGTTATGGTTTCCATCCAGGTAAAGACTGCCGTAAACCGCTTCGGCGCCGTCTGGCGTGCCGCCAAATAGCGAGGTGATCGGTAGATCTCTCCCGTATCGCAAGATACTCAAATCGAGAGTGCCACGTTGCGAATCATAGAATCGATTTGGCTGTATGTGCGTTCCAAACTCGCCATCCAACATACCGTCGCCGAACGGCGACTCCCAGCTGGCGTACCACTTCAATGCAGGAAACTCAGATCCATAAAGACCCATAGCCGCCGCTGCGAGATTGCCGCCAACCGACCATCCAATTACTCCGGCATTGTTGGTGAGAACTCGTGTATGTGGAAAGTAATCTTGCAGTTTCTTGCCATCGGAGGTTCGCGTGCGACCTGTGGCGAATGCCAGCACAGCTGCTGCAGCACGCGCCACGGTCTCGTCGAAAAAAGCGCCAGCTGGCGCTGCTCCGCCGCTGGCCCAAGTCGTTCCGTCCGGTTGTGGCTTCGAACTGCCGCCGGGCCACAAGAATCGCAGCTCGATGAAGCCATATTCAGTGAGCTCGAGCCGGGAGTCATCCACTCCGGAGTTGGGAGCCACATGAACCACCACGGGCGCACCTTCTCGATATCGCGATACTGGTGGCGCCGAAATGCGGACAACAATGCCTTGGGAGCCGGTGCCTTCAGCTGGAATACGCACCAGCGCTCCTCGGGGCGGCGGGAATTCGACTGCCGCACTCTGCTGTGCACTAGAACCCGTGCTGAGCGCGGCGATCACAATCATTGCCGCAAACGAATGCGTCATAAGAACACTTTTTATCATTTGCGTGAGTTAGTCGATGTTTTCGTCATCTAGCGGTAAACGCACCCATCCCCGTAAATAAAACATTTCTGTCGCTGTCGAGAAATGTCGCCTTCGTCTTGCGCGACAACGTGTTGTGCGATCATCCAAAGATCAGCCCAAACCTGGATCAACGCTTACCACAATTAGGCATCGTCACACATCGTCACAATCAACTGTGTAGCGAGCGCGCGGCCATAAGATTATGGCTCCTCCCGACGAGAGTGTGAAAGAGCGCTCGTTGCTGCGTACCGGTAATTCCTAACTGAGCGCAGAACTTCAAACAGTGGTCAGTCGTCGCAGAAACGAGAACGCTTCTGCGGCTGGCTATGAAGAGTGATTATGGCTCTACTGCGATGCGCTTCATTAGCATCGGAAGCGGGAATGAAAACAGAAGGTTCCCATTTGCATCGAAGATATTCACGGTCGCCGTACCTGTCAACTGATCTGAATCAGTTAGCTCCAGCTTCCGGTTCACTTTAACTAAGCCTGTAAACGGTACGTTCGAACTGCTTCGAAGAAAAATCTCGGTCGTAGAGAATTCGTCCTTCCCAGTACGGGCCCACGTTCCATGACCGTTGCTCACTAGTTCGAAGCCGAACGGTGTGGCCACTGTAATGGGTCGAGTCGCGATGACGCTGCCACCCTCGATGAAGGTAAATAGACCGGGATCTTGGCTTCTTGCCGTATCGATCCAGGAACCTTCCAGACGCTGGTGTTTGGCTGAATCCGCTTCGCTTTGCCCGTACAAAGCAACCCCCATCGTTGTCACAATGAGCGCCACTCCGAGTAACATTCGTTTGTTCGTCATATTAAATGTTAGCCTTTCCTTATCTAAATGGCTCCTACCTTGATTGCTACGGAAGTCCCTCGTTAGTACTTTAAGTATTTGCATCAAAACGTTACAGGAGTTAAGGCTAGCTCCCGATTACTACTTGCCAAGCGCGACTAACCCTGGTTTGAGCGGCCAACCGCTCATGGCGATCTCACGCTCAATACTTGATGGGAACGGTCTTCGCGGGTATCCGGGAACCCATTAAACTTAATGTCGCGAAGATTCGATTTTACTGTTCTAACTCTTCTGGCGATGGCTCAGGAACGGCTACTGTCACAAGGTCCTTAAGCGATTTTGAGAATTCGTTACAAAAGAGGAATACGCTAAGCCATGGACTCGACTCAGATGATGTTCGGGCCGTATCAGATACTCGAACGCATCGGGTCTGGCGGAATGGGTGATGTGTATCGCGCTCACGACAGTCGTCTGGGACGCACTGTTGCGATCAAAATGCTGCGGGGTGAGATCAACGCGAATCCTGATATGCGTGCCCGCTTCGAGCGAGAAGCCCGCTCAGCCGCAACACTCAACAATCCCCATATTTGCGCGGTCTACGACGTGGGAAGCCAGGACGGGATTCAATATTTGGTGATGGAGTATTTGGAGGGCCAAACGCTTGCGGAACGGATGAAGGATAAACGAGTGTCTGCCGATGATGCCATCCTGTGGGGGATTCAGATCGCAGGAGCTCTGGACGAGGCGCACCGTAGTGGTCTAGTTCACCGGGACATCAAGCCTGGCAATATCATCCTGACGAAAGCGGGCGTGAAGCTGGTCGATTTTGGCCTTGCGAAAGAGGCTCCGCTGCCTGACTCAACCGATTTGGCTGCTAACGGTTCACTGATCGGAACGGTAGCCTACATGTCCCCGGAGCAGGTCGAATGTCGCGAAGTCGATTGCCGTGCAGATTTATTCGCTTTTGGAGTGGTCCTGTATGAGATGCTGACCGGAACGCATCCGTTCGCCGGGTCCACTTCGGCCGCCATCGTCTCAGCAATTCTTACTGTGGAACCATCGCCGGTTGGCTCTGCCCATCTAGACCATATCGTTCGCCGCTGTCTTGCGAAAGATCCGGCCGAAAGGTGGCAAACTGCGCGAGACCTTATGTTGGAACTGGAGTGGTTCGGCGGAGCAGCGGACAGTGCCGCGCCAATTGGTGTGCAATCGCAGGGCAGGCGATGGATACAATACGCCCTGCTGGCAGTTCTGTTGATTGCGGTTGCATGGCTGTCACTGCTGCACTTTAAGCAGAAACCCGAGGCAGCGGAAACTCAATTCCTGATTTCGCCGCCCGAAAAAGGTACCTTCGCGTCGTTCGCGCTTTCGCCGGATGGCCGGGCGATTGCGCTGGTAACTGACCGGGACGGAGATGCGAGTTTATCGATCCGCCGTCTTGATAAGATTGGCGTCACGGCGCTGAGTGGCACGAAAGGCGCATCGTATCCGTTTTGGTCTCCCGACAATCGGAATATCGCATTCTTTGCTGAAGGCAAGTTGAAACGGGTGTCTGCGGCGGGCGGTGCGCCCCTGGTTATCTGCGAAGCACCCATCGGGAATGGCGGCACGTGGAATGGCGACAATGTGATCGTATTCACGCCGGGTATTTTCGACGGACTCTACCGGGTTTCAGCATCAGGGGGACGCCCGGAGCCAATCACCACACGCGATCGGGCACGGGAAGAAAACTCCCATCGCTGGCCGTCTTTCCTGCCCGACGGCCAAAGATTCATCTTTTGGATTCGCTCGAAAAACAGTGGAATCTATCTTGGTGAACTCGGCTCACAAAAGACAACTCGACTGCTGGATAATTCGTCCTCCGCCACATACTCAAAGGGGTACCTGCTATTCAGCCGCAGCGGGTCGCTTATGGCGCAGCCATTTGATGCGAGGGCGGGCCGCCTGACTGGCGAAGCTTCTGTTATCGCGGACGGAGTCGGCGCACATCCGCTGCGCAATGCTGGCTTCTTCTCCGCCACCGCCGAGGGAAACCTCATATTCCGACAAACCGGTCCCGGTGGCGCAATACAGCAACTCACGTTTGTGGACCGTTCGGGATTTCAGCACGGCGAAGCGGCATTTCAGAACACCTACCTAAGTCTGAGCCTAGCTCCGGATGGACATCGTGCCGCGGTTCAGCGCTTCGTAGACGCCGATCGACAAGAAATCTGGCTCATGGATCTTCGGGGCACTCACGGCCGGCGCTTCGCACTCGACAGCGCCTTTCCAGTGTGGTCACGAGATGGCAAGCGGCTACTCATGATGGCTTTTAAGGACGGAAGATTTTTTCTCTATTCCAAGTCCGTGCTGGATGGCCGGGAGAGCGGATGGCTGGTTCCTTCCTTCGAACCAAAGTTCCCGCTGGACTGGTCGCCTGACGGCAAGTTCCTCCTCTATGAGCAGCACTCACCCGCGACGAAAAATGATCTGATGCTGGTCCGGTCGGATGGCTCCGCCCAGCCGATCGCCCTCGTCCAAACTGATAGCAACGAAGCGGATGGCCGCATTTCTCCTGATGCCAAATGGCTGGCATATACGTCCGACGAATCTGGCCATCCCGAGGTCTACGTTCGCCCCTTCGAACTGGAATCGCACGGAGCCCAGTGGCAGGTATCGCAGCATGGCGGAGCGAAGCCTAACTGGTCCGCCGATGGGAAAGAGCTGTTTTTCGTTGCCGCTGACGGCCAGTTGATGGCAGTTCCAGTTCGTGCGCAGACAGATTTTGCCACGGGCGAGGCTCAAGCACTGTTTCTCTCGCAGGTCGACATCAATGGCGTCGGCCAGCAGTACGCACCTTCCCGGGACGGGAAGGGGTTTTTCTTTCTGAGACCGCCTTCAGTGGATGGATCGCCGCTGACCGTGGTTCTTCATTGGAGCAAGCGGGCCCACTGATCACGGAGTGGACAGAGCTGAAAACAGAAACCGTATCTCATCCCCGAGTTCTTCGGCAGACACCAGGGTTTGGCCGACTTCGTCCTGCAGTAGTTCTCGAAAGCGGCGTCGCAGACGGTGGACTGCCACCCGGGCGGCGCCTTCCGTCATTCCCGCTAACGAGGCAATCTGCCGATAAGAAACGTCGTCGTCCCCAGTGACGCAATCCACGAGTTCATCGAACTGATTCTTCTTGCCTGCTCGCTCCATCTCTGTTTGCAGACGTTGCCGAGTTCTGGCGAGCACCGTTCTTCCCCATTCGCGATCGAATAGCGTTTCTGGAGTCACTGAATCGACAGGCTCCCGGAGAAATGAGCGTTCCGCTTCGCCCTCGGTCCAGTCGATCGCGACATGTACCCGATCGCCTCCGCGCTTAACAGCGTCAGCGCGGTCCTGCTGATTGGCCAGATAGTGCTTTGCCGCGGCGAGAAGAAACGATCGGAAGCGCCCTCGCTCTTGGCGGAAATCGGCAAGGTAATTCTTCTCAATGAGCCGTTCGAAGAACCCCTGTGTGAGATCTTCCGCCTGCTCACGTGAATGTCCACGCCCACGTACATACACGTAGATCGGACGCCAGTAACCCGAACAGATCCGCTCGAGCGCAGGGCCAGAATGCGGACTGCCGTGATCGCCCGCAGCCACGATCACGCTCCAGACGGTAGGAGGAAACCCGCTTGCCGTTGGACGTTCGGTCATATTGCTCACACAATGGTACTCACTGCTGTTCTGAAGCGACGATGAAAAAACGTTACAGCTATCTGCCTCTAGTCTCGATTCAAGAGTGCTTCGCGACAAAGACTGGGTCTGTAAATCTCCATGCACAGAACGTGTGAAGGGTATCACTCGGGAGTGATCATGCGCACTCGTTCGCCATTCGTGTATCGCATTCGGAATTCCGGACGGATGGTCGGCAAACCTTCCGCAACCGCGCACCCAACTTAAGGATTCGGCTCGATGCCAATGCGATCATTGACGGCTGATCGAATCCGCTGCTTGCAGCCGAGGTAGCGTTCGGTCGTCTGCACCGAAACGTGCCCCAAGAGAAATTGGATCTGCTCCAACTCGCCTCCCGAAGCGTGGCAGAGCCGAGCACAGGTTCGCCGCAGATCGTGTGGCGCCAACTTCGCCACGCCGATCCGCTTGGCGGATCCCTTTACAATGTGCCAAACCGCCTTCACCGTCATGCCATCTCCCCATGTCCTTCCTACTTTGTTGACCCGGCGGAACAGTTTTCCTCGATCAATTCCAGCTGCGGCGAGCCAATCGTTGAGTTCGGTTCTCACCCAATCAGGAACTGGAACTGTTCGAACGTGGCCTGCCTTGCCGATCAGATCAACAATGGCCCAATGCTCTTCGCGTTGCTGGAAGTGATCCAATCTCAACGCCACGGCTTCATGCCGTCTCAAGCCGCACGCGAGCAGCAACGCTAGTAATGCTCGGTCGCGTTTTCCTTTCAGTCGTTGATGATCGGGTGCTTGCCAAAGAGCTTGGCTCTGCTCCGCGGTCAGCCAATTGCCGAGGCGCACTCCCAACTTCTTCACGCCCTTAACGCGGCGAATTGGAGACCGCAGTCGGCGGCCTCGTATGCAAGCCGGCGCACGGCACCGAGACGTAGATTGACGGTGCCAGGTGCAAGTTGACGGGATTCGAGATGAGATCGATAGCGGAGCACTACAATTCTGTTGAGAGCCAAGCCAGGTTCCGAACAATACCAATCAACGAATTCATCGATGGCGTGACGATAACCCCGTTGGGCGTCCAGGCTGATGAGGCTATTCAAGACTGCGGCTTTGGCGTGCTCGAGGTCTGGCAGGCGCAGGACAGATTTTGTGGTGGTGCGTTTTCTTCGTGAGTAGGGTTTCCGCTTCATGATCGATGGCCTCCATGCCACCGATCAATGATTGGCTGAATGTTGCGGCGATACCGTCAGAGTTGCCCGTGATCCACCCGGAGCACCGCCGAGACCTTGGAAAACGTTCGAGAAGGCGAGTGATCGTTACTGATGCGAGTTCCAGTTCCCGTGTGGTGCTGTGGACGTGCGCTTGGCCCACATTTCAAGGGGCTTGATTCCTGAGCGGACTTGGTGTCGAAGGCCTATCCTAAGGAGGAGCTCGGTGAAACGGGAATCTGAATGTAAGTCGTCGTAGACCGGGTCGGCATTGAGCCAGATCAACATCGGGGAACGTTCGTCGATGGCTTTTCTTAGGGTTGCGAAGGCGGCGTCTTTATCGCCTAGCCCAATATTGATCATGGCCACGAAAGTTGGCTCGACAAATTCGCTCTGCGAACGTCTTTCTAATTCGCGCAGGGTTTTTCGAGCGGCCGACTTGTTGCCGGTGCGAGCATCGCGAGCCAGAAAGAACTGCCCGGATTTTGAGCCAGCGCGAAACGATATTCTTCCCGGGCTTTGGCAAAATCGTGTTCTTGCTCGTAAGCAAGTCCGAGCCCACTGTGGGCCATAGGGAAATTGGGCTCGATCTCAAGTGTTTTGCGAAACTGCATGATAGCGTCGTCGGGTCGATGAGCAAAGGAACAGGCAAATCCCAGATCGACCCCACTGCGCTACACGTGGATTTGGCGTTCGCGTCTGCTCATTCCGGGTGTATCGTCGGCAATGCGGAAATTGAGCCCTCGACAATAACGAATCCAAAAATCTCAGCACGTCTTTTACATGTGAACGACGTGCTGAGCCCCTATCAACGAAGAAAACTCTTGCGAACTACAGATAACTCGATGAGTTGCAGTTCGAGGCATTGTGCATCGGTGAGTTCCCGAACGGTTGCGGGAATGGTTTCCCGTTTCGCAAGTTGTGAAGCACGGAACCGCCGCGCTCCCGCCACCAGTTCGTAAAGCTCTGTCTCACAGTTCGCCAAAGGGCGAACAAGGACGGGCTGCAGCACACCGTGCTGCCGGATGTTGTCGGCCAACTCGGCGAGTTTGGCTTGATCGAACTGCCGTCGCGGATTTGTTTTCGATTCTTGAATTTGACCAAGCGGGATGTCCTGCATCGCGGACACATGGGAAGGAGCGGATACGTGCGCGCGTTCGTTTCGAGTTCGGTAGTCATGTAGGTTCTCCTGTGCGCCGGTTAAACCGGCGAGGTGTAGTGAATGCAAGAGTCATACGAAAGTGGATCAACGACCCACATCGGCCCCGAGTCATGCGGAGCCGCTCGCAAGGGCGGCGTCGAAGCGTTGACAGGGGAACGTGCGGGCCGGGTATTCAGCCGCGTA
>Ga0073928_10011171_pt1 | contig 10515 bp, 10 predicted proteins | sample PaiPotPPA55metaG_FD_76969 | JGI IMG/M metagenome (GOLD analysis project Ga0073928, IMG submission 76969) | Iron sulfur acid spring bacterial and archeal communities from Banff, Canada, to study Microbial Dark Matter (Phase II) - Paint Pots PPA... ...
CGATCGGCTTCCGCAACCAGTTCCAAAGCCACAGAGTGAAGATTTCATTGCCTGATTTTGCAGGAACGTCCATGAAAAAAGGCGTAGGGCTCCGAACCATTTCGCCGTATCGGCTGTGGTCTTTGTTGCCGCCGCTAGAGACTTCGCACCTGCCCGACGTGCTAATGTTCGCGGCGGCCATCGCTGCCTTCTATGGGGTTCTGGTAGTTGGGCGCACATGGCTCGGCCCTTTCACCCCCGCTGTTGAAATCTCGCGAAGCCCGCTGGCACTTCCCGGCTACGCTGCTCTTTCGCTGCTGCGCATAACGCTGGCATACCTATTGAGCCTGGCGTTCACTTTGGTTTACGGCTACATCGCCGCCTACAATGCCAAGGCTGAGCGCTTCATGATTCCGCTGTTGGATGTTCTGCAGTCGATCCCAGTGCTCAGCTTTCTGCCCGGAGTAATGCTGGCCATGGTCGCGCTGTTTCCCAGCCGTCAATTGGGCGTCGAGGTGGGCGCGATCCTGCTTATCTTAACCGGGCAAGTGTGGAACATGGCTTTCAGTTTTTATGCGTCGCTGAAAAGCATTCCTCAGGAGATGCGGGAAGCCGCAACCATTTATCGATTCAACTGGTGGCAGCGCTTCACCGAAATGGAATTGCCCTTCGCCGCGATAGGCCTGGTATGGAATTCAATGATGTCAGTGGCCGGCGGATGGTTCGCACTGATGGCGTGCGAAATGTTCGTGCTAGGCTCGCGTGACTTCCGCTTGCCGGGCCTAGGCTCTTATCTGCAGACCGCTGCCAGCGCCGGAGACACGCGATCCATCCTTTTAGGCGTCTTTACCATGATCGCGGTGGTCGTTTTGCTCGATCAATTTGTGTGGAGACCGGTGATCGCCTGGGCAGAAAAATTTAAAGTCGAGCAGGTGGAAAGCGCGGAAGTTCCGCGTTCCTGGGTGCTGAATCTCTTGCAGCATTCGCGTGCGCTCGCACAACTGGAACAGAAAGCGATTTTCCCGCTCCGCGAATCTCTCATGTCGTATTTCTCCCAAAGACATAAGACTGGAAATGCTGAGTCGCCAGCCCCGCGTTGGAGAACTTACGCGCTTGGCGTTCTCGGCTTAGCCGGCCTTGGCCTCACGGGATACGCGGTGGTTCGAGTTGCGATTCTGCTGACCGGACTCGATCACTCCGAAGTGACTGAACTGGGACAAGGACTGGGAGCAACCTTTCTTCGCGTCATAGCAGCGCTGTTGATCGGTGCCGCTTGGACCATCCCCGTAGGCGTGAAGATTGGTTTTAGTCCGCGATTGGCCCGCGTGGCGCAGCCGTTGGCACAGATAGCTGCGTCGGTTCCCGCCAATGCTTTTTTCCCTGTTATTCTGCTCATCTTGTTTCGGCTAGGCGCCGGCCTCGGCATCGGTTCCATTCTGCTGCTCTTGCTGGGAACTCAGTGGTACATTTTGTTCAACGTGATCGCGGGAGCAATGGCGATCCCCACCGACCTGAAAGAAGCTTGCACCGTCTGCCGCATCAGCGGCTGGCAACGCTGGCGCAAGCTCATCCTTCCGGGAATCTTTCCTTATCTCTTGACCGGCATGGTCACCGCATCAGGCGGCGCGTGGAATGCCAGCATCGTGGCCGAATATTTTCATTTCAAAGGACAGACTTTTTCTACCATCGGACTGGGGTCCACGATAAGCCGCGCCACCGACGGCGGAAATTACGACTTACTGATCGCAGCCACCATCGTGATGGCGGCAATGGTAGTCACAGTGAACCGATTGGTCTGGCGAAGGCTTTACCGGCTAGGCGAAACTCGTTTCCGATTGGAGAGCTAAGAAAAAAGCCGGAATCTTTCGATCCCGGCTGCAGTTGGCTGGTCGCCCGGAAAAATCGTTAACGAAGGACAAGCGTCCTCGCCTGTCCCAGCTGTGCATCGAAAGCGCCACGAAAATCTACGCGCTTCTTCGCGGACGCACGGTCAGATCCCGCACCTGCGTGAGGATGCTCGACATCTGCATCCCATTCAACTGATTCACGAAGGGCAGCATCTCCGCGACAAACGCATCCTGCATCAGTTCGCGGATCTCTTCCTGCCGATTGCGCTCGCCACCGCTAAGCAGATCAGGCACGGTGACCTCCAGTGCGTTCGCCAACCGCTCGAGTGAGGAAAGTGTCGGCGTTGCCTTTTCGTTTTCGATTTTTGAGACGTAAGTTCGCGGCACCGACATGCGCGCTGCCAGTTGCCGCTGGCTGAGTCCATTGCGCAGCCGCATCGACCGGATCGAGGCGGCCAGGTGCAGATGCCCGCGACCATGGCCATTGCTTGGTAAAATCTGCGGCGGTGGTGGCGCCTGAATTACTTCCGGCTCCTCTTCATCCAACGAGGCATGGCAGCGGCGGCAAAGATCGTTACTGGTGCGGAATTGAACCAGCAGGCAATGATCACAACGAACGACTTCTCTGGAATCTACTGGAGCAAGAGTGGTGGCCATCTAAGGTGTGGGAGGGCCAGAGCGGGCTTCTCCTGGAACCGAGTGAACCAAACTTGATACGGTTCCCAACCTGCTGCGTAATCTGCGGCACAACCCCTGTGGATGTCAAGCACAATCTGCGGGGGAAAGTCTAAGTATGATAGTAGAGAAATAAAATGAATTTCCGATCCAAGCAATTGTGTGTGCATGCTGTCGCGCGTGTCCTGGGAAGGGCACGGCTTCAGCCGTGCCGCTAAAGCCCGATGGATACTGGGTTTTAGCGCCAGGGGACATGAAGTTGCGAATCCACAGCGCGCGACGCCAGCTCAGGATGTTCAAGGAGAAAGATGACGATTGATCGCAAAGCAGCATGGGGTTTACTAACTGAGTTCACCCAGTCAGAAAGTTTGCGCAAACATGCGTTGGCAGTTGAAGCGTGCATGCGCGCGTACGCTCGAAAATTAGCCTCCGGTTCCGCTGCGGAAGAGGAACTCTGGGGCACGGTAGGGCTGCTCCACGATTTCGATTACGACAAATATCCCAGCCTCGACGATCATCCGTATAAGGGGAATGAAATTCTGAAAGAGCGCGGCTATCCGGAAGAAATCCGCAAGGCGATCATGTCGCACGCCGAATACACCGGCGTGACACGCGACACGCCGATGGAAAAAGCACTCTTCGCTTGCGACGAACTCGCGGGATTCATTACCGCAGTCGCGTTAATCAAACCGTCAAAATCTCTCGCCGAAGTAGACGCAAAGTCAGTACGCAAGAGAATGAAAGACAAAGCCTTCGCAAGGAAAGTGAATCGGAATGACATCATGAACGGCGCTGCGGGCCTGGGCATCGACCTCGACGAACACATCGCATTCTGCATCGAAGCCCTGAAGCCAATCGCCGACAAGTTGGGCTTGGACGGAAGCGCAAAAGTGTAGGCGCGGGCGTCATCGTCAGGCGCGGCGTCATCGCCCGTGCCTACCAGGGAACCTGTGTGGGACGGCCTGTGTGGGGCCGGGTATCTGACCGGTCCAGCCGAGCGAAGCTCGGCCAGAGCACGCTGAAAATTCGAATTACCTGAGCGCCTCCGCGACCTTCCCACTCGCAATCAACTCCGCGATCCGGGCAAAATCCTGATACATCACCCGGTCTTTATCCATCGTCGCGCAAACCGACCGAATCGCGGCATGAGCCGCCTGCCCGCGCTTGCCAGTCTTAAGCGGGGCCACTAGGTCCAGTGCCTGCGCCGCCGCCATGGCCTCAATCGCCATCGCATTGCGCGCGTTTTCGACGATGCGTTTCAGCTTGAGAGACGCCGCCATTCCCATCGAAACAAAATCTTCTTTATTACCGGAAGTAGTGATCGAATCCACCGATGCGGGATGAGCCAGGATCTTATTCTCGCTAACCAATGCCGCCGCCGTAACCTGTGGCATCATGAAACCAGAATTTAATCCAGCTCCCGCAGCCAGAAATGGAGGGAGGCCTTCATTCAGCGCCGGATTGACCAGCCGCTCCAGCCTTCGTTCGGAAATGCCGGCCAGCGCGCTGAGGGCAATGCCGAGAAAATCCAGCGCAAATGCCACCGGCTCGCCATGAAAATTCCCGCCGGAAATCACTTCACCTTTGCCATCCGCCTGCTTCGGGTCGTTCACAAAAACCAGCGGATTATCCACAGCCGCGTTAACTTCAGTCTCGATGACCCCGCGACAATAGCTCACCGTGTCGCGCACTGCGCCGTGCACCTGCGGAATGCAGCGCAACGAATAAGCATCCTGCACGCGGCCGCACTCGCGATGCGACTCGCGAATCTGGCTGCCTTCAAGCATGCGTCGCAGATTTTGCGCAGCCTTTATCTGGCCACGATGCGGTCGCGCCATCTGAATACGTTCATCGAAAGCAGCATCCGTTCCGCGTAACGCGTCGAGCGTAATCGCGCCAATCACGTCTGCCGTATCGACAAGAGTCTCCGCAGCAAGCAAAGCCAGAATTCCCACCGCCAGCATGCCTTGCGTCCCATTAATGAGCGAAACCGCTTCCTTGGCTTCGAGCACCAACGGCTGGATTTGAGCCCGACTCAACGCATCCGCCGCGGGGATGCGGGCGCCCTGCTCATTTACACACTCGCCTTCGCCGATCAGAACCAATGCAAGATGAGCTAGGGGCGCTAAATCACCGCTCGCTCCGACACTCCCCTGCGAAGGAACAAACGGCGTGACGCCTCGATTCAGCATCTCGCAAAGCGCATCAATTGTCTGAGCTCGCACTCCGGAGAACCCTTTGGACAAAGAATTGGCGCGCAGCAGCATCATGGCGCGCACCTCGGACGTCGCCAGGGGCGGGCCCACACCCACGGCGTGCGACCGTACCAGGTTGACCTGCATCTCGCGAATCTGGTCGCCCGCAATGCGCACGTCGCTCAGTTTGCCCACGCCGGTTGTGATCGCATAAGAAAGTTTGTGGCTTGCAACCAGCGCATCTACGACTGCGCGAGCACGCCCCACGGCTGCCCGCGCATCCGCAGCGAGAAGCACGGGGCGCCGCTCGGTAGCAACCTCCCGCACCGCTTCCAGAGTCAAATCGTTGCCGTTAATATGAAGTGCTTGCAAGAGATTCTCAGTCGACTTTCAATGGAATTGTTCTCAGGCGTCCATATCCATGGCCGCGCGGAACGCACTCACGTATTTTTCCGGCAGCGGAACTTTTTTCATTTCCCGATCGACCACGATGTGTGTGGTGTCGCCCTCGGCCAGCAAAGTTCCGTCATCGGCGCGCATCAGCTCATACTCAAATTGAACTAGAGATTCCCGAATGTACTTCAAACGCGTGCGTACGACGATCTCGTCGTCGTAGCGCGCCGGAGCCTTATAGCGGCAGCGTGCATCTATAACGGCAATGCCGTAGCCGTCTAAACTTTCCATATCACGGTATGAAAAACCCAGCTGCCGAAGCAGTTCTACGCGTCCGATTTCGAACCAGACGAAATAATTCGCATGGTAAACCACGCCCATCTGATCAGTCTCAGCGTAACGAACGCGCAGACGGGCCTCATTGACAACTGCCCGATGGTTGTCGCCCCTGCTCATTCGCCCGTCCATCGCGGCTTGCGCTTTTCAAGAAATGACGAAATGCCTTCATGAAAATCTGATGTGGCTCGGATAGCTGCATTCTCCTTCACCGCCGACCGTATCTGCGCATCAAGTTCACCGCGCGCGTAATCACTCAGCAGACGTTTAGTGAACGACAGCGATGCAGGACTGTTCCCCAAAAGTTGCAGTGCGAGCGCCCGGGCACGCGGCATCAAGTCTTCAGCGGATACGATCTCGTTAATTAAGCCGATGCGATGAGCCTCCTCCGCTTCAATGATTCTGCCCGTAAGCAGCAAATCCCGGGCATGTTTCTCTCCAATTTGACGCAGCAGAAAAGTCGAAACGATGGCCGGCACAAATCCAATTCGGACTTCGGTGTAGCCAAACTTCGCTTCGGGTACGGTCAGTGTGAAGTCGCAAAGAGTAGCGAGCCCGCACCCGCCCGCGATCGCCGCCCCGTTCACTGCCGCAATGGTCGGTCGAGAAAAGTCATACAGCGCGCGGAACAAGTCCGCCATCTTTTCAGAATCTTTCAGATTCTGCTCCGCCGAGCGTCCCGTCAAAGCTTTCAGATTCTCCAGGTCCATCCCTGAGCAAAACGCTTTTCCTTCCCCGGTGAGAATCAGTACCAGCGCGGATGAATCCGCAAGCTCATCAAGTGCTCCGAGCAATTCCTCAATAAGTTCATAGCTGATGGCATTGCGTTTTTCCGGACGGCTCAACGTGATGGTGGCGATGCTCGCGTCGTGAGAAAGACGGAGTGTTTTATAGTCCATATCAGTCGGCCGCCGCTGAAGTGGAATACCGCGCACCAATCTCCGCCGTCGCCCGCAACAGCACGTCGAGAGGCTTCAGCGATGGCAACGTCGCCCCGCGAGCAGCCAATGCCGTTAACACCTGCTCGGTCGGAATGTTGCCCACCAGCGCATCCTGAGCGAATGGACATCCGCCTAACCCGCCCAAGGCGGAATCAAATCGCCGGCAGCCGGCATCGTACGCAGCCGTTACTTTCTCCGCGGCCTGATCGGGGCGGCTATGCAGATGCACGCCGATCTCCAGATAGTCGTATTTCGAAATCACCGCCGAAACCACTTCGCCAATCTGCGCCGGCTCCGCCATGCCAACCGTGTCGGCCAGCGAAATCATGCGCACGCCATACGATTCGAGCAAGTCGACGGCATCCAAGACTTCACCAGCATTCCATTGGTCACCGTACGGATTTCCAAATGCCATAGAAATATAAACCACCGTGTCGAGGCCGGCGTCTTCACTTTTGTCTTTGATCTTTTCCAATTGATCGATAGCCTCGTCGAGTGTCTGATGCTGGTTGTTCCGCAAGAATGTTGGCGAAACCGAGTAAGGAAATCCCAAAGTGCGCACCCCGCTCGTATTGATGGCCCGCTGCGCCCCCTTCTCGTTTACCACAATGCCGATAATCTCAACGTCGTCCGGAGGATCGAGTTCCTTCGCGACTTCTTCCGAATCAGCCATCTGCGGCACAGCTGTCGGCGATACGAATGACACGGCATCAATATGCTTGAATCCGGCACTGATCAGAGCTCGCAGATATTCCAGCTTGATGTGGGTGGGGATCATCCCTTTCAGCCCCTGCCAGGCGTCCCGCGGGCATTCGACGAGTTTGACGGCTTCCGACATTTCAAAACTTGGGCCACGGATTTGCACGGATGCTCGCGGATTAATTCACTTATTTGTACATCCCTTTAGATCCGTGGAATCCGTGGCTATGTTTGTAGCACTCCGACTTTGAACTCCGGCACATCCGGATTCAGCGCCGCAGCTTCGAGCGCCTGTGTAATCGCGTCCCGCGTTTCTGCCGGATCGATGATCTTATCGATCCACAAACGAGCCGCACCATATCGCGGATCTGTCTGCTCGTCATAGGTGCGCTTCGTCGCCTCGTAAAGCTCTTTCTTTTCCTCTTCGCCCAACTTTTTGCCGCCACGCTCCAACTGCTTCAGCTTGATTTCTACTAAGACGCTCGCAGCGGAATCGCCGCTCATCACCGCATAGCGCGCCGTCGGCCACGCAAACAGAAAACGCGGATCATACGCCTTGCCGCACATCGCGTAGTGTCCCGCGCCAAACGATCCGCCAACGATTACTGTAATCTTCGGCACAACCGAATTTGAAACCGCATTCACCATCTTCGCGCCTGCTTTAATTATTCCGCTCCATTCCGCGTCGCGCCCCACCATGAATCCATTCACATCGTGAAAAAAAACCAGCGGAATCAGATTCTGATTGCAATCCATGATAAAGCGCGCAGCCTTCTCCGCGGATTCGGTATAAATCACGCCGCCAAACTCCAACCGCTTGCGGCCCTCGTGATCGGTAGCCTGCGCGTGCAACTTTTGATTGGCGACAATCCCCACCGCGAATCCGCCAATGCGGGCGTAGCCGCAGACCAAAGTTTTTCCATACTCAGGCTTGTATTCATCGAAGCGGCTGCCATCCACAATGCGGGCGATAATTTCCTTCATATCGTACTGGCGTCCGGGAGACGAATCGTAGATACCATAAATTTCTTCCGCCGCCAGTGCCGGATCTTCCGGTTTTTTACGATCCCACGGAGATTGCCGCCGATAGCCCCACTTCTCGACGATCGCTCGAATCCGCGCCAGACAAGCTTCATCATTCGGTTCGCGAAAGTCTACCGTGCCGCTAATCGCAGAGTGCATAGCCGCGCCACCCAGCTCTTCGGCCGAAACTTTCTGCCCAATCGCCGCCTGCACCAGCGCCGGACCAGCGAGAAAAAGCCCGCTGCCGTCGGTCATGAGCACGTGGTCGCACATCACCGGAAGATACCCGCCGCCGGCCACACACATCCCCATAATTGCCGCGATCTGCGGAATCCCCATCGCAGACATAACTGCGTTGTTGCGAAACACCCGTCCGAAGTCATCCGTGTCTGGAAACACGTCCTCCTGCAGCGGAAGAAATACTCCAGCAGAATCGACCAGATACATGGTGGGAATGCGATTCTCAATGGCGATATTCTGCGCCCGGATAACCTTTTTCGACGTCATGGGAAAGAACGCGCCAGCTTTCACCGTGGCGTCATTGGCGATAATCATAACCAGCCTGGTGTGAATACGCGCTAATCCGGTAATCACTCCAGCCGAGGGCGCCGCGCCCCACTCTTCGTACATGCCATAAGCTGCGAACGAGCCGATTTCGAAAAAGCTGCCCGGATCTGCCAACAAGCTGATGCGTTCGCGTGCCGTCAGTCGACCCTTGCTGTGCTGGCTCTCAATGGCTTTCGCACCGCCGCCCTCGCGGATTTTTTCCTCTTCATTGCGCATCTGCGAAACCATGTCGGCAAGGAAGCGCATGTTGGCTTCAAAGCGCGCAGAGGTGGCATCAACGTGCGTTTCGAGGACGCTGGAAGTCGGGGGCGTACTGAATTCGATTCGGTCGGCCATGAAAGGACAGCGAGGAACCACTTACGGTATAACAGCGCGGCGTCGCGACGCAAACTCTAAGCGAAGGTTAGTCCGTCAGTGACCCGCCTGATTGAAATGTAACGGGAGGGGCGTCGCCGAAATCAGGGCTCGAGATTAACCTGGAATCCGTAGGCCTTCAGCAATTCCGGAGGAACATATTTGTCGTCCTTATTTCGCAGCACCCATTCCCGCAGTTCGGGCGAGCTTTGGTACTGCTCAGGCGAAAGCTTGAGCGAATCAACGATTCTTTCAAACGAACTCTCTGAGAAAGCGCGTGCCGCCAGCTTGGCAGATCTCGACGTTCCATGCTGGGATGACATCAATACCTCCGTCACTATGGTTTAGCTGCTTCAGCGCGGTTGATTTTTCCCCTCGCGCTTTTCCACGACTCCAAGAAACGATTAGCAATTCTGACAGAATGAGGTCTGCTTGTGCAATCCCGAAACGTTCGAATCTATTTGGTTTGATCGAGTACTTTTCGAGAAAGCGCCGTCACCAGCCTGCGGGGGCTGAATCGCAACGATTCAGCCAGCAACCAGTTTCGAAATCCCGAGATCACTATCGGTTTGCCGGCCATCAGCCCACGATAGCCGTCACGCGCGACAGTGCTCGCGTGCATCGGACGCAGCTTCTTGAATAGCAATGTGTTTTCCAAGCCAGCGCGACCCTGGAAACCGGTGTCGGTTGCGCCCGGACACAGGCACGTCACCGTTACGCCGGTTCCGTCCAATTCATTGGCCAACGCTTCTGAAAATGAAATCACATAAGCTTTCGTCGCATAGTAAACGCTCATCAGTGGACCAGGCTGAAACCCCGCCGTGGAGGCCACATTCAGAATCCTTCCAACCCTCCGTTCGATCATCGGACCGAGAAAAAGTCTGGTGAGATGAGTGAGCGCTGTGATGTTGAGCTGAATTTGTCCTAAGTTGTCTTCCAGAGAAACCTGTGCAAACTGGCCCAGCACGCCGTAACCTGCGTTGTTTACGACGACCTCCACCGCAATGCTCTCGCGTTGCAGTTGGTCGAAAAGGGATTGAGGAGCAGAAGCGGTCGTGAGATCGAGCGGAACGGCTTCGGCCGATATGCCATACTCTCGCTGGAGCTCATCGGCAACTTGCGTTAGCTTGGCAGCGCTGCGCGCGACCAGCACGAGATCGTGGTGGTCCCTAGCAAAGAGCTTGGCGAATTCGTAGCCGATTCCGCCGGACGCGCCGGTGATGAGGGCAGTCTGGTTCATCATTTATGATATTAGCCTGCAAACTGCATCACCGAAACCAGCGCTGCGCTGAGGCCGTCAACTCCGCCCAATACGATTGCATGCGATTGCCGAGCGTATCCGGCTTCGTCATATCAAAACCGCCGCGTGCTGTACGGAGCGCGGGGCTGTACCCTGCAGGTAATTCAAATAGAGACGAATCGAGCGCGGCTTCGGAAAACTCGATCAGTTCAACTTTGGAAATAGTGGTTCGACCAGCTTCGGTTCGAAGAGTGGTTTCTTCGATA
>Ga0073928_10011173_pt1 | contig 10513 bp, 9 predicted proteins | sample PaiPotPPA55metaG_FD_76969 | JGI IMG/M metagenome (GOLD analysis project Ga0073928, IMG submission 76969) | Iron sulfur acid spring bacterial and archeal communities from Banff, Canada, to study Microbial Dark Matter (Phase II) - Paint Pots PPA... ...
CCGACCCAATTTGGTAATTCTTTACGGAGTCCAGTTCTTTGCCATCTTTGCTCAAAGTGATTAGGTACTTCCCCGGGTCCAGGCCCAGCGAAAAATATTCGCCCTTCTTGTTGGTCTTCAAGGTAAACGTGCGCCCATTGTCGTTGTTGTGCCATACGACCTGGGCGTCCGCGATCGGATTGCCCTGCGCATCCTTGCAAACCCCTTTGACCACAGCGGATTGTGAAACCGCCGGAACCGCAAAAATGGTGCACAGGATTGCCACCAGCACTGCGTAACCAAGGTTTCGCTTCATTCAAGCCTCCCGGCTGGGCCTGGGACCGTAGACCCACGGCCGATTCAAACTGTCTGCGGTTGCGACTCATACGGAAGCGGATCTACTGCACCCGCTTCGTGGAACGCCCGCAACCGCAAAACGCAACTGTCACAAACTCCGCAAGCGCGGTCTTCACGGCTGTAGCACGACCACGTTAAATCGAAAGGCGCACCCAGTTCAAGGCCCAGGCGCACAATCTCCGCCTTGCGTAGGGCAATCAGTGGCGTCACCGCTTCGATGCCGCCTTCCTTAGTCCCGGCCTTGATTACTTCGTTGAACGCCTGATAATACGCGGGCCGGCAATCCGGGTACCCCGAACTGTCCTGCTCCACCGCGCCAAGGTATATTTTAGATGCTCCCCGCACCTCCGCCCAACTCACCGCTACTGCAAGGAAATGCGCGTTACGAAAGGGAACGTAAGTGACCGGGATTTCGCGCCCTAGCGCGTGAGCGTCAGGCACCGCGATGTTTTCGTCGGTTAGCGCGGAGCCGCCAATCCGCTTCAACGCTTCATTGCGCACCACCAGCCGTTCGCGAATACCCAGGCGTTCACATACTCCCAAAAACGATTGCAACTCGCGCTCTTCGGTACGCTGGCCGTAACTGATGTGCAGGGCCGCCACGTCATAATCACGCGCCGCCAGCGCCGCGCAAACACACGAGTCCATCCCCCCGCTGAGGAGAACCACTGCCCGAGATTTATTCGCTGTCATCGTATCGAGTATCGGGTGATCTGATGATCGGGCCATCGGGCGATCTGAAATCCATTCCCCCATCCGATTAGCATTAGTTTTTTAGATCACCCGATGACCCGATCACCAAATCACCCGATGCTCTAAACCCCCTTCATCGCCGGGTCCCAGATCAGCTTATGAATCTGTAACCCGAGCCGGGCCGGAACGTTGTCTTCCAGCATCCATTCCGCAAGCCGTTGCGGATCCAGCAGGCACTTGGATGCGTCCCTCCCGCCCGAAGCATCCTTGCTGAAAGCGGGAGAAAAAAGGACCGCATTCACCCGGACAGCTAAATGATGCTGCGTCGTAAAGGCGCGCGCAAATTCGTAGTCAACCCGATCGCTGATTACAAACTTGACTTCATCATGCGGCCGGAGAGTGGCAAGATTCTCCATGCGAAACGTGTCCGCCTCGCCACAATCCGGGCACTTCACGTCCACAATCTTAACCACTCCACCCGGCACAGTCTCCAGCGGACGCTCCCCGCTGGTCTCCAGCAGCACTTTGTAGCCGGCCCCTAGCAGCCGCTGCATCAGCGGGACCAGTTCCCGTTCTTGCAGCATCGGTTCCCCGCCCGTGATCTCAACCAGCCCACCGGCGGGGCTCAGAGCCTTCACCTCATCGAACACCTGCTCTGGAGCTATCTTCTTCCCCCCGTAAAAACTGTATTCCGTATCGCACCAGTTACAGCGCAGATTGCACCCCGTCAGCCGCACGAACACACATGGCAATCCCGTGTAGGTTGATTCCCCCTGGAGCGACTTGTAGATTTCTGTGATTTGCATGATTGCATCGGGCCATCGGGTGATCGGGTCATCGGATGATCGGAAAACCTAGTCCGTCCCAGGCCTAGCGTTCAGATCACCCGATGACTTCATTCTGAATACTTCGCGGTAGTCGAATCCGTCTCAAATACCGTGACATTCTTCACAAACACGCGCCCGTTGGTCACCTGCCGCAGTCGGCCATTCGTCTGGTCATAGAAATATTTGGCCAGATTTTCCGCCGACGGATTCAACTCGGTAAAAGGCTCAACATCATTGATCATCTGATGATCAAGCCGGTCAATCACATGCTTCATGACTTCGCGTAAGTCCTTGAAATCCAGCAGCAATCCGGCCTTATCCAGGTCCTTGCCAGCCAGCCTCACCCGCACCTTATAGTTGTGCCCATGCGGATTCTCGCACTTGCCCTTGTAATTGCGCAGGTAGTGCCCAGCAGCAAACGAATCTTCAACTGTAACTTCGAACATGGACCCTCGGTGGCCAAGAATTACTGTCTATGATTGTAATGCGCCCAGCGCTAAAGGCGAACAATTGGTCTCACGAGACAGAGTAGAGCAGGTGCGGCAATGAGAGGAACTGACAAAGGCGAGGTCTCGATCCAGCAGCTACGGGGCCTGCTCTACGACCCAAAACGGAAGCCGCTATCAATAGAAGAGATGCGCGAGGGAATGATGCGAGCGGTAGCGAAGGCGAACGTTCCTGCTCGAACAAAAACGACCAAGCGGTAGTGTGCGACGCATCAGCCGAACCACTGCACGACAGCTTGCAGGTCTGTTGTGCGGCAGTAATCCGGCAGACTCTCGACAAACACCCGCCCGTATTGCTTCTTCAAGATGCGGTTATCCAGCAGCGCCAGCAGCCCCCGATCATTCAGCGATCGAATCAGCCTTCCAAACCCCTGCTTCAACGCAATTACCGCCGCCGGAACCTGGTATTGAAAAAATGCGTTTCCGCCTTCTGCGTCAATGGCCTTGATTCGAGCCGCGACTACCGGATCGGACGGCACCGCAAACGGCAGCCGGTCAATAATCACACAACTCAACTGCTCTCCCTGCACATCCACGCCCTGCCAGAATGAAGAGGTAGCAAACAGCACGCAGTGCGGTGTCAAGCGAAATTCTTCGAGCAGCGCGTTCTTGGGCGCGTCCCCTTGCAACAGCATGGGGAACTCGACTCCGCCCAGCAGCCGCTGGTACACATCCCTCATCTGGGTGTAGCTGGTGAACAGTACAAATGCCCGCCCGCGCGTGATCTCCAGCAGCCGCCGGATGCGCTCTGCTGCTTTTGCGGCGAACTGCGGCGTCCGCGGGTCCGGCAAATCCGGCGGTACATACAACATCGCCTGCTTCTGATAGTCAAAGTGCGAGGGCAGCACCAAATCTCGAGCGTGCTCAACTCCCAGTCGGCCGCGGATGTAGTCAAACCCGCCGCCCACCGCCAGTGTCGCCGAAGTCAGGACCGAGCTTTCCAGCTTCGACCACAGGCACTCGCGCAGGATCGGGCCAACGTCAATCGGCGTGGCCTGAAGCGAAATCTTTTCCCGCCCTCCGCGTCTGCGCTCAATCCAGAACACCGTGTTCTTGTCTTCCGATTCCATCAGAAAGCCGAGCTGCACCTGCAATTCCTGCGCCCGCCGGGCAAACGCAAAGAGTTCCTCCGGCTTCGACGGCAGATTCTCGATCTCCGCGCCCAGCCGCGCCAGAGACTGCCTCAGCCCGATGAACTCGTCGCCATTCTCTTCCAGAAACTCGCGCCGGTTCTCGAAGGCAAATCGCCCGTCCCCCTCCGGCAGCAGCGAAAAGAAAAATCCTGAGCATTCGCGCAGACTCTTGATCGCACCTGAGAGCGAAGCCGGGTAGTTCTTATTGCGCTGCAGCGACGCTTCCACATCGCGGCACAGGTCTTCGAGGCGCGCCGCGCTGAACGAAATCCCGAAGTAGCTGCCCGCCACATCTTCCAGTTCGTGCGCTTCGTCAAAAATCACCACTCCCGCATCCGGCAGGATTCCCGTATCCGGCGCGCCTTCCGCCTGTTGCTTAATCCCCAGGTCTGCGAAAAACAAATGATGATTCACGATAATGAGGTCGCTCTCCATCCCGCGCCGCCGCATTTCGGTGACGAAGCACTTGTCCCACGAACTGCACTTCTGCCCCAGGCAGGTATCGGCGCGCGCGTCCAGCTTGTGCCAGAGCGCACTGGCCTCGGGTAATCGCGTCAACTCCGCGCGGTCGCCACTCGCGGTCGTCTGCTCCCAAGCCGCAATCGCGCGATACTGCTCAATCTCCTCCACCCCGCTCAACACCGGCTTGTCCGTAAGGTCATACAACTTCTTGCGGCACAAATAATTGTTACGCCCCTTCATGTAGCAGACGCTCAACTTCCGATTGCCGTCGGGAAACAGCGCCTGCTCAAGAAACGGAATGTCTTTGTGGAACAGTTGCTCCTGAAGATTCTTGGTTCCCGTAGAAATAATCACGCGCTTGCCCGAACGGATCACAGGCATGAGATAAGCCAGTGTCTTGCCCGTTCCGGTCCCCGCTTCCACAATTAAATGCCGCCGTTCTTCGATCGCCTGCTCCACCGCCTGCGCCATCTGCAATTGTCCGCGCCGGAATTCGTACGCAGGATGGGTGCGCGAGAGCAGTCCTCCGGGAGCGAAGAACTGGTAGAGTGAAGTCTTTGTATTCGAAGCAACGGCAGCGGGCTGAAGGCGGGAAGACACCGAGTCTCTATAATAAGCCTTGGTTGCGAGCAGCTTTCTATCAAGAGGAAGATCATTCGTTTTGTCGGGGCCGTTGGATTAACAGTTCTACTGGCCGGAATGGTAGGGGCCGGAATGGTTCTGATTCCTCGGCCTTCCCATGAAGCGGCCGAGCTTATGATCCCAATTCTTGATGCAAATCTTGCCGGGGGTTGGTCGCAATCGGACGCCGACGCCGACAAGGTGGAGGGTCGGCTCGAAGACGTCAACAGGAATCAAACGCGCGGTGCCGACGAAGCTTCTGTCCTCCTACTCGACGATTACCTCGGCGAGCACGATGCCGAACTTCAACTCTGCTCAGTCATGAAGCGTGGAAGCCGCGTCTTGCCAATACTGACGCGGTACAGACAGCACCGAGTGGGGGTGCCCAAGTTGCGATACGCGGTTTCGAGACTGAATAAACGAGAACGTGAGTCTCTCTACCCGAGGCAACAGATGCAATTCACAGTGGGAAACAGCTTTGTGATTGAGATGATCTGAGTTGACGCGAACAAAACAGTTCGAAACGAGCAACCGGCCCACCAATGGGATCCCACTCATCGCCATCGTCGGCCGCCCCAACGTCGGCAAGTCAACGCTATTCAATCGCCTCGTAGGATCGCGTCGCGCCATCGTCGGCGATGAACCCGGCATCACCCGCGACCGCCTGTACGGCAAGGCCAACTGGCGCGGACACGCTCTCCGCATCGTTGATACCGGCGGCATCCTTCCCGACGACACCGACTTCATTCCTTCAGAAATTTTCCGACAGGCAAGGTTCGCACTCGACGAAGCCGCCGCCATAGTGATGGTCGTTGACGCCCGCACCGAACTCGCCGCCCCCGACCTCGAACTGGCGCGCCTGCTCCAGCGCACCGGCAAGCCTCTGTTTCTCGCCGCTAACAAAGTCGATTCGGAGAAGCAATCATCTCTCGCCGATGACCTGCACCGCCTGGGAATCCGAAACATATTTCCAACTTCAGCCGAACACGGGCGCGGGATCGAGGAATTACTAGACGCAGTGATCGAAACGCTTCCCAAAGAAAAGACTTTAACCGCAGAAGCCGTCGAGGAGTTTCAAGATAGAAAACCCCGTTCGTCGCGTTCCACAAGAAAGCTGGAGCACGCAGCCAACGACCGACGGCGGAAAGCCGACGACCAATTACTGAGCGACGACCAACCGCAGACCGGCGGCGGAGCCCCGACGACCGACGACCGACGACCGTCCTTAGCCCGCCCTGAGGCGAGCGAAGGGACAGAAGTCCGAGTCGCCATCATCGGCCATCCCAACGTCGGCAAGTCCACACTGCTGAATCGCCTTACCGGAGCCGAACGCGCCATCGTCTCTCCCATCCCCGGCACCACTCGCGACGCGGTAGACGAACTCGTCATCCGCGACGGCAACAACTTCCGATTCATTGACACCGCCGGAATCCGTCGCAAAGGCAAGACTCACCTGATGGCCGAGAAGCTTTCGGTCGTGATGGCGCGCAAACATCTCGAAGCCGCCGACATCGCGCTGCTAGTGATCGACGCCACCGAGGGCGTGAGCGCACTCGACGCCGCCATCGCCGGTTACGCCCACGAAGGCGGCCGCTCGGTGATCATCGTCGTCAATAAATGGGATTTATGTGGGGCGGGCGCCTTCGCCCGCCAAAAGTCGGGTGCCATAAATGCTCTGGCCGAGACTGAGGGTTTGTCCCAACAAAACAAGCGAAGGCCGCACAAGCAGCTCCCCAGCGATCGCGAGGCCTACGAAGAGCGCTTGCGTGACGAGCTGAAATTTCTTAGCTACGCGCCAGTGCTCTTCATCTCCGCCGCCAGCGGCAAAGGTACTGACAAGATTTTCCTCACCCTCGCGCAAGTTGCCGCCGAGCGCCGCAAGCGTGTCACCACCGGCCAGATGAACCGCTTCCTCAAGCACATTGACTTCGACCGCGCATCGGTCCCAATGCGGCAGCGAGTGAGGATTCTGTACTTGACTCAGGCTGGGATTTCGCCCCCCACCTTTGTGCTCTTCACCGACCGCCAGGTGAAGCTGCACTTTTCGTATCAGCGATTCCTGGAAAACCAGATTCGAAAAGAATTCGGGTTTGTCGGCACGCCAATCTGGATCAAGGTAAAAGCCAGATAGAGGGTGCTCGTGTGGGTCGGACACTATTGTCCGACGCTTTTGACTTAGCTTTTTTGGTCGAGCGACGTGTGCTCCATGCGGGGTAGGAAATCAGATTCAAAATCAAAAGCGTCGGACAAGAGTGTCCGGCCCACACCAGCACGGCCCGTTCACGGCCTTTCCGACCCCGCCTTAGTCAGCAACCCAACCCTCTGCACCCCCGAATCCCGCGCAATCGAGATAGCGTCCGCCACGTACTGGAAGTTCACATCATCGTCTCCCTTGACGAACACAATCCGCTCGGCCCGCTGCTTGAAGATGTCGAACAGTCGGTCGTGCAGGTCCTCCCATTTCACGCTCTCTTCGTTGATCTTGACCGTGGGCGCCTGGTTCTCTGCTGTCCAGTTGAGTTGGATCACAATGGTGCGTGGAGACGTCTGGGTTTGCGTACTGTTTGCTGGTTGCGGAATCTGGGCCTCCAACCCTTTCTCCTTGGGCATCGAGACCACCACCACCATGAACACAATGATGAGCACCAGCAAAATATCAATCATCGGCGTGATGTTGATTTCTGCCCGAAGCGAGCCACCGCCTGCTGTCGAGAATGCCATCTGAAGCTCCTCTCAAGCACGCGCGTGTCTTAAGGATTGGACAATGCCGCGAGCACACAAGTTCCCGCATCTTGCGCCACAATCACGAATCCATGCATGATGAGACCAGGCAATGCATCCACAACCTAATTCCGAGCGAAGAAACTTAACCCCACTGCTCTGTCTTCTCGCGCTATTCCTGACCTGCCTTCCCTCCGCCGCCCAGGACAACTATGAGATCCAGGTCTATGGCTATGACACCGTCCCTCCCGGAAGCACCATGCTCGAACTACACTCCAACTTCACCGTGGACGGATCGAAAACCGTGATCGATGGCGTCCAACCTACGAACCACGCCGAACACGAAACCATCGAAATCACGCAGGGAATCAACGATTGGTTTGAAACTGGCTTCTACATTTTCACCAGCATTCAGCCCAACGGCGGATGGAACTGGGTCGGCGATCACATCCGCCCGCGCGTGCGCGCTCCCCAGTCCTGGCACTGGCCGGTGGGAGTGAGTCTGTCCAACGAAATTGGCTACCAGCGCGCCGCCTTCTCCGCCGATACCTGGACCTGGGAAATCCGCCCCATCGTGGACCGCAAACTAGGACGCTGGTACCTGAGTTTCAATCCCACCCTCGACCGTTCTTTTCACGGTCCCAGCGTCAACAAAGGCGTGGAGTTTTCGCCCAATGCGAAAGTAAGTTTCGATTTCACAAAGAAGATCGCCGGGGGACTCGAGTATTACGCCTCTTATGGTCCGCTTACCAGCTTCGATCCTCTGCACGATCAGCAGCAACAGATTGTGCCTGCAATTGACATAGACTTCGGACCGCAGTGGGAATTCAACTTCGGCGTCGGCGTTGGAATGACCGGATCAACCGATCATCTGATCGTGAAATGTATCGTAGGCCGAAGGTTTGATTGGAAGAAACATAAGTAATCGGGCAGGTCCGTGTGGGTCGGACACTGTTGTCCGACGCTTTTGACTCTGCTCTTTTGACTGACCAACACCTACTCTATGACCAGCCAATAAGAAATCAAAATCAAAGGCGTCGGACAACAGTGTCCGACCCACACAAGCACAGCCCCGATCATGGCGCTGGCTGTGGAACAGGCGGTGAGGGCGGAGGATAGATTAAACTCCCTAACTGCGGATAACGACCGGCAAAAAAGTAAATCGAATAGGCCGGAAAGAACACAATTGCCGGTACGGAAATCAGCGCCACGGCATAGAAAAACACCAGCAGGAATATGCAACCGGCGACCACCGCAAGAGTAATGGTGAAAACATTCCAGCTCAGGCCCGCCGCCTGACCGCCAAGGACGGTGATCGCTCCCAGACCGCCGATCGGAATCAGCAAAATCACCAGCAGGATTATCGCCACGATTCCGACGGCGATACCGGCGGCAATCGCCAAAAGTAGTTTCATCCCGGCATAACCCGCGTACCCGGCTTTTTCGCTCTGCAGCATCCTCCACAATCGGCTCCAGCCTTCAAACGCGGAAATGTTTTCCAGCGCCATCTGCGGGACTACGAAATCTTTGGTGAACACGTGCGTCAGCAGTGCCAGCAGCACCCATCCCATGAATGCGAAAAAGACAAAAAGGCCGACGGAAATCAAGCCTGCCAAATGGTTTCGTGGCTCGGTGAACCAGCCCAAAGAAAAAGCAATCAGCGCAGGCACTCCAATGATCAGCGCCATTCCCGCCAGGCTCACCAGCGAGAGCACGATCTGCCAGACAAAATAGCGCATCGCCGGCTCCCCCCGCCGCCGCCACATCAGACCGATCTCACACCGCTTGGCAACGACGCTGTCAAACAGAATGAAGCGCATTCGACTGCTCAGATAGAGGAACAGGAGCCAAAGCAGCGGTACGGCAATCACCACCACAACCAGCAGTGGACCGAACACCCACGGAAACGGGAACGCGCTCAGCAGCTCCCGATGGCCGCCGCCCGTGTGGCTGGGAACCTGAAAAGTATTGCAGCCACCTCCGGAACTCATCTCTCCGGCAAACAATCCGACCAGCGCCAGCCGCGACCACTGCCCTAGCCGAAATGGACGAAACAACTGCGTTTTCGCATGTTCTAAGGCCGGACTGACCGAGTCCACGGCAGATTGGGGCACGAGAGCACCTCACACGGTCGAGATGCGAATGAAGGTACTGCGGGCGGCGTTGCCGGTCAATGAAAATCGGGCGATTCACCGATGATTTACTCGTATCTCAGCGCTTCCACCGGGTCCAGCTTAGAGGCCCGCATCGCTGGAACTAGCCCGCTGATCACGCCCACAAGCAGCAGGACGAGAGTAGAGACGGCAAGCGTCATCATCGAAATTCGCAGATGAATGTCGCCTCTTCCCGAGTCATCCTCAAACAGCGGCCCCATGAGTGGCAATGTTCCTACCGCAGCTGCGACTGCGTAGGAAACCATCACCCCGATGAGCCCGCCCAGCAGCATGATCAGCAAAGTCTCAGCCAAAAATTGCAGCTTGATATGGCTCTTTTTCGCACCCAGCGCACGCCGTAAACCGATCTCGCGAATCCGCTCCTCGACCGACACCAGCATGATGTTCATCACACCCACGCCGCCGATACCCAAAGTCAGCGCGCCCACAAACGTGAGCAGCACTTCCAGACCGATGGTGATTGCGTCAATCACCGGACGAAACTCGTCACGGCCGAACATCTGCAGGGCCTTGGGATCGGTCGGCGAAAAATTCTGTCGCGTGGCGATCGCCGCCAGCACCTGGGCCATAGCTTTCTTTTCAAACTGGGGAGCAACCGGCGCAAACACCATCACCGCCGCATATCTGGTGTTCCAAAGATCGCCGGCCGTCGAATAAGGGATCCATACGGACTCATCGTCACTCGAAAAATAGTTGCTGAGCTGAATCTTGCGTTGCATCACGCCAATGACTTCAAAGCGTACCCCGGCGATTTCTACGTTTTCGCCGACAGCTGGACGCCCGCTGAAAAGCTGCTCGCGAATCCGGCCACCCAAAAAGCAGACGCGCCGGCGCTCCATTTCGTCGCTGGCGGTGATCCAACGCCCCTCCGAGGGAACTTCGTTGCGCATCTCGCCATATTCCGGGCACACGCCGCGAATCGCCGCCGTTCCAACCAACCGGTCCTGATACGCAATTCCCGGCCGTCGCACCGTTTCGAGGCAGGCGTATTTCACCAGCGATGCATTGGCCTTCACCATGTCCAGATCAGCCTGCTCCAA
>Ga0073928_10011174_pt1 | contig 10513 bp, 7 predicted proteins | sample PaiPotPPA55metaG_FD_76969 | JGI IMG/M metagenome (GOLD analysis project Ga0073928, IMG submission 76969) | Iron sulfur acid spring bacterial and archeal communities from Banff, Canada, to study Microbial Dark Matter (Phase II) - Paint Pots PPA... ...
CAATTAAAGGCGATCGTGCCGAAAGCCTTGATGTCGTCCACCTAGGGCTTTGGATAGAATCCAGGTTTCCGGGGGAGGGGCAATTTGTTCGTAAGAAGTTCTTGCTCTTCGGAAAGTTGCGGAACATATTGAATACAAAGATTAGCGGGTTTAGGGGCATCCTTAATCCGCGGCCGGGAACACACGTTGAGGTTGCAACAAAACTCGTTGTATGGGTAAAACAGACTACCAGGCCAGTGTGAATATTGAACCGAGGGATAGGCGGAATGGAAAAGAACAAGGCGCTCGACGCTGCGATGGCGCAAATTGAACGGGCCTTTGGCAAAGGTTCGATCATGCGCATGGGCGCTCGGGCTGGCGACGAACAGATCGAAGTGATTCCATCGGGCTCACTTGGCCTTGATCTGGCACTTGGCATCGGTGGCCTGCCGCGCGGCCGTATCGTGGAGATTTACGGTCCGGAGAGTTCCGGCAAGACGACCTTGGCGCTCCACGCTATTGCGGAAGCACAACGGCGCGGCGGAACATGCGCCTTTCTCGATGCCGAACACGCATTGGATCCAACCTATGCGCGCAAGCTGGGCGTGGATGTCGATAACCTGCTGATCAGCCAGCCCGACGCCGGCGAGCAGGCGTTGGAGATCGCCGATACGTTGGTACGTTCGGGCGCGATCGACGTTCTGGTCGTCGACAGCGTCGCTGCACTGGTGCCGCGGGCGGAGTTGGAAGGGGAAATGGGGGACAGTCACATGGGCCTGCATGCCAGGCTCATGAGTCAGGCGCTTCGCAAGATCACCGGCAGCGTCAGCCGCAGTAACTGCATGCTGATCTTCCTCAACCAGATTCGCATGAAGATTGGGGTGATGTTCGGCAATCCGGAGACCACGACCGGCGGCAACGCGCTGAAGTTCTATGCGTCCATTCGCCTGGAGATCCGTCGCATCGGCCAGATCAAGGAGCGTGAGGAGGTCGTGGGCAATCAGACCCGCGTCAAGGTGGTGAAGAACAAGCTGGCGCCCCCGTTCCGCCAGGTCGAGTTCGACATCATGTACGGCGAGGGCATCAGCAAGGTCGGCGAGCTGCTGGATCTTGGCGTGAAGGCCGCTGTTGTGGAAAAGTCCGGTGCATGGTTCAGCTACGACAGTCAACGCATTGGTCAAGGGCGAGAGAACGCAAAACAATTCCTCCGCGACCATCGGAGTCTCGCGGACGCTATCGAGGCGAAGGTGCGGGAGCAGTCCGGTGTCATTGCGAACACCATGCTGGCGGCCGTCGATGACGCTGAGGAAGCCGAAGCGGCTGAATGACTCGATCCTGCCGGATGTCACGCTGACAGACGGCGACCATGAGCTGATTGTAGCAGCGAATGCGGTATTAGAAAGCCATTATCGGCCGTTCTGGCACATGGTCGCAGCCGCGATCCGTTCCCACGACGGCCGGATTTGGACAGGCCTGCATATCGGAACAACGGTCGGGCGGCTTTCTGTCTGCGCGGAGGCTGTCGCCTTCGGACGGGCACTATTGGACGGCGACGGCACGATCCAGACGGCTGTCGCCGTGAGGCACCCGAAACCAGAGGAAGAGAACCGCGAACTCGCCGTTGTTCCGCCATGCGGCGCTTGCCGGGAGATGCTCCTGGATCATGCTCCCAATGCAATGATCATTGTCAAAGACAGCGATGTTCTGATCAAGCTGCCGATCCGAACACTTCTGCCGCTTCCATATCGGCGCTAGCTGGTTTCAGGTTTCTGCGCCGCTGCGGTGCGCGAATGCTAACTCGGCACCTATCATGAATTCGAGCAAGGCGCGTTCACCGACCATCCTTAGGGCCCGCTCTGGCGCGAAGCATGGCGTTCGCGATGTCGCCTGGATCGGCCACCTGCTCCGACCGGGCGCCGAGGCCGTCGGCGAGATCTGCATATCGGCCTCCGAGGTCCCGCCCCCTATGGTTTTGTCAGGGCCAACTTCGTGCGGAGTATCTCGATGGCCATCGTGCTGTTGTTCAGCACAGCAATTAGTTAGTTCAGCCCCGGCCTGCGGCCGACCCACCCTGGATGAAACTGGCGGTCCACCTATTTTCTTCCTAGCAGCCTGTCGGAGTGAGTTGGCGGACCGTTAGTGGACCGGGCGAATTTGGATGGGTCAGGTCGGTGAAACTGTTTGGGTCAGCGCCGACGACGTGCCGCCGGAGCCGGATGTTGTTGTTTCAGATAGAAGTAGTGCGCAGAGCGCGAGCAGATATTATTTCGACTCCCACGGCGGCCTGACGGATGAAACGAGGCTCATCATCTATTGCACCAGGAATGGCGTCGAGTAGACAGTCGGTGCACTGCCATCGACACCTTCGGCCCAGGCATACCAAGTACCGGCGTTAGGCGGAGCGGGCGGGTAAGCGCCCCAAAGATTGGTATTGACGTGCGACGCGGCGGTCCAACTCAATGGTGGCGTGGTGGCCGAAAGTGAGAAGCCGAACTGGATCGGCGAATTTGCCGGCGAAACTTGCGCGTTGACACCGATCGTCGTCCCGGTTCCGCGCGTATAGGTTCCGCTTGGAGCCAAATTCCACGTGATGGAACTTGCCGAAGCCGCGGCAGTCGCTGTGACGGCGGTAACCGTGGTGGAAGCTGGTCCGGCGCCGCCGCTGTTGACCCCGATGACGGAGAAATCATAGCTCGTCCCGGGCTGGAGCGCAGTTATGCTGCCTCCAGTTCCAGTCATGCCTGCGACGGAGGTGGTCCAACTCGATGAACCGGCCACCCTATACTGCACTGTGTAGCTGGTTGCTGCGCTCGGGCCGGTCTGGGCTGACCAATTGACCTGCATCGTACTGCTTGTTGTCGGGGTCGCCGTTACACCGTTCACTTGTGGCGGCAGACTTGGCGGCGCGCCACTTGCTGTCGCGACGGTCAATATGGCGGATGCGGCACCAGGGCCGGTCGCATTTTGTGCTTCTACGGCGATGTCGTAGCTTGTCGCAGCGGATAGTCCGGTAATTTGGTAGGATGTTGCGTCCCCCACCGGTGCGCTGCTGATCCACGATGTCGCCCCAGTCAGCCGATATTGGACGATATAGGAGGATATGACGCCCCCGGTTGTCGGGGCCTGCCAGGATACCATGATCGTCGTAGCAGTGGTGCCCGATCCCGACAAACCAGTCGCCTGGCCGGGCCGATTGGTAACCGAAGCCACCGCGGGCATGGCCGCGAACGCGATTGTGCCACCGGAGTAAGTCGCGCAGGAAAGCGTAGCGGACTGCCAGGAAGCTAGCACTTGACTGCCGGTGGAACTCACAAAACCTGTGCCAAGCGTTAAATCGCCGCCACTCGCATTAATCACCGTGCACTGGAACCCGCTTCCCATGTTATTGATCGAAGGGGACAGGGTGATTGGCTGGCTGCAAACAACGATCCGGCCGTTATGCAAGGTCGCATCGAGGTTCACACTCGTCGTAATCTCAACGATCGGAGCCTTGTAGGTCGGAAGCTTGTTGGCAATCCAGGCCCAGATATCACTGAAGGTTTGGCTGGCCATAACGTTGCTGCCCTGAGCAACCCAGATCGTGTCCGAGTCGCTCGCTGGTCCCGCGGCCTGAGCCTGATCGATTGTCACGCCACCAAGAAGATTGCCGTACGCGATCGCGTAGTCCTTACCGGTGTGGCTCACCGCGACCAGGTCCTGCGCTGCCAAAGCCGTAACCACTTGAAGTTGACTGATCGAACTTCCAGATTGACCGGTTCCGGTGATCGGGCCTGTCACCGTTGTCGATATGAGCCCATTTGGATCAATAGCGACATTCGTGCCAGCCGAGAACAGCCCCCGCAGCAGCGCGGCCCGCATGAGCATTGGCCGTCCCTGGTTGGAGATCACCAGGTCAGATTCGATTGAGAAGCTGGACTCGATAGGAAAGACTGCATGGTCTGATCCGTCTGCGACCAACGTGCCGCCGGAAAGGTTGATGCCAACGCCGACATCAACCTGCTCTGGGCCGCCGGATCCTAGACTGGTGCGCCCAATCAGCGACGGCGGGTCGATGGTGATTGCAGGTTGGGCCGAGGCCAGAAGCGCACCTACCAATGTTGCTCGCGCCGTGCCGCCTTGGCTTATCAGCACCTCATCAGCGGCCGAGACGGAAGTCGCTAAAGGTAGTTGGGATATTGTTGGCATCTATGATCTCAACTTGGTAATGCGCGGATGGGACGGCGCCGCTAAGCAGCTACCGAGGCGCCGCTGCAGGAAGAAATCCAGTGTTGGCCGTCAAAGAAAACCTCTACCCCGCTTCCCGCCCCCACCGCTTCGCCGGGCTTGCGCCCGTTTGATGCGAAGGCTTTCGCGCCGGCGGTCATTCCGGAAGGCAGATTTAAAACTGTATAGGATGGCAGTACAATCGGACCCAGGAAACGCGGCGAAACGGCGTTCGTCCGGAATACCTCATGCCAGTATGATGTGCCGTCAGAAACAATGTCATAGCGATCATACAGATGCAGAACGACTGGGCCGCATTCGATGCCGTCGGCGCCGCTTGGCAGGATGCTGACGGGTCCAGTTCCGGTCATCGAGAAAGTAAACCCGGTTCCTGCCGCGACGGTGCCCGCAGGAGGTAGCGTAATCGAATAAGCGGTCTGCCCCGTCAGAAGGATCATGAAACCCGAGATGTAGTTCGGAAGCGTCGCCGAACTAGCATATGTGAATACCCATCCGACAGAGATACCCTTGCCGACCACATAGGAAAGGGTACCTTGATTCCATCGAAGCGTCCCTGTTGTGCTGTCGAATAGCAACCGATTGCTGTTGGTGGCTTCAAAGGCGATGGCCTGCCCGGCGGACATCTTGATAACTGGAGCACTATTGATCGACCGGGCCCAGCTCGTATCCATAACGGCGATTGAAAAGGGTACCCCAACCCCAAAAACGGTCTTGGCGCTGCCGGAGGAGCCGGCATTGAGATAAACCCCGATTATGTTCGCGACCTCGACGGGTGGGCCCGACGTATTGTGCTGACCGATCACCAGGCTCTGGATGGTTCTGTTGTTGGCATCGTCCAGGCCGTTCCCGAACCAATCCATCTCGACGGTGAGCGATGCATTTGTCGCGCTCGACGGTTGCCCTGTCGTGTCCCTGTACTCGAGGCATGCAGTCCAAAGTTGCGGCTGTGGCAGAAAAGAACCGTTGGAACCGGTTGTTGCTGATTGTCGAAACGTCTGCATGTAGCGGGCCACATGCTGAGCTGGCCCCTGGCCGCTAGGGGTCTGCGTTCCAACCCACAACAAACGGTCGAGGCCGCCCCAGACGTAGTTGCCCGGGCTAGCATAGATGATCGTGTCGGCACGAACATTCGAAATTACGGCACCGCTTGGGCCGCCACTGTGATTGACGATGTAGGAGGATTGGTTGACCGCAAGGTCAGTTGGTTGCGATGCGCCTTGAGACGTTGTCAGGCCCGTCGGCGTACTTCCCGTAACGAACCCCGGCAGCACGAGAGCGACCGGCGCCCCACCTGTCGGAATCGCCGCGGCGAGAGGCGTCCCGTCGGCCAGCACCGTCCCGTCCACAATCCACTTGACTCGTTTGGTAAGCGCGATGCCCCAGTTGCCCGGTGGTTGCAGGACCGTAGTGCCATTCGGGACGTAGATCACACCTCCCGCTGCGGCCGCCTGATAGGCTGCCTTGAAAGCAGCCGTGTCATCTGTCAGGCCGTTGATCATAGCCCCATAGGGCGGCAGCATCACATTGATCACGCCGGCGGCGTTGGGGTTCGCGTCGACATACGCCTTTGTCGCCGCTTGCAACGGTGTCGTTGGCGCGCCTGCGAGCATGAGCGGGCCGGTCAGGGTGCCTCCAGAATGAGGCAACGCCGTTGCGACCTGGCCATCAACGTATTGCTTTGTCGCCCCGTGCAGGGCAGCTGTCGGAGCCGCAGCCAGTGAAAGCAACCCGGTGAGCGATCCACCAGCAATCGGAAGAGCTTTGGTGACCTGAGCGTCAACATAGTTCTTCGTGGCAGCCTGGACAGGACTGGTCGGGTCGGCGCTGAGTGCGAGAGATCCGCTAAGGCTACCACCCGAACGCGGCAAGCTGGTGAGAAGCTGCGTATCGACGTAATTTTTTGTTGCTGCCTGCGTCGAAACCACCGGATCGGATGCGAGGAGAAGGGCTCCGGTGAGGGTATCGCCACTACGCGACAGTTTGCCGTCAGCGTATTGTTTCGTTGCGGCCTGCGTCGCTAGGGTGGGGACGCTTGTCAGGATCACCGGCCCGGTAAAGGTTCCGCCGGCGGCGGTAATGGCCGTCAAAAACTGATTGTCGATATATTGCTTCGTAGCCGCCTGCAATGGTGCGGTCGGATTCGCCGCCAAATACAGCGCGCCGGTCAACGTGTCGCCGTTCCGCATAACGTGAAGGTCGACGTACTGCTTTGTGCTCGCCTGCAACGGCGCCGCAGGATCCGAGGCCAATATCAGGCCACCGACCATTGTCGATCCAAATCGTGAGACCGAGCCCATGACCTGAGCATCAACGTAGTTCTTTGTGGCGGCTTGCGGTGCCAGCACGGGGTCGGCCGCGAGAATCAAGGCACCAGTCAGCGTATCGCCCGTTCGGAGAACTCGCTGATCGACATATTGCTTGGTCGACGCTTGGCCATTGCTAGTGGGGTCCGAGGCCAAAAACAAGCCCCCGGTCAGTGTACCGCCGGATTTGGGCAAAGACCCACCAATCTGGGTGTCGACATAATTCTTTGTCGCAGCCTGGAGCGCGGAGACGGGATCCGCAGCAAGAGCAAGTACCCCGGTCAGGGTATCGCCTGTGCGCGCCAACTTCAGATCGGCATAATTTTTTGTCGAAGCTTGTAGCGAGACGGTTGGGTCCGCGCTGAGTAGCAGAGTTCCTGAAAGCGAACCGCCGGCTATTGGCAGCAAGCCGGCCGCGATTGAATCCGCATACCCCTTCGTCGCCGGGTCCATCGGATGTTGAGGTGCCGCTGCCAGCGTCAATACCCCAGACATCGAGCCACCGGACAACGGCAGAGCGGTGCTGACCTGCTGGTCAACATAGGCCTTGTTTGCCGCCTGGCCTGATGCGGCCGGCGCACCAGACAGCAACAGGCTGCCGGTCATCGTACCTCCGGTCAGGGGAACCATGGTTGCGGCCAATTGTGCGAGGGTTTGGGTTGTTGTCGAGCCGGTCGGCGTAACCAAACCGTTCGACAGGTTGATGTCCGCGACCCCTGCCATGCCACTCAGGAACTGGCCATATGTGACCGCCACATTCACGCCCCCCTGGGACATCGACACGAGGTCGCCGGTCGCCGGCACAGTTCCAGATGGAAGCGCGGGTATCGAAAAAGGTGCGGCAGTGGCCGATAGAGTGGAACCGTTGAAACTTAGGTTCTGGCCTACCGCAATTACCTGCGGGGCACCCATGCCCGTACCGATGCCGCCTAGCAATGAACCCGGCGGCACAATCAGTTGCTTTTGGACGCCAGTCAAAACCTGAGCGCGAGTGACCTTGCGTGCGGTGCCGGCCTGGCTAACGATAAACTCATCGGAGTCAGACGCCGACGTGGCAGGAGCAAACTGGTCGATTGTGGGCATGGATACTTGTTCTCCGGTCCCCGTGATCTTCTGGCGGGGCGTGATCCGAATGGTGGAAGGCGGCACAACAGGTCGGTAGCTTCAAGTATTGAAACTTCAGATCAATCGCTTGACAGGACCGGATTCCCATTCTGATCAGTTATCAGAACACCTGCTGTCGTTACCAATGCGTTTGATGGAATCGGCGGAACTGAGAGCAGGAGAACCGGTAGCAAGACGCTTCTTTGCAGTGATCGGCCATTGACTGTCGTTATGCCGAATGTAATCGTGTAGACAGTGCCGGCCTGCCCTTCACCTAGCCAAAGTATAATCCGACAACCATCTGCTGTCGTACTCTGAACCACGAGATCGCCGGGCTTGGACGGCGCCACGCTGACTGCTAGCGTCGAGATCCCGTCGCTATCGTTGCCAACGATTGCCGGCCCGATGTCCAGGATATAGTCCAGAACATCACCAGGATCTTTCGTAGGCCAATTGAGCGGGGGAGGCGCTAAGGCAGCCGTGCCTCGAGGAACCGCAATGAACGAATCGACGGTCACCAGGCGTGCGTGACTTGGCTTCCATACATGACTTACCGTCGTTGACATACAAAACCTATTGAACTATCGGAATAGTGGATAAAGCCCGTTTGACTTTGAGATGGACAGAACAGTGCATCGAGCTCAACACCGCCGACAAGGGACGGTGCCTGCTCTTTTTTCCCACGTAAAACGTCCGACATGCCGAGGCGCCGGCAACTACCATCTAACCACAACAAGGCCGCCGCCGCCGCCGGCGCCGTTGTAAGCGATGTTTCCCGAGGCCCCCCCAATGCCAGCACCTGCAGCTCCGCCCCCGGGAAAGCTCCCGACAACTCCGGTCGTCCCGCTGTTTTGGGTTCCACCAATCGGGGACGCGCCGCCGAGCCCTCCCTGGCTGAGCAAGCCCGCCTGGCCTGCCGACCCGATGAAGTTAACATCGCCACCGACGCCGATCCCAGGTGGAGTTGCACCGTTCTCAGGTGCCGCGGTTGTAGCCAGATAATTCAAGCTTCCCCCGGTAGCACTGACGATCTGGCCGAAGCTGGAGGTCCCACCTGGACCCGCTGCAGCACCGCTGGTAGTACCGCCAGCCCCACCGGAGCCAATCGTCACCGAAATAATTTGTCCGGGCGTCAGACCAGTTACCAGTTTTCTGGCGTAACCACCTCCGGACCCACCCCCGCTCGCCAATCCCGGCACAGAGGCATAGCTGCCTGATCCCGCGCCCCAGACCTCGACCTCGACTTGTGTGACCCCGGCGGGCACCGCAAAATAGCTGCTGCCGGTAAAGCTTTGCACGCCGGATGCAACGCCAGGCCTTAACGCCGGCAACTTCCACGCCAGGAAAGGCGCGGTCGGTACCACGGCAATATTGGAACCGGTTATCTGCGTTTGACCGTACGAAACGGTGATCTGATAGAGGCCAATCCATCCGCCATCGGCAGTGGGCGTAGTTTGGCTCCCGGTGTTGCCGGGCAAGCCCGGCTTGAGTTGCAGTTGAACCCGTTGCATCCTCACGGTGTTCTGCGGCGATCCTGAATTCGATGGCCCGCTAAACGACTGCGAAGGATTACTGGCATTATAATACGGCAGGACTACAGGATTGCCATCAGCCTCCTGAATTGATGCCTCAAGGAGGTAATTGATTGATTGCCCAGCGCTCGCTGGTGCGCTTAAACCAAAGGTCGTTGACCCAATGTTGATGCCCATCTTCATGATCAGGTCGGTGGGATCGGGCGGGATCGTTCCGTAAGCCGGGATATCAACCGGCCCCAGTTGCGCGATGCTGCCAGGCCCAACTATGACATTCATTGACGCTGGGCTCGTGGGTTGACACGCCAGCCCATCGGCAACCGTGTTCGTGCCAAGAACCGCTTGGATGAGAAAGCCCAGAGCGGTCATGGTATTTTTGTTAACGGACAGAAGGTCCGTATCCAGCGGGATGCTACCTGGATAGACGATGTTGCGATCCATGCGGTTTTTCGCCACTTCCTAGGATGAAATTAAATGAGCCGCAGCCAGGCCACTGCATTGACGGGAAGAAGGCTGCACAGGGTCGCCTGAATGTCGGCGTCGCTCACATGACCCGGCAGCAGAGAAAGATCGACGTAACTGATCGCGCCCTCCCCGTACGCGCCGTTCGACGTGCCATAGCCCGCCAGCACGCCGAGCCCAGGCGTCGCCGGACGGGTTGCCGTGACAAAGAATTGAAGCGGCAATTCGAGGCTTCCCCAGCCGCCGGCCAGCGCGTAGGCTGTTCCGGTGCCTGCCACATGCGGACCTTCTGCCAGGCTTCCGTAGGATCCGGCATCCAAGCAATTCGCTGGCTCGAAGATGAGAGGCTTGGTGCCTGTCAGAGTCTCCAATCCGGCCGATACCGCGGAGCGAGTAGCTGCCTCCTGAAGCAGCGCTGTCTGAATGCGGCTTCTAAATGAGAAATCGGCCTCGTTGGGCTTCCGACCGAGCCTATCGCCAAAGTAATCATTCGCGATTAGCTCAAGCCAGCCGTCCGTGGCGGTTGTAAGCCGGGTCTGCGTGATCACATAGGTGATTAAGCCATAGAGCCAAACCCAGGGCGTGGCCAGGCTGGTTAACACGGCCTGCAGGTTCGGACTGTGCTCGGAGAACCAACGTTTCGGAAGTACTGTCCGAAGCCGAAAGACGAAATCTGCAAGATCACCCGTCATTGGTGGTAACTACGATTTCGCCGGATTTGATGACCGTGAGAGGCGGCGGAACGATATCCGAGGGTGAGGCGTTTAATTGGACCTGCGCAATATTCTTTATACCGGAACCGGCGAGATAGGCGTTTTGAGCTACACGAGTAACCGAGGCGCTGCTGCCGATGGGTAAGCTATTGAGATAAGTCGAGATATAGTTTTCGATGCTCGCAACACTCTGAGC
>Ga0073928_10011175_pt1 | contig 10512 bp, 11 predicted proteins | sample PaiPotPPA55metaG_FD_76969 | JGI IMG/M metagenome (GOLD analysis project Ga0073928, IMG submission 76969) | Iron sulfur acid spring bacterial and archeal communities from Banff, Canada, to study Microbial Dark Matter (Phase II) - Paint Pots PPA... ...
CGCTCGCCGCGGCGCTGGCCGGCTTGGTGTTGCTGCGCACGCCGCCCGATCAGCCCGTTGCCGCGCTCGTGCCGGCGGGCAGCGCCGCCGCCGCCTTCGTGGCGGAACTGCAGCCGGACGGATCGTTGCGCCTGGTGGCTCTGGAGCCGCTCTCCGTCGCCCAGGACAAGGACCTTGAACTGTGGGCGCTGCCTGCCGGAGCTTCCCGGCCGATCCCGCTCGGCCTGTTGCCCCCCACCGGCAGCCGCCTCGCGCCCCCGAGAGTGCCGGCCGGCCAGACCAAATTGCTCGTGAGTCTCGAGCCGCGAGGAGGGTCGCCCACGGGTCTGCCAACCGGCCCGGTATTGTTCGCTGGCACGCTGCGCGGCGGCAATTGAACGCGTGGCGGTCCCCCTCCGTTCCGGTCAGCTCACTGGCTGCGCCGCGAGAACGACACGGCGTAGGCGCCGTCGCGCACGTTGATCAGCGGATCGTCGGAGGGTTCGATCCCGTCGGTGAGCGCGCCAGGCAAGAAAATCAACTTCTTCTGCGCCTCGGCGCTGTTCGCGACCGCCTTGTCGATCGTCAACACGCCGAGCTCCACCATCTTGCGATCCTCGGGCCAGGGCTTAGTCGGGTCCTTCGTGGGATCGCCGGCCGCGGCGAGTTGCGCCGTCAGGTGGAATGTCACCGGCCCGCGCTTCAGACGCTCCGGTAACTCGTCCATCAGGAAATCCGGCGCCCGCTTGACCGCCTCGGCCGCGTCCAGGTGAACCGCATGCTCGGGCACCATTCGATAGCGCACCGCCTGCTTCCCGCCCGCCTTGTTGACCAGCACGAACGCATCGATGCCGTAATACTCGTCGTCGGCGAAGCTGTCCGGCGTAGCCGCCGTCCCGAAGGCGGCCGGCACCGCGGGGTGGCTGGCCACGAACTTGTCGAATGGTGTCGGCTTGGCGGCGTCGGGCGGACTGGCCGCCAACGCCAACAGGAGGTCGCGGAACTCGGCGCCGGTGGCCACCGGGAAGAATTTCAGCGAGTTGGTGACCATATCCGTCTCGCCGCCGTTCGGCAGATGGTATTTGACGGCCATGCCGTGCGGATTGGCCGCCGGGGCACCGTCCGGCAGGTCCGGTATCCCCGTCGCGTCCGAGAACCGCACCGTCACCGGGATCGCGCTGCCATTGAACAGCACCGCCCTACTGAGGGACGCGGCTTCGGGCGACGCCGTGAAGCTGCCCTCCACAACAACGCCCTTGGCGTGATTGGCGCGGAAGCCAGGATGCGTCCCGAACACCTTGTTCATCGCGTCAACGACCTGGATCTCGATCGGCTGGTCAGCCGCGCGGACGGCGCCGATCGACGCGACCCCGAGCGCGGCAAGTGCCATTAGCAGGCTGCGGTTTTTCATGGGTGCCTTCCATCCTGGTGATCGCGCGACCGGTGGCCGCACGGCGGCAATATAGCCAAGCTCGGCCGGTCATTGTCCGGCTTTCTACCGATTCGCCCCCGGTACCCAGAGCACGTCGCCGGCCGCCCCGTTCAGCCGCCGGCCGAGCACGAACAGATGGTCGGAGAGGCGGTTGAGGTAGCGGATCAGCGCCGGGTTGACCGCCTCGCTGGCCGCCAGTGCCACCACCAGCCGCTCCGCGCGGCGCACCACGGTGCGCGCGAAATGCGCGTGCACCGCCGCCGCCGTGCCGGCAGGCAGGATGAAGCTGGTCAGGGCCGGCAGGCCGGCGTTCAGCGCCGCGATCTCCGTCTCCAGCCGCGCCGAGGGCGCATCGGTCAGCCGCAGCCGCTCGCCGCCCTCGCCAGGGACGCAAAGATCGGCGCCGGCGTCGAACAGGTCGTTCTGGATGCGCGCCAGCATGGCGTCGATCTCCGCATCCTCACGCACATGCAGCCGCAGCACGCCGATTACCGCGTTCGCCTCGTCGACCGTGCCGAAAGCGTCCACCCGGAGCGCGCTTTTCGCCACCCGCGCGCCGTCGCCGAGCGAGGTCTGGCCGGCATCGCCGCCCCGCGTCACCACCCGGTCGATCCGGACCATCCCGCTTTTCCCCTGATCGCGAAATGCACGTCGACCTCCATCGTCCCCGCCACCGGCGCTCCGTCCTCCACCGGCGGGCGGAAATGCCAACGCGCGACGGCGCCCTGCGCCGCCCGGTCCAACACCTCATAGCCGGAGCTTTCCTGCACATCGACCGCGCTGGCGCTGCCATCCGGGGCGATCTGGACGAGGAGGACCACCACGCCCTCCTCGCCGCGCCGCGCCGCATCGGGCGGATAGGCGGGCGGCTTGTTGTGCACCTTGGAGTCGAGCGTGGCCGGGATCACCGCCGGGCCGCTGACCAGCCCGGTTCCGGCCTCGCCGATCTCGCCGAGCCGAATGGCGGGCTCGAAGCTTGCATTCGCCGCCGGCGTGGACGGGGCGGCGAGTTGGTCCCGCGGCGCCGGCGGGGCCGGCTGGGGCGGGGGCGCGATGACGGGTGCGGCCGCGGCTTCCGCCTGCTCGCCCGGCGCGGCGGGCGGCAGCGCGGGAGCCTCCGGGCTCGCCGCGGGCGTGGTTGCGGCGGGCGTGGGCTGGTCCACCTCGGCCGGGGGCGGCGGGTTGTCGCCGACCGTCGGCGTGTCCTGCTGGATGAGCTCGATCTGCGCCATGACCGGCTCCACCGGGTCAGGCACGACCGCGGGCGGCAGGACCGCGCGGATCACGAACGGCGCGGCGCCGACCAGGTGCAGCGCCACCGAGACGACGGCCGCGCGGCGCAACAGCTGCATTTGCGCAAGATCGCGATTTGCGCAAGATCGCGCCGGCGCACCGCAATTCGATGGCGGCAGCATCAGCGCGGAAGCATCGGCATGGGCGGCCCCATCGCTCGCGCCGGCAAGCATGCCACGAAACGCCGGCCTCTGCCGAGATGCGCCGCCCCGGGCCGGCTACAAGACCACGACGCCGTGGTGCTTCGCCTTGCCCTCCGGCTCGACATGGATGGTGACCACCAGGCCCTCGATTTCAGCCCTGAGCGCGGCCTCGATGCGGTCGCAGATGTCGTGCGCCTCGGCCACCGTCATCGAGCCCGGCACCACGAGGTGGAACTCCAGGAACGTCAGCCGCCCGGCGTTGCGGGTGCGCAGATCGTGCGCCTCCAGCGCGCCCGCGGCGTGCTCGGAGACGAGGGCGCGGATGCGCTCGACGATCTCCGGGCTGGGCGCCGCGTCCATCAATCCGCCCACGGATTCGCCGATCAGCCGGAAGCCGGTCCAGAGGATGTAGACGGCGACCGCCGCCGCCAGCGCCGGGTCGATCGGCTGGAGGCCGGTAACAACGGCCAGGCCGAGCCCGAGGATCACGCCCAGGGACGTGACGACATCGGTCAGCAGGTGGCGTCCGTCCGCGAGCAGCGCCGCCGAGCGCGCGCGGCGCCCGGCGCGGAGCAGAATCGCCGCCCAGGCGGCGTTCACGACCGTCGCCGCGGCATTGACGCCAATGCCGGCGAGCGGCGCGTGCAGCGGCGCGGGGTGACGCCAGGTGACCCAGGCGTGCTGCAGGATCGAGACGGCGGCGGCGACGATCAGGCCGCCTTCGATCACGGCGGCGAAGAGCTCCGCCTTGTCGTGGCCATAGGGATGGCCGGCATCGGCCGGCATCGCGGCGACGCGGAGCGCCACGAAGGCCATGATGGCGGAGGCCACGTTGACGAGGCTCTCCAGCGCGTCGGAATAGAGTGCGGCGCTGCCGGTCAGCCACCAGGCTGCTCCCTTCAACGCAACGACGAGTCCGCTCACGGCAATGCTGCCGAGGGCGATGCGCCACGCCCGCTCCACTCCGGCCCCCCTGCCCTGCCGTTACGCGACCGCGCGCCGGCTCTACAACGGTTCCATGCCGGCCGGCGATAGCCTGAAGCGGCGCAGCGGCGGGCAAATCGGCGGGTTCGCGTGTGCGAGCGGATCAGGCATGGCGACGCTCAGCCGCGGGCAAAAATGGCGCGAGCAGCCGAAAGCGCGCCCGGCATCAACGGGCCAGCGTAATTGCCGCTTTCATGCGCGAGTAACGGGTGAGCATATCGAGCAGAGCTAATACTAAATCCCGCTGTTAGCGAGTCATCGCCAATTTTATCGTCATGCCCGGACGTGATCCGGGCATCTCTATAGGGACGAATGCCGCGATAGATGGCCGGGTCGAGCCCGGCCATGACGGCTGAAGTCCGGTGAGTAGGGATTATTCCAAGTCAGGCCCGCAGGCTGCCTCGCCTATTTGCAGGCCGTGACCATGATCTCGACCAGCACGCGCGGCTCGGCCATGTGCGCCTGAACGCACGCCCGGGCAGGCACCGCGCCGGCCGGCAGCCAGGCGGTCCACAGTTCGTTCATCGCCGCGCGGTCGCGGATGTCCTTGAGCCAGATCAGCGCCTGAAGGAGCCGGCTGTTATCGGTGCCGTGGGTTTCCAGAATGGCGTCGATCTGCGCCAGCACATCCTCGGTCTGGCCTTTGACGTCCCGCCCGAGATCCTTGGCGGTGACGCCCTGAACGTAGACGAAGCCGTGGTGCTCGACGGCCTTCGACAGTATCTGATTCGGCTCGGTCCGGATGATCTTGCTCATGCGCGCGCTCCCCGCCTCGGCCGGCGGTTCTAGGGGCCGCCACCGCGGGCCGCAACCGCGCTCAGTCGAGCGTGAAGTAGCGATAGCCGGGCTGGCGCGCCGCCTTCACGTCCTCGGCCGATACCGCATCCTTGTACTCGTTGCCGAAATGCGTGCGGATATAGTTGACGACCGCGGCAACCTGCGCGTCGTCCAGGAAGCCGCCGAAGCCCGGCATCGCCTTCTGTCCGTAGATCACGAGGTCCATCGGGTAGCCGGAGACCGCCAGCTTCTCGTTCTTGACCAGCGCCGGGTAGGCGCCGGCGCCGACCGCGCCCTTGCCGTCCGGCATGTGGCAGCCCTGGCAGATCCCGGCATAGAGACCTTGGCCGTCCTTCTCCGGAAAGGCGTTTGCCCCGACCACGCCGGCGGAATCGGCCAGCGCGACACCAGAGCCTCCGGCCGCCGCCAGCACCAATGCGATCGATATTTGCCGCTTCCGTGTCATGGCTTGCTGTCCATTCGAAGTTGCCATGGCCCAGTCGACCGGCTCAGGTGCCGGAGACCACGCGCTTGTGCAGCCGCTCGATGGCGCTGAGCGCCGCCAGGATGGCTCCCTCCTGCCAGGCGTTCACGTACGAGCAGTGTTCGCCGGCCAGCACCGTGCGGCCGTCAATCGCGCAAAGGTTCTTGTAATGCTGCTTGCGCGTGTCCTCCTTCCACATGCCGTAGCACCCGAGCGTCCAAGGCACGCGATGCCAGGCAACCGCGATGCCGTTGTCGAATTCCTCGCTCACCTGCGGATGGATTTGCGAGCCGTATTCGACCGTCCGCCTGACCCGCTCAGCCGGCGCAAGCGCCGTGAACTCGACGGCGCTGACCCCGAACATATAGGCGCCGAGCAGCACGCCCTTGCCGGACTTCTGGTAGTCCGTGCTGGGGTAGGAAATCTGACCGATGGGCAGGTCGGTGAAGCTGATGCCGCCGTAGATGGCTTCGTCCTCTTCCCAGAAGCGACGCTTGAACTGCAGCCCGACCTTGATGGCCGGCGCATAGGGCACCGCGTCGATGGCCTCCTGCATGGGGCCGGAGAAATTGGTCCTGACCTGACTGAGCACGGATAGCGGGATCGTGCAGACGCACCAATCCGCCTTGATCTGCCCGCCGGCGCCGCCGCTCTGGGCATCGACATAGCTGACGCTGACGCCCGAATCGCTCTGCGCGATCTCCGTCACCTTGGTGTTGAACCGGATGAGCGACCCGACCTCGCGCGCGAAGGCCTGCGCGATCATATCCATGCCGCCGACCGGTTGGAAAAGCGTCTGCGCGTACTCGTAGGTTAGCGGGAAGTTGAGATATGCCCAGAGACCCGAACGCAGAATGTCGTCGCGCGAAATCGGCCTGGAAGGAACCGGCGCGCCATCCGGGCCGCCGCCGGCATCCTTGTCGTAGCCGCGCATCTGGCTCGCCCTGGCGGGCGTGTACTGGCAATTCCTGTCGAGCGCTCCCCAGTTCTTCAACGCTGCCAGCAGGGTTTCGCGGTCTTCCTGCGTGACCTCGTCGTCGAGCTTGCCCTGGTTCGCCGCCTTGGAGAGCAGTTCCGAAACGTAGCCGTTGAAGTCGGCCATGACATGGCGGAAGCGTTGCGGCTTGCCGCCGAATGCCGCGCTGCTGTGCAGGAAGGAGTTGGCGTTGAGCTCGACGAACGGTTCCAGCTTGACGCCGAGGGTCTTGCAGTAATGCAAGAGGGCGCGGTGATGGTAGGGAATGCGCCACGGACCGGGATTGATGTAGAGGCCGTTGTCGAAGCCGCAGGTCTGCGTGAAGCCGCCGAGCTCCGTGTAGGTGTCGCCGCCGCGCAGCGACCACGACCGTCCGCCGGCGCGGTCCCGGTATTCCAGCACCTGAACCTTGTATCCCGCCTTGCTGAGCTCGAGGGCGGCCGTCATGCCGGCGACGCCGGCGCCCAGGATGACGACGGACGCCCCCCTGGGATCGCCCTCAAGCCGGATCGGCCCCTGAAAATCCGATTCGGCGGCATGCCCGAGGCTGATCATCGCCTGGTACATCACGGCGGCGCTGGTGGCGCGGCCGATCATCGCGAGCAGCTGGCGCCGATCCATGGGATTGGCGCGAACGTCAGCCATATCCACAATCTCCATGAGGCTTTCTCTTCCACAGGTCGCTCATCAGTCCGTCGCCGTCGGACCGACACGCGTCGGAAATTTTACACCTCGACGCCCGGGCGTCTACAGGTCTGAAGTTAAGCGATTGATTGCGTTAATTCGGACAGTTTGGTCCGAATTTTGCTTGGGGAGGGAGACGCGGCCGTGCTCCAGGCCTGCCAAGCGCTGAGCTGGAGGCTCCAATGACTCGTTTCGCCCAGGTTATCGTTCTTGCCACCACAGGATTGGCCGTCTTCCAAAGCGCGGCATATGCTACCGTCGCACTCGGCGTCCCCCTGGGGACGCCATTGCCGTTTGCCGGGGGCGGCGTTCTCGGCGTCGCGGCGGCGGCGGTGGTCGCGGGAATTTTTGTCAAGCGTCGCAAACGCTGATCCTCGGCGTCATCGCCGCAGCGCGGCTTCCATGAGTCGCTCGCCGTTCTGCGTTCACCACCGGCCCCGCGCGCCGTGCGTCTGACATGGTGGAAAACTTTACAGCGCTCTACGGGGCCGTCTTTTACGTCACGGTCATCGCGCTGGCCGGCTGCGAGCTGCTGCTATTGAACCGACAGACCGTCCACTTGGCGCGGCGCTGGCCCACCAAGTATCGGTCTGTTCGCGCTCAACTTCGCGATCATGTGGATCTGCGTCCCGATCTCCGCGGTGGAGGTCGCGCAGCGCGCTGGTTCAGGCGCGTTCGCGCTCCTGCCGCTCGACTCGGGTACCGGGATCGTTCTCGGTGTGCTCGCGCTTGATCTGTGGAAGTATTGCGAGCACCGCGTGTTGCACCGGTTCTTGCCGTTGTGGCGCTTCCACCTCGTGCATCACAGCGATACCGACGTCGACTTCACGACGACGGAGCGACACCATCCAATCGAGGTGGCGTTTTCCAGCGCGGTCTTTTTCGCGGCGATCTATGTGCTCGCCGTCCCGCCGCTCGCCGTCGTCACCTTCGTGTTGTTCGGCACCATCGTGACGTTCGCTTCGCACGCCAATCTTTGCCTGCCGGCGCGGATCGATCGGATGCTGCGCTGGGTGATCGTTACCCCGTCCGTGCATGTGATCCACCATTCCGCGCTGCGCGACGAGACCAACAGCAACTACGGCACCATCTTCACGGTGTGGGATCGGCTATTCGGGACCTACGGCGAGCGTCGCGCCGACGGTGAAGCCTCGATCTCCGCGCAGGGGCTCGAAGTCTTTCGCGCGCCAATAGACGCGCGCCTCGATCGGGTGCTGTGGCACCCGTTCGCGTATCGGACGACCGCGCACGCAACTACAAGCCCGGCGGGGACTGCGGGAGACGATGGTGGTCTCGATCTGGAGCACCTCGACGACCTACAGCTACGCATGGCTCGTCCTTCCGGCGCTCATCTACCTCCTCTGGCATCATCGGCAACGCTTCTCGGCCGATAGTCCGACTTGGAGTCTCATGGGCATCGTGGCGACAGCCACCTGCGGTGCCGCATGGCTCGTTTTCGATCTGCTCAACATCGGCGTGGGGCGTCAATTCGCGCTCATCGCCGCCATTCCCTGCCTCGTCTTATCCGCCGTCGGCGCGCGGGCCTTCGCGCGGCTGGCGCCGTTTCTGACGCTCCTTGCCCTGCTGGTGCCGAGCGGTGATTTTCTGTTGCCGCCGTTGAAGACGCTAACCGTGAACATCCTGGCAGCCACGGCGGCGCTCGCCCGTATTCCCTATTCCTATGACGGTCAGGTGATTTTTGTCGGAGCGAACCGCTACGTAATCATCGACGACTGTGCTGGGTTGCCATACCTGCTGACGACGCTTTTCCTGGGGCTGACGTTTGGGCTCCTGATGTACCGCTCGGCGTGGAAGGTCGGACTGTTCGCGCTGTTTGGCGTCGGATGCGGAATCCTCGCGAATGGGGTGCGAGTGGTGTCCATCGTCATGCTCGACTGGGTTCAGGGGACACGAATGGAGCTGTCGTCCCACGTTCTGTTCCAGTGGGTGGGCTTCGCCTTCGCCATCACCGCCATGGTCGGCGTCCTGATGTGGCTCGCGACCGAACCGGAAGAACCGGCCCACTGGGCCCAAACGGCGAATGGTGCGCGCGCCCGCGGACGAAGCCTCTTGGCGGCACTGTGCGCGACGGTGATGGCGGTCTCGATCCCCCGGATCGCGCTCGCCCACATCGACTCCGGCAACAAACCGGCGGCGTCGCGCGAAGCTGGCGCCGGCGATCTCTTGCCCGAACGCCTCGTCGGCTGGACCAAACGCACGACCGCGACCGCATGGAACCCGGCGCCGCGCACGCCGATACCTTACGCCCGTGCGCGCTACGCCCGAGGCGAGCAAGAAATAGAGGTCTTTGTCGCGGCGACCGAGCGCCAGAGCCACAAGGTCACCGGATACGCGATCGACCTTGTGGGCCCGGGGCAGTGGCTCGAAGCAAAGCGCCGTCCGCTATCGAACTGCCTATTTCCAAGGTGCGGCGAGGTGCACGCGCTCGAGCTAGACGGCCATTTCAGCAACAACATCCGGCACGTCTATTATGCCTATGCTCTGGGCGGACGGATCATCGGCTCGGCGCTGGAGCTGCAATTGCAGCGTGCCTGGAACGGTTTCGTCGGGGCTCCCCAGCAGGCCCGGATCATCGCCGTGGCGAGCGACGGCAAGGCAGAGCTGCGCCCGGGGGATATTGCCGAAGCGATCAACGCGCTCGCGTCCGGAAAGGCTCGCGACTAGGCAATTCCGGCCTACGCCGAAGTTCGCGCTACTCGGAACGCAAGGGCCTGATCTGATTAGTTCTGCCGCGACCGCCGGGAAGCCGGCTCGCGCTAACGCCAGTGCAAAACGCGCGGCCCCAGCAGCAAGCCGGCGAGGCCGGCTGCAAGCACGCCGAGCGTGTACCAAATCGCGAAAAACGGCGCCGCGCTCTCCGTGCAATGAACCGCGTAAACGAAGCTTCCGAGACCCCCGGCGGCGATGCCAGAGACCGCGCCGGCGAGCCGCAGCCGGGTCGGCGCCAGCCCGCGCATGGCCCAGACGAGGCCGCCAAACGGCGGGATCGACAGCGCCAGAATGAACCAGGGGCAGACGACGGCCGACTCGCCAAGGATCATCGGGGCGCGGATTGGCGGCGGCGCTGCGGCGAGCTGGGCCAGCGCCAGCAGGGCGACGATCGCGAGCGGGGCGACGAGCCATCTGAGCCGCCGGTCCGCCTCGGCCGCTGGCCGCGCCAGCCGCTCGGCCGCCCACAGCCCGATGCCGCCGAGCGCGAGCGCATACGCGCCCTTGATCCAGAACATCGCGGTCTCCGCGGCGGGAGACATGTCGGGCCGCGGACCGAGCACGACCAGCATCAGCACGGCCGAAACCAGCACGCCGACGCCGACGCCGGCAGCCAGCCGCCGCGCGACCGCGCCGGGGCGCGCCGGCCGCAGATCACCGCAGAGGCGGTCGAGCAGCTCGTCGCTCATCGGCCGTCGCTCCCGCGGCGGAGATGCGCGGCCAGCCGCCGCAGGCTGCGGTGAACGCCGACCTTCACGGCGGATTCCGAGAGGCCATGCCGCGCGGCCGCCTCGGCGGTCGACAGCCCGTCTAGTTTGACGCTCCGCAGCAGGGCGCGCGAGCGCTCCGGAAGCAGCTCCAGGGCTTTCTCGACATCGTAGCGTGCCTCGATGGCAGCGCTCGCATCCGCGACGAAGAACGCGTCCGCATCATCCAGCGGAACGGTGCGCCCGGGCCGGGTGCGTCGAAGATGATCGATCAGCTTGTATTGCGCGATCGCGTAGGCCCAGGGCATCAAGGGTTGGTCGCA
>Ga0073928_10011177_pt1 | contig 10512 bp, 8 predicted proteins | sample PaiPotPPA55metaG_FD_76969 | JGI IMG/M metagenome (GOLD analysis project Ga0073928, IMG submission 76969) | Iron sulfur acid spring bacterial and archeal communities from Banff, Canada, to study Microbial Dark Matter (Phase II) - Paint Pots PPA... ...
CGCAAACTATGGAGGCTGGCAAAATACCGGCGCCCCGACTGGCGTGGTCGACGTTGTGGTCGCGAGCACGGGCCTATCACAATTGAACTTCAATTCCTTCCCGAGCGCTTTTCTTTTTTGGAATAGCACTTTCGGTGGCCAAGTCAGCTTTTTATTCAGCCGCACTTTCTTGGGTCAGCCAACTGCGCAGGGGGGGCTAACGCCTGTGTCGATGGCTGGAGCTGATATCGACGGCGACGGACTCCTGGACTTGGTAGTGGCTAACCAAAGCGACAATTCAGTGAGCGTATTTTTTGGAGACGGATTCGGCGACCTCCTGCCCATTCCTGTTACAGGAGGGTCTCCATTGGTACCGCTGGAGTTTGGCGCTGGACTAGGTCTGGCTTCCGTAGCCACAGGAACTTTTACTGCCGGGGCCAGTCAGATTGGATCGGACTTAGCAACCGCCAATCAAACCGGCAACTCTGTCAGCGCATTTGTGAACAGCGGTACCAACAGTGGTTTTTGGCTTGAGTTCCGGGGCGCACGAAGCGATTACATAACTCCCGCATTTCCAGTTTCGGTTGCAACGGCTCTGGTTCAGATGAGTGCGAATTGCCAGCCCCTTCCCTTTCCCGATGCCATCGTCGCCAACCAGTCGATTGTTTCCCCGGCTGAATCGACGCTGTTTGGTCCGTTCGGAGACTTCGGCAATGATGGCACGGGAGACGGCAGCTTCTTCGGTTACAGCGATGACGGCTCAGGCTACGGCATCGCCACTCCGTACTCGCTCGTGTCAGCTGACTTTAATGGTGACGGCTTTGGCGACGTCGCATTGGTGGATTCGAACGGGCTGGTGAGTGTTTTCCTGGATGATGTAACTACGCAGCAACCATGCTCGGCTAACGGCTACGACCTGGCGCCGCAATCCCAGGTTTCTGTCGGAGCCGGAGCCAGCAACTATCTTCTGGCGTTAGGCAATTTCACCAGTTCCACGCAAACCCTATCAGACTTGGTCGTCGCTGATGGTTCCGGCAAAGTGACGGTGTTATCAAACGCGGGAGGCGGCAACTTTAATGCTCAGGCTGCGGTGCCAATTTCCGCCAACTTCTCCGCCGTGGTTACCGGAGACGTCAATGGAGACGGCTTGTCAGACGTTGTTGCGGCAGATGCTAATACCGGCTCGGTATGGATTGTGCCAGGTACAGGGAACGGCGGTCTTGCGACTCCAATAAATGTAGCCACCGGCCTCAGCCAAGGCCCGGTATTCGTGGGCCTCGCGAAGTTTCATAGTGCGAGCCAAACATTGCCAGACCTGGTCGTAGCCGCACAGAACGGCGCAGTCGAGATTCTGACGAATACAAGTTCAGGATCTACGATTAGCTTCGCTACACCGGTGGTGGTCGGAGTTGTCCCCGCAGGCCTCACATCTGTCCTTGCGCAGGATTTCAATCGAGATGGTCTGGCTGATCTTGTCGTAGGCAGCACGCAGGTGTGGCTTTTCTTTAATACAACAGTCAGTGGTGGGCAACCCACGTTTTCAGGACCCACTGCGTATGTAGCCGGCAATGTTCCTGTGGCGATGGCAGTGGCAGATTTCAACGCAGACGGAGCCCCCGACTTAGCAGTCGCCAACTCCATTCCCAACCCGAGTACGAACAGCAACTGTACGACCAATCCCAATCCTTTGAACTGCGGTTCGAACACAACGACCGTGCTGTTGAACACCGGTTTTTTTGCCAAGGTGGTTCTCATCGCTTCGCCCAATCCGGTGCAATTCGGAAACCCTGTCACTCTCACGGCTACGGCGTCAGGCAGCAAAAGCACTCCGACAGGTCAAGTCACTTTCTATGACGGCATCAGCCAGCCTCCAATCAATCTTGGCAGCTCGACCTTGAGCAACGGAGTAGCTACTTTAGTGGTCACGACCCTAATAGTTGGAAGTCACAACATAACCTCAATCTACGATGGCGATAGTAACTATCCAGTTACTGTTTCGAACACCGTCCTTGAGAGTGTCACGCTCACGGCGCCGAATTTAACTACCGTGAGCCTCATGTCCTCACCCAACCCATCCCAGGTAAATACCACCGTTATATTTACCGCCACAGTGACACCGCAGTCAGGAAGCGGAACGCCCACCGGAACAGTTACGTTTTACAACGGGACAACGCCTCTAGGTTCGCCTGCAATGTTGAATGCCGGAGTGGCAACGCTCTCCACGGCAGCGCTGACGTTGGGCACGGATACCATAACCGCCGTTTACAGCGGCGACCAAACTTTTGCTGGCAGCACATCCCCGCCGCTGATTCAGATCGTTACTCTCCTGCCGCCACTTCTAACTGCTGTGGTGCTTCAGTCGTCGCCTAACCCCTCGGGGTTAAGTGAGAACGTTACCTTCACCGCGACCGTAAGCCCCAAGTCTGGTCAAGGAATTCCCACCGGAACTGTGCAGTTCATGGACGGCACCGCGATACTTGGTAACTCAACCTTAAACACTAAAGCCGTGGCAAACTTTGCGACGACCGCCTTGGCACTGGGCAATCACAACATTACCGCTGTCTATAGTGGCGATAGTCAGTTTGTGGCCAGCACCTCGCCAGTCTTGATTCAAAAAGTTACCCCGCTGCTTCCCGACTTTGGTCTCGCGGCAAGTCCCGGTAGCACGACCTTGCCTGCCGGGAGTTCGGCCAGCTTCACCATTAAAGGAACGGGGCTAAACGGATTTGCTGGAACGGTTGTTCTCTCCTGCGGATCATCAGCGATGCCAACGGGGGTGTCATGCGCATTCTTTCCCAATATGCTCACCATTGGGACTGACGGATCGCCGGCGACCTCGACGTTAACGATTGCCACCGCTGCGGCCGCGAGCGCACGGCTGCGCCCTTTCGGAAAGAAATCGCTCACGACTTGGACATACACAATAGGTCTAGCGCTCGCGCCTACGCTGTTTGGAACACTCGTATTGTTCGTACCTAAGCGCAGACACCTGTTGAGCCTTTGTCTTTTCGTTCTGGCATTTGGCGGCCTGATGTCGCAGGTAGCCTGTGGCGCAGGTAGCAGCAGCACGCAAGCGGCGAATACCACAGTTAGCACGCCGCCTGGATCGTACACCGTCTCCATAGTCGGGTCTGTAGGAGCAACCCAACACATAACCTCCGTAACTCTGATCGTGCAATGACGCTGTAGAACGTCGTGAGCAATGTTGAAGGGGCTTGGCTGATGGAAAACAAAATGATTCCAGAGCGACGCGCCATGAGCACCAAGCTTGTCTCTGCGAGGTTTCGCTTGTGCTCTGTATTCTTCCTTCTAGCGCTGGCGTTGCTTGGCATGAGTTGCGGCTCGAACCCCGCAGCGCCTGCGCCGCCCCAAGGGTTGCCGGCGCTGACCTCTCCAGGACCGAGCAACTCATATCTTGGAATGCAAAGTGCGGGAGACATGTGGCAGGCATCCATCGATCACAGTTCAAACAACTTCAGCGTTGCAGACTTGACTAATTCGAGTACGGGTACGACCTTGGGATCCATTGTCGACCAGATAGGATTTCTTGGACTTGCTCAAACCAATGTATCTCCACCTTTTCAACCTTTTGGATTCGCGCTTGAGATTCCGGGCCGCGTCCTGCTACTTCGCCCGGGCACGAATACCGCACCTTTGGCGGTTCTGGTCCCCGGGAGTTGTCTGAATATCAACGGCAACGTGACGTTTCAATTCGTCGCTTTAACGGATGCGACTTGGAACCCTGCCACTGACGCGGCCTATGGAAGCGCCCAGGTAAGCGTCAGCGGAACAACGTGGAACTTGTCCAGCCTCACCCAGTTTACACTTGGAAATTCGAGCGATCCCGGCACCACGGGTACAACCGGCACATGCGCCACAAATACCGCTGGCGGACTGGTCACAATTCCTCCGAATCCACCGAGCAGTGTTTCAGCAACGTTCGGCGTGGGGCCCTCTGGATTCTTTGCCGCCGACCATTTCTTGTCGACAGCTTCAGGAACCATGTCTGCAGCCGCGGGCGTCATCCAGCCATTAAGCTCGGTGAACGTTGCCAGCGCAGTCACTGCCAGCTATCTGGGATTCATCTACGAGCCGAACGTGACAGCCGGCTCAGCAAGCTGTGTTACAGACTGTCTTGCACCCACCCAGATGGCAGCGTTTACGGGCTCTGTAACCACCTGCGAAACGCCTCCATCGCTTTCCGGAATGTGCGGAGGAGCATTTTCTAACGACATCCTCGGAAATATCAAGCAGGCCAGTACGGATATGACCGTTGAGTTTGGCAGCGAAGACCCGAGTAATTTTGGACTGTTCAAGTTTGCCCAGATAACAATTCCAAACCCTCCAGGCTCCCCCGGAACATGCACCGCTCCCGGTGTAACTGGAATTAACTCGCAGGGCAATCCCACATGCACTCTGCCTGCGATTGCAGTGGTCAGCACTCCGGAAAACAAATTCGCGATTTTCATGATCGCCGAGGACACGGTCAATAACTCTCCGATGACGATCTTTCTGTTTCAGCAGTAACTCCCAAATCGGGGGTGCCCGGCGTAGTTGCGCTTGTTGACAACAGCATAGACTTTCCGGTTTGCCCATGAGATGAAACACTAGACTGGTACCGGCCACCGCATCACGCCTGACGTTGTTTGCAACTTCCCGGGCGAATTCGTAAATTTGTCCAAAGTTCGTCGGGCTCGTGAAGCGACGTGAAGAGCAGCTCGATGGGGTAGCACATTCTCTTCTTCAACCACGTCCGATATGCGCCGATTTGGTGTTCGGAGGGCGGGACAAAGAATTGGCTCCTCAGGTAGGATTCAAACAAAACTACCGTTTTGTAAGTCTCTGATGAGCCGTATGTTCTTGAAAACCCGTGGTACTGAGATTTCGCATATCCAGCAGATTTCGCTCATTTCGCAAAGCCTAGTACAAAATGTAGTACAAAATTCGCCGTTGGCCTAGCCACACCTAATCTGCCCCGTCTTCATTTGGAACCAACGGATCGAACGCATCTGCATGGCGAAGCGCCCATCCGATCCACTTACCCCTAGGGCTATCGGGGCTTGTGGGTTCTGCGTTAGCCTTGCAAACGCTCTCAACGGCAGCCACAAATTCTCGAATCTGCTTGGCCTTCTGCCATCCATCCATCCACGTATCAAGCTCCTCGCTCAATCGCTTGTATTCAGCACGTTCCCTTCCTTGACGCTCCCATTCCTCATGGCGTCTTTTGATTCCCTCTGACCAAATCCGAACGGTTCTTCCAACTAGCATCAGCCCGGCCACGCAGTCCGATAGCATGGTTTCCACCCGCTGAGTCCTTCCATCTGCCCATCGTTTCCGACACCCCTCGGCATAGGCTGAGATTTCAAAAACGAGGTTCCCATTGCGCTCGTAGATATGGGGAAGCCCCTGTGCCTTTCGAGTTTCTTTGACTCTCAGGTCTTCTCTGATTGCAAATTTTATGTCTTGGCCGAAGACGTGAGCCAATGTCGATCCTTGCTCGGTCTTGATTGGGAAACCATTCTCTTCGAGAGCGAAGACAATAGTGCTCATCAGGGGGAGTGCTCGGTCGAGAAGTTCCTTCGAGACACGAATGTTTAGGCAGGGGCGATCCGTAGGAGGGACGGTGCGACCGTAGTCGTCGGTTCGTGCTCGCCTGAGCAGACCCGCCGACAATTCCATGAGCTTGTGTTGTTCGGTTCTGACAGCTAGGGGTTGCGACTTGACCTTTGCGATCTGAGCCAATTCGGGATCGCTCGAATCTTGCGTGGGTTTTGGAGTGGCTTCGGTCTTCATGCGTAGAACGATGGGAGCGTTTTTGAACTCTGGCAAGGGCGCTTGCTTCACCTTGTGTCCGGCGGCCAGTTTTGCCCAGTAGCCTCTGCCGGGTAATGGAACTTTGAGCTTCCGACACGCCTTTCCGATAGCGACATTCGAAACCCTATACTTTGCCTGCAATTTGGTGAGTGGTTGTTCCCAAACATCCTTGTACAGTTCTTCTCGATTCCAAGTTTCGGGTTCCATGCGAAGTAGGGTACAGCAGGTAGCTGCAACTGATCGTCCGGTATCCCAAGGTGGGGCATCCCGTTTCGAAGCCTCCCACGGCTTTTTGGGCCATTCCAGCGGGCATCATAATCTCGGTGTCGCCCTGCATTAGAAGCTTCGATTTCACAAAGCATCACTGCGGTTTGCGTGAAAGCAGTTCGCCCGTTACTGGATTCGCAAATGTGTTCTCGTCCACATAGTTGAGCGGAGTTCCATCGTCCAGCTTGGTAGTTTTGAACCCCAGTATTGAGCCCGCCCCGTCCATCGAAGACGTGTCAATTCGTTCCTGATGCACGAAGGCACGGTGCTTGGTTCCATCTTTCGAATAGAGCCAAAGCGTTTCCATTTTCATCTCCTCCGTGTTTGTGGTTCGGCGGCCCACCAGTTGGGTTGCTGGGTGTCAACGCCGAAGTCCACAAGTTTCCTATATTTCTCTACAAAAGGAAGGGTCTCTTGCAAGAGATCGCAGACAGTTGATGACGGAACATCCCGAAAGAAAATCCATCGGGCTTTCTGTTCTGCATCGCCCACTCGTTCCATGAACTGAATCTGCCCTTCCGCATACTCTCTGACTGCATTGACACCGAACAGTCCTTCGGCCACACGTTTCGATACGATGTTAGCCTCACGTTCATGCGGGATGTCGATGGCGATTGTGTTCGGCTCAAACTGTTTGAGGTTTTGATAAAGAGCAGAGTTCACGGCCGACAAGCTCGGCGTGTGTCCGTGCTGAATGAAATGCTGCAATTCATGTGCATAGGTCAGTACGAAACCCACTCCCCCTTCTTGGCAGGTTGTGTCTCGGATGTAAATCAGATTGTCAAAGGCGATGGTCTCCTCAAACGGAGCATCGGAGTTGAAAGGGTCGAATGGGTGATAGAAGCAGGGGACGAGATAATGCGGAAGGACTGGGCAGGAACTGCGTGGAGCGTGAAAGCCCCGATAGTGCTCTCCGCACATCTGCCGTAGACAGAAGTCATCCCCATTTGCGAAATATCTGCATAGCCTTTTAGGCGGAAGCTCGAAGTGTGACTCGATTTGCTGGCAAAGCGGCTTCAACGAGGCTTCGTGTGTTTCTGAATAATTGAAGTTCCACGCCGGATCATCGCTTCGCATAATGCTCATCCAAAAACGTTACCATGAATGGATAGCGAATAAAAGGCGAAAGTGCTAGGATTTGGAAATGGACGAGGGCCGCAAACGTGTTCTCCTGATTGCAGCGAGCATCCTCGCCGTCCGAAGGCTGGCGAACTGGGATGGTCGCCCCTCACCAATGTTTGAGTCCGCCATTGCCGACGCCATCACAATTGCCGACCGGATCATGGCGAGGATTGATGCACGGTGGCCAGTCAAACCCTCAACGGAAACGACCGTGGCGGGGGGAAGGAAGTAGCTCTTCCTGTCAGGTTTCTGACGTGGCGATCTGTTGGTGATTGCTCCAGAATGGGGCATCACAGCAGGAGGAGAAATGAAGAGAATTATCACCTACGGCGAGCGGATCAGAGAACTCAGGGAAGAGAAGGCATGGACGCAGGAGGATTTGACGGCGGCTGCTGGAATCGAGAGCGTTCGCACAGTTCAAAGGGTCGAAAAGAACCAAACCCGGAGTCCCGAAACACTGCGGGCGATTGCGGGTGCGTTTAACGTGGACGTGAATGCCTTGCGGATCGAACGTGCCATACCGGAATCTCGGCTCATCGGCACGTGGCTGGTCACTACCAATCGGGAATACCTGAAAGCGGACGAGACGCATCGTTGGCAAATGTCTTATCGCAGTGTTCTCGCCCCGCTCGAAGATGACGACAGTCGGGACGTGGATCGCTTACTGAACGATATTTTTGCCGACCGGGAATGCATAGACCGATCCGATTCCGATCTCTACGAATCCTATATTCAATCAATTCAGGAACCTCTGCTGGCATTGTTTGAAATGGGTCTGGCGATATTCATCCTCGGTGAGCGCAGGGACTTGATGCTACCTACGCTTGGCGACATGAAGCCTCTGAAGGATCACATCCCTGATTGGCTCGTGCAGCATTTTATGGTGGTTCCGAAACATGGATGTTTTCGACTGAATCCGGCGGAACCTCTGCATTTTTTCAATAGCTCCTGCACCGTAGCCACAGACACATTGTTTCGTGCAGCCAAACGCAGGAACGTCGGAGTTCACGTCTATTCCAATGCCCTGTGGGCTGCAATGAAGCCCAACAGTGAAAACGCCGTCCACTGGTGCGATACCTGCTTCCCGCCGTTGTCCGGGGGAGCACGCATCAGCTTCGAATACATCGAGCAGGTTACGGGATTGAGCCGCTGGCAATTGCATTCCCTGACTGATGCTATTCCTGGGCAGCCGTTCATCGAGGGATTGGCATAGAGGACTCATCTAACTCCAAAGGTCAGAGCCATGACAGTGGACGAGTTCCGCAAGTTACTCGGTCAGCCCAGCCCGCCAGCCGGGCTCACCCACGCTCTCGCCGGACTCTGGTGGGACGCTAAAGGCGATTGGAAACGTGCGCATGAGTCTGCGCAGCAGGACGAAGGGCCGGGTGGTTCGTGGGTTCACGCCTACCTGCATCGCAAGGAAGGCGACAAAGGCAACGCAGCCTATTGGTATAGTCGAGCGGGCAAACCCGTCTGTCGTGAACCGCTCGATGCGGAATGGCTGAATATCACTACGGACTTACTTGGTTCCTGACCGCTCATTCCACGTCTCTAAAACGAACGCCGCTAGTGTGAAGGCAGAATGGGCAGTCAGTCTGGCATGGCGTGGCAACACTTTATAGGTCTTCTCATGACCATGCGCAGACCCCTTGTGCGTGCGCAATGCACCGATGCCGTCCACGATTGAACCAAGACCCACGAGGACTTTCCGTACATCCTCGTCTTGCAACTTGTCGGGTTCGAGCTTCAAATGACCACGCACAACCTTCCACAGTGGGCCGAGCGATTTGTCTGATGGCATCTCCAGCTTTTCTTGTGTGATGTAGACCTTAAATAGGGATTCCAACAGCGCACAGGAGGCCGTAACCGCTGCTGCCGGGTCGGACTCTACGTTGGCATAAATTCGGTCGAACTCTGATTGCAATCCTGATAGATCGTGCGCTTTGATGTGTTCCTCGATGGTCTTGGAGACCTCCGTGACTCCGCTCACCACCACCCTGCCGCCTTTGACATATGTGAGCCCCTGCTCTGCAAGAATTTTTCGAACTCTGGCTCTGTCCTTTTCCAGTGCGGCTTGAGCTTCTACGCTCTCAAAATCGACTTCCATCAATTCTGTGACAAGTTTTCCGAGTATAGCCAATGGATCGTCATACCCTCCGGTGTTAGCCCTTCTTAGCCACTCTCGCACCTTGTCAATTTTGTTAGCACTGGGTCGATCCCCTTCGAGACCCGCTGCCCCGATGAAGTAGTCGATACGGCTATGCGTGTACCGTTCCGCAAGCACATCAGAAATAACCGCAATGACAGGGGCAGGGATTTTCATTCAAAAGGATTGTAATGCCCTTCAGACCCTTGGCTGGCGAGCCCGATCTTGGAAGGTGGCACCGAATAGCCAGAAGTGACCGGTCATCGCCTCGCCGCCTGACTTCGGAATTCCCGAAAAGTCCAACCAAACACAGATTTAGCCTCGCATTTGTGGTAAATAGAGGAGTTCACGTTGCGCCTTGAGGGGGGACGCAACTCTGGATGTATCATTGGCTTTCACCCCACGATGTGTACCTCATATCACGCAAAGTATTTTGCGTTCGAGCTTACGAAACGTTGTGCCTCTGACAGCATGGAGAAGCTTGCCGCTTCCCTTGCTGACGCTCAAGTTGACCTGAACCCCCATCAGGTCGAAGCCGCCCTGTTCGCTTTCCGCTCCCCATTGTCCAAAGGGGCGATCCTCGCCGACGAGGTTGGGCTTGGCAAGACGATTGAAGCGGGGATTCTCCTATCCCAGCGATGGGCTGAACGTAAGCGGAAGATTCTCATCATTGTCCCGGCGAGCCTGCGCAAGCAGTGGCATCAGGAGCTTTCGGACAAATTCTTCCTTCCCTCAGTGATCTTGGAGACCAAGACCTTCAACGAACAGATTCGGGAGGGGAATCTGAACCCGTTCGACCGCTCCGAGATCGTAATCTGCTCGTACCAGTTCGCCCGCTCGAAAGAGCCGTACATCCGTCAGGTTGCATGGAACCTCGCAGTCCTTGATGAAGCCCATCGGCTCCGAAACGTCTACAAGCCCACGAACAAGATCGGAAATGCGATCAAAGGGGCGCTTGCGCCATTCGACAAGCTGCTATTGACCGCAACGCCACTCCAGAACACCCTCCTCGAACTCTTCGGCTTGGTCAGCATCATTGACGAGCACATCTTCGGTGACATCAAGAGCTTTCGGAGCCAGTTCTCACGTTTGGATACGGACGGCGACTTTCGGTCATTGCGGGATCGCCTCAAGCCAATTTGCCAGCGGACGTTGCGGCGTCAAGTGCTCGCCGATGTTCGACC
>Ga0073928_10011178_pt1 | contig 10512 bp, 10 predicted proteins | sample PaiPotPPA55metaG_FD_76969 | JGI IMG/M metagenome (GOLD analysis project Ga0073928, IMG submission 76969) | Iron sulfur acid spring bacterial and archeal communities from Banff, Canada, to study Microbial Dark Matter (Phase II) - Paint Pots PPA... ...
ATCACCAATCACCAATCACCAATCACCAATCACCAATCACCAATCACCAATCACCAATCACCAATCACCAATCACCAATCACCAATCACCAATCACCTTTCACCATTCACCATTCACCTCCCTCCTCCCCCTCACGGCACATCCTCGCGGACCGAATTCGTATCCACATCAGCCCCGGGTCTCCGCTGTTGATTCATGGTGATGGCAAGCCGAGCGCGTTCAATGCCATGCTGTTCGATCAAAGGAACGAGACTTGCCATCTTGGCGGGTATGGCGTCTTTGGATACAACCGTCAGCACGTTTTCTTCGCGAATCGGCTGAACTACGTTCGCGACCAATAGAGTATAGACCGTCTGACGAGTGAGTCCGACCGTCTCCAGCGCATTGAAAAGCGCCGGCGTGTCGAATACTGATAGCTCCACCGCGTACCACGGCGGTTTGGCTTGGACGCCCGTTACCTGAACCAGCTTTACCCCGACAATGACGCCGGCCGCTCCTTTGTCCGACAGCACAGTGACACCCTTTAACTTCGTTAATTCAGTTCGAAGCGAGTTTTCAACCGACGCACGGATAGCCGCTTCATCGCATCGCACGACGATCTTGATTTTTACTAACGGCGTGTCGGCCGTTGATTGAGGAGAAATTGACGCAGGAAGAGCAGGTGACGCTGGCTTCGGGCTGGCTGAGGGTGACGCGCCCTGGCCGAAAGCGCCGGAAAGCGCTAGCGTCGATAACAGCAAGCCAAGTACAAACGTTTTCTTTTTCATGAGCAGCACAAAGTCCGGTCCAACCGGATCAATCTGCAATAGCCTGCCTCGTTCATAATTGCATCCGCATTTATAAAGCGCGCAGAGGGTTGGCTTATTTTCACCTAACCGGTCGAAATTAAATGCAATTCGCATCGGCCCGGGGCCCGGCGTCCATAATCATGAACGCTAAGTCGCAAACTGCGGGAGTCGTTCCATAAAAATGGACGTGGTACAAGACGTGCTGAGCCCACGGCGAACCTTTGCTTCTGGAATGACTAGCCGCTTACTACCTTTTCGAACACTCTTTGTTCTTGGTTATCTATCGATGACCCTTTCCATGGAGGCGCAGTCAGTCTCGCCTACTCCCGCCTCGTCTCCCGCTTCAGGCGATCCCGGTCAGGAAATGAGTCAAGTCGTCGTCACTGCCGTTCCACCCGCAGATCAGATAGTTCCCACCGCCAGACCAATTAACTCGGTGTTCGGTCAGGATATGAGCGTCATCGATACTCCGCGCGCAGTTAACATCATTACCCGGGCACAGATAGAGGATCGGCAGATCCTCTCGGTTCAGGACCTGGGGCAATTTTCTTCAGGTACCTATACTCCCGCCGAATATGGGTTAGACGGGATTCCTTACATTCGCGGGATCTACGCCGAACTATTCCAGAACGGCCAACGCGAAATCTTCTATCGGAACAGCGTCGTGCCCAGCTTCAACCAAATGGAATCCATGGATATCCTGAAGGGTCCTGGCACGGCGGTTTATGGTCCCTCCGGAGGAGGTCTGGGCGGCTACGTTAATTTTATTACTAAAGAACCTGAGTTCGATGGTTATCACGAAACCTTAGAAACAACGATTGGCGACTACGCTACCGGCGGCCAATCATGGGGTCACTACGAATGGAGTATCGACAGCACTGGGCCATTAATTCCTAACCAACTGGCCTACCGGCTGAGTTACGAAGGTACCGACGGCACCACCTACTATCGGAACACCCGCGACGATAAAGAAGATATCTATGGAGCCCTGACCTGGATCCCGAACCCGGCTCTTACCGTTCAGCTCTTTGGCCAGTACTACACGATCCGAGATAACGAAGTGAACGGTTTTAACCATCCCACTCAGGCTCTGATCGACAACCAACAGTACGTCAGAGGTACCAACTCCGGCCCGTTTACGACCATCACGCCGACCGGGGTTGAGCCGATATACGCCTTTGATTCTCTTAATGGGCCGGCCGATAGCGCCCGCGGCACCAAACTGACACTGCAAATGATCACGACCCTGACGATTAGCCCCTCGCTCAAGATCGTGAACTACCAGATGTACGAGCATCTGGTTTCCCAAAAATATGAGCAGTACGGCTATGACGAATATGTCCCCGGGGTTTCACTTTATGACACTCGCACCGAGTTGCATGTCGATTACGACTTCAATCTATTCGGTGGGAACGTGGAAAATCATGATATCGCCGGCGTAGCCGGCCGCTTGCAATGGGGAACCACTTATTCTGATTTCTCGATTGAGCCGTATGCTGCTTATGATCTGCTCGCCAATCCCAACACCTTCAATATTTCTTATCCATTAGGCAACAATCCTTCTAAATATGGTCCGGGCGGCATCTTCGGCGGTTATCAGGTTAAAGGGACGCCTTTCAGCACCGGTATCAACGACAGCAAATTCTTCACCGCGGGCGGTACTGGTGATTACCATATGTACGACATTGGTATCTTCTACCAGCATCAGACCAACTGGACGAAGTGGCTAAGCACGATTGTGGGCGTACGCGGCGATTATGTGGAGGGGGAGAGCCATCTTCCGGCCAGCCAGTTGGTCAATTACTACGGGCCGGACGAAGACAGCGCTGCCCGCGTTTTCAACTTCTCGGTCTTTAGCGGACTGACTTTGAAGCCAACGGCTGATTCGGCTTTCTACCTAGCTTACGATCGAACCAACGGCTTTCAGGGCGACGCAAATTTTGGTGGCTTGATTGTCTATGCTTCCAACACTGACCCGTATGGTCATAACCACTCCGTTAATTCCGGCGTACTCAATAACTTGAGCGAACTGTACGAAGGCGGTTACAAGGTAACGCTCTTCAAACAGGCGTTATACTTCAATATCGATGGGTTTTATCAGACCCGGTACGAAAGCGTAACCTCGCCTACGGGCGGCAAAGCTCAGGTCCAATCCCGAGGCGTGGAGATCGATCTCGATTATCAGCCAGACAAACATCTGAGCGTCACCAGCAATTTTACTTATTTGCTGGCAAACTATCACCAATTCGCTCCTTACGAACAGACCGGCGATTATCTCGATGTTTATCCCACCACCTTTGTGGTAGACGGTAAGAACGGCACGGGGGTTGGCAGCCCGACTTTTACCACCTTCGCCAAAGGAAACTATTCGTTGCCCGGCACACCGAAGATCTATTTTAACGAGTACATGATCTACAAGTTTTCTAACGGCTTTGGGATCGGGCTGGGTCCACAAGTCACCGGGCCACAGAAGGCTAATGTGAGCGGCACCCTCACTATTCCGGCTCAGGTGACATGGAACGCAGAGATTTTCTATCGGCAACCGCGTTGGGAAGTGCAGGTGAACTTCTTTAACTTCACCGACCAGCACAATTTTACGGTTATCGATCCCACCTTTACCGGAAACGACGCTATCCTCGAGCAGATGCCGTTTCACGTTTCGGTGACGTTTAAGCTCAAGTTTTAAGTCCCGAAGGGACTATAGGACTCAGCCTGGGGTTTCAACCCCGGGAACATTTCCACACAATGTCCCGCCCTCACAAGGCGCTTCGTACTCGTCCTCCCGACTTCGCCCCGTCGTCTGAAACTCCGGGAGGCTACGTCGAGCAGGCTGTCCTCGAATCCGGCCACGCGGAGTGATGGAGTATTGGAGTGTAGGAGTACTGCGCCAAGTCCGAATTGCACCGGCGTAGCGAGTTGGACCCCTAAGGGGCGGAAGATAGTTCTGGTCGGGGGTCCATTTGGTCAACCCCTGCACGCCCGACACATCGGTTCTACCGCCCCTCCGGGGCGGGTATTTTATTAATCGATACCTGGGGTTAAAACCCCAGGCTGAGTCCTGTAGTCCCTTCGGGACAAAGTCCGACTCTCACTACGGGACAAATCAAACCACACTGAATACAAGCCGTCACCGATCCGTCCAAATCGACAGTAAGAAACGAATATATACTGGTCGTGCTCTTGGACTTGGTCTGAGGCGCGGCCTGTATCACTAGATTAAAATTCGAAAGGTCCTTATGAAAACGTTATCGCCGTCGGAGCGCGTACGCTCTGCCGGCAATACTCGACGGTGGACCGCTCTCATCGCAGTGGCGAGCGTTAGCTGCTTGCCTCTTTTCTCGGTTTTAGCGGACCAGAACAACAATCACGGAAATAAAGGCGGAGGTAACAAAGCGCCTAGCTCGCATCAGAGCGCTCCTCATGGAGGCGGTGGTAACAAAACCGCCAATGTTCACCCGGCAGGAAATCACACGGTGGGTACTCCACACAATGGAGGAAACCGCACCGTAAGTATGCCTAAGACTGTAAACACTCACCAAAACGCGCATCACGGCGGGATCAGCAAAACGGCAGTACCTCATCATAGCGTTGTCTCCCACAACGTTGCTAGCCGGACAGTGACTTCGCACCAAACGGCAGCTCGAAATAGTGTGACAACCAAAACCGAGCATGCGCGCTTAACCAATACCCAAGTGAGAAACATCTCACCGGGTCTAAGGCAAAGCAGTCCCTATAATACGCGAACCAGCTTATACCAAAGGAACCACCCGGCGTCTCGTGAAGTACGGAACCACCAAGTCGCTGTCAACCAGCAACGCAACGGCGCCGTCATAAATCGGTCGAGGTCGATCCCCCGAGAAACCACGGCGTACAACCATTCGTTAACGGGCACATCCGTCCACAGCATGATGAACCGCCGAATCACAGATATAAGCAACCGGCAGTGGACAGGACACAGCGCGGTATTTTCATCCCACTCTGACCCGCAACGCGGGTATTGGTATCGACACGGCAGCTATTGGTGGCGCGGCAACTTCTGGGGCGCCAGAGCATATTGTGACCGGTTGATTGGTCTTGGCCGGCCGCCAGGATTATGTTGGGCGTGGTATGACGATATCTGCTGGGGCAATGTGATCGTTGGGATGCCACTGGAACTCGTTACCTACTATTATCCGGACGCGGTTTACACCTCCGATACATACTACGATGGCCAAGACGCGACGGTGTATTACTACGCGACCGCCGACGGCCAATATAAAGAGGTCACCGTTGTTGACGGCGAAGTTGTCGACGTCGAAGTCGTCGATCAGTTACCTAGTTGATTAACATTGAAGCGCCGTGAACGGACCCATTGAGTCTGTTCCGGCGCTGACATGTTAATTACAATATCGTAATCGAACCGTCACTAACCTTCGCTAACACTGCACGTCATTAATCTTGTCGGCACCATTGAATTTGGGTTCGGCGAGGCCGATACTGGGGTGCCGATCTTTTAATACTTCGAAAGGTTTGTATATGAAAAAGTCGTTGCCTCTAGGGCGCCTCAGCTCCGTAGGCAGAGTACAAAATGTTGCGGCAATTGTCGCTGCAGCGAGCATCAGTTGTTTACCGTTTTCTTCTGCGCTCGCCAATCACACCGGCGGCGGTGGCGGGGGCGGAGGCCATACGAGTGGCGGAGGCCATACAGGTGGCGGTGGCGGGCATCCGAGCAGCGGGGGGCACGGCAGCTTCGGTGGAGGTCATGCCGGTTATTCGCGTCCGGCAGTCTCGTATCATGGCGGCGGGTTCAATGGCGCCGGATCCAGAACAGCAAATTCCGGCGCGGGAAGGAATTTCTCGCACACCTCTTATCACGCCAGCCTCTACGCGAGAAATGCGAATTCTACGCACAATTCCAGTCAGCACGCGGCGACTGCCGACCGGCATCAGACTTCGGTTAACCAGCACCACGACCCTGGCTTGAATCGAGTTACGAACACGTCGCACACGCTGAACGGGACCAACAAAACCGACGTTGCTAAAACTACGCGCGCCACCGATCCAGCGCACGTGGCCGACAGGGCGATAGGAAATCGGGCGCCCGCTTTCAATCACTCATTAACGGCGACATCAGCGCACAGCATGATGAATCAACGGCTTAACCAGATTGCTAATCGCAACTGGGAAGGCCACGACCATTTTTTCGAAGATCATTTCGACCGGAACAATGGTTGCTGGTTCAACCACGGCGGCTTCTGGTGGCGCTGCAATTACTGGGGCGCTAATTGGTATTGCAACAACCTGATTGCTCTAGGGTTTGCCCCGGGTCTTTGCTGGGGATGGTACGACGACATTTGCGGGGGCAACATCTGCGTGGGGATGCCCCTGGACTTAGTTGATTATTATTACCCGGATCCCGTGTATTCCGATTACAGCGACTACAACGGCGATGAAGCCACGGTCTACTACTACGCGACCGATGATGGCCAGTACAAACAGGTTACGGTGATCGATGGCAAGGTTGTCGACGTCCAAATCGTCGATCAAATTTCCTGAGTAGTATCGGATTTGACCTTCATAAATCCCGGACGTCTAGGCGTCCGGGATTTTTTTTCCAGTAGGGACGTAGGACGTCCTCCGTCGTCCGGCAGCCGCCCAGAGGCGTCAACCTAAGAGGAGGCAAGTGGAGTTTGTCCCTGAGGGACCAGATGATGGTAGCCAGCCCCGAAAGCTTTCGGGGCTGGAATGTGTCATCCAGAACCCCGTCCCGGAGGGTACGGTATGATCGGTTGGCGAGAAGGGGCTATCGCCTCGGATGGTGGACAAACGTCGCGCCACAGATCACACCGTATCTACGGGACGGAGCATGTGGGCCCTTTACCAGGCATTTCATGCCAGGCTACCCTCGTTTCGTCCCTCCGGGACAAAGGTTAGTTTCCTTAGGTTGACCCCTATGGTCGCCGCCGGACTACGGAGGAGGAGGCCGGCGAGCTCAGTCGAGTCTCGTTGCGTAGTCGGGAGCTGATCTCTACTGACAATCGCTATCACATCCTGCAACTTACATCCCCGTTGTCTGGTTGATTGTAAGTCAGTGCAGATGTTCAGCCCCGATCACTGGCCCCGTTAAAAACTTCTTCAAAAATCAACGATGCCAGGTCCCAATCGCCTTTCGGAAATCGACATCACAAGGGGATTCGTCATGGTCTTGATGGCGCTGGACCACACTCGGGACTTCTTCGGCGATCACTCGATTGACGCCCTGGATTTGGTGAACACGAACGTGCCTTTGTTTTTTGCTCGGTGGCTCACCCACCTCTGTGCTCCCACTTTCGTTTTCTTAGCCGGAATCAGCTTCGCCTTGGTTCGAGTTAAAGAACCGCGCTGGCCCCTTGGGCAACTCGCCCTTCGGGGATTATGGCTCGTCCTATTAGAACAGACCTTTCTGCGCTGTTTCGGGTGGTATTTCAATTTTGATTATCACTTCGTAAACGCCGGCATTCTCTGGGGAACTGGCTGGGCGATGGTCCTACTGGCCGGTACGCTGGCTTTGCGTTTGCCGTCTTACCTAATTGGGATCCTGGGCTTCGCACTGATGGCGGGCCATTCTTTCCTGGCCGGACCCGTGGGTTCAAGTTGGTGGGGAACTCTTCTACTCCGTTCAGATGAGCTTCTACCCGCTCCCGGCTGGCATTTTTACATTTCCTATCCGGTTATGCCATGGTTTGGCGTGATGGCGTTCGGTTACGGAGCCGCCGGGTTGATAAGAACGCAGTCAGGCTTTGATCCCCGGCTAAAGAGGACCTTGATTTGGTGTGGAATCGGTATGGCGATTCTTTTTGTCCTTCTCCGCATACCGAATCTGCTCGATCCCGATCCTTGGTCGATTCAGGCTCGCCCCGGCTTCACCGTCCTTTCGTTTATCAACACCGAGAAATATCCGCCCTCGTTTCCGTTCCTTTTAATGACTTTAGGACCAATGCTCGTTTTCATGGCGCTGGCCTCCTTTTTGCCAAAGTTCGTTCAGCGACCTCTGATGGTATTGGGTCGAGTACCGCTATTCTTCTATCTGGCTCACATTCTCCTGATTCACCTGTTAGCCGTGTTGCTGGCGTTTATCCGATTCGGACACGCCGAGTGGTTATACCAGGGCCCCGGCATTTTCTGGTCGGAAACGTTGCCCGGCCATCCACCGGGCTATGGCTTAGGACTGGGCTTGGTTACCGTCATTTGGTTGCTTGTGACCGCTCTCTTATGGCCGGTCTGCCGGCGGTACGGCCAGTACAAGCAAAGGCATGCTTATTGGTGGCTTAAGTACTTGTAGTGGTTCGTCCGGGTTTTGCTTGGGATTCACAAGAGAGTGATGTTCCGATGCAAAGCTTTTAGGACTGATGCATTTCTTGACCACGAAATGGTCGAACAGAATAGCCCAGGGCTGTTCTCTTAAACCATTTCATGGTTAGCAATCCGACTGCCTGATTGGTCCCACGCTGAAGCCGAAACAACCAATACCGATTACCTAGCGCACGACGTCTCCACCTATCCATAAACCTCTGCATACAACCCTGCCATCTCCTCAGCGGTAGGCACCCGGGGATTGCTGGCAGGCGATCCGGAGGCGATGGCTTGCTCGACCATCGTCGGAATCGCGTCGAACCATTGCTTTCTATCGATCCCAAGCTTTTCCAGAGTCGGAACCTCGAGTTGCAAGTTCAATTGCCGAAGAGCATCCACGAGCGCTGCCGAGGCCATCGCATCGTTTGCATCACGTTTCGCGATTCCCATGATTCGTGCACAATCGCCGTAGCGACTTAAGTTCCCCGGCAAGGAGAAAGCCGTGATGGCTGGAAGCAGCATCGCGTTCGACATCCCATGAGGCACATGAAATCGGGCGCCGATAGGTCTGCTCATCCCGTGCACCAAGGCAACACTGGAATTCGAGAAAGCGATCCCCGCCTGCGTTGCCGCCAACATCATACTCTCTCGCGCTGCCCGGTTCTTAGGTTCAAAGTAGGCCACGGGTAAACACCGCCAAATTGCTTCCATGGCCGGGCGACAAAAACTGTCCGCAAACGGATTTCCGCGACGACTCACATACGCTTCAATGGCGTGGGTCAGCGAATCAACTCCGGTATCCGCGGTCAGACGTTTCGGTTTCTCCAAAGTCAGCTCGTAATCCACAATCGCAGCCACCGGCAGATAGGCGTACCCGATGCACAGCATTTTTTCACCGGTGTCGTCATCAGACACGATCGTAAACCGCGTGGCTTCAGATCCAGTTCCGGCTGTGGTTGGGATGGCGATGATCGGCAGACCGGGCGCGTTCTGTTGAAATGGGGCTTTGAACTTTCGCATTGGCCCACCATGAACCGCCAAAACCGCGATAGCCTTGGCAGTATCGATCGAGCTGCCGCCCCCCAACCCGATGACACAATCGTGATCTCGTTCTCTCAGGAAAGCCAGACCGGCATCCACCGAGCCGCTAGTTGGATCGGGGACAGCACCGGAAAAAATGGGCACATCGGCCTCTGATCTCAAAATCTCTGCTAAGCGGTCGGCCAAGCCTTGCTTTGATAGGAATGAATCAGTGACGATAAGCGGACGTTCCAGTCCGAGTTCGGCTAATACTCTTGGGGCTTCAGCAAAAGCGCCCCCTCCAATTAGTAACAGACGCGGAAGAGCAATTTCGGCGGGCATATGCTAACTGTCGACTTTCCAGCGTCATTCGACGCGGTGCAAGGACAGGTAGGGATAAGCCACCATCTTGTGTCCTGCCCCATAAATAACGTGGCTTTCGTCCCGCGGCCGCGGGACCGGCGGCCCATTTTGATCGCAACGAAAGCCACGTTATTTATGGGGCAGGACACTAATAATGAGCAGGAGCGCGGGCCCCGTTGAACGCAGCCTTGACACCACCCCGGCTTCGGCCCATGAGAAAGGGAACCCAAGACGGATACCCATGTACAAGTTCTTCAGCTCGCCGCTCCCCCCTTCCGAACTGATCTCAAAACTGCCGGATTTCACGGACACAAAAAAGCTGAATCCATTCAAACCTTCTTTATACGAGGGTGAAAAAGAGATCATAGCCCAAACAGAAGGAACCCATTTCACTGTAGAGAAACGGTTGGGAACGGGATGGGCGCTAGCCTGGTTTTCACCGGGGCTTTGGTTCAAGCCAGTTCTCACTGGGTCGGTGGCGCCGCTGAAAGAGGGCAGTGCGGTCGTTTTCGAGGGCGGCACTCCCATTCCCATCAAAGTTCTCTGGGCTCTCCTGATCGTTATTGCAGCGACCGTGGGAGGCATGTTCTTGGTCATGGATTACCCAGCGAACATCAATTTCGATGGGCTCCACGCCGACCAATATTTTTTTGCTACCATCATGGCTATGAACACTGCCATCGGCATTCTCGTGCTGCTGCCATTCATCGGCTGGTGGCTAACCCGAAATGAATTGGCTTCCGTGGCGGCGACGCTCGAAAACAAACTGCAGCTCCAACCGGTGCCCAAGTCGGCATTCGATTGATGGGTCTGGCTCGCTTGAGCCGCGCAGCGGCTCCAGATTACGGCCCAGGGTTTCAAGCCGATAAGCACTACCTTAAGAGGGCTCGCTGAGCGTTCGGCTTCTGCCCCGAAGGAGGGTGTTACGAAATTGGTTGAGGTTCTCGGAGGGAAGAGGAAGGAAAGTGGAAAAATGAGCGGAATTTCAGTTCCAGGAAAAGGAGAGTTGTTTTGGCGTGAGCTCTCCCAA
>Ga0073928_10011179_pt1 | contig 10512 bp, 6 predicted proteins | sample PaiPotPPA55metaG_FD_76969 | JGI IMG/M metagenome (GOLD analysis project Ga0073928, IMG submission 76969) | Iron sulfur acid spring bacterial and archeal communities from Banff, Canada, to study Microbial Dark Matter (Phase II) - Paint Pots PPA... ...
CGACCGGCAGAAAATAATAGTCACCGTTGGCCTCGTTGTCGCCGTGACCTGCCAAATAAACCACCGCCACGTCGCGCTCGGTCGCCTTTTGCTTCAGCCAGGCGAGCCCGTCGATTATGTCCCTCTTGGTCGCCCCGGCATCGAGCAGCTTGGTTTCGATGACGTCGCTGTAGAAGACATCCTTCTGCGTCGCCAACACCGTCGCGACGTCGTCGGTATCCTTGGATGCCAGAGGCAGGATCAAATCCTTGTCCTGATACTTGCTGACGCCGATCGCCAGCACATAGAGCTTAGGCTTGGGAATGCCGGTTGCGACCGTCCCCTTCCAGACGACGTGCACGCTCGCCGCCTCACTGGCCCGCTCGCCGGCGCGCGCGATCACGCTGATCGTGGCGTCTTGCGCCAGCGGAATCGACAAACTGCCCTTGAGTTCGGTGTCGGGAGCAGGTGGTGCCGGCCCGGCGTCGTCGATCCGCTTCAAACCGCGCTCGCCGGATAATGGCCGGTCATCGATGCGCGCCTCGACCGAAGTCACCCGCTCGCCCGAGGGGGACCGCACCGAGTAGCGGATCTCGACCGGCGAGGCGGTCACCGCTTGCCCCTCGGCCGGCGAAAGAATGCGGACCACCGGCGGCAATATCTGCTGCAGCGGCAGGGCCTGTGGCGGCGGCGGGCCGGTCTGTGCCAGCGCTTGGGCGGTGTCCAGGGTGCGTAGAACCGCGGCGACCGCCGCCGGCTTGTAGAACCGGTCGCGGAAGCGGCTCGCCGGAAAGAAATCGGCCTCCTGGTCGAGCGCGCGATTGACATGCCAGCCGATCAGATTCTCGCCGCCCGGGGACGCGTCATAATAGCCTTCGGGCGTCCACAGCACCCAGCGCCGTCCGTCGCGATGCGGAAACAAGGCCAAAAGCGGCTGGCCGTCTTCGTAGCGATACCAGCGGATCGTGCCGTCGGCGAGCGCGGCAATGGCGAGCCTACCGTCGGCGCTGACGTTTACCGCCCATGCCTCGCCCTGGACCGGCACCGACCAGATCTCTTCGCCGCCGCTGCCGAAGCGGTACAGATACAGGTTTGTGCCGAGGAGGAAGGAATTTCGGTCCGGCGCAATGGCGATTCCGTGAGAGATCTCGTTCTTTTCGAGTTTGAGTGGCCTGCCGGCCAGGGTCGGCGAGGCGTTTTCCTGCCAGTCGCGGACCGGCAGGCTCGCGGTGTCGGCGGCTCTCAAGGGGGCAGGCGAATTGCCGACGATCAGCCGGCGCGTCGCAGCATCGAACCAAGCCGGCGGCGTGCCGCCTTTGTTGAGGCCGAAGGCGACCTTGGTGCCGTCGGGCGCGACCCGCAATTTGTCGGTCTGGTTGCGAAAATCGGCGATGTTGGGCCGGTAATCGAGCACCCGGTCGCCGCGGGCGTCGTAGCGGCCGAAGGCCGGGTCCGCCGCCGCATAGACGAACCCGCCGTCGGCGAGCGGCACGATGCCGGCCACGGTGCCGTCCGCAGCCGGCAGCACGCTGCGCCTGCCGCGGCCGTGATCGGCCCAGCGTACGATCGGCGAGCCGATGCCCGGAGCGAAATATTGACCGCCGGCGATCAGCGTGCCATCGGCGGTCCAGGCGACCTGGCTGAGGCTCCCTCCGGTCAACCCCGCGATATTCGGCGGCGCCAGGCTGCGCAATTCGGGAACCGACATAATTTCGACCTTGACCGCGCCGAAATAGGCGACCGCGAGCGCGGCGCCGTCGGGCGAGAAAGCCAGCGTCGACGGCTGCGCGCCGCCGGTCGCCTTGACCTTGGCAATCCGCTTCAGGTCGCGGTCGTAGAGGCGGATATAGCCGTCGAGCCCCGATGCGGCCAGCCGCCCCGACCGGTCGAAGGCGAGCCCGTAGGCGGCATCGGCGTAATCCGGGTCGCGCCCGACCTCGTGCCAATCGCCGGTCTGGAAAACGCGGATCCCATTCGCTCCGCCCAGCGCCGCCGCCAGCAGGCGGCCGTCCGGCGACCACGCCAGCCGGTTGACGATCTCGGGCAGTCCACCGACCCGATGCACCAGCCTGCCTGTCCCGGCTTCGAAGATATAGAGGCTGTTCGCCTTCTCCCACGCGTACCCGGTGAACCCACCGGCGACCACGAACTGGCCGTCGGGCGACATCGCCACAGCATAGATCTTGCCTTCGGCTCCGTCGCCGATCGCCGGCCGCAACACCCTGATCAATTCGCCGGTCGCCAGCGACCACAGCCTTGCGGTCTTGTCGAGGGAGGCCGTCACCAGAAAGCGACCCTCGCCATCAGCCGCGGCAGCGCGGATCGGCAGGGTGTGCATTCCGGTGTCGAGCTTTAGTAACGGTGTGGTGCTCGGCCGGTCCGCGGCCGGTGCCAGACCGGCCGGCAACAAGGCCAGCAGCGTCACGAGAACCGATCGCAGCACCCTGATCATCGCAACCGCCTTTATTGCACGATCCGATAGGCCTCTTTGGCCGAGATCCAGTCGCCGGCATGCTGCGCGCCGGCCGAACGCAGCCCGTCGCAGAGCGCACCAAGATAGGCCCGCGCATCCGCGAGCGGCCGCAGGTCGAGATGCCGTTGCGCGAGGCCGTCGATCCTCACCGTGCTCTGCGACACGATCGCGCCGATCCGGCCATTGCCGACTGTATCCGCGGTGAACTCGAAACCATCCCCGTTGCCGGGGACGATCCGCGGCTTCCCCGCCGCGATCGTGTTGCCGACATATGGCGCCGTGAAACTGTTCGGAAACAGCTGCACCAGTTCGCCGCCGTCGCGCGCATCGATCACCAGCAGGTTGCCGCTCATTTCCGATTCGATGCGAATTTGTATCGTTGAGCCGAGCTTGACCGAGGATTGCGGCAGAATCGCCAGCCGGATCCGTCCGTCGTCGCCGCCGCCCAGCACATCGTCCGCCGCCGGGCCGACGCCCGCGTCGCCGCCGGTCGACGAACCAGGCTCGCCGGCAACCGCGACATCGCGAACATACTGGCGGATCCAGCCAAGATGCGGCCCAGTTTGCTCGTAAACCCCGGGAATGCCCGCCACCCCGCACCCCTTTCCGTAACTGACGATTCCGATCTGAACGTATTTGCCGCCGGCGTCGCGGACCATCAGCGGCCCGCCGCTGTCGCCCTGGCAGGTATCCTTGCCGCCTTCGCGAACCCCGGCACAGATCTGCGAGGCGACCAGCCCGGGATAATGCTTGCCGCAGGCTTCCGCATCGACGATCGGCACCTCGACTTGCAGCAACTGGCTGACCGAGGCATCGCCGCCGGTGCTCGTCGTGCCCCACCCCACCGCGACCGCGCTGGTGCCCGGCGGCGCGAGTTTGGCTGCAAGCTCTTCAGGAACCAGCCCGATCGCCGGCACCGGAGCCGGACGTTCGAGCTCCAGCAAGGCCACGTCCTGGCCGTGCGTCGCGCCGTGATAGCCCGGTTTGGCGAGCACCTGGCGGACCGCGAGCGCGACACCGCCGCTGTTCTTGTTGGTCAGGTCGGTCGTGTTGACGATGACGCGGAAGTCGCCGGCCGCGGCCGGCTTGGTGCCCTCGCTGTCCTCGAAAACGCAATGCGCCGCGGTCAGCACCCAGCGCGATTGGATGACTGTACCGCCGCACAACTCGGTTTCGTCGCTGTGCTTCCGAACGACCGCGGCCTGCGACGGCCAGGAATTCGGCGCCGCATTCTCGCCGCCGACGATCCGGGTCGAGGCGCAGAACGGCTCGGCGGCGACTCCGAGGGCGAGACACGACGCGAACGTTGCGACGATCCCTAAGCGGAGACGGCAGGCGGGGATCATCACGACGGGTCTCCGACATGCGCGGCGAACAGCGCAGCGCCGGTCTTGGCATCGTCGATGACGAAATAAAAGGGCCGGTCGCAGATCATCGTGAAGGCCCGGGCGTCGCTGCCGCTTCGCTCCACCAGCCCGGCGGTGGCGGCGGCGGCCTCGGTGCCGGTCTCGTCGACCGTGACCGCGACCCGCTGGACCACTTGCGTCGGGTGGAAGCCGGTCGTGGCGATGCCGCGATAATCGGCATTGTCCGAAAACACCCCGCCGAGCCCCACCTCGCCGAGCACATCGGCGAGGCGCAGCAGCATGTCGAATTTGAGTCGCGGTAACGTCACCGTCCCCTGGCTTGGCTTGTACAAATTGGCACGCAGCATCTGGGCGAGGTCGGGCGGGGCATTCCCTTCGCGCGGCAGCAGGAGGGTCATCGTGAACCGGCCGTCGCCATAGGGCAGGCGCACGGCCTGCCCTGCTGCGTTCTCCAGATATTGGAATTTTCCTTTCCGGCTCATCAGGAATGCCGGTTGCTGCGCGCCGTCGGCGCGCGTGAACGGTGCCTGTCTGGTTTCGGCCGGATCGAATGCCGCCGACCATTTTGCCTTGAAGTAGAGGGCGTTGGCGAGCACCAGCAAGGTCTCTTTCGGCAAGTCGCTGACAAGCACCGGAATGGCGCCCCTGGTCTTGTCGCGGACCCACTCATTGACGGTGGCAAGTGCGTCCGGCCGGGTGAAATCGAGCGGCGTTGCTGGCGCATCGAAATAGGCCCGCAAGGCGGCTGCAAAAGCCGGCTTGATCGGCAGGCGCGGGCTGTTCCACACGCCGTTTGCTGCCTGTAAGACCACAAGCGGCTCTGTCCGCCGCAACTCGCCGAGCACCGCCCGCTCGCCTTCGCGAAACCGTGCGGCATCCTTGTCGCCCTTGACGCCGAGCGCGGCTCGCAGCTTGTCGCGGGTGTCGCCGCCAGCACCGGTTTCCAGCATGGCGAGCACCGCCGTCAGGCTGAACGGCGAGATCATGACGTTTGCAGTCGGGTCTTTCCGCGCCAGACGGGTCACTAGGTCCATTGCTAGGGCGGTCCGCCCCAGTTCCGCCTGGGTCGCCGACGGCGAGGTTCCGGTCATCGTCAGGGCGATGGCCATCGCCAGGGCGGCTCGGACTAATGCTGCCATTGGCCGCGGCCTCATCGCGTCGTAAAGAGCGGCTGCAAGCCCAGCTGCGCATGGTTCACGCGCACCGCCGAGCGCACCAGCTCCGCCGCCGCGCGGCTCGCTGTCGTCTGATCCAATGCCCGCAGCTGCTCGGCGACCGCGGACAGCTCCTCGGAGCCGGCGAGCGCGACGAGATGGTCGCAGCCGAAAGGTGGGCCGACCTCAAAGCGTAACGTCACCGGCCGGCTTGTCGACGGCCGCGGATCTTCGCTCGGCCGCGGGAAGTGGAACTGCACCGTCCCGTCCGACGCCAGGCTGAACAGCACCAGCCAGCTGCCGTCGCGACCGTCGATATTGAAGGCGATCTTCGATCCGGCATGGTGACGGCCATCATCCGGCTCCAGCCGCATGACCATCGGGTGCCCAGGACGCAGCGCGCGCAAATCGCGGGCCGCCAGCACCTTGTCCAGCACCCGCGGGAAGTTCGCCGCTCCGACCCCCTCGGCAACCAGGTCTCCAGTGTCGATGACCTCCCCGGCGGCGACCTCCCAGATCAGATCTGCCTCACCCTGGCTGGCGACGAGCCGGACGCGGTCGGCATGGCCCGAGAGCGCCTCCTCCGCCACCCCGCCCTGCACGAAAAGGGCGACGCGCTCGGGCATCGGCCCGCTCTCCGCCGCCGCGCGGAGCTTCCACAACAACCGGTCGTCGTCGTCATTGGGCATCACGTCCGGGGTTTGCCGGGCGCTGCTCTGCATTCGCACATTTTCCTTGACGAAGCGGCTGAGCTGCCCGAGGCGAAGCTCACCCGACGGTCCCGCCGCATCGCCGCGTAGCGCCCGGGCGAACGCCCAGCTGAGCGCGCCTCGCGGCCGGTTCGCGATCCGCACCTCTGGGGTGACCTCGTCCTTGAGCGCAGCCGAGATGAAGACGAGGTTGGGCAATTTCGGGCGCGGCTCGTTCGGGATTTCGACCTTGGTGGCCGCCACCGGCGGCAGCGGATCGTCGATCATCTCGTACAGCGGCTGCTTTGCCGCACGCGTCGGCAGCATGATGCCGCGCGTGTCGTACGGTCGGACCAGCCCGCCGGAATAGCAGGAATCGGCGACGAAGATCACCCTGACGCCGCGCGCGCCGGCCTCGGCGAAGGCATCGACCATTTCGCGGCCGCGCAGCCGGTCGCCGCAGCCGGGCGCGTGCGGCGTGAACCGGCTGAACACCATGATCTCCTGCTTCGAGCCGACCGGCCCGTTGTCGGGCTCGTGCGAGCCGTGACCGGCATAGGTGAACAGCACCGTGTCGCCGGGCTCGGCCTTCTCGAGCATCTGTCGCAGCGCGTCCCAGATCGCCGGGCGCGTCGCCTCCCCGTCGAGCAGCCGGGTCGTGGCGCAGCCGACCGCGCCGAGCGCATCGGCGATGTCCTCGGCATCGTTGACCGCTCCCTTGAGCGGCCGTTCGAATTGATACTGATCGATCCCGACCACCAATGCCCGCATCCGGCCCGGAGACTGCGGAGCCGCGGCACGCGCGGGGATGGCGACCGCTCCCGCCCCCGCCATCAGACCGGCGGCGATAAAGCCGCGGCGCGTGATCATCGGCCGATCACCGCGGCTGCAACTCGACCCGTCGCGACATTTGCCGCAGCTGGTCGGGGCTGAATTGCTCGGCATCGTAGGGCTCGAACGGCTCACGCTTGCCGCGGCCCTCGGTCGTGACCTCAAGGCCGGCATCGCAGTTGCCGAGTTCCTGGCAGAGGAAGCCCTTTACCGCCTCCGCGCGCGCGATCGACAACCGGTCATTATAGCTGTCGGTGCCGACATAGTCGGTGTGGCCGATCAGGTGGATCGTCGTCAGCTGCTGCTGCTTGACCATCTCAGCGAGATCCGCCGCCGCCCTGGCCCCGTCGGGGGTGAAATCGATGCGGCCGAACTCGAACCAGATCGGCAGGGCAACCCGCTTCGGGACGAAGCCGCGGAACTCCAGGGACGCGAGACCGGTGGGCTCGCCGGCGCGCGTCTTCGGCGGTGGTTCGTAATGCGCGGCGGCGAGCCGGCTGGTTTCCGCGAGGTTGTAGAGGCGCTCGATGACCTCCCGCCGCGGCGGGGTCGGTGTCAGCTCCGGATCGTTGACCGCCATCAGCGCGCGTTCGCACATCATCTGCGCCTCGGCATGCCGACGCTCGCCGTGCCGCAGATCGCACGCCAGGGCGAAAGCCTGCCACGGGCTGCCGAGGCGCAACGCCTGATCGATCAGCCCTGCTTGTTGCCCCAGAGTTTGCCCATCTTGTTTCATCCGGCGGACCACCTCAGCGACCGCAGCCTGCGCCATCGTCATCCGCATCTTGCGCGCCTCGTCGGCTTCGCAAGCATCGAGAACTGCCGCAACCCGGTCGAATTCGTCGATCTCGCGCGCCTCGACCGCTCGCGCTGCCGCGTTCTGTGCCGCCTCGCAGGCAGCGCGATCGGCGCGGGCGGGCAACGTGACGGCAAGCAGCAGCGCCAAGGCGGCTAACGCCGTTTCTAGTGACTCGCGCGAATTGCTCATCCCGCCCCCCGGCCGGCACGTCTGCGCCCCGCCGGCCGCATTAACTTAATATGCGTCAAAGAACGATACCGTACCACGAAGGCCGGACGAGCGGTATAATCTCGGGAGGATTGGGTCCGGGGTTTTCGTGACTGTTGCGCGCGTCTGTGGCTCGTCGTGCCGGTCGGCGGCACCCAGGCTCTTGCCGGGTACCCCCAACCGACACGGTCTTTAGCGGAGGGTCAGGTGAACTGCGCACATTGGGCTTTGCCGATCGCCCTCGTCGCCGGGATCTGCCTGCCGGGGCTCGCCGCCGCCGACGATCCGCCCGGAATGGTGTTGAACCTCAGCGGCACGACCGTCCCGGCCTTGCGCGAGCACGAGGAAATCCCTGCCGATACCGCGGTGCAGCTCGGGTCGGGGACCCTGACCTTTGTGCATTACCAGAAATGCAAGCGGGTGACCGTCACCGGAGGCATCGTGACGCTCAGCGAGAGCGACTACGGCGTGAGTGGCGGCACGATCGACAGCGAGAAGAATTTTCCCTGCCCGCCGCGCCGGCTCAACATATCCGGCGATACCGCCGCTGTGCTCTCGCGCGGCGTCTCGCCGCGCTTTCCGGCAAACCCCGAATTCATCTTCACCGGGCCACATGCCGAGGCGATCACCGCCGCGGAGATCTATCCCGAAACCCAGAACCAGATCGGCCAGCCCGTGTCGCGGCTGGTGCTGGCCGAAGATCATGCCAGCATGCCGCCGGGCGCCGCGCCGCTGAAGCCCAACCGGCGTTACCTGCTCATGATCACGACCAGCCTTCAGCCCGAACCGATCGAGGTCAAGTTCATCGGCGGTCCGGCGACTGAGGGCGCCGACCCGATCGTTCTGCGCGTGGACTGAAGCCGGCGCGGTGCCTGGGCTGACCCTGATCAGGCGGCGTTATCGCGAGCTCGTCGCACTTGCAGCGGCGGCCGTTGCGCTGTCCGTCAGTCTGCTGACCAGCGGGACCATCCCCGCCATCGATGGGTTTTTTTACGACCTCTCCCTGGCAGCCTATCGTGCGCGTCCGGGCAATCGCGGCGATCCCGTCGCCGTCATCGTCGTCGACCACGACAGCCTCGACTCCGCGGAACTGACGCCGATCCCGCGGGTCTTGTTCGGGCCGGTCTGGGCCAAGCTCATGGACGGGCTGTTCGCAGCCGACGCCAGGACAGTCGGCTTCGATATCATCTTCAGCTATTCGGCAGGCCGGTTTCCGGCCTTGGCGCGTGATTACGATCTGAGCTTTCTGAACGCACTGGCGCGCTATCACGACCGTATCGTCGTGGCCCGTTCCGCCGGTGGGCTGCCGTCGGCAGAGGTGTCAGGCGCGGTCTTCGCCGAGGACACCGACGGCGACCGCGACGAGCCCGCCGCAATCGCCTATGCCGAGATGATGCCCGATGCCGACGGCGTGCAGCGCCTGGCGCGCTCCACCCTGCAATCCGGCGACAAGAAATTGCCGACCCTGGCCGCGGCGTTGCTCGAGCGGGCGAAGGGCCCGGCCATGCCGAAATCCTTTCTGCTGGCGCCGGATGCCGCGCTCGAAGCGGTGCCGGCGTATTCGCTGATCGCCGTCTTGCGCTGCCTCGACCGCGACCCCGCGGCGGTTAGGGCCGCCTTTGCCGGCCGGATCGTGCTGGTCGGCAGCAACCTGCCGGAGGAAGACCGCAAGCGCGCCCCCGACCGCTTCATGCGCCCGGCCGAACGCGGACCGGGGATCGCCGGCGCCGCCGGCTGCAGTCTGCCGCTGGTCGGCGCCTCCAATCCGAAAAGCGGCTCGATCGCCGGCGTGTTCCTGCAGGCGGCGGCGGTGCGGGCGGTTATCGACGGCGACATCGTGCGCCTGGAACCGCTCGCCGCACGCGCGGTCACGGCGACAACCGCGGGCCTCGTCGGCTCGGCGCTCGGCCTCGTGCTCAGCCCTTGGCTCGCCGCCGTCGCCGTGCTGGCGGTGGTCGTCGGCTGTTTCCTCGCCGCGACGGCGCTGATCCCTTTCGGCTATTGGATGCCGGAGGCAATCCCGATCGCCGCCGCGGTCACCGCGATGGTGGCCGCCTACCTCGCCCGTTTCCTCGCCGAGGAGCGCCGGCGCCGGCGGGTGCAGCGCGCCTTCAGCCATTACCTGGCGCCGAGCATCGTCGACCAGCTCGCGGAGAGCGAGCAGGAGCTGCGGCTCGGCGGCGAATTGCGCGAGGTGACGGTCATGTTCGCCGACCTGTCCGGGTTTACGGCATTGTCCGGCAAGGTCGCGCCCGAGATCCTGACCGAGGTGACCAACCGCTATCTCGGCGTGATGGTCGAGGCGGTCGAGGCGACCGGCGGCTACATCGATAAGTTCATCGGCGACGCCGTGATGGCGATCTGGGGCGCCCCGGCCGCTGCCCCCGATCACGCCGACAGCGCGGCGCGCGGCGCCTCGCGCGTCCGCGATGCGGTGATGGCCGCCAGGGTGGCAGACGATGCGCGCGGCCTGCCGGGCTACTCGATCAAGATCGGGCTCAACACCGGCCCGGCGGTGGTCGGCAATGTCGGGGCGCCGCACCGCTACAATTACACGGCGATCGGCGAGACCGTGAACATCGCGGCCCGGCTCGAGAGCGTGCCGGTCGATTACGGCTGCCGCATCGTCGCCGGGCCGGCGACGGCGGCGGCGCTCGCCGACCGCTTCGTGCTGTGCGAACTCGACTGGATCCGGGTCAAGGGCAAGGTCGAGGCGATCGCGGTATACCAGCTGCTCGCCGAGCGCGCCGCGGCCGATATGGCAGAGCTGGCCTATCCCGGGGAATATGATATGGCGCTGGAGCTTTATCGCGCCGGCGACTTCGCCGCCGCCGAGGCGCTGTGGCGGGCGATGCCATACCCGCACCCGGACGCCGCCCTGCCGCCGCCGCCCCTCGTCATGGCCGCGCGCTGCGCCGAGTTGCGTGCCGCACCCCCCGCCGACTGGGACGGCGTGTTCGTCAGATCGACCAAGTAGTATCCACTGTCATTGCGAGCAATGACAGCGCCGCTC
>Ga0073928_10011180_pt1 | contig 10510 bp, 10 predicted proteins | sample PaiPotPPA55metaG_FD_76969 | JGI IMG/M metagenome (GOLD analysis project Ga0073928, IMG submission 76969) | Iron sulfur acid spring bacterial and archeal communities from Banff, Canada, to study Microbial Dark Matter (Phase II) - Paint Pots PPA... ...
ACTCCAATTTGGTCGGCGAAGGCTTTGTTGGCGAAGGCACTATCCATGCTCACACCCAGGACCTGGGTGTCGGCTGCTTCCAGCGCTTTCAGATTCTGCTGGAAGTTTTTCATTTGCTGCGTTCAACCACCGGTAAAGGCGAAGACATAGAACGCCAGCACGACGTTCTTCTTGCCACGGTAGTCGCTTAACTTCACGTCTTTGAGGTCGTTGCCGTCAAAGTGTTTCAGCGTGAAGTCCGGAGCCATATCGCCCACCTTGGGCATGCTCGAATCCTCCTTCTTAGTCTGCGCGACCGTTGGCAGGGCGGTGGTTGCCAGAAGCAGCCCGGCCAACAAGAGCGCTAAGCTCGTCCTTTGCATTCTTGAATCCTCCCACGAAAGTAATAACACTGCATATCCACACTGCCTGTATGGTACACCGGGAAGTACCTAACTTTGTCACGAGACGCATTGCTCAAACCACCCGCGAAACAGTACAGTTTTGTTCGGAGCCATTTGCGCATCCCAGCGTGGCTCCGCACTCGGGACCCCGAAAGACGCAATGAGCATCGCCACTCTGAACGACATCTTCTTCGCAGCCGTCGAACGTAATCTGGACCAAATGATGCTGTATCCGGATGCCGGGAAGTGGCTACCCGTCACATCTTTCGAGTTTGGAAAGGGCGTCGCCAGAACGGCCCGCGCGCTGCATTCCTGGGGAATTCGAACCGGGGATCGCATTGCCCTCCTCAGCGAAAATCGACCGGAGTGGCCGATGGCCGACATGGCCAGCCTGTTGCTCGGCGCGGTGACGGTGCCGCTCTATACCACGCTCACCGCCGAACAGACCGCTTTCGTCCTGCGCGACGCAGGTTGCCGGATGATTTTCCTATCGTCCGAGCAGCAACTGCGCAAGGTGCTGTCAATCCTGCCCCAGACGCAGATTGAGAAAATCGTGGTCATGGACCCGTTGGAGTTCGCCGGCGATCTCGCCCCGTCCGCGACCCAATGCGTAGCCATGAAACAGATCACATCACAGGGACTGGAGTGCCTGGACGCCGAGATCGAGGCCCGGGCGCGCTCCGTGGGTTCCGACGATCTGGCCACGATCGTCTACACCTCAGGCACAACGGGCGCTTCCAAAGGAGCAATGCTGACCCACGGCAACATCGCGTCCAACATTGACTATTCGCTGCGAGGCTTCGACATGCGCCCCGGCCTGATCAGCATTTCATTTCTGCCGCTCTGCCACATCACCGCGCGCCACGTGGATTTCGCCATGCTGTATCACGGCGTAACCCTGGCCTATTGCCCATTTTTGGACCGGTTGGCCGCGAGCCTGTTAGAGGTACAGCCGTCCACTTTTGTTGCTGTGCCCCGGGTTTACGAAAAAATCTATGCGCAGGCGAAGCAGAAAGCCAAGGGTCTCCCCAAGCGCGCGATTTTCAATTGGGCCCTTTCTGTTGGGCAGCGGTATAAGCCTGAGATTCTCGCGGGAAAAATTCCAACCTCGCGCCGTTGGAAACTGGCTAACAAACTTGTATTTTCAAAAATTCGCGCGGGCACGGGCGGGCGCGTGGAAATTTTCATCTCCGGCGGGGCGCCGCTGGGACGCGAACTCGCCGAATGGTACGCCACGGTCGGCATCCGCATTCATGAAGGTTATGGGCTCACGGAAACGTCGCCGGTAATCGCGGTAAACACTCCGGTGAATCACCGCATTGGCACAGTCGGCAAGATTCTGCCCAATCTCGAAGTTCGCATCGCCGAAGACGGCGAAATCCTGGTGCGCGGACCGTCGGTGTTTAAAGGCTACTGGAACCGGCCGGAAGAAACGAAGGCTGCAATCGTTGACGGATGGTTCAAAACCGGCGACATCGGCAACATCGACGCCGATGGATATCTTTCGGTCACCGATCGCAAGAAAGATCTGATCAAAACTTCCGGCGGAAAATTTATCGCTCCGCAGCCGATTGAGAATTCGCTCAAGCTCAATCCGCTTGTAGGCATCGCAGCCATCCTGGGCGACCGGCGCAAGTTCCCAGCGGTTATCGTGTCTCCGAATTTCGCTGCGTTGGAAGAGTGGGCCCGCGAAAACAACATTTCGTTTGCTTCGCGCGCCGAGCTGGTGGCACATCCGAAAGTGCAGGCGCTCTACGAAGGAATCGTTGAAGGGGTGAACGGAAATCTGGCACGCTTCGAAAAGCTGAAGCGGGTGATGCTAGTCGCGGACGAATTCACTCCCGACAACGGCTCCCTGACCCCAACCATGAAACTGAAACGCAAGGTAATCGAAGAACGCTACCGCAGCCAGATCGACGAACTCTACGCCCAGGCGGAAGCGACGACGATGCCATAGGGTCTGCCTGTCGTGCTAAGCGGCACGAGAGGACCGCTTCGCGCCCCTCTCGCGCCGCTCAGCATGAGAGAATCGGACAGGCCGCCACTCGCAAGCACCTGGTTTGGATTCCGCTCAAAACGCCTGTGTTCGCATTCGTCGCTTTTATTACAATAGAACGCATGTCGGACTCCCTCATCATCGCCGGACGCTCCTTTCGCTCCCGCCTCATTGTCGGCACAGGCAAATACAAATCCTTCCAGGAAACGGCACGCGCCCTCGAGGCCAGCGGCGCAGAAATGGTCACGGTCGCGGTGCGCCGCGTGAATCTCGATCGCAGCAAGGAATCGCTGCTGGACTACATCGATGCCAAGAAATATTTTCTGCTGCCCAACACCGCCGGCTGCTACACGGCCGACGAAGCCATCCGGGCCGCGCGCCTGGGCCGCGAAGTCGGCCTCTCCGATTGGGTCAAGCTGGAAGTCATTGGCGATCAGGCCACGCTCTACCCCGACGTTCAAGCCACGCTGGAAGCCACGCGCGTTTTGGTAAAAGAAGGATTCACCGTACTTCCCTACACCTCGGACGACATTGTTTTCGCCAAGCGTCTGATCGACGCCGGAGCCGCTACCATCATGCCGCTAGGCGCGCCCATCGGCAGTGGTATGGGAATCCAGAACCAGGCCCACATCCGTATTCTGCGCGAAATGATTACAGGCGTACCGCTGATCGTAGATGCGGGAGTAGGCACCGCCTCGGATGCCGCGATCGCGATGGAACTCGGGGCCGACGCAGTCCTGATGAACACCGGAATCGCTAACGCCCAGGACCCCGTGCTCATGGCCGAAGCCATGCACCACGCGGTTCTGGCGGGACGCCAAGCCTATCTCTCCGGCCGCATGCCAAAGAAGTTGTACGCAACCGCCAGCTCTCCGCTCGAAGGCGTAGTGAGATAGTTCGTGTGGCGCGGGCGCCCCGCCCGCGTTTTGATTTACCGCAAAATAAAAAGGGCGGCTCGCAAGCCGCCCTCAATCTTTCAGTCATGGAACAGCTCACAACATCTTCATGCTATCCACGTGAATCGAATCGCCCTTCACCGTCCCGCTTGCAGAGATGTGATGTCCTTCATGTCCCTTGAGCGCATCGGGATTGTCGACCATCAGGATCTTCTGGTCCTTGTCGGTGACGATCACCATCTTCGCGCCCGCGGCCAGGCACTTTTTCGTGCATGCCTCAGCCTTATCGTTGGCGCCCTTGGCGCCGCACTTGTCGTCGCTCACCCAACCTTTGACCGTGGCGCTCTTTCCCATATCGTCAAACGCCATTGCCGTCAGGGCGAACACAAAACATATTGCAAGACATAGCACGAACACTTTTCTCATGGCCGATTTTTCTCCTTTTGAAATTCAGGTTGCGGCCCCAAGCCGCCACAACCACAGTGCATCAAGATTGTGCCGCCCTTTTGGGAGCAGCCGATCTTCGCTCAGTTGTGAAATGGAGCAACGGAAATATACCACACAGGCGCTGCGAGGTTGTCAGTCCCTGTCAAACCATACTGACGGTTGCAACGGGAAAGCAGACAGGCTACTTCTTCGCAGAATGCATTGTTGGCGCCGCCGGTTTAGCCGCAACCGGAGGAACGTAGACATACTCTCCCGGTTTGGCATACCCCAGTTGTTCACGCGCCTCTTTTTCAATGGACTTCTGATCGCTCTTGAGCCCCTGGATCTGCTGGGTATAGCGGTCGTTCTCGTGCTGGACCTGCACGATCTTCTTGCGCAACGCAACGTACTCCGCACGCTTCTGCTTGTAGACGACCATTCCATTCGCGCCAAACATGACATGAACAAATAGCGACGCGGCCAGCAGGGTTACGGCGATGGTCGCAATGCGGCGTCGCAGAGCATAAACGCGACTCGCCCCCGGGCGAATCCGCTCAATCCAGGTAGCGGCAAATGCTTCCGCCTGCGGCGTGCGCTCGACCATGGCGCGCAGACCGTCCTCGGGACGCGCGAAGCGGGCGATTCTGGACCAGCCTGTCACCATAAAACTTTTCGCTCTAAGAACTTTCCCGGACGCTTCACTCGAAAATCCAATGCTTCGCGGCCGCGCTCAGTGCCTCGAGCCCCTTCTCACTGCGCGCTTCCGTGTAGACGCGTACCACCGGTTCGGTTCCGGATAATCGGTAGCAAACCCAGGATCCGTCGCCGAACACCAATTTCAATCCGTCCGTGCGAACGACTTGGCTGACTTCGCGGCCGTTGAAATTCCGCGGATCGGAACGCAGCTTCTCAGTGAACTTCGCTTTCACCTCGGGCGTCAAGCGGAAGTTCTCGCGTTGCGGATAGTAGGAACCAACTTGGTTACACACCGCCTTCAATTGTTCGCCCAGGGACTTTCCTCTTTTCGCGACGGCTTCGCAGCATAGAAGTCCGGCCAGCACCCCGTCCTTTTCCGGCACATGATGCCGAATCGACAGCCCCGCGCTTTCTTCGCCGCCAATGGCGATCTTGTCCTGCATGATCAGTTCGCCAATGTACTTGAAGCCAACCGGTGTTTCGTGCAGTTCGACGCCGTGGAACTCCGCCAGCGCATTGACCAGATTCGTGGTCGCGACGGACTTGGCCACGCCGTTCTTCCAGCCCCGGCTTTCGACCAGATAATCGAAGAGCAGTGCGATCACGTAATTTGGCTGCAGGAAAGTTCCATCCGCACCCACAATGCCGAAGCGGTCGGCATCGCCGTCGGTCGCAATACCAATGTGGGCTCCAGTCTCGCGCATCTTTTTTCGCAGATCCTCCAGCAGATGATCGTCGGGTTCCGGAGCGTGTCCGCCGAATAGAACGTCGCGATAGTCGTGTACCGTGGCAACCTGCACCCCGGCGCTCCGCAGCAGTTCGTCGGAGTATCCGCGAGCCGCGCCCCACATGGGATCGAAGACTACGCCCAGGTTCGCTTTGCGAATCGCGCCGAGATCAATGACTTCGCCCAGACGTTTCAGGTAGGACGGCTTGGGATCGAGCGTTCCATATTGCGCAGAGGTTAGTTCCGCGGGGGCAGCGGGGCGACTCTTGGCGGAATCAGAGTTGTCCCCCGCAACAATTTCGGCTTCGATTTTTTTCGTGACTTCAGGCAAGGCCGGGCAGCCATCGGGAGTGGAAAATTTGATTCCGTTGTATTCCGGCGGATTGTGCGAAGCGGTGAAGTTGATAACGCCATCCGCCTTGTTATGAACTACGGCGTGCGCAAATGCCGGTGTGGGAGCTGGCTCTGCAACCACCAGCGGCGTGATTCCGTGTGCCGCAAGAATTTCCGCGGCCATCGCGCAGAAAGTCTCGCCCAGAAATCGCGGATCGCGTCCTACGATTACGCGTGCCCCCCGCGGTTTCTGCGAAGCGACGTAGCGCGCGATGCCGCCCACGGCGCGCCGGACATTGGCAAACGTGAATTCTTCCGCCATGACCGCCCGCCAACCCGATGTGCCAAACTTGATTTGCGTTAGCATGAAAGAATCCTCGCTGCCGGGAATCATTGAGGCGACCTACGACCTAGCGGAGCGCTCCGGCGGCCGAGGGCCGACGTGTGATTCTATATGACTGACAAACGAATCGTCCTGTGTACCGCCGGTTCCGAAGAGGAAGCCCGCAAGATCGCCCGCCACCTTGTGGAGCAGCGTCTCGCCGCCTGCGTGAACATCATCCCTCAAATTGAATCGATCTACCGCTGGCAGGGAAACGTAGACTCGGCCCGCGAATGGCTCCTGCTCGTTAAAACAACGCTGGAAAAATTCCCGGACGTGCGGGACGCCATCCGAGAGTTACATTCCTACGAAGTCCCGGAGTGCATCTCGATCAGCGTTGAAGACGGCAGCCCGGCCTACCTGGAATGGATCGACCAATCGGTTCAATAGCCAGCTGCTGTGCGTTTAATGCGCGCTGAATGCGTTCGACCGCGCAGCTTACAGAATTTTCTTCCCAAACGCCGACAGCGCCAGCTCCACCGCCAGATCGGCCGTCTTATTGTGTTCATCGATGACGGGATTCACTTCGACAATCTCGAAACTGAGCATGCGTCCGTGGTCGGCAATGATCTCCATTGCGAGGTGCGCCTCACGATAAGTCGCGCCACCGCGCACCGGAGTGCCCACGCCCGGCGCGTCTTCCGGATCCACCCAGTCCATGTCGAGCGATATGTGATAGCCGGCGGTGCCGCGAGCGGCCATGCGCAGAGCTTCTTCCATCACTGTGCGCATGCCGCGCTCATCAATGTCGCGCATGGTAAAGACGCCGATGCCGGCACGCAGCACATTTTCTTTTTCCACCGCGTCGATGTCGCGCACGCCCACCAGCACGCAGTTTTGCGGCTTTACCTTGGGAGAGAAATCGAAGATGTTCGCCAGGTCCGACGGCCACAGACCCATCAGCGCAGCCAGAGGCATGCCATGCACGTTGCCGCTGGGAGAAGATTCCGGTGTGTTGATGTCGGTGTGCGCGTCGATCCAGATCAAGCCCACATGATGATTCTGGCGGCGGTAGAATTCGGCAACGCCCGAGACCGTACCGGCTGCCATCGAATGATCTCCGCCCAACGCCAGTGGAACTTTTCCAGCCTCGAGTGTCTTGACCACCAACTCCGCGTGCTTCGTGCACGTGGCCGTAATCTCTTTCAAATATTTGGCGTGCGTGTCGCCTTCTTTCTTCTGCTCAGGCATGGCAACAGCCACGTTGCCGCCGTCTTCCACCTCATGCCCGAGCGCCTCGAGTCGCGCCTCAAGGCCGGCCACGCGAACGGCGGACGGCCCCATGTCCACTCCGCGCCGCGACTGGCCAAGATCGAGCGGCACGCCGATCACCCGAATTTTTCTGGGAGTTAGATTGGAGGAGGTAGTGGATGTGGTCATCATGGAATCGATTGTGTAATTTGGTAATTGAGCAATTGGGTAATTGAGAAGCAGAACGACGCGATCTTAAATTACACAATTACCAAATTCCCCAATTACCAACTTTCTACGGATAGAGTCTATACAGCATCCGGGGAAACGGAATAGTCTCGCGCACGTGTTCCAGGCCGCAGATCCAGGCCACCGCGCGCTCAATGCCCATGCCGAAGCCGCCATGTGGCACGCTGCCGAACTTGCGCAGGTCGAGATACCACTTGAATGCTTCCTCCGGCAAATTGTGTTCATGAATGCGCTGCAGCAATAGCTCGTAAGATGCCATGCGCTGCGAGCCGCCGATGATTTCGCCGTAACCCTCGGGCGCAAGCACATCGACGCACAGGGCCAGTTCCGGCCGCTGCGGGTCGGGTTCCATATAAAACGCTTTTACTTTCGCGGGATAACGATGCACCATAACCGGCTTGTCGAACTGTGCTGACAAATAAGTTTCATCGGGCGAGCCGAGATCGCCGCCCCATTCAAACTTCGATTCCAGCGCGCCCTTGGCGTGGCCTTCCTGCAGATTCTTCACCGCGTCGTCGTAACTGATGCGAGGAAACGGTGCCTCGATCTTTTCCAATTTCGAAATGTCGCGACCGATAGTTTGCAGATCGCCTCGCCGTTTTTCCAGGCACCGCTTCACGATGAAACTAATAAGTCCCTCAGCCAGTTCCATGACGTCGTCCAGTTCGGCGTAAGCGACTTCAGGCTCGACCATCCAGAACTCGGTGAGATGTCGCCGCGTCTTCGACTTCTCCGCGCGAAACGTTGGACCGAATGAATACACCTTGCCCAGCGCCATTGCGGTCGCTTCCACATACAGCTGCCCTGATTGTGTCAGAAACGCCTGCTCGTCAAAGTAATCGACCGGAAACAGCGTGCTGGTGCCTTCGCACGCCGCTGGAGTAATGATCGGTGGATCGGTCAACGTGAAGCCGCGTTCGTCAAAGAAATCGCGCGCCGCCTTGATGATCTCGGCGCGCACCCGCAGAATCGCCGCCTGCCGTTGCGAACGCACCCAGAGATGACGGTGCTCCATCAGGAAGTCTGTGCCATGCTCCTTGGGAGTGATCGGATAAGGCGACGATTCGGGCACGCGCTGCACGACCTGGACATTGGCGACATCGAGTTCGTACCCGCCGTGGGCACGCTTGTCGGCGCGAACCTTGCCTTCGACGATCACGCTCGACTCCTGCGTCAGCGTCTTGATCGTTTCGAACACTTGCGGCGGGACCGCGTTCTTCGGCACCACGCCTTGAATGATTCCCGAGCCGTCGCGAAACTGCGGGAACAATAGCTTCCCACTTTCGCGCAGGTTGTAAAGCCAGCCGCGGATGGTGACCGCTTGGCCTTCGTGCTTCCCGATTTCTGCAATGGTGGTGACAGGTGAGGACATAAATCTATTCACCGCCGAGTACGCAGAGAACGCAGAGAACACCGAGAGCTGAAAAGAAAAAGCATTTATTCTTCTCGGCGTTCTCCGCCTGCTCGACGGTTAAAAGCTTTTACGCCGCTTCCAGCTTCTCGAAAGCTTCCTCCAATTTTTCCAGCGCGTTCACTTTCTCATCCTCCGCCAGTTCCAGCAGCAGAGGCGGGGTCTGCGGAGCAGAGCGGAGCAATTCTATGGCTTCTTTCCAGTCGATGGTCCCCTGCCCCGGCCACAGATGGGAATCTTTGTCCTTCGCGTTGTCGTGAACGTGGGTCGAGCGAATGTGATTCCGTAAAATTTCAAATCCCTCGCGAACTGAACCTTCGATGTGCGCGTGTCCAAAATCGAAACAGACACCCACATCGTCAAAGTGTGCGCCCTTGATCATTTCCACCAGCCGATCAGGTGTCGAGAGTTCGTTGGGAATGTTCTCCAGCAAAATGCGCACGCCTAGCGGCTTAGCAAATGCACGCAGGTGTTCGATGGAAGTCATGGCCGCCTCGAACTTCTTGTCGCTGAAACTTTCATTCGGCGTCCCCAGATGCTGCACCAGAAAGCGGAACGGAATCTGCTCGGCAATTTCCAGCGCCCGTTTGATCTCATCCATCGCCTCGATTCGTGCGGCGCGGTCAATGGAAGCCACGTTCACCGGTGGCGCGCCGGCGCGGCCCCACTCGTAGTCGGAGAAAAGGGGCGAGTGAACGGAGTTGAGTGGAATCCCGCTGCCCTTGAACCAATCGGCAATTTCCTTGACGTGAGCCTTGCGGTTGGCGTAGTCGATGTGCTGACGCGCCGCAAAAATTTCGACCGCCTGCACCCCGCTGCGAGCCAGCCCGTCCAGAATGCCTGGATGCAGCCGCTCTTTTACGAACAGATACGTGGAAACCGCTCTCTGCATAGATGTCTCTTAAGAGATTGTTGATTGACGATTTTTGATTGTTGATCGAAAGGCAAAACCGGCCTGCCGTAGCTTTTCAATCAACAATCAAAAATCATCAATCAACAATTTCTTTCTAGTACCCCACGGCCTTGCCGCCATTCCGCACATCGCTGGCGCCCAGCCGTTCGCCGGTCTTGGCATCGACCGCGATGCACTCCGCGTCGCTCCAGTAAGGGGCAACATGCGTCCCATAATGCAGTCCGACCTCAACGTTGTATCCCATGCGCTGCAGCATACCGATAGTGTCAGGCGAAAACCATTGTTCCACATTGACCACGTCGGGCAGCCATTGATTATGAAAGCGCGGCGCGTTCACCGCCTCCTGAATATTCATGCCGTAATCGACGACACCCATTAAAACATTGGCCACGGTCGTGATGATCTTCGAGCTGCCGGGTGAGCCCAGTACCATCACCGCTTTGCCATCGCGAACCACAATCGTCGGAGTCATCGACGACAGCGGCCGCTTTCCCGGCCCGATCGCGTTGGTGCTGCTCTGAATCAGGCCGTCGCTGTTAGGCACGCCCGGCTTGGAAGAAAAATCGTCCATCTCATCGTTGAGCAAGAATCCCAAACCATCAGCCGTGACGCGCGATCCGAACCAGTCATTAATAGTAGTGGTGACCGCGACCGCATCTCCATCCGCGTCCATCACCGAATAGTGGGTCGTGTGATTGGACTCGTGCGGCGCCATCGCCGGCGAATGTCCGGACGCGTATTGTTCCAGTTCGCTGAAGATTGCCGGCCGCTTCAAGTCTTTGCTCGCAGTCGCGTGCGCGGGATCGATTGTTTCCTCCCAGGCCGCTGCATATCGTTTGTCGATAAGCTGCGCCACCGGAATTTTCGCGAAGTCGGGATCGCCCATGAACTCGGCGCGATCAAAAAA
>Ga0073928_10011181_pt1 | contig 10510 bp, 10 predicted proteins | sample PaiPotPPA55metaG_FD_76969 | JGI IMG/M metagenome (GOLD analysis project Ga0073928, IMG submission 76969) | Iron sulfur acid spring bacterial and archeal communities from Banff, Canada, to study Microbial Dark Matter (Phase II) - Paint Pots PPA... ...
ATCTTGCACGGCATGCATTCACCTGCCGACGTCTCGGGGCTTTTCGACGAAGAGTGCGCGCGACTCGCCGCAGCGGAGCCGGGCGAAGCCGCCACGTACCGTCGCGCGCGCGAGATCAGCGAGGCGATGATCGAACGCGGAGAATTCGATCCAGCCTGACGCTCAGCCCGCAGGAAGCCCCAGGGCTTGGCGCACGAGTTGGAAGAACTGGTCGCCGCGCACGACCTGATACTGCGATCCCAAAGAGGAGGCGATTTGCGCAAGATCGCTCGGCGACATGTGCCACGCGTCGGCGTAGAGCACCAGGAAGCGCGGGGTGCGGCCGTCCCACCCCGCCGAGACGCGCTCGATCTTCTGGCGCGCATCGTCGACGCTCTTGATGCCGATCTTCATTGCGACCGGGAGGCCGGCGGCTGCAACTGAGACCGGCGCTGCCGGTCGTGCCAGGTCGATGCCAAGCGGCGCGACGTCGCGCGCGAAGCTTGCGGCTTGCTCGGGGCCAAGCGGACTGGCCCGCAGACGACCCACATTCTCAAAATTCTCAACCTCGATGATGCGCAAGCCCGCGCGGGTCATGTACCTGCCCGTGCGCTCTGTGAAGAGATGGAACGTATCCGAAGGCCACTGTGCCGGATACGCATAGCCGGCGCCGGACGGTCCTGCGACCAAATAGTCCCCGGGTGTCGCGGTGCGCTGGTAGTACGCAAGCATAGATGGCGCCAGGTCGACCAGCAGTGGATTGATGGTCCAGTTGATCGGCACGCGCCCGCGTGCGGGGTCAGCCCAGGCCATTTTCATCCGGTTCTGATCGTATTGGATGTTGTCGCCGTCGGACACGGTGAAGGTTAGGTAGAACTTGGGGCCGAGCGCAACGGGAGGCGCAGCGGGTTGCGTGCGCGCGACTGGAGCCGGCACACCCGAGAAGACCGTCGCGTTCCAAAAGAGGTCGGCGGCAAGGTTGTATTTGGCGTGCTCGCTCAGGAAGCTGACAGCGGGGACTTCGTTCGAGCCCGGCTCGCTGACGAACCATCCGGCGTACGGCGTATCGGGCGGCATCGAATCGACAATGCGCGCAAGGAGGTCGCGTTCGGCTGGAACGCCGACGCGCAGCCACACGACCATTGCCTTCGTCGCGACGGCGTAGTCGCGGATGAAGAGGTGTTGCTTCGGTGGACTCGCGACGATCATGCGGTGCGTCGTGCGCGGCCAGAGGTTGTCGAACTCCCAGTTGTAGGCGGCCATGTCGTCGGAGAAGCGTCCCCGCAAATCTTCGAGCACGGTGAAGTGCTGGCTAGTTGTTAACGTCGTTGCGAGGTCCGGGCCAACAACGATCGCGTCGTCGAGCCCCGCGAGCGTCGTAGCTACGTTGACGCTAGCGTCGACGTGTGGATCGTAGACGACCAGACCGCGGATCTCGTCGCGGTATTTGGAGACGAGCTGCATAGGGTCTGCAACGTCGGAATGTGGAACGTCGAGGATCTGCAGCCAATTCGTGCGCGACTCTTGCGGTCCGCGCGCGAGGTAGATGCGCGGACGGCGACGATTCACCAGGCCTTGCAGCGTGACGACCATCAGTTGCTCGTCCGGCGAGAGCCGCGGGACCTGCAGCACATCGAGATGCGTGGCCCGCTCGAATGATGGGAATGCACGGTCGTCGGGCCACGACGTGCCGGCCGGCGCGCTTTGGCCTTGGACGGCGACGCTCGGTAGAAACAGCGCCGCGGCGGCTGCCGTCGATCGGACCACGCGCCACAGGATTGGCTTCATGCCGTGCAAACGAACGGTGCGCGCGTTCTGTCCCGTTGACTGGTCGCGCTTGCTGCCGGGACAAGCGAGCCAACGACGCGAACGCGCGCTCGGATGAAACGACGATTCGCCGCTAGCCTCGCTGCGCTTGCCGTTGCGCTTGCATTTTCACCCCTGCTGACCGCAGCTGCCGCAGAATCCGACGTTGCGCTGCGCGCCAAGGTTCAGGCACACGTGTCGCAGTACCTCGCAAGCCGCACAAAGGCCGAACACATTTCGGCAATTTCGATGAGCATTCAGTTTGCGGACGACGGACCGAATCTCAACGTAACGGCTGGACGCACGCAATATGCGGGCGCCGGCGTGCCGGTGATTCCCTCGAATCTCTATCAAATAGGCAGCAACACGAAGGCGTTCACATCCGCGGCGATCCTTCAACTCGAGGCCGAAGGAAAGCTGACGATCGCGCAAACCGTCGGGAAATGGTTACCGCAGTATCCGGCTTGGAAGAACATCACGATCCGGCGCTTGCTGGACATGACCAGCGATATTCCAACGTACGACGCGGATAACGCGATGCTCAGCTCCTACGCGGCCGATCCGATGAGGAACTGGACGACGGCACAACTCGTCGCGGTGATCTACCCGCGCTTGCAGCCGAACGCCGGATGGCTCTACTCGAACACGGCCTACATCCTCTGCGAGATGATTATCGAACGCGTAACCGGCAAGAGTTATGCGAGCGAAATCGATCGGCGCCTCCTGCACAATCCCGCGATCGGGCTGCGGTCGACGTTTTACCAGCCCAGCTTCTACCCCAAACCCATCAGCGACCGGCTCGTCTCCGGATACTACTTCAACGATGATCCCGACAGCACCGCGCTCGCGCCGCTGCTGGGCAAGGACACGAAGTCGATGAGTCTGTCGTGGACCCAGGGCGCCGGCGGCATCGTCTCATCGCCCGAGGATCTTACGAAGTGGGTGCGTGCGCTGTACGAGGGGCCCATCCTCGCCGACAAGCAACGCAAAGAAATGGAAACCATGGTTTCACAAAAGACGGGAAAGCCGATCTCGCAGACGACGCCGGATGACCCGCACGGCTTCGGGCTGGGATTGGCCGCGCTCTATGTCCCGGCAATCGGACACTTCTGGTTCTACGAAGGCGAGACGCTGGGATACCGCTTCGTGCACGCGTACTTTCCGAAGTCGCGCGTGATCATCGTCGTCGGTCTCAATAGCCAACCGCCGAAGAAGCAAGACCACGTCGGCATGCTGGTGCAGTCGGTGTACGCAGACCTCAAAGCGGCGGGGAAAGTCTAGCCCCGGGTTACGGTTCTGCGCGAACTGCGGGGTCTCGTAGCCGGCGCTCAGCAGCGGGCCGCGACGGTTGTTGCGAGTGCACCGTCGCGGTCGGCCTTCCGGTGGCCAGCAGCTGCGTCGGAGGAAGCTGCGGCCGTCCGGCCAGCAAGACTGTGGCGACCCCAAGAGCGCTGCTAATAGCCATCACGCCAAGCGCGGCCCAGACGCGGCGATCCATGATGCGAGCGGTTCCTTTCCGGATTGCTTCGCCCGGCGTTGCGTCGAGCGAGGGGAGGGGAGCGGAAAGTGCCTACGGGGACGGGATCGGTTGTTTCGCGGGGTTTGAGGTGAGCGGAAAGTGCTCGCCGGGGGCGTCGAGGCTTAGACCGGCGCCTGCTGGCTTCCTCTGGGGAGCTGGCAGACAGACCCGACCAGGACTGAGAACATTTGGGCGAAGCGGGTCCGCGATCTGTGAGGGAATCCCTGAGCCCCCGGTCGGGATTGAACCGACGACCTACACCTTACCATGGTGTTGCTCTACCACTGAGCTACAGGGGCGTCGCTTGGCTTGTGGGTCGTATGGAGCGGGCGGCGAGAATCGAACTCGCGACTTCTGCTTGGAAGGCAGAGGCATTACCACTATGCAACGCCCGCGACCTTGGTGGGCAGGGCTGGATTCGAACCAGCGTAGCGCCTTCGCGCACCAGGTTTACAGCCTGGCGCCATTAACCACTCGGCCACCTACCCAATCCGCGGCCGTCCTGGGTTTGGGGCCCGCTCCCGGGGGTCCTCCGCGGTCGCAGAAATCGTCGCGCCGTTTCGCACTCGCCAGCGACTCCGTGAATGTACGAACGACCGCGCAATATCGAGGACAGCGCCTTACCTTTTCGAGGAGGTGTCTTCGGGAGCGCAATCGCCGACCAGCCGGGTCGAAGGTTCCGAGTAGGACGCCGACGCCCTCTCATGCGACTTTCTCGAGCGAGCGGCTAAAGGATCAAACCCTATCGTCGTAAGGCGACCGTCCGCCCCTTTGGAAAAGCAACAAATGGGCCGCCCTCAGCCTCTTGCAATGGGCGGCGCTTCGTCTAGTTCACAACTTGGTAGTAGAACGTCAAGAGTCCCGTAATAGCTATGATATATCATATCATCAAGATGCGAGCGATGACACTTCGTTCTTTCTGCGCAGCCGGCTGCGGGCGTCGCGCAAATACCGCGGCAGCAAGGTATTGCTCCGTTCGCTGCCAGCACGACGAACTTCATCGCGAGCGAGTAGAACTGTTGGAGTCTGGAGAATATCCGGGATCATATCCGGCGACACTCAACAACACGATATTCCTCCGTCAGTACCTTCGAGAGAAGCTTGGCGAGAAGTGTTCTCGCTGCGGCTGGGCAGAGAGGCATCCAGTAACGGGTGTTGTGCCGGTCGAGGTCGAGCACATCGATGGCGACTAGACCAACAACCGTCTCGACAACCTAACCCTGTTATGCCCGAACTGCCATTCGCTTACGCGAACGTATCGAGCCCTCAATCGAGGGCGAGGACGACCAACAAGAACGGGCGGAGGCGCCGCGGCGAGGCAACGGCCACTTCAAGAGGAGCACCCATTGGTCCGGGTTGAACCTCCGAGCGGACAATTCACGTTTGTATTGGAAGCGAGTGCCGACGTAGCTTAGCTGGCTAAAGCAGCCGCCTTGTAAGTGGCAGAGCGCCGGTTCGAATCCGGCCGTCGGCTCGTATCTCGACCGCGAGAGTTGGTTCAGGTCAGCAGAGCTAGATGAAAGCAACGTTGTCTTACGCGGCGTGCCGCAATCGGCAACATAGAGCCGACGCCGCTGCTCCTGACCATGTGAAATATTGTAGGCGAACCACAATTGCGTGCTGGTGAACAGGTTGTTTCCGTCATGTGAACTACGGCACGACGCCGCACTGTGCGCGGCTGCATGCAACCCGCTTACCAAGACATACAGACTCCCGATGTTGCTAGGTTTACGGCACGCGTTCGGCTCGCCTGGCCCTGTGACAGTAACGCAGGTCTGGTGCCTTCCGACCTCCACCCACGCGCGGCGATCACGAGGTTCCATTTCTGAAGTCGACGCGAACAAAACCAGCGAGCGCGCCACCTATGCGATGGCACGCTCGCGCTGTTCCGACTAACTCCCGGGGGCGTCGCCCGTCAGATTAGGTGCGCGCCCCTATGCCCTTCAAGGCAATTCGATCTCGGCCAGGTTTTTCTCGATCTTCCGCTTGACGCGTTGCAAGGCGTTGTCGATCGACTTTACGTGACGGTTTAGGTCGCGTGCCATCTCCTGGTACGACTTGCCCTCGAGGTACGAGAGCAATACCTGCGACTCGAGGTCGGACAGGTTTTCCTGAATGCGCTCCTTGATGTCCTCGGAAACCTCCTGATTGATCACGAGTTCCTCGGGATCGGAGGTCTTTTGCGAGGCCATGACATCGAGCAGCGTCCGCTCGCTGTCTTCGTCGTAGATCGGCTTGTTCAGCGAGATGTACTGGTTGAGCGGAATGTGCTTCTGGCGCGTGGCCGTCTTGATCGCGGTGATGATCTGGCGGGTAATACAAAGCTCGGCGAAGGCCCGAAAGCTGGAAAGCTTATCGGCCTTGAAGTCGCGGACCGCTTTGTAGAGGCCGATCATCCCCTCTTGGATGATGTCCTCGCGATCTGCGCCGATCAGGAAGTAACTCTTGGCCTTGATTCGGACGAAGTTCTTGTACTTGTTGAGGAGGAACTCCATCGCCAGGTTGTCGCCCCCCTTGGCGGACGACACCAGATCCTCATCGGGCCGGTCGTGATAGTCGAGGCCGTCTGGCGCGGCCTGCATCAGCCCCATCTGATTCTGTCTCTAGCTCCGTTGGTCTCGATGCGGCGAAATCGCGAGCCGGAGCTCGTCGAGCCGGCCACATCCTGCTAAGTATAGGAGCCTCCTGCTAGGGCGTCAAGGAAAGGACGGCCGCTCGGGAAGCTGCCAATCCGCTTGCCTTAGCTGGCAACAGAGACGGCGACCGCGGCCATCCTGGGGGGTGGACCGTCGGCTGGAAGGGACCGCGGGCTCGGGACGGCGCGGTGCCCGAGGGTACCGCCGCCGACGAGCACGGCCAGCGCGACCAGCAGCAAGGCGAGCGTAATCGAGGGCAGCAGCGGCCCGGATTGTAGGGCGCCCGTGACGGCGGACCAGCGGAACGTCGTGGGTTGGCGAGCGACTTCAGTTGACATGAGACCGACTCCGCAAACGTACCCGAAACATATCTAATATTAACGCGTAGTTTTACTTAGGTCAAGCGCCTTCCCAGCTTTCCTTCGCGCGGTCGAATGTTTGCGCGCGGACGCGCAGAAAGCAAGCCTTGATGGCGATCACCCTCGCGCAGCTCCATACGTTCTGGCGCCTGTCCGAGCTCGGGAACTTCACCCGCACCGCAGAGGAGTTGCACCTCACCCAACCCGCGGTTGCTTTGCAGGTGCGCGCGGTGCAAGAACACTTTGCCGTGCCACTGGTCGACATCGTCAAGCGCCGCCCCGTGCTCACCGATGCCGGCCGGTTTCTTGCGCAGCGCGCGCGCGCTGTGCTCGAGGACGTTGCGACGCTCGAGCGCGAGATGCAGGAGTTCACCGCTGCACGTACCGGGCGGTTGCAACTCGGAGCGACGCTCACGATCGGGAACTATGCGCTAGCGCCGCTCATCGCTGCGTTCAAAGCCGAGCACCCGCACGCGAACGTCAACGTGCACATCGCCAATGCCGTCCGGCTTGCGTCCTACCTGAAGACCGGCCGGGTCGCCGTAGCACTAGCGGTCGGACAGATCGAAGATCCCGCGTTCGACGTCACGCCTTTCGCAGAGGATCGCCTCGTGCTCGTCGTACCCGCGCAGGGTCATCGCCTTTCCAAGCGCCGCACGATCCGGGCTGCGGAGCTGGAGAGCGAGGTCTTTGTGGCGCGCGAAGCCGGCTCGGCGACGCGCATCATCGCGGAGCGCGAACTTGCGGCCAAAGGCGTTCACGTCACGACGCAAATGGTCGTGCCGAGCCTCGAGGGCGTCTCACGGGCAGTCGAAGCCGGGCTCGGAATCGCCATCCTCTCATGGCTCGTCGTCGAGCGAGCTGTCGAGGAAGGCCGGCTCAACGTCGTCGAGATAAAGGACCTCGACTTGCGCCGCACCTTTAAGATCGTCAGCCTGCGCGATCGAACGCTCTCGCCGATGGCCGCCGACTTCGTAAAGTTCCTCCAAGAGTCGACCGTCGTCTCGTTCAACCGCAGAGCACGTCCGCGCGCACTTCCGGCCGCAGAGACCGGCTAAGCCGAGCGGCGCTGCCGCCGCACTTCGAAGAGCAGCACTCCGGCGGCGACCGACGCGTTGAGCGAAGCGACCTCGCCGTACAGCGGCACGCGCACCAAGAAATCGCACTCCTTGCGCACTACGGGCGAGATGCCCGTGCCCTCGGCTCCGATCACTAGTGCGAGGTCACGCGAGCCGAGATCGGCCTCGACGTAGAGCTGCGCGTCGGCTACGTCCGCGCCAGCGACCCAAACACCCGCCTTCTTGAGCGCGCGCAGCGCGCCGGCGACATTGGCAACCCGCGCGATTGGAACGTGCGCCGTCGCACCGGCAGCTGCCTTGCGAACCGTCGCGTTGACTCCGGCGGCCCGGCGCTCCGGGATGATCACGGCGGTAGCGCCAGCGCACTCGGCCGAGCGGATGATCGCACCGGCATTGTGCGGATCTGTGATGTGATCGAGCACGACGTACAGCGCGAGTTCTCCCGGCCGCCGCAGCTCGATTGCTTCGTCGAGCGAAATGTATTCGAACGGCGCCCCAAACGCGATGACGCTCTGGTGCGCGCGATACGGAAACTGAGAGAAGAACGTGCGGCTCTCGAAACGCACCGGAACGCTGAGATCGCGCGCTTGTGCGAGCAAACGCCGCAGCGCCGGGTCGCGCTTGCGCTCGTCGCCGACGTGCACCCGGCGCAGCGCCTCGCGTGCATTGAGCGCCTCCTCGACTGCATGGACGCCGTACATGACGTCGTCGAGATCGAGCTGTTCGGAGCGCCGGCGCGGCCGCGCTGAGCCTAGCCGGCGACGCTCCATGTCACCCGCTCCTTTGCGTCCGTCAGCACGATACCGCTCTGCGCGAGCGCCTTGCGCAGCACATCGGCCCGTGCAAAATCCTTCGCAGCCTTGGCCTGCGCGCGCGCGCCGATGACACGCCGAATTGCCTCCGGCGCAGCAGCGCCATCCAGCTCCACCGCATCGCCCAACTGCTCGCGCAGGCGCGCGACGAAATCGACCGGCATGCGCTCGGCGGCCTCCCATGGGCCGGCGATCACCAGACCACTTGCGGGGTCGGTCACGTCGGTGAAATCGCGCGTTTCCGACGAGCGCGAGCGGGCCAGCGTCCGTTCGTTCGGCGAGATTCCGAGAATGCCCATCGCCTCGTGCAGGAAAGCCGCCGCCCGCGCAGCGCCGCCGCTGCCGATGAATTCGCTCGTCGCTGCAGCGACGTCGAAGAGCACGGAGGCGGCCCCCGCGGTGTTCATGTCGTCATCGAGCGCGGCATAGAGCCGCGAGCGAAGCGCCTCCAAAGGTTCCCCTGCAACGGCTCCGGTTTGCGCGGCTGCAGGCGCCTCGCGCAGTGCATCGTACGCATCGTACAGACGCCGCAACGCCGTCGTCGCGCCGCCGATCGAATCTTCCGTAAAATTCATCGGCTTGCGATAGCCCGTCATCAGGAAGAGCAGGCGAATGGCTTGCGCGTCGTGGCGTTCGAGCAGCGCGGAGAGCGGCTCGAAGTTGCCAAGCGACTTCGACATCTTGCGACCGTCGAACTCGAGCAGACCGCCGTGCACCCAAACATTTACCATCGGCGGCTGCTCCAAGAGCGCCTCGCTCTGCGCGATTTCGTTCTCGTGGTGTGGGAAGACGAGGTCTAAGCCTCCGCCGTGGATGTCGAACGGTTCGCCGAGCAGTTCGTGCGACATCGCCGAGCACTCGATGTGCCAGCCCGGACGGCCGGCTCCCCATGGCGACGGCCAATGCGGCTCGCCCGGCTTCGCGAACTTCCACAGCGCAAAGTCCAGCGGGTCCGCCTTCTGTTCGCCGGGTTCGATGCGCGCGCCGATCTTGAGCTCGTCGACGTTGCGGTGCGACAACGCACCGTAGCGCGGGAACGCCTTGACACGATAGTAGACGCCATCGCCTGCAACGTATGCGTAGCCAGCCTGAATCAGTCGCCCGATCATGTCGACGATCTGCGCAACGTAGTCGGTCGCACGCGGCTCGCGGTCGGGCTCGAGCACGTGCAGCCGGTTCATGGATGCCTTGAACGAACCGAAGTAGCGCGCGATCACCTCGCGCCAGGTCGTCCCTTCCGCCAAGGCGGTTGCGATGCTGCGGTCGTCGACGTCCGTGACGTTTTGTACGAACGTCACGCGCAGGCCGCGGTGCACCAGATAGCGCCGCAACACATCGAAGAACATGAACGAGCGCGCGTGACCAAGATGTGCCTCGGCCGAAGGGGTGAGACCGCAAACATAGATCCGAACGTGCCCGGCTTCGACCGGTTCGAACGGCTCGACCGAGCGGGTTCGGGTGTTATAGAGCCGCAGCGGCATCGCTTGGACCCTCGTTCGGCCGTTCAACCTGAAGCCGGCGTTCTAGAGCTTCGACTCGTTCGATGAGTCGCGCAACGAGCGCCGGGTTGACCTCCGGAATTTCAGGCGTCGTTCGAGGAGCCTGAACGGGACGGCCATCTTGCAGCACGACCCGGCCGGGAATGCCGATGACCGTTGAATTCGGCGGGACGTCCTTGACGACCACCGACCCCGCGCCGATCTTGGACCCACGGCCGATGCGGATCGCTCCGAGGACGAGCGCGTCGGCACCAACGACGACGTCATCTTCCAGCGTCGGATGCCGCTTCACGCGCTCGAGGCTGGTGCCACCAAGCGTGACGCCTTGATTGAGCGTGACGTTCTCGCCCACTTCGACGGTCTCACCGATCACGACACCCATGCCGTGATCGATAAAGCAACCCTTTCCAATCGTCGCACCCGGATGGATTTCGACGCCGGTCAAAAAGCGCACCACTTGCGAGAGAAAGCGTGGAAGGAGCGGTACGCCGGCAATATACAGGGGATGAATCAAACGATGCGCGGTGAGCGCATGGAAGCCCGGGTACGATAGGATGACGTCGAGGTAGCCGCGTGCGGCCGGGTCCTGCCGTACCGGGTGCTCCAGATCGGCCAAAACGGTTTCGACGAGATTCATCATGATTGCGCGCGCACGCTCGCGACCGCATACGCGGCGATACCGCTTCCGTCCCCTGTGTAGCCCATCCCTTCGCTCGTTTTCGCTTTCACGCTGACGGCGTCGATCGCCAGGCCAAGCGCCTCCGCCAGGCGCGCGCGCATCGCATCGACATGGGGCGCCAAGCGCGGCGCCTGCACGATGA
>Ga0073928_10011182_pt1 | contig 10509 bp, 7 predicted proteins | sample PaiPotPPA55metaG_FD_76969 | JGI IMG/M metagenome (GOLD analysis project Ga0073928, IMG submission 76969) | Iron sulfur acid spring bacterial and archeal communities from Banff, Canada, to study Microbial Dark Matter (Phase II) - Paint Pots PPA... ...
CTGGACGTTGTCGCCGTCGACCTTGGTGACCCTCATGTGGGCGGTGTAGTCCTTGCCCTCGGGTCCGGTGAAGTGACACGCGAACTCCTTACCAACCTCGGCGTCGACACCCGACGGGCATTTGACGTCCTTGGGTTTGAAGCCGGTCTGCTTCGACACGAGGTCGGTGACGGAGCCCGCCGCTCCCTCGGGCTTGATCGTGGCACCGCAACCGGCCAACGCCATCACCAGCGAAGCGATCAGGGCTACCAATGCAGTGCGCATCGCCGCAGTATTGCAGACAACGCAAACAACCAGTCAAATTTTGCGCGGACACCTAGGCCGCAGATGTCACGCGGTAGACGTCGTAGACGCCCTCCACGTTGCGCACCACGTTCAGCACGTGTCCCAGATGCTTCGGGTCGCCCATCTCGAAGGTGAACCGGCTGATCGCGACCCGGTCGTTGGACGTCGTCACCGACGCGGACAGGATGTTGACCTTCTCGTCGGCCAGCACGCGGGTCACGTCCGAGAGCAGCCGGTGCCGGTCCAGCGCCTCGACCTGGATGGCCACCAGGAACACCGACGACGGCGACGGCGCCCATTGCACTTCGATGATGCGCTCCGACTGTTGTTGCAGCGACCCGGCATTCGTGCAGTCTGTGCGGTGCACGCTGACGCCGCCGCCGCGGGTGACGAAGCCCATGATGTTGTCGCCGGGTACTGGAGTGCAGCACTTGGCCAGCTTCGCCAGCACACCTGGTGCGCCCGGCACCGCCACACCCACATCGTCGGTGGTCCGCTGACGCACCAGCATGGTCGCCGGAGTGGAGCGCTCGGCCAGCTCGTCGGTGGCCTCGTCGTCGCCTCCGAGCTGTGCCACCAGCCGCTGAACCACGTGTCGCGCCGACACGTGGCCCTCCCCCACCGCGGTGTACAGCGCCGACACATCCGTGTAGCGCAGTTCCCGGGCCAACGCCGCCATCGACTCGGCGTTCATCAAGCGCTGCAACGGAAGTCCGCTGCGACGCACCTCGCGTGCGATCGCGTCCTTACCTGTTTCCAGCGCCTCCTCGCGGCGCTCCTTGGCGAACCACTGCCGGATCTTTGCCTTCGCCCGAGGCGACACCACGAACGTCTGCCAGTCCCGCGACGGACCGGCGTTCGGCGCCTTCGATGTGAAAACCTCGACCACTTCCCCATTTTCAAGCTTGCGCTCCAGTGCGACCAGTCTGCCGTTGACCCTGGCGCCTATGCAGCGATGGCCGACCTCGGTGTGCACCGCGTAGGCGAAGTCGACCGGGGTCGAGCCGGTGGGAAGCGTGATGAGATCGCCCTTCGGCGTGAACACGAAGATCTCTTGCACCGCAAGGTCGTAGCGCAGCGCCTCAAGGAACTCACCGGGGTCGGCGGCCTCCCGCTGCCAGTCCAGCAGCTGACGCATCCAGGCCATGTCGTCGATTTCGGCGGCGGCGTGCGGATGCGGGGCGTTGCGACCCTTGGTTTCCTTGTAGCGCCAGTGTGCGGCGATGCCGTATTCAGCGGTCTTGTGCATGTCGTTGGTGCGGATCTGTACTTCCAGTGGCTTGCCTTCGGGGCCGACGACAGTGGTGTGCAGCGACTGGTACACGCCGTACCGCGGCTGGGCGATGTAGTCCTTGAACCGGCCTGCAATCGGCTGCCACAGCGAATGCACCACGCCAACTGCGGCGTAACAGTCGCGGATCTCGTCGCAGAGAATGCGCACCCCGACCAGGTCGTGAATGTCGTCGAAGTCGCGGCCCTTGACGATCATCTTCTGGTAGATCGACCAGTAATGCTTGGGCCGGCCCTCGACGGACGCGGTGACCTTCGACGCGCTGAGCGTGGCGTTGATCTCGGCGCGCACCTTGGCCAGGTAGGTGTCGCGTGACGGCGCCCGGTCGGCGACCAGCCGGACGATCTCCTCGTACTTCTTCGGGTGCAGGATCGCAAACGAGAGGTCCTCGAGCTCCCATTTCACCGTGGCCATGCCCAACCGATGTGCCAGTGGCGCGATGACTTCCAGCGTCTCGTGAGCCTTGCGGGCCTGCTTCTCCGGGGGCAGGAAGCGCATGGTGCGCATGTTGTGCAGCCGGTCGGCGACCTTGATCACCAGCACGCGCCCGTCGCGGGCCATTGCGATGATCATCTTGCGGATCGTCTCGGCGTCGGCGGCGGTCCCCAGCGTCACCTTGTCCAGCTTGGTGACCCCGTCGACGAGATGCGCGACCTCATCACCGAAGTCGGCGGTCAGCGCCTCCATCGTGTAGCCGGTGTCCTCGACGGTGTCGTGCAGAAGCGCGGCGACCAGCGTGGTGGTGTCCAGGCCCAGCTCGGCGAGGATGTTCGCGACGGCCAGCGGATGGGTGATGTACGGGTCGCCGGAGCGACGCATCTGGTCGGCGTGCCTCTCCTCGGCCACCTCGTAGGCCTTCTGCAGCAGCGTCAGGTCGGCCTTCGGAAAGCTCTCCCGGTGCACGGCGACCAGCGGCTCGAGCACCGGATTGACGGCGCTGCGCTGGGCGGTCATCCGGCGGGCCAGCCGCGCCCGCACCCGCCGCGACGCGCTCGTCGATGTCTTCGGGATCTCCAGCGGCTGCGTTTCGGGCATCTGCGCCTCCGGGGGCTCCTGCACCGCCTGGCCCGTGCCGGGTTCGTCAGCCATGCTCACCTCCCGGTCTGCTCTTCGCGCAAGCGCTCATCGCCCTGGTCCGCGCGCCAGACTTCGAGGATATCGCTCAGACGGTGCGCAAGCTGCTGACTGGTAACGGTTTGAGCACGTCGCGGCCGCCCAGAGCAGCAAGTTCGAGTACCACCGCGGCGCCGGTGACGTTCGCGCCGGCGTGGGCCAGCAGCTTCGCCGTCGCGGCCAGCGTGCCGCCGGTGGCCAGCACGTCGTCGATGATGACAATGGTGCGACCCGCCAGCGCGATGCCATCGGCAGGCACCTCCAGCGTGGCCGTGCCGTATTCGAGCTCGTAGGTTTCGCTGAACACCGGCGGCGGCAGCTTGCCACCCTTGCGGACCGCAAGCACACCGATGCCCAGCTTGATGGCGACAGCACCGCCGAGCAGGAAGCCGCGGGCGTCCACGCCGGCCACCAGGTCCGCGCCCCTTGCGATGTCCGCGAGCGCATCAGACACCGCGTCAAGGCCATGCGCGTCGGCCAGCAGTGGAGTGAGGTCCTTGAATTGGATGCCCGGCTCTGGGAAGTCGGCCACCTCACGCGTCATGGACGCGATGAACCGCGAGATCTCGCTCATCGCGCCAGCACCCAGCGGTCCATGTTCCACCCCGCACCCCATTTAGTCGGATTGCTGCTCACCGCAGACATCTTCTTCGAAGTCAGCAGGGTCCGCTGCTGACGGTACAGCGGAAGCGTCGGCATGTCGGGCCACAGGATCGATCCGCCCTCACCGACCAGCCGGGCCAGTTCCTTGGGGTCGGAGGTCACCGCCATCGACGCGATGATGCCGTCGACGCGCTCGTTCGAGTAGCCCGACAGGTTGTTGCCGTTGCCGGTGTGCAGGTCGTAGGCGTCCATCGCCGATGAGCCCGTCGACCCGCTGCCCGCAGCGCCGCCGGTGCTGGCGATCAGCACGTCGATCTCGTTGTTGCGCAGACTGAGCGGGCCGACGGTGGCCGTGGCGGCGTCTTGCACGGTGACGCCGGCCGGGGCGCAGGCCTTCGCGATGGCGCCGACGGTCGCGGCCAACCGCGAATTGGGGCTCTGATAGCCGACGCGCACGGTCAGTGGCTGCCCGTTGATCGCCGCGCGGGCGGCGTCGGGGTTCGCGACGACGAACTGGCCGGCCTGATCCGCGCCCTCAGCGGCGCCGAATGCATCCTCGGTCGCCGGGTCGAGCCGGGCGTTGGCGATCGGCATCGCCGCGTTCTTGGCGATCTCATCGCGCGGCGTGCACAGCGCAAGCGCCCGACGTGCGGGCGCGCCGGCCATCGGGCCTTGCGGCGCGAAGATGAGCTGCTCGACGCCGGCCGATGGTGAGTCAGTGCGGACAAAGTCGTCGGGCAGGTTCAGCGTTCCCGAGGAACCTGTCGATACGTCCACCACGTCGTAGCCCCCCTGATTGACGCGGTCCTGGATGTCGGCGCCTCGCGGCCACACGGTGATCTTGTTGGTGACGGGCTTGGCGCCCCACCACTTGTCGTTCGCGACGAGCACGACGGAGCCGTCCTTGCTCACCGACTCGATCTTGTAGGGCCCCGATGAGGGGAACCGCTTGATGTCGAAGTCCTCGGGGCGCAGATTCCAGGTGTTGTTCCACACCTGCGCGATGCGGTCGACGGCCGGGCCGTCGTTGTTGAGCAGCGCGGTCGTGACATCGATGCCGAGTTCGTCGGCGATGACGTGCGACGGCATCATCGACGTCGCCGTGAACAGCTGACCGAAGTCGATGAACCCGCGGTCCTGGGCGAACGTCACCCGCGCCTTCTTCTGTCCCGGCGCACAGTCAATGGCGGCGATGTCGCTGTAGCCGGCCCGGTTGGCCGCATCGAACGCGGGGAATCGGCCGGACTGCGACGCCCACGCCAACACGATGTCGTCGCAGGTGATCGGCTTGCCGTCGGAGTACACCGCGTTGGCGCTGACCTCATAGTCGAGTACCAGCGGCGCGCGCCCGACCACCGAGATGGTGCCAAAGTCGTGGTCGCCGACAATCTGGCCGTCGGGTCCGTGGTAGTTGAAGCCCGTCAGGACTCTGGCGAAGGCCTGCGGTCCAGCCGATGCAGCGCCGGCGACGGTGTTGGTGTTGTAGGTGACCAGCGGGCCGTCGACGGCGTAGTCGATTTTGCCGGCGGGACTGCCCGAGCACGACGACAGGCCCAGCCCGCCGATCAGCGACAGAACGGCCGCCGCGACAAGGCTCCGGCTCCGGACTGGGGGCACACCCCTCGCCCTGGCGGGCTGGGGGCCCACCCGCTTGCGGGGGACCATCGGCCCTACCGCCGCCGGGTGTTTCGCTTACCCGACGGTCGTCCGGTCCGGCTGGCGGTCGGCCGGGCTGGCCGCGACCCAGGCGCAGGCTTGTCGGGCGCAGGCTTGGCGGCCAGCGACGCCGCCACCGCCTCCGGCTCGGCGTCCTGCCCCACCTCGACGTTCTTGCTGGGCTTGCGCCTGTTGAGTACCCGCCGGGTGTGTGTGCGGACAATGTCAGTGCGCTCGCGCAACGTCACCAACAGCGGCGTGGCGAAGAAGATCGACCCGTACGTGCCGCACACGACGCCGACGAGCATCACCAGAGCGAGGTCCTTCAGCGTGCCGACGCCGAGCAGCCAGACCGCGACAATCATCAGCGACGCCACTGGGGTGATCGAGATCAGCGTGGTGTTGATCGACCGCATAAAGGTCTGGTTGATGGCGAGGTTGGCCTGTTCAGCGAAGGTGCGCCTAGTGGTGTGCTCGAACCCGTGGGTGTTCTCCTGCACCTTGTCGAACACGATGACCGTGTCATACAGCGAAAAACCCATGATGGTCAGCAGCCCGATCAAGGTGGCAGGTGTGACCTCGAACCCGATGAGGGCGTAGACCCCGGCCGTCGTGGTGAGGCCGAACATCAGTGACGCGAGCGCAGCAATCGCCATGTAGCGCTCGTAGCGGATCATGATGTAGAGGCCGACGAGCACCAGGAACACGCCGAGAGCGATCAGCGCCTGCTTGGTGATCTGGTTTCCCCAGGTCGACGACACCGCCGAATCGCTGACCGCCTGCTTGCTGGGCTGACCGTCGACGCCTTTCGGGTGGAAGGCGTCGAACAGCGCGGTGCGCAGCTTCTCCGTCTGGTCATTGGTCAAGGTCTCCGAGCGGATCTGCGCGGTGGCCGATCCGCCGCTGCCGACCATCACCACCTGTTCGGGGCCCTTGCCCAGGGCCTCGCTGAAGACGTTTTCGACCTGCTGGGCGGTGATCCCACCGGCGGCGGGCATTGACACCGTGGTGCCGCCCTTGAAGTCGATGCCGAACGTGAAGCCGCGGATGGCGATGGCCGCGATCGCCACCGCGACGATGCACCCGGTGACGATGAACCACATCTTCCGACGTCCGATGACGTCGAACGCGCCGGTACCGGTGTACAGCCGCGTGAAGAAGCCGTGCTGTACCGCCCCGGATTCGGCGGCTTCCAGGTCGGGTGCCTCGATGGCCGTGGAGTCGGTCAAGTCGGAAGAATTCTTGGCGGCCATCTCGCTATCCCTGTCCCGTCGCGTGCGCGGCAGCACGGCGTTCCCGCGCGATCTGCTGAACCGCACCGAGGCCATTGAACCTGGGCTTGGCCATGGTGGCGGACTTCGATGCCAAGAAGAGCAGCGGCCAGGTAACCAGGAAAACCACGACGGTGTCCAAAATGGTGGTGAGACCCAACGTGAACGCGAACCCCTTCACCTGTCCGACGGCCATAACGTAGAGCACCGCTGCAGCCAGCAGGGTGACTGCGTTGCCTGACAAGATGGTCCTCCGCGCTCTGACCCATCCGCGTGGCACCGCCGATCGGAACGAACGGCCCTCGCGAATCTCGTCCTTGATGCGTTCGAAGAACACCACAAATGAGTCTCCTGTGGTGCCGATACCGATAATCAGGCCCGCGATGCCGGCAAGGTCAAGGGTGTATCCGATGTATCTGCCGAGCAGCACCAGGATCGCGAAAACCATTGCGCCCGACGCGGTCAGCGACAAAGCGACCAGCAGCCCGAGTGCCCGGTAATACAGCAGCGAGTAGATCAACACCAGCGCCAGACCGATCGCGCCGGCGAGCAGTCCGGCCCGTAGAGATGTCAAACCCAGTGTGGCCGAAACGGTTTGGGCCTCCGAAGATTGGAATGACAGTGGCAGCGAACCGTACTTCAGCACGTTGGCCAGCTGGCGTGCCGAGTCGGCGGTGAACCGGCCGGTGATCTGCGTGCGCCCGCCCGGGATGGCCTCCTGGATCTCCGGCGCGCTGACCACCTCCGAGTCGAGCACGAATGCGGTCTGGGTGCCGACGTTGGCAGCGGTGAAGTCGGCCCAGGTTCGCGACGCGGCATCGTTGAACTGCACGGTGACGACGTACTCGCCGCGCTGCTGATCGAGCCCGGAGTCGGCGCTCTTGATCTGCTCACCACTGATGATCGACTTGTCCAGCAGATAGACCTGTTTGTGGTCCTGTGAGCACGTCACCAGCGGAAGCTTGGGGTCGTCGTTGCCGGCCAGCACGTCCGGCTCGTTGCAGCGAGTGGCCTGGAACTGCAGGGCAAGGACCTGGATCTGCTGATCGGTACTTTGCCGCAGCTGCTTCTCGTCGGCGATGCGCTGCGTCAAGTCCTTCTGGTCAGGCGGCGCCGGAGCGCCAGGCGGCTTTGGCGGAGCGCCAGGCGGCGGTGGCGGAGCTCCCGGCGTGGGCGGGGGCGGCGCCGGTGTTGGCGGCGGTTCCTGCGGATAGGGCCGCGGCTGGGGTGCCGGAGTCGCCGGCGGCGGGGGCTGTTCGGCGGGTGACGGCGGTGACAGGGGCGCTCCGGGCGCGCCAGGAGCGATGCCAGCCAGGCCGGGCGGCGGTGCCTCCGGAGCGCCTGGCGGCATTCCCGGCGCCCCACCAAGCGGTGCCTCCGGAGCGCCTGGCGGCATTCCCGGCGCCCCACCAAGGGGTGCGCCCGGCGGCGCGCCGGTCGGTGGCTGCGGGCCCTGGCCCTCAGCAGGAATGACGTGGATCACCGGCCTGATGTAGAGCCGCGCCGTCTGGCCCAGGTTGCGGGCCTCGCTGCTGTCGTTGCCCGGCACGGTGATGACCAGGTTGGAGCCGTCGATGATGACCTCGGACCCCGAAACGCCAAGGCCGTTCACGCGTGCGCTGATGATCTGCTGCGCCTGGGTGAGCGCCTGGTGCGTGGGCGCCGAGCCGTCCGGTGTGCGTGCGGTCAGCGTGACGCGGGTGCCACCCTGCAGGTCGATGCCGAGCTTGGTCTTGGCCTGCTTGTCGCCGGTCAGGAACACCAAGAGATAGGCGCCGACGAGCAGCACCAAAAAGAGCGACAGGTAGCGGGCAGGGTGCACGGGCGCCGAAGACGATGCCACGTTTCTTAGGTCTCCTCGAGATCAGTTCGTCAGCACCGCAAAGGGTACGTGCTTGCGCTGGGTGGTTAGCCGTCAGTCTTGTGGTTCGGGCTCTCGGTGAGCTCCGTGGCGGTCGATTCGGCGATTTCGCCGCCGAAACCGGTGTCCTGGCCGGCATCGGTGTCGTCATCGTCGAAGTCGTCAACGACGCGGTCACGAACGGCCAGCTTCATCCAGGTGGTCACGACACCGGGCGCGATCTCCAGGTCGACATCGTCGTCGGTGATGTCGGTGATCGTGCCCTGCAGGCCCGACGTAGTGTGCACGCGGTCACCGACCTTCAGCGAATTGTGCAGGTCAATGGTGGCCTGCATCGCTTTCTTCTGGCGCCGCGACTGGAAGAACATGAACGCGCCCAGAATGATGAGCAGGGGCAGGAATACGACGAGATCCATGGCAACAACTGTCTTTCGTATCGGACTTGTGGTCAGGCGCCCAGACCGCAGGTCAGGGGCCTTGTCGTTGACCAGTGTGCCATTGCCGCCGCCGGTGGCCGACCCCCCGTCGCCCGCGACCTGCTGTTAGCGTCGCTTAGTGCTCGGACACGTCGGCATCAATGTTCCCGACCTCGAAGGTGCACGTCGGTATTACAACGCCCTCATGCCACTGGTCGGATTCGAGATTTACCTCGACGCCGACGAGGAGTTCGCGTACCGCCCACTGGCAGGCAAGCCGGGCACTTACCTGTTCTTCTACCCGTCCGCCGAAGAGTCCCGGTACTCGCGAAACCAGACCGGCCTTCAACACCTGGCGTTCATAGTGCGGGCCCGCTCGGCGGTGAATGCCGTCCATCGCGCCGTCGTTGACCTCGCGGCGCAATTTGGCGGGCGTGTGCTGCACGAGCCGCAGGTCTTTGCGCAGTATCCGCAGCCGTACTTCGCGACCTTCTGGCTTGACCCGTGGGGTCTCATGCTCGAAGCGGTATGCCATCACGACCGCAACTGAGCGCGAGCAACGAAATCCGTTGTGCCAATGCAATCCGGCCGGTGGTTCGGTTGTGGGTGCCGAAGTTTTCGATCGGATCGGTGCGGTCGAGACTAGGCTCGGACGGCGATGCGGCATTCGTCGAACCCACCGGTCATCAGGAGGCTTCATTGAGCACCGTTGAGCAGAGCCGCTACCTGGCCACCGCGATTCCCGGTCCACGGTCAAAGGAGCTGATCGACCGCAAGAGCGCCGCGGTGTCACGCGGGGTCAGCACCACGATGCCCGTTTACGCCGCCAGAGCGTTCGGCGGCATCGTCGAAGACGTCGACGGCAATCGGCTCATCGATCTCGGCTCGGGCATCGCCGTCACGACGATCGGCAACTCGTCGCCGCGCGTGGTCGAGGCCGTGGCCGACCAGGTCGCCAACTTCACCCACACCTGCTTCATGATCACGCCCTACGAGGGCTACGTCGCGGTCGCCGAACAGCTCAACCGCCTCACCCCGGGCAGCAGCGAGAAACGGTCGGCGCTGTTCAATTCCGGGTCGGAGGCCGTGGAGAACGCGATCAAGATCGCCAGGACGTACACGCGCAAGCAGGCGGTCGTGGCGTTCGATCACGCCTACCACGGACGCACGAACCTCACGATGGCGCTGACCGCGAAGTCGATGCCCTACAAGCATGGCTTCGGCCCGTTCGCCCCAGAGATCTACCGTGCGCCGTTGTCATATCCGTACCGCGACGCCGAATACGGCAAGGAGTTCGCCACCGACGGCGAGCTGGCAGCCAAGCGGGCGATCGACGTCATCGACAAGCAGGTGGGCGCCCACAACCTGGCCGCGGTCATCATCGAACCCATCCAGGGTGAGGGCGGTTTCATTGTTCCCGCCGACGGCTTCCTGCCCGCGCTGCTTGGCTGGTGCCGCAAGAACAATGTGGTGTTCATCGCCGACGAGGTGCAGACCGGGTTCGCCCGCACCGGAGCGATGTTCGCCTGTGAACACGAAGGCATCGAACCCGATCTCATCTGTACCGCCAAGGGCATCGCCGACGGACTGCCGCTGTCGGGGGTGACCGGCCGCGCCGAGATCATGGACGCTCCGCACGTCAGCGGGCTGGGCGGCACCTACGGCGGCAATCCAGTCGCGTGCGCGGCGGCGCTGGCCACCATCGAAACCATCGAGGCCGACGGCCTGGTCGAGCGCGCGCGTCAGATCGAACAGCTGATGAAGGACCGGCTGGGCCGGCTGCAGGTCGACGACGACCGTATCGGCGACATCCGCGGACGCGGCGCGATGATCGCGATGGAGTTGGTCAAGCGGGGCACCACTGAACCCGACGCCGCACTGACCAAGGCGCTGTGCGTCGGTGCGCACACCGCGGGCGTGATCGTGTTGTCCTGCGGCACATTTGGCAATGTTCTGCGGTTCCTGCCGCCCCTGGCAATCAGCGACGAGCTCCTCATCGAAGGCCTCGACGTA
>Ga0073928_10011183_pt1 | contig 10509 bp, 7 predicted proteins | sample PaiPotPPA55metaG_FD_76969 | JGI IMG/M metagenome (GOLD analysis project Ga0073928, IMG submission 76969) | Iron sulfur acid spring bacterial and archeal communities from Banff, Canada, to study Microbial Dark Matter (Phase II) - Paint Pots PPA... ...
ATCGCCGGACTGCCTGGTACTCAGTGTGCCGATGAAAACAGCCCGCGCGATGGCGGAACGAGTGCTGGCCGATCTCAAACAACCGATTGACGACCGTATGGTGCTAGACTGCATCGGCGAGCTGGCCAACGTCCTGGCCGGCCAGGCGAAGTCTTTGCTGGCGAATTCTTCTTACCACTTTTCTTTCTCCCTGCCGAAGGTCATGCTGGCCGCGGACTCGCAATTCCTTACTCACCTGGGTCGCAATTGTTTGAGAATAATCTTTGATACAGAGATTGGCGAATTTGCGTTGCAGATCCTGAATCACTATGTCTGATTCCTTGCAAACCGGCGAACTGCTCAAGGAAATCCGGGACGGCAAGCCTCACGCGGTAGATGATTTGCTTGCCCGCCACCGCGAGGCCTTGAGGCGGATGATCGCCCTGCGGCTCGACCACGCAGTTGCCGCACGCATTGATGCCAGCGATGTAACGCAAGACGTCATGTTGGAGGCCTCCAGACGGCTGGCCGAATACGTGAGTGACCCACGCCTGCCATTTCAACTGTGGCTCCGCCAGATCGCCCAGGATCGGCTCATCGATGCCCACCGGCGCCATCGTCGAGCGCTTCGCCGTTCGGTTGATCGCGAATACAAGGCACCGGCCGATGCAAGCGCTTCCGCTGTCTGGGCGGGCGCCGTCATCGATCGCGAGCTGACACCTGCAACCGCACTGTTGCGGAAGGAGATGGAAGCCAGATTCGATCAGGCTCTGGCCGCGCTGGATACGGAGTCGCGCGAAATGATCATGATGAGACATTTCGAGCGATTGACGAACCAGGAGGTGGCAACGGCTCTGGAGCTGAGCGAGGCTGCGGCATCCATGCGCTATCTGAGGGCGGTGCGCAAGCTTCGCGAGGCACTGCTTGCTCCCGGCGCGGGCGGAGATACGAATGCCTGACAAGGGGGACCAGCAACTGGCTGTACTTCTCGCCGAATTGAGCGATCAGGTTCGGCGCGGGGAAACGCCTGATGTCGCGGCCGTCGAACGACAACATCCTTCGCTGGCCGGCGAACTTCGAGAGCTTTGGGCAGCGGTTCTCCTGGCCGAAGGAATGCACTGGAGCAGGCAGGAAGTCGCACAACCTGCCGCTTCCCGCGCCAGTTCACCACCGACCATCCTGGGCGATTACGAGCTCCTCGAGGAGATCGGGCGAGGCGGCATGGGCATCGTGTACCGGGCCCGGCAAAAGAGCCTGGGCCGTATCGTGGCCGTGAAAATGGCGCAGCGAGATTCCGCATCGAATGTTGAGCTCGCCCGCTTTCGGGCCGAAGCCCTGGCGGCGGCACGACTACAGCATCCGCACATCGTTCCCGTGCACGAGGTTGGAGAATCGGAGGGCCGCACCTATTTCAGCATGCAGTATGTGGAAGGAGAAACGCTCGCCAGGCGCCTGGCCAGGGGGCCGCTTGCCGCGGCGGATGCAGCGCAAATTGTGGCTACAGTTGCCCGGGCCATAGATCACGCGCATAGGCAGGGCATTCTTCATCGGGATATCAAGCCTTCAAATGTGCTGATCGACCATCAGGACCGACCGCACATCACTGATTTTGGCCTGGCCAAGCAGGTCGAGGCCGCCCAGACACTGACGCAATCGGGCGCCATCATCGGGACTCCGGCCTACATGCCGCCCGAACAGGCGGCCGGTAACCGCGGTCCACTGGGGCCGGCCAGCGATGTGTACAGCCTGGGAGCGGTTCTCTACGAGTGCCTGACCGGGCGTCCTCCATTTCAGGGCGCCACGGCCCTGGACACGCTCCTCATGGTGCTGGAGCAAGAGCCGGTGCCGCCTCGGATCATCAACCGGCAAGCCGACCGCACGCTTGAGATGATCTGCTTGAAATGCTTGCAGAAGCCGGTCGGCCTCAGGTACGCCTCCGCGGCGGACCTGGCCGATGACCTGGAGGCGTTTCAGAAAGGCGAGCCCGTTCAAGCTCTGTCGGGCCTGCACTACCGGGTCGCGCGACTCTTCAGTGAAACGCACAATGCACCCCTTTTGGAGAACTGGGGACTGTTGTGGATGTGGCACAGCCTTTTTGTGGTGCTGTTATGCTCCGCCACCAACGTCCTTTATCTGCGAGACGTGAAGGACTGGGTACCGTATGTCTCGTTGTGGACGATCGGACTGGCCCTGTGGTCATCAATTTTCATGAAGATCCGTCGCCGATCCGGCCCGGTAACCTTCGCCGAGCGGCAGATGGTTCACCTTTGGGCCGGCAGCACGTTCGGCTGCATGAGCCTGTTCGTGATCGAACGTATTCTGCATCTGCCGGTGCTGACCCTGTCGCCCGTCCTGGCGATCCTGAGCGGCCTGGTATTCCTCGTGAAGGCGAGCATGCTTTCGGGATCGTTCTACATCTGGGCGATGGCCTGTTTCGCGACGGCGCTGGCCATGGCAATCTGGCCCTCGTACGGTCTCTTTATGATGGGCCTGGTCTCGGGTGCCGGCTTCTTCTTCCCTGGATTCAAGTACTACCGGCAACATGCCGCTCGTCTTGCCAGGTGACTTCCGATAGCCCTTCGACGGCGGCCGCGATCTGGGCCACCAGCTCTTCCGCGCGAGAGGCCGGGGCACCGGTGAACTTGGCCAAATGAATCATCGACACCAGCTCGCGCACCCAGGCGAGAGTGCCCATCAGCTCGGCGCGCGCCTTGCTCCGGACTTGCCGCAGCCGTTCGATATTGTGCTGGCGGGCTCGACAACTTGCTTCCAGTCGTTCAAGAAGCTCGGGCGAGTCAACGCCAGGGGCCTGGTCGGCCTGCCCGTCGACCGAGATCAGAGAATAATCGGGCATCTGGAGCAGGCGATCGATTTCCCGGATGCGCTCGGCCTGGCCGGTCCAGGCGTGCCGCAGTTCGTGAATGCGATGCCGTTCCCTGGCCAGTACGCCTTCGGCCCAGCCGTCAAGACTTCCCAGCGCCCGGTCCAGTTCGGCATCGACTTGATCGATCGCGGCAGCCATGCCATCGGCCGCGGGAGGGCTCTCGGTTGAATCCATCGGTTCCGATGCGTCGGGCCGGCTTAACAAGATGGTCAGGTAAATGGGCCAGAACGGCAACGCGGCAGCGGTCTGGAACCATCCATGTCGAGCGGGTGTCCGAAGCCAGATGGCGCCGGCGACTCCGAACCCGATCAGTGCATAAAGCAGAACAATCTGCGAGAGAAGCGACATGGAACGCCTCCTATGCAGCGCGACATGCGACAATTAGATGGCTCCAGACCGTGTAGATCATGACGGGGGCCACGGCCGCGTAGCAGGCAGTGCAAGAGAGCGTCAAGCGCTTCAAGAAGCACATGCGATTGCAGAAGCGGCTGGGATCAATGGTGTCCGCCAGGCTCAAAAAACCCTGGTAGATCGAGTACAGACCCCAGGCCCCGGCCACGAATGGAAGGAGGAGGCCCAGCCACACCGCTCTCTGGATGACTTCGATATCGAGCCGAAAGACGACCGCACCCAGAACGATCGCGACGTAGATGGGGAGTATCCCCATGAGCATCAAGCTCGTGGCCGCCATGCCGCGCATGATGTGGGCAGTCACCTGCAGCATGGTCATTCGGACGCCGGCCAGCAAGGCGTAGAAATAGAAGCTTGGCAAACATACACCCGCGGCCAGGACAAAACCGGCCGCGTAAGCCACCGCCATGACAACCGCAGACTGATACGGCTGCCTCGCCCAGTGATCTTTCAAGAAGGCAGGCAGTGCATCGATGGGCGCCAGCCGAAGCAGGATTCCCAGAGCGGCCCCGAAGATGCCGATGCTAACAAGCGACACGGCCAGAAAACGCGAGATCATGTCTGCGGCTTGCCGGCGCTCGCGCAAGAGGGCATTCAATCGCTCCGGCCCCTTCAAAAGCATTTCAACCAGGCGGAATACGGTTTGGCCGGCGTCCATCGCGTCATTTGCGGCCGCATCACCAGCAATCGACTGAATGTCAGGATCCATGGGTTTCGTTAGCGTGGCAGTATGCATATTTGTCTCCACTGGTCTCTAGGGTTTTTGATCACGAGTGAATGGTCCACAGGGGCGACTGGGTAATGGCCAAAAAGTTAAACAGGCCAAACGCGTAGAAGAGCTCAGCGCCAATGGCGCCGACCAGGACCAGCCATATGGCCGGCATGCGGCCGCGTGCTGGTTCCAGGCGAGCCATGACGCGGGCGAACGTATCGACCATGGCCACGCCGACACCGGTGAACACGGTCAGGTGGACGAGCAAGACGAACCATGGGATGGGAATGGCCGCGCTAAAGAACATGGAAATGGGCACGGAGGCGATCATGGCGAGACCGCCCCAGCTCGTGGTCACGAGCGCCGCCAACAACATCGTGGAGGCGCGAAGATTGGAGCCCGATGCGCTGTTGAGGATGTAGAGAGCCGGCAACGGCAAGCCCCAGCCGATACCCGCGGCCACGGTACAGGCCAAGCTACAGACCAGCATTCGCGCCGGGTTTTCCAGCAGCCCCATGGTCAGGCCATAAATGGTTGTGCCTGCGATAGCGGTGGCGATGAGGGCGGCAAAGACGCTCCAGTGGTAGGCGGCCTCGGTCGTGTGCCAGTTCAAGGCGAAAGCCTCCGGCTCACGCAAGGCCAGACCGATGTGGCCGATGGCGGCCCGCATTCGTGTTCGAAACATGGTTCCTCCTCCAAGTGCGGCCCCGGGGACTGACACCTTTTCCGCAGTGCTGCCCACGACTCACCTGCCTTCCGGAGCCGCAAAGCAGCCGATCCCTGCGGAAAAGGTGTCTGTCCCCTTAAGCTGCGGTTCCCCTTAGGTTTTGGTTTAACACGGGACGATGTGCCGGAGCCTCGATGAATTTGCTCCGCCGCACCGCTGCGAGAGAAACCGCATTTCTTCGGCGCGATTAACTGAAAAAAGCGTCGTCAATTCGGTTAATACCGATCCCGGCTCACGGTTCATCTTTGGGAAGAAGACACACGATTCTGAGGTGAGGGACGTTCATGAACATCTTTAGCCGGATTTCGGACATTGTCGCCGCCAACGTGAACGCCTTGCTCGACAAGGCGGAAGACCCGGAGAAAATGATCGCCCAGATCATTCGAGAGATGAGAGAAGCGCTCGAGCGCGCCAGGCAACATGGCGCGGGAGCCATTGCCACGGAGCGGCAACTGGCGCGTGAGCTGAACGAGCATCGCAATCAAGCCGCGTTCTGGCAGGACCGCGCCCGACGTGCCTTGACCGAGAATCGCGAGGACCTGGCTCGGCAGGCCTTGGAGCGTCGCATCGAGGAGGAAAACCTGGTCCGCGGTCTGGAACGGCAGCACGATCGGGCCACGCAGACGAGTGCGGCGGTGCGGACGACCATTGGAGCGCTGCAAGCCCGCCTGTCGGAAGCGCAGCGCAAGGAACGCATGCTGGCTGCTCGAAACCGGGCTGTGCGGGCGCGGCGCGAAGCGCAGCGATTCCTTGCCGTTCAACCGGACGGCTTTCATTCATCGGCCGATCGGCTACAGGTCTGGGAGTCCAGGATCGACACGCTGGAAGACGAGCTGGCAGCCGAGGCGGAGCTCGCTCGATGCGGCTCGACCAATATGGCAGTCGCCGAACCGGATCGCACAGCTCTGATCGAAGAGCAGCTTCAGGCGCTCAAGAAGGAAATCGGGTAAGGCTTCCAGTTTCTCAAACGGGTCAGCGACCACATGGGAGGCGGATATGGATCGAGCAACCTTGACCCGCACGTGGATGAATCCCCTGCTTTACGACTGTCGAAACGGACAGCAAAGTGCCTCAGCGAGTCCCGTAATAATGCGCGTGATCGCCGTTCTGCCACTCTTCGTTCTGCCGCTGGTGGTCTGGCTGTACATCCCGGCTCATCCCGCCTGGGCTTGCATGTGGATTATGGCTCTTGCCATTTTTGCCGCGTGCAAGTGGTTGACCTGGTGCAACACGGCCGGTACCGGGACTTCAGTGGCGAGGCACGCGGGCTACTTTCTGGCATGGCCGGGAATGGATGCAGAAGCCTTTCTTGAAGGTCGGACATACGACCAAATGCCCGCCCGCGGCGAGTGGTCGGTGGCCTGGCTCAAGACGTGCGCGGGCGCCTTCGCGGTCTGTGGTGCTGCACAGTTCGCCACGGCCGGAGGGCCGGCATGCTGGATCGGAATCGCGGGGATCGTTCTAGTCCTGCACTTTGGCATATTCCATCTGCTGAGCTGCATATGGCGCCGAGCAGGCGTTGATGCAGCCCCGATCATGGACCGGCCCCTGGCGGCGACATCGTTGAATGACTTCTGGGCCAGGCGCTGGAACACCGCGTACCGGGATCTCGTTCACCGGTACATCTTCCGCCCCTTGAGTCGATGGCTTGGTCCAACCCTGGCCATGGTTATTGGCTTCGCGGTGAGCGGCATGGTGCACGAGCTGGTCATTACGGTGCCCGCAGGTGGCGGATATGGAGGACCCACGGCATTCTTCCTGCTTCAGGCATCCGCCGTTCTGCTGGAGCGATCGCCAGCTGGGCGTCGACTGGGACTCGGCCGGGGCATGGCGGGAAGGAGCTTTACGGCCGCCGCGCTAATGCTTCCGCTGCCGCTTTTGTGCCCGTCATCTTTCTTGCAAAACGTGATCGGACCATTCCTGGCACTTGGTCGAATGGATCTCATTGAGCACGCACACCAGCTCCGCCAGTATTTGCCACCGCTCCTTATCGTGGCAGGCATCTGCCAGTTTGGTCTCTTGATTCCGGGCAGCCTGCTTCCTGGGCGGCTGAACTGGAAAAAGGAATTCAGCCCGCTGCCGCGACTCTTGCGGCAAATGTCCTGGATCTATCCGGGCTACATCGTGCTGTCGTTCGTTGCTTTTGCGATCATCAGCGTGACCCAGAGCACCGAGCTGGCATCCGGCAGCGGCCTGGCTCGCGCAGTCTGCCTCTATATCTGCGTATTCTGGTCAATCCGGCTGGCACTCCAGCCGGCGCTCGATGTCAAACCGTTTATCACGACCTGGTGGCTCAAATGGGGCTACCGCGCGTTGGCCCTGGACTTCACGTATCTGGTCATCGTGTACGCGGCGGCGGCGATCCTTTAGGTGCGGGGCGAGCCTGCTTTTGCGATTGTTACTTCCACTCCTAGGCGTTCGATCGCCCCAGGCGTTTCATTCGTCTGATATGGCAGGTTGGGCCGTCCGATATAATTGAAACTGAAGCTTCAGGCGTTATGCACCCAGACGGATGACCACGGGGCAGTGGAAGAACCATGAGCGTTTCCACGCAGGAGAAAGCCGCACCTCGCTACGAGCACTTTGTCGAGGAGCAGCTTACTCGGGCGCAGCGGCGGATTCGCTGGCTCGACACCGGAACTGCCCTCCTGATCTTCGGCATCGCCACCCTGGGATATGCGCTGGGGATGGCTCTCCTGGATCGGTGGTTCGAGCTTTCCGCCTATACCCGCCAAGCGGCCTTCGCAGTGTATGCGCTTGTGACCGGCATCTATCTGGCCTGGGCGGTCGTCCGACCGCTCTTACAAAACGTAAACCCGTACTATGCCGCGCAGCAAGTCGAGCGGACATTGCCGGATGCCAAGAACAGCCTGGTCAATTGGCTGGACCTGAAGGAGCGGTCTTTGCCGGGTGCAATCCGGGTCGCCATAACGCACCGGGCCGCCAAGGATTTTGCACACGCCGATATTGAGCAGGCGTTCGATGGCCATCGAGCGGTCTGGCTGAGCGCATGTCTTCTGGCACTGGGTTTTGGACTGGTCGTTCTCTTTCTCCAGGGCCCCCCTCAGTTCTTTTCCTTGCTGGGACGGGCCTTTGCCCCCTTCCGCTCCGCGCCCCTGGCAACGCGGACGCAGTTACATGTTCTCAAGCCGCCCGGCGGCGATGCCACGGTGCAAGTCGGACGAGCCGTTGGATTTCAGCTTCGCGTCGATGGCCGTATTCCGGACCGGGATGCCGCCGATGCGATCAAGTTCTTGTTTCGCTATCAGCCGAATGTGCCGTACGAAGAGCGGGCAGTGGATCAAGGAGAAACGACTGGCGAGTTTACTTTGACGCTTCCCGCCTACGATGTGCACAATGGTTTCTGGTACAAGTTTCAAGGCGGTGATGCGGAGACGCCTGAGTTTCCAATTCGCGTTCGGTCCGCGCCCCTGGTGACCGATTTTGATGTCACCTATCACTTTCTACCGTACTTGAGGCGAGCCGACCAGACTTCTCGTGACCCCAACCTCGAGGCGGTGGAAGGCACGGAGGTAGCCCTCATTGCTCATACCAACCGCATGGTCCGCAGCGGCCGGCTGGACGTGGGCGAAGAACAGTCGATCGAAGGGAAGCTTGATTCAAGCGATCCACGGGCACTGCGCTTTCCGTTCACCATCAAATCGGATGGCACTTACAAAATAGCTTTCGTTTCGAGCGAAAATGAAAAGAGCGAGGATTCCGCTTCATTCACAATTCATGCGATCCCGGATCGTCCGCCGGTGGTTGAGATCTCAGAGCCTCGTGATGTCACCCTTCCCGCCAACGGCATCTTGAGAGTCCGAGGTTCGGCCAGCGATGACTTCGGCTTGAGGCGTCTCGGCCTGCATTTGCTGACCTGCCAGCCCGATGTTGTGCCGTATCGCGAGGGCAAATCGCTACGCATGGATGATGGCAGTTATCCGCGCCGCGTCGACTACAAGGATTTTGTCGACCTGAGCAAGGTCCAGAGCATGGGCCATCCTCTTCAAGCCGGCCAGGTGATTGACTACTGGCTGGAAGCCCTCGACAACTGCGACTTCCGGGACAATGTCGGGCGAAGCAACCATTACAAAATCACCATCGCCAAGTCGCAAGATCCTGCTCAGCACGCGCGACAACGTCAACAAGCTCAGGCGGACAAAGAGCAGCACGAGCAGGAACAGAAACAACAGACCGACGCCAACGGAGGACAAACAGGCGAGGAGCCTCAAAACGGCGACAAGTCCGAACAACGACCAAAGAGTTCATCTGACCAGGGCCGGCAAGAAGGCAAGGATGGTTCAAAGGATCGCGATTTGCAGAACCGTGCCGATCAGCTTTCTCACGCGATCGAAGAGATCGATGATAAGCACAAAAGTCCCGAGAACAACCAGCAGGAAGGCAAAGCGGGACAAGATAAGCAACAGCAAGACAAACAAGCCGGCAATGATTCCGGCGGAAATAATCAGCAAAAAGAACAGACGGGCAACGGCTCGGGCGGAGACAATCAAGCGAACCAGAAACAGTCGAACGAGGGGAAAGAAGGCGGTTCCGGCAGCAAGAAAGACCAGCAACAACAAACCGGTTCCGGCGGAGACAATCAAGAAAATCACAAGCAAACCGGCCAGGGGAAGGAAGGCGATTCCAACAACAAGCAAGACCAGGCTCAGAACCAAGGCAATCGCGGCAAAAATAATGCGGGTGGCTCCGGCTCCGGCGATGGAAATCAGAACAAGGAATCCCAATCGAAGGAGAGCGGGGGCAACAAATCCCAGGGAGACGGAAATACCGGAGGCAGCCAGTCTGGTGATGGTACAAGACAAAGGTCCAGCTCGGGAGCGGGCGGCGAGGACCGGGATCGTGCGGAAAAACAGGATGGTCGTGACGGAAAGTCGGAGAGCGGAAAGGCATCTTCAGGTCAGGGGGACGCAAAAGGTGGCAAGGGTGCTGGAGGGGAGCATTCCGGCAATGAAAACAAGGGCGGCTCTGAAAATGAAGGTCAAAAGGGCCAGGAAAAATCATCCGGCACCAGGTCCGATGGGATGAATGCGGTCGGCGAAAAAGGGGACAGGAAAAACGCCGGCGGTGTCCGGTCCGGCTCGGAGGGATCGAAATCCAGTGATCAGAAGCCAGAGGGTGCCCAAGGAGAGCAGCAGACCAAATCGGCCGGAAAATCGGGCGCAGAAAGCCGCTCGGATAAGGAGCAGAAGGGAGACGCTCAGGGCGATCAGGAAAGAAAGGCGACCCAGAGCGACACGGGATCAAAGCGTCAAGACCAGGGAGGGGACAGCGGCGACAAGAGCTCTCAAGCGGATGGCAAAGAGTCGGGAAAGTCGATCGATCACCAGACTCGCGATTCCTCGGGCACAAAGACCGGGTCCGAGGAGAAACGGGATGCCTCGGCGGCCAAGAAGGCCACGGCCGATGATCGAGGTGAGCGATCACCATCGGATCAATCCTCACGAGAAGGTAAGGAGAGCCAGGAGGCAGGTTCGAAGAAAGCGAATAAGGATGCCGGAACGCCTGATGAGAACGCCCGTGGCAAAGGCCGTGGGACTGGCGAAGAGCGCCCCGTGACTGATGCCGATGTGCCAGAGCTTCTCAAGCAATTGAAAAATGGGGATGCTTCCGTAAGGCGTGAATCTCTCGACAAGCTCAATCAAATGAAGGACGGCATCAAGGATGCGGCCCTGCGTCAGCAAGTGGAGCAAGCAGTCCAGGAATCCAGGTCGCTTGAAAAGACGGCCCAGGGCAGCGAGCAATCGCCGGACACGCGAGGTGATCGCCAGGACCAGC
>Ga0073928_10011184_pt1 | contig 10509 bp, 8 predicted proteins | sample PaiPotPPA55metaG_FD_76969 | JGI IMG/M metagenome (GOLD analysis project Ga0073928, IMG submission 76969) | Iron sulfur acid spring bacterial and archeal communities from Banff, Canada, to study Microbial Dark Matter (Phase II) - Paint Pots PPA... ...
CCGGACCAGGGCGCCGCCGCGACCTTGCTGTACCACCTCTCGATTGCCGCCGCGCTGGCGCATCACGGGCGTAATATTTCCTCGAAGGATCCGGCCGCGCGGTTGTCGTTGTATGTGAGCTTGGCCGCGGAGTTGCCGGACGACGATTTGGCCGCGATTTTCGAGAAGGCGATTACGGCGCACCAGTCTGGACGGCCGTGACACCGTCGCAATTTTCTGCCCGGAATCGGCCGCGAGCACTCGCGCGACCCCTCACCGCCTTCCGAAAAGAAATTTTCTTTCCGTATTCGAGACTCCCAACCGTACAGAAGATCAGGAGCGTCAGAAACGAATGACACAGGAGCGACTTCGATTCGCGATCAAAGGAGCCAACGCGGTGGCCCGAAAGACGTTGGCTAGGGCCATAATCCTGGCTTGTGTGAGTCTTGTTGCCTCAGCCTTGGTCATGATGGCACAGGACACAAATGCGTCAACTGCCAAGCCCGCCACCATAGTCCATAATTCATGGAGTACAGGGTCCCCGATGCCCGTCGCTGTTCAAATGGCGGTAGCCGGAACCATAAACGGAAAGATCTATGTTGTCGGCGGCGTCACGGCCACCACCACCGTCACTAACAATCAGGTTTACGACCCGATCGCAAACACCTGGTCAACTGCGGCGCCCATTCCGGCTCCGACCTTCCTTGCCGCCGCGGCGGTGTACAACAAAAAGTTGTATGTATTCGGCGGAAACACCGGAGGGAACGTGCGCACCAATTTGGTCTGGGTCTACAATCCAAGCACCGACATGTGGAAGTCACTGGCTCCCATGCCTTCGTTTCGTGCAAGTGAGGCTGCTGTGGTCTACAACAAAATGATCTATGTAATTGGCGGAATCAACGGCAGCGGTTGCACTTCGGACCGTTGCACGCTGGTGCAGAGCTACAGCCCCGCCACCAACACTTGGTCGGAGCCGGCTCCCCTCCTCGTCGGCGTTTCAGAGCTCTCCGCGGGTCTCATTGGATCAACGATTGTCGCAGCGGGCGGGTATACCGATTGCTGCGCAGACACCGGTGAGGTAGAAAGCTACAACCCTTTGACAAATTCCTGGTCATCGGCCGCACCGGAACCAACACCAACGAACGAGTCCTGCACGGGCGTCGTGGGTGGCCATCTCTTCCTGCTCGGAGGCAGTAACGGAAGCAGCGCGATCAGCACATCGCAAGTCTTCAATCTCACCGCGAATCAATGGAAGACCCGGGCAAGTATGCCAAACCCGTCTGCCGATCCAGCCGGGGCCGTGTACAAGGGACAGATCTACTGTTTCGGCGGCGGGGATAACAATAATCCTCCTCCGTTCTTCGGTGGCACGGTGTACGACTACGTGCAAATCTATCAGCCGTAATCGCTTCCCAGGTGACACCCGCTTCTCACCGCGGCGTGATCAGCCCCCCCAGCTTATCCTGCTCGCTCGCCGACGCCCGCGGAAATCGCGTGGCGTAAGCCTCCAGGTACTTTAGCCCCGCGCCCGTGTTGTAGATGACGATGCGCTCTTCGGCCTTCAGGAACCCCGACCGCAGCAGCTTGTCGAGCGCCGCGACGCAAGCTGCACCCTCCGGCGCGGCGAAGATGCCTTCTTCGCGTGCCAGCAGCGCGCCGGCGTCCAAGAGTTCTTCATCGCTCACCGCTAAGGCTGTGCCGCCGCTCGCGCGCACCGCATCCAGGATCAGGAAATCGCCAAGGGGCTTGGGGACGCGCAGGCCGGCGGCCACGGTCCAGGCGTTGTCCCAGAACTGGCTGCGCGTTTCGCCGCGCTCGAAGGCGCGCACCACAGGCTGGCATCCTTCCACCTGCACCGCGATCATCTTGGGACGCCGCTCGCCGATCCAGCCGAGCGCCTCCATCTCGGCGAACGCCTTCCACATGCCGATCAGGCCCACGCCCCCCCCCGTGGGATAGAAGATCGCATCGGGCAACTGCCAGCCGAATTGCTCGGCGACCTCATAGCCCATGGTCTTCTTGCCTTCGATGCGGTACGGCTCCTTCAGCGTGCTGACGTCATACCAGCCTTCGCGCGCGACGCCTTCGGCCACCAGTTTCGCGCAATCGCTGATCAATCCGTCGACCAGTGTCACGGAGGCGCCGAAGGCTTTGCACTCGATGAAATTGGCCTGCGGAACATCGCGCGGCATGAAGATATGCGCCTCCATGCCGGCCGCCGCGGCGTAGGCGGCGAGCGCGCTGGCGGCGTTGCCCGCCGAGGGGATCGCCATCTTCTTGACGCCCAACTCGACACCCATCGAGACGGCGCAGGAAAGACCGCGCGCTTTGAACGATCCAGTGGGGTTCAGCCCTTCGTCCTTGACCCATAAGTCTTTGGCGCCCAGTTGCTTACCGAGTCGTAGTACTGGTATCACTGGCGTCATGCCTTCGCCCAGTGTTATGATTGAGTCATTCTTACAAGGCAAGACCGGCGCATAGCGCCACATGCTGTTTGGACCGCGGTAGACTTGGTCGGTACTCCAGGTGTGCTGGAGCGCGTCCAAATCGTAGCGGACCAACAGCGGTCCACCGCAAGCGCAGAGATGATGAACCTGCCCCGCTTCCAGTTTCTGCCCACAGACGCCACATTCGAGAAAAGTTGGAAGACCCATTAGCTTAAGAGTCTATCAACATTGGATAACGGATAACCGAGGAATGAAGGTTCTTTTTGTTACACTCACTCTGCTCGCAGTCTGTTCAGCCAGAGGCGATACCGACATCAGCAATTCAGGCATGGTTGTTCCGATGCCCCCTGTGCTTGCGCCGCAGCCGATCTTTCCGAAGCTGCCTGTGGATTCCCACGCATTGATCCGCGCCGCCGCGCTGAAGCATCGCGTGCCGGCAGCATTCATCAAAAGCATCGTGGCCGCCGAATCGAATTTCGATTGCGATGCGGTCTCTCCGAAAGGCGCCATCGGCCTGATGCAGCTTATGCCTGCCACGGCCGAGCAGTTCGGCGCCGATCCGCATGTCCCGGAACAGAACATCGATGCCGGCACGCACTATCTGCGCTTTCTGATGGATAAATACGGCCAGTACAAGAACTGGATGAAGCGGGTGATCGCGGCTTACAACGCCGGGCCGGGCGTAGTGGACCATTTCCATGGCGTGCCGCCGTATCGCGAGACCCGGGTATATGTGGCTCGGGTATTGAGCTTTCTGAAACAGTTCAGCCACGAACGCGGGTGAGCATTCTGCACGCCTGCGCGCTCGCGTGCGTCAACCAGTCAGGGCATCGTATAATGCTGATAGCAGCCTCATGAAGTCCGCCGCGATCCTGATCCTGTGCGCCGTGCCTGCCTTGGCGGGCGAATACGCCGTGCTCACCAGCGGCGCGCGGCTTTATGCCGAGCGCCACGAAATGGACGGAGGCACACTTCGCCTTTACACCAAGACCGGCACGACCGAGATGGATGCGTCTCTGGTGGCGCGGTTCGAACAAGACGACTACGTTCCGCCGCCCACGCCGCCGGCCGCCTCACACGTGCCTGGCCAGCCAGTCGATCCCGGCGAACTGGTCGAAAACGCTGCGCGCAAATATGGCTTGCCGCCGGCTTTCGTGCGCGCGGTCATGGCTGTCGAATCCGGCAATCGGGTGGATGCCGTGTCCCCGAAGGGGGCCATCGGGCTGATGCAACTAATGCCCTCCACTGCCCACGATCTGGGCGCCGATCCCCACAACCCCGAGCAAAACGTGGATGCCGGCACGCGCTACCTCCGCGACCTCCTGCTCAAGTACGACCAGCATGCTTACCGCGCTCTCGCCGCCTATAACGCCGGCGCCGGTGCGGTGGAAAAGTACCACGGGGTACCCCCGTACCGAGAGACGCAGGCCTATATCGTCAACGTGCTGCGCCATTGGCGCAAAGAACAGCCCGCGGATTAACTCGGTCATTCGCTTGACTCCAAGCCGTCGCCGTGGTATTCAAGATAAACGGCCCCAAGATATGACTCGATGCACTCAGCTTGCCACCGCCCTTGTTGCCGCCTTGACGGCGGGCCTGATGCCCCTGGCCGACGCAGCTTCTCCGAGCACCCCAAACCCTGCCGTCATCAACGTCAACATGACGACGACCATCCCGATTCCTGCCAAGTTCAGCGGGTTCAACGCGCCCCAACTGCGCAACGGCGTCGAGTATTACGATCCCAAGTTCGTGGCCGCCGTAATGCCGCTCAATCCGGGCATGCTGCGATTCCCCGCCGGCACCGCCGCCATGGCCTACGACTGGAACGCCGGCCACATGAACCAGACCTGGATCAACAACCTGATTAACGGCCCGCCACCCATGATCGGCGCCCCTACCGCGACCAACCTGCAAACCGCTCAGATATTCACGCAGGCGAAGGGAGGGAGCTATCTATCCGACTTCGCCACCTTCGCCAACACCTTCGGATCGCCGGCGATCATTTGTTTCAATTCCTACACCGACTTCAACACTAACAGCGCGATGGCGGAGGCCTTGGCCGCCCAAGCCGACGGCGTGAATGTCCTGGATTGGGAGTTGAGCAACGAGGCATACCTCTATAACGTGATCTACCCCACCGCGGCCAGCTACGCGTCAGCCGGCAATCCGTTCTTCAACAACATCATCAGCGCTTCGCCGGCCGCGAACGTCAGCCTGTTTTCCTCCGGACTTTTTCCCGGCACGGGCCTCACTTATCCAAACTGGGATCCGGGATTGGCGGCCTATTCTCCGCGCTATTGGAATGCCGCCTCGGTTCATATTTATCCGGTGGCGTCCCAACAAACCGCCAAAATCACCGCCAACTATTTGAACGGCGTCCTGGGCTACGGTTCTTCTGCATTCATCAATTCTTACCTGCTCCCGCTGGTGGGCGCCAACACACCGATCTACATTAGCGAGTTCAATTGTTGCAGCAGCCCCGACGGTAATCCCTTCATCAGCTATCTTTACAACGGCATTTTCCTGGCCGAGTACATCATGCGCATGTCCGCCGTGCCGAACGTGAAGGCGATCGGGGTCAACTCCCTGTTCACCAACACCTACGACTATCACGGGATCATCCAGTCCGTGAACGATTACGCGCCATACCTGGCCGCGCAGGTAGCCGCGAACCCGAACTATTCCACGAATACGGCCACCGATCCGAACACCCAGTATCAGTTCTACGTGTCGGCGCCGGGAGTCGCTCTGGAAGTGGCCAATCAGGCCATTAACAATAGCACCAGCATCTGGCCGACCACCGTGACGGGCGGTCGTACGGTCGCCGTCCAAGGGTTCACGGGCCAGCCCATCCCGGCAGTGTACGCGCAGGGATACCTGGGGAACACCGGCAGCCACTACCTGCTGATCACCAACAAGGGCGCCGCGAGTCAGGGCGTTACTATCGAGGTCAACGGAGTCGCGTTAACCGGTACGCTGAGCCTGACGTACGTATCAAACACGAATCCGGAAGCAGCCAACAGTGCTACCGCGCAGACCAACGTCCAGGTTCAGACTTCCACCGTTTCCACCAACCCGTTCCTGGTCGGCCCCTATAGTGTTACTCTCGTGACGTGGTGAGCCTGTCCGGCTCCCGCGCATCTCCGTGCTACGTTGTAGAATCTAAAATCAAGATGCGAAACGTCATCATCATCGGTTCCGGCTGCGCCGGCAACACCGCGGCCGTATATGCGGCGCGCGCCAATCTCAAGCCGCTGGTCATTATGGGCAAGCATGCCGGCGGGCAATTGTCGATGACCACGCTGGTCGAGAATTTCCCCGGCTTCCCGGAGGGCATCGACGGTCCCGTGCTGGTCGAGAACATCAAGAAACAGGCCCAGCATTTCGGCGCGGAGTACATCCCTGGCGATGTGCTGGAGGCCGATCTCTCCCAGCGTCCTTTCCGCATCAACATCGAGGGCGAGTGGATGGAGACGCGCACTCTGATTGTCGCCTCTGGCGCTTCGGCACGCTGGCTGGACCTCGACTCCGAGCAGAGGCTGATCGGCCACGGCGTCAGTTCCTGCGCCACTTGCGACGGCTTCTTTTATCGCGGCAAGAAGATCATGGTGATCGGGGGGGGGGATTCGGCCATGGAGGAATCCAATTTCCTGTCGCGTTTCGGCACGGAGGTGACGGTGGTTCACCGGCGCGAGCAGTTCCGCGCCTCGAAGATCATGCTGGACCGCGCGCAGAAGAATCCCAAGATCAAGTTTCTGCTCAACACGGTGGTCGAGGAAGTCCATGACGTATCGAAGCACCTGGTGACCGGCGTGCGCTTGAAGAACCTGGCTACCGGCGCGGTGTGGGAGCAGGACGTGGACGGCTTCTTCGTGGCCATCGGGCACATTCCGAACACGGCGGTGTTCAAGGGCCAGATCGAAACGGACCGCGACGGCTACATCATTTCCAAGGGCGGCGCCAAGACCAACATCCCGGGCGTGTTCCACGCGGGCGACGTGCAGGATCGCGTCTACCGGCAGGCGGTCACGGCATCCGGTATGGGCTGCATGGCGGCCATGGAAGTCGAGCGGTTCCTGGAAGCGGAGGGCCACTGACATGATCGAACGCTTGAGTCCGCCTGGAATAGCCGCGCCGCGCGGTCCTTATTCGCCGGCCGTGCGCGCGGGCGATTTCATTTACGTCTCGGGACAAGTGCCGGTGGATCCGGCCACCAACCAGTTGCAGTTGAGCGATGTCCAAGGGGAAACGCGGCTGGTGCTGAACAACGTGCGCCGCGTTCTGGAAGGCTGCGGCGCGAGCTTGGCCGATGTGGTCCGCTGCACCGTGTTTCTGGCCGACGGCAAGGATTTCGCTGCCATGAACGAGGTTTACGCGGAGTTCTTCGGCGAGCACAAGCCTACCCGCACCACCGTGGCCTGCCAGTTCGTGCTGCCGGGCATGAAAGTGGAGATCGACTGTATCGCCTACCGGCCGCGTTAGGCGGCGGAGCCTCGCTGCGGAACCGCAAACGCAAGCGTGCGCGCACGTTTCGGGACTGCGATAATCCGTCGCTTGGCCGACGACGCTTGCACCTGCTGTTGTGCCTTCAGCCAGTCCTCTTGCGGAGAGCCGCCGCGAAAGCCGCGATTCAGCCAGTAGGAGAAAGCGAGTTCGGCGATCTCCAGTTGTTCGTTGCGCGTGATGCTCCGGTAACCGTACGCATCACAGGAACCTGCCATTAAGCAGGTATTGGTAGCGGGCATTTTTCCCCCTTATAAGATAATAGGAGGCATGGCGCTGAATAACTACTGGGAATGTGCCTAGCTTTTCGAGCGGGCCGAATCCTCCCAGCCTTGGCGCAATGGCGTATGATCGATATAAGGTAGCGAACGCACATATGGCCAAGCCCGCTCGCACGGCAGCGAAACGCAAACGTAATGTAGCGCCCGCTGCCGCACCGCGCCAGCCGGCGGAGGCCGCCGAGCCGCAGGCACAGGCCTTTCCCATCATTGGCATCGGCGCGTCGGCGGGCGGCTACGAAGCCTTCGTGCAATTGCTGCAGGCGCTGCCTCCGGACACGGGCATGGCCTTCGTGCTGATCATGCATTTGGATCCCGAGCACAAGAGCATGCTGGCCAAGCTGCTTGGCAACCTCACACACATGCCCGTGACGGAGGCGCGCAACGGCCTGGAGGTGCAGCCGAACCAGGTCTACGTCATCCCGCACAAGGCGGAAATGGGAATTCGCGGCGGCATCTTGCAAATCGTGGGCCGCCGCCAGACGGGCGACCGCTTTCTGCCAGTGGATTACTTCCTATCTTCGCTTGCCGAAGACCGCCACGGCCGGGCGATCGGCGTGATTCTCTCGGGCACCGGCTCGGACGGCACCGTCGGCCTGAAGGCCATCAAAGCCGAAGGCGGCATCACCTTGGCCCAAGATGAGGACAGCGCCAAATATTTTGGAATGCCGGGCAGCGCCATCGCGGCGGGGTGCGTGGACTTCGTGCTGCCGCCGGACCGCATCAGTGAGGAGCTGGAACGGCTGGCCCGCCACCCCTATGTGGGGCTGCCGCAAGTTGCCAACCTGTCGCCGCTGCCCGCGGTGGGCGAAAGCGATTTCCGTAAGATCCTGTTCTTACTACGTTCCGCCAGCGGGGTGGACTTCACCGACTATAAGCCTGGCACCATTCGCCGCCGCATAGCGCGCCGCATGGTCCTGCTCAAGATCGAGAACCTGAAGAAGTATCTCGGTCATCTGCAGTTGAACCGGCGCGAGCTGGACGCGCTGTTTGAGGACATCCTCATTCACGTGACCGGGTTTTTCCGCGAGCCGGAAGCCTTCAAGATTCTGCAGGCCCGGATCTTTCCCAAGATCCTGGCCGGCAAGAGGCCGGGAGATGCGCTGCGGATTTGGATTCCGGGATGCTCTACCGGCGAGGAAGTCTACTCGCTGGCCATCGCGCTGCTGGAATTTTTGGGGGATCGCGCCAGCTCGACAGCCATCCAAGCCTTCGGTACCGATATCAGCGAAGCGGCCATCGAGAGGGCCCGCGCGGGCGCCTATGTGGAAAGCAGCCTGCGGGAGGTGTCGCCGGTCCGTCTGCGCCGCTTCTTCACCAAGACCGACAGCGGATACCGGGTCAACAAGACGCTGCGCGAGATGTGCGTCTTCGCGCGCCAGGACATCACCAAGGATCCGCCATTCTCCCGCATGGATTTGGTCAGTTGCCGCAACGTGCTGATCTACATGGGCGCTGCCCTGCAGAAGCGGGTGGTGGCCGGGTTCCACTACGCGCTGCGGGAGGGCGGATTCCTCATCCTCGGCAAATCCGAAGCCTTGACCGCCTATGCGGAGCTTTTTGTTCCGGTCGAACGCAAGGCCCGGGTCTTCTCCAAGAGAGCCGACGCCGGGAAACCCGCACCGGACTTCGCCCCGATCAACTTTGCGAAGGCGCCCCTGACCATTCCAATTCCCGAGGAGCCGGCCTTCGACCCGCTGCGGGAGGCGGACCGGCTGATGTGGCAGCGCTTCGCGCATGCCGGCCTGGTGCTGAACGACGATCTGCAAATCATCCATTTCCGCGGCGACACCAGTCCCTTCGTCTCGCCCGCCTCAGGCAAGGCCAGCCTGCATGTGCTGCGGATGGTGAAGGAAGAGTTGAAGATGGAGCTGCGCTCAGCCCTCCATCGCGCGCGCCGCACCAACAGCACAGTGCGCAGTACCGGAGTCCGCCTGAAGCATGATGGCAGCGCCGGTGAAGTCGATCTGGAAGTCGCGCCCATGCACCGGCCAGGCTCTCACGAACGTTTCTTTCTGGTGCTGTTTGACCGGTCCCGAGCTGCGCCCACACAGCCGCCGCAAGCGTCCGCGGAGGGACGGCACCGGCCGGCTCCGAGCAGCCGCGAAGTCCTGCAATTGCGGCGTGAGTTGGACGCCTCGCGCGAATACGTGCAGAGCGTCGTCGAGCAGCAGGAGGCCAGCAACGAGGAGCTCAAGTCCGCCAACGAGGAGATCCTCTCCAGCAACGAGGAGTTGCAGAGCACCAACGAAGAATTGGAGACCGCCAAGGAGGAACTGCAATCGACCAACGAAGAATTGGTCACCCTGAACGAGACCCAGCATAATCGTAATGCCGAACTGGCCAAGCTCACCGACGACCTCAACAATGTGCTGGAAGACGCCAATATTCCTATTCTGATCATCGGCGACGATGGCCGGGTGCGCCGCTTCACTTCCTCGGCCGGCGCCTTGCTGAACCTGTTGCCCAGCGACGTCGGCCGTCCGATCAGCAACATTCGGCCGAATGTTATAGTGCCCGATTGGGATGCCGTGGTCGGGAATGTCATCCGCACGTTTACCGAACTGCAGCAGGAAGTGCAGGACAACGGCGGGCGGTGGTACTCGATGCGGGTGCGGCCCTACCGGACCTCGGAAAACAAGATCAATGGCGTACTGATCGCGTTGGTGGATATTGACGCGATCAAGCGTTCTAACCAGGCCCTAAGTGAAAGCGAAGCGATGGTACGGGGACTGGTAGAGACGCTGGCCAGGGCGATCCTCATGATTGACCGCGGCGGCACCGTCACGGTCGTCAACGCGGCGGCCGAAGCCATGTTCGGCTATCAGCGCGAAGATCTGCTGGGAAAGAGCGTCGACATGCTACTACCGGCACGCTTGCGCGCCGTGCACGCCCAATACCGCGCCGGATACTTCGCGGCGCCCCGCGTGCGGCCGATGGGAGGCGGCATGGAACTGACCGGGCGGCGCAAGGATGGCGGCGAGTTCCCCGTGGAGGTCAGCCTCAGTTATGTGCAAACCTCCAAAGACGTGCTGGCGGTGGCCTTTGTCGAGGACCTCACCAAGCAGCGAGGGACCGAGGCCGCGCTGGCCGAGAAGCAAACGGCACTGCTGGTGAGCGAGCAGCAGCTTCGGACCCTTACCGCCAGTCTGCTGACTGCGCAGGAAGAAGAGCGTGCGCGTCTGGCCAGCGAGATCCACGATGATCTGAATCAGCGCCTGGCGGCCCTGGCGTTGCAGGCGTGGAAGGTAGAGAGTCAGCTCCCCGAGTCCAAGAATGGCGTCCGCGAGCAAGTCCACGAA
>Ga0073928_10011186_pt1 | contig 10508 bp, 9 predicted proteins | sample PaiPotPPA55metaG_FD_76969 | JGI IMG/M metagenome (GOLD analysis project Ga0073928, IMG submission 76969) | Iron sulfur acid spring bacterial and archeal communities from Banff, Canada, to study Microbial Dark Matter (Phase II) - Paint Pots PPA... ...
AGGCAAGTTGCGTCCGCTAATATCGATTCGTTCGCGCGCGTCTCAGGTGCATACCAACGATTCAACTCTAACCAGAAACAAAGTCCTAGTGCACCGTCTCGCATATAATGGTGATGTCGCCGCAGGTCAGTTGGCTGTTTTTCAAGGCGCGAGCGAAGCGCCCATATCTGGATCGATACGGGCCGAGCGAGCAACGCGGAAAAACAGCCAACTGGCCGCGGCCCGGAGGGTTGCGTTGAAAATGGGCCGGCGGCCGGGGAAGCGTGTCGGCGGGTCGGCGTTTTGGCGTATCGGCGTCTGAGAAGCAAGACTGCTTTTCGACGTGGCTACAATGACCAGGAGGTCTCGACGAAGTTGATGACGCTTTGCAAACGCCGACACGCCGACACTCCGATACGCCGATACGTTTCCTCCCGGCGGCCCATTTTGAACGCAACGACGTCACCATTATATGCGAGACGGTACACTAGCGCGCTTTCAGGGAACGGACTGGATCGCCTAGATCCTTAACTTTTCTTTAAAATACGAGATCGTCTCCCGAATTCCGGATTCAAAATCGACCTTTGGCTCCCATCCGAGGAGCTTTCGTGCCCGCCTAATATCGGGCTGGCGAACTTTCGGATCATCCACCGGCAAAGATTTGGTGACTATTTGCGATTTAGCTCCGGTAATCTCCAGGATCTTATTGGCAAATTCGAGGATGGTCATTTCCCTAGGGTTACCAATGTTTATCGGCTCATGATAGTCGCCCAACGCAAGCCGGAAAATTCCATCGATCAGATCGGAAACGTAACAAAAGCTACGCGTCTGGCGGCCATCCCCAAATACAGTTAGTGGTTCCTGGTTGAGAGCCTGGCTAATAAATGCGGGTACGACACGACCATCCTTGAGACGCATACGTGGTCCGTAAGTGTTAAAGATCCGAACGATTTTAGTGTCCACGGTGTGATACCGATGGTAGGCCATGGTTATCGCTTCGGCGAAACGTTTTGCCTCATCGTACACCCCACGCGGACCGATCGGATTAACGTTACCCCAATAGTCCTCGCCTTGGGGATGCACCAGCGGATCACCATAGCATTCCGAGGTCGAAGCGAGTACGAAGACGGCCTTCTTCTCTTTAGCTAATCCGAGCGCGTTATGGGTCCCTAGCGCTCCTACCTTCAACGTCCGAATCGGAAGTTCGAGGTAGTCGATCGGACTAGCCGGTGAAGCGAGGTGAAATACGTAGTCAACCCGACCCGGTACGAAGATAAAGTCATTGACGTTATGGCGAATGAACCGGAAATCCCGGTTCCCGGCCAGGTGGGTGATGTTGTCGGGAGAACCGGTAATTAAGTTATCGATGGCGATAACGCGGAAATCTTCGGTTATCAGACGATCTATCAAATGTGATCCAAGAAATCCAGCTCCGCCGGTCACCACCGCGATTTTCTTGGAAGAAGCAGTTTCAAACATATCTAAAGGATCCAGGTCTGTAATTGTTTGGAGCAAGCGCGAGCTAAGCCGTCGTGCTTGATCAATTGCATTTCAGAGGCTCGTAAGTAACAAACTCCAGTAATTGAACGATTGGGCGGTATTTGTCCAAGCCGCCGCAATCGCTGTCCAAACTGCCAGATCCATCTGGCCGGGCAACCGGAGGTAGCTCGTAGGATCGAGCCCCTGCAGCGACCCGAACAGCGATTACGGCAATCGAGACAAAAGCGGCCGGTTCCTGCAGTCTGTGAAGGAAAGTTGCAGTAGTATGAAAATCGCAATTATCGGTTCCGGTTACGTTGGATTGGTCACCGGCGCATGTTTCGCCGAAGTGGGCCACGAAGTCATCTGCATTGATAATGACCAACTAAAGATCGACGCACTGCGAAGTGGCAAAATTCCAATCTATGAACCTGGTCTCGACCAGTTAGTACAGCGAAATGTCTCTGCCCATCGTCTTTCCTTTACCGGCAGCATTGAGGAAGGAGTCGATAACTCCGAAGTCATATTCATTGCTGTACCAACGCCTCCTCAGGTCGATGGAAATGTGGACCTGACGTACGTCGAGCGCGTGGCGCGCGAAATCGCTTCGGTACTCAAAGAGTATCGGGTAATCGTCGATAAAAGTACTGTTCCGGTGAAAACCGGTGAAAAAGTGGCCGACACCATTCGGCGATACAATAGAGTCGATGTCGAATTCGACGTGGTAAGCAATCCGGAATTTCTTCGCGAAGGCAGCGCGGTTGCCGACCTCATGAGACCCGACCGCATCGTTATCGGCTCGAATAGCGAACGGGCTTTGGCGATCATGAAAAGAGTCTACGAACCCTTCCCGGCTCCTATCATGGTCACCGATATCAATAGCGTCGAGTTAATCAAACACGCCGCCAACTCCTTTCTTGCCCTGAAGATCTCCTACATCAACGCTTTGTCCGCCATTTGCGAAGCTAGCGGGGCAGATGTCGAGAAAGTTGCTAACGGCATTGGAGCCGACAAACGCATCGGACGCAGTTTTCTCAACGCCGGGCTAGGATACGGCGGGTCCTGTTTTCCAAAAGACCTCGCGGCCTTCATCTCGATCAGCGAACAGATCGGTGTACCGTTCCCCCTTTTAAGAGAGGTCCAGCGTATCAATCAATATCAGCGCGAGCGTTTCCTCAACAGGTTGCGCGACACCCTTTGGGTATTGAAAGAGAAACGGATTGCCGTGTGGGGACTTACCTTCAAGCCAGATACCGATGACGTGCGCAGTTCGGTGGCTGTGGACCTCGTCAACGATCTCGTCCGGGAGGGCGCTCGCGTGACGGCATACGATCCCAAGGGAAACCAGAGGGTAAGGGAACTCAATTTGTGTCCGGGCGTTCATTTGGCCGATTCTGCTCTGGAGGCGGTCAGAGATGCGCAGACCTTGGTCTTAGCCACCGAGTGGCCCGATTTTGCTGCGATTGACTTGACCGAGGTATTTCGACGGATGCATACCCCGATCGTATTTGACGGCAGAAATCTGTTCGACCCGCAAACGATGAGAGATCTGGGTTTTCAATATTACCCGATTGGCCGGCCATCAACCAAAGCAAATAATAACAACTCTCCAATCGCCTTGTTAGCATCGACATTAAAGACGGTCCAAAGTACGCCCCGGAGACAACGCCGCAACGAGGTCAGCCAAGGAAGCCGTTAAACCGACTGGAACCGACTGGACAGATCGATCCGTTGGCTCCTCGGTAAACTCCGAGGGCGAATCCGATGGTCTTGAAAGATTAAAAGCGATTAAAGCAATAAAAGGTGCGGTGGTTTCATCATTCCGGCCTATTCACCTGAATGAGAGGCAACAAACCGACCAACCTAGAAATAATGATATGATCAATGCAGCAATCTTCGGCGCAGGCCGAATCGGAAAAGTCCACACCCATAACATAGCGGACTTACCGGGAGTCGCCTTGCGTTATGTGGTGGATGTTAACCCGGCCGCGGCGGCCGAACTCGCCGGGATATACGGCGCAAAACCGGCCACCATCGAGGCGGCGCTCGGCGATCCCGAAGTCTGTGCCGTGGTCATTGCGACGAGCACCGACACCCACGCCGAGCTCATCCAGCGGGCCGCCGCTGCAGGTAAGGCGATCTTTTGTGAAAAACCGGTGGATCTCGCGCTGGAACGGGCACGCGTCTGCGCTGAAGCTGTGACGAGGGCGGGTATTCTGTGCGGCATCGGTTTTCAACGCCGCTTCGATCCCACCTTTGCGGCCCTCAAAACCCGTCTCGACGCTGGAGAAATCGGCGAGCCGGAGACTCTGTTGATCACCAGCAGAGATCCCGGCCCACCGCCCGTGTCCTACATCAAGGTCTCCGGCGGGATTTACAAGGACATGCTCATTCACGATTTCGATATCTTCCGTTGGATTCTCGAGGATGAAGCCATCAGTATCCATGCCACCGGGAGCTGTCTGGTGGATCCGGCCATCGGCGAGGCGGGCGATGTTGACACCACTGCGGTAACCATTCGAACCCGCAAAGGCCGGCTCTGCCAAATCAACACCACTCGCCGCGCCGTCTACGGCTACGACCAACGCTTCGAAGTGCTGGGCAGCGCCGGCATGCTCCAGGCAGGAAACCCGCGCCCTACTGAGGTGACTGCTTCTACAAAGAGGTCCGTCAGCACCGATATACCAGAACCGCTCTTCTTCGACCGCTACCGCGTTGCTTTTGCAGCGGAGATCAAATACTTCTTCGATGCTGTTGGAGGCGGCAAATCAGCCCGTACAGACATTCATGATGGCGTGAAAGCGCTGGAACTCGCCGAGGCAGCCACACTCTCATGGCGCGAGCAACGGGTTGTCGAGTTGGATGTTTGACAAGGCGCGAGCTGCTGCGGCACCACAATAGCCAATCCAAACCTAATTCATGAAATCAAAAGCCATTCTGTCATTAGTTTGCTCATCTCTCCTTATCATACCCCGCCTCGTTTCGGCGGCAGGTTCCCTGACTCCAGAAAACCCAGTGGAACTGACCGGCACTCAAGGGAAGTTTGATTTTATTAAAATCGATTCCGCGAATAATCGCCTTCTGGCCTGCCACACGGGAAACGGCTCGCTGGATGTAATCGACGTTATAACATCCAAGTTGGTCAAGAGCATCCCCACCGGGAATGCTCAAGGTGTCGCCATCGATTCCGAGAATAACCGCTATTTTGTCAGCGTGAGCAAACCGCCGAAAATGGTAATAGTCGATTCAACGAAGCTCGACGTGATCGGCGAAGTGGCTCTCCCAGGCCCAGCTGACTTGGTCGCCTATCATCCCGAAACGAATCGTGTATTTGTTTGCAACGATGATAAGCCCGAAATGTGGGTCATCGATCCGATGGAGAAAAAGATTGTATCGACGATCAACTTTCCAGGGGGCGGCATGGAAGATCTTGGCTTCGATTCTCAAGACACATTCCTGTTTCAATGCCTAAAAGACTCTAGCGAACTCGCCAAGTTGGATTTGAAGACAGAAAAGGTTGTCGCCACATGGTCGACCTCTCCCGCCGACAAGCCTCACGGCATGGCGATGGTTCCCGGAACAGATCAAGTGCTTATTGTGGGTGGAACGGGCAAACTGGGACTCTTCAATCTCAGCACAGGCCAGATCGTGGGAATCGCCGACGTCTCCCCCAAGGTCGATGAGATCGCATACGACCCGACGTTGCAGCGCGTTTACTGTGCAAGCGGCTTGGGCACCATCTCCGTTGTGGTCCTCGATCACGAAAGACTCGCGGCGTTGCCTCCGCTGACGAGCTCCCTTGGTGCGCACAGCATTGCGGTCGATTCTCAAACGCACACGCTTTGGATTGCCTTTGCTAAGAATGACAAAGCTTACGTCCAAGCATTCACGGCAAAATAGCGATCATGGCGTCTTTAATGGGACGCTTCCCGAGGTTACTCAACTGCCAAAGGGATCGTCAAATGCGGGGCTCCGTGGGGGTTGATTCCAACCGTTCTCCTCGAGATCCGAACTCTGCTGGGCAGCAGGAAGTGGACTTATCAGTAATGGGTTAAATCCGTTGCCTGTTGAAGAACACCCTGTTGCAAGGACAACCGCGACCCCAAGCACGACTGCTGGTAGCGCTGCTCGTCCGATGTGGTTCAAGAAATCGCCGGAACAATGGTCAGTAAGCAAACTACCTCTGCTCGAAAGACAGATTAATTTTACTATGTGTTTATTTATTTTCATTAATTGACTCCGTCAATAAACTACTAGTTTGCGCCTGTAATTATTCCCGGGCCGCGAGAAGCGGCTAGTTCCATTGCGGTGCGGATATTTAATCGCAAACCAAGACGCGACTTGGGTTAGTTATTTTGACTCCGCTTAACCACCAGCGGCGGTACTTTCGTCGTACTCTCGACCGGGCATTCCGCATTTTGCGTGTGAGGTCAGTGAGGCCGATAGTTTATATTTTAGACAAAGAAATGAGCGTGCGAAGAGGACGCAAAAAAGGCGATGGGACACCTACCACTGCGTGACGACATGCCAATGTCGCTCGGAGGCAGCGGACCTGAAGGGGAGCAGAGAGAGGAGAGTCCCGCGGCCGCGCATGCACGCGCACTTTCATGACTGGCAATCTACGGTCATTAAGGCGACAGCCAGTTTTGACAGCTGCGCACTGACTATAAGCCGGCAGAGGCCTCCGAGGGCGTCATTCTGAAGAATGCTCGCAGGGAATAATTACCTTCCGCGCAGGCTTATGGACTCCCCTGGTCGCATCAATCAATGCAGCGTCTTGAGGTAGGCCACGATAGCGGCAGTGTCCTGCTCGTTGTATTTTTTTGCGAATGATGGCATCTCATCCTTTATCCCGCTCCGGATAACGAGAGCCATATGCGCACCGCTGATTTGGAGCTTCAGAAGGCTCGGCGCGTCCTCGCCCCCATCAGCGTCCTGACCATGGCAGTGAGCGCAGCTTTGAAAGAAAAAACTTCGTCCTCTGGCTGCCAACTTTGCAGCATCGAGCGGTTGGTTTCCAGGTTCCGTCTCACTTTCGATCTGATTCCGATAGATTCCGCCGGCCGTAAATGTCGCGACTAGGACTAATACCGACGTGATGACGCCTGCCATTGCGCCCTTGATTTCGAGAGGGGTCATTATGGTACACCACCTCCGCTGAGCAGAAGTTCTCCACCAAAATACCCTGCCGCAGCAACAAACCCGGAAGCCAATAACATCAAGACCAGATACAGGCATAGTCCAGTCCGTGACATCGCGTCTCTTACCACGAGTCTCCACACGGCCAAAGCCACCAGAAGGCCGAAGGCCGGCCAGACAAATCGGTGATGCCAGCCGAAATCACCGCGGCCCCACATATCCCCTTTGGTGAGGGCAATGCCGGAGACCACGGCACCCAAAGATGCCAAGGCGGCAAAGGCTAGACCGTAGAAGCTTACCACCCGCAGTCCTCGAGCAAACGTTAACTTCTTAAATGCGACGGACACGAAATCGCACGCCGTTGAAAACATCAGTAGGGCGATCGGGAAATGGGTCATTGCCCCGTGAAGCTTATCCCATGGAATCATTGAATGCCTTTCCGTTTATCCGAGTGTAGAATCTACTACGGCCAGGGTATGGTTCGTTTCGGTGTAGTTGACGCTGGTTAGTCCCAGCATCTTCTTGAGTTGAGGGGCGTCGACGACCACTGGGAGCGGTTTGGGCATTGAACCCGGTGTTGGTAAGGGGAACGCTGTACCCCTGGCGGTGTGGAAAGTGATGTTACCCTCCACCTTCTGCATAACTTGGTGAATGTGCCCGTTTAAAACGGTCACTGACCCGAACCGCTTCACCAGGGAGAGTGCTCGCTCGGCATCGTCGGTTCCCCAGCCCCACTTGGGATAGACAGCCCATAATGGAATATGCGCGAACAGGACAATCGGGGTGCTGGGCGTTAAGGCTTTCACGTCTTTTTCAAGCCAGTCGAGTTGTTCCTGGCCAATAGTGCCCAAGCCGCCCTCCTGGATATTTGCCACGTTGACCAACCCGATGAAGTGTACACCTTTTTGGTCGAAGCTGTACCATCCAGTCCCTGTCGTATTTTTTCCGAATCGTTCCCGGTATAGTGCACCGCCATCGTAGATGTCGTGCTCGCCAGGCACATAGAATACATCTTTTGTTCTGCAGTCTTTCAGGACCTGGGCAAGAGTATCGAACTGTGCCGGATCAGAAAGATGCGTTAGATCGCCGGTGTGCAGCAGGAACTCGGGTACCTTCGGTAACGCATTGATGTACATAATCGTCTCCCGAAAGGTCCCAACAACGTCCGTGTTGGCTGGTTTATTAAAACCGATGTGACTGTCGCTTATCTGGACAAAGTTCAGTTCTGCGGTAGTGATGGCACTTCGGTTGTTTGTTTCCTGGCCCAGGACCGTGGAAGTCAATAGTCCTCCGTTGATGGACCAAATGACGCCGGTGCCGGCCCAGGCCATACATTTGAGAAATCCTCGACGGTCAATGCCGTCGTCGTTTGTATTTGTTTCGATGAAGTCTGACATAATGGTTTGTACTCTGGTTGATAGGATTGGGCGTGCCATAGCGCACCCGTCATCAGGTACATACCCGTTAAGATCAGAAATTATTCCTGGCCGCACCGGAAAGCGAACTCGGGGAATAAACTTCAACGAAAGCCGGTATGTTTTATTGTAGGGTAGCCGTGCCGGTCGATTTTCGCGAAGCAGTGGTTCTCCGGGAATTAGAGGGTTTATCTTACAAGGAAATCTCTGAGGTGAGCGTACATATTATTAACTTGTTTATCTGGCCTTTGGAATCTGGCCGGAACACAGCCACGGAAAGTTTCACGAAGGATGGCTACAATGTTTCGCATTGGGAACGTGATGGATTCGCATTCTGGGCTGTCTCCGACGTGAATGTGGAAGACCTGAGAGCTTTTGCAGGTCTGGAAATGCAGCAGTCTTAAAACCGGCGACAAAAGAGTGCACGCACACGTCCCTTCCCAGGAATTGCCAGGGGATCGAACTTAGTAATCGCGCCAACGCCGAGGAGTGAAAGCTTTGCCAAATGCGATGCGGATCTTCTCCGGTTCGCGGGCTTTGGCTGAGATCGTAGAGAGCGGTCTCTGCATTATATAAAAATATGCGCCGGTTCTGGGGAATAAAGCATGGGGCCCAACCAGTTTAGAATAGTAATGAATATTCTTGCATTAGGTATTGGGAATCTAGGTGGCCCGGATCTATTTATCATCCTCCTGATCGTTCTTGTCCTCTTCGGGGCGAAAAAGTTGCCTGATTTGGCGCGGAGCCTGGGGCAGAGCATGAATGAGTTCAGAAAAGCTCGCGAGGACATTGACCGGGAGCTCCACAATACCGGTCCTTCTCAGCCGCAACCCTGCCTGTCCACGCAGCAGGTCGCGGCGGTGCCGAGCCCAGCAAGCGACGTCGGGAGCGCGGGCCCATTAGGGGATGTGCGGCGAAACGAAAAATTCACATTAAGAAAGAGTTAGCGGGCTCGTCGAATTGAAGGTGATCGACTTGCAACAACGCACTTTTGTGGTCGCACCTTTACGCCATCCCGGAACGGCCCTGCAGGCGTCCAGACTTGGCAACTTGCATAAAAGATCTTCCTAGTTTTCGAATTCTCCCGCTGTGGCCTCTAGAACGCTTATGAATGTTCGTCTCAATAAAACTTCGACTTTCGCCGCACTGCAGAATCCTGTGTATCGGAAGCTCTGGTTTGCCATTTTGCTTTCCGGAACGTGCGTAGCGGCCCAGGACACCGCGGCCACCTGGACGATGAACATGCTCGGTTCGTCGACGTTTTTGCTGTCTCTGATCTCAACAGTCGCCTCCCTGCCCTTCTTCCTCTTTACCCTGCCGGCCGGGGCATTGGCCGACATGGTTAACCGGCGGAAGCTCCTTTGCATCATGAATCTTTGGCTGGCAGGTGCGGCCGTATTGCTCGCGATCCTTGGTTCGTTCCAACTGTTGAATCCCTATGTACTCCTGTTCTGCGTGTTTTTGATTGGTGTCGGCTTTGCGTTTCACGCCCCTGCATGGTCTGCGATTGTTCCGGACCTGGTTACCGACGAAGAGCTGCCTTCCGCCGCGACGCTCGGTGGGCTGCAATTGAATGTCTCGGGAATCATCGGTCCGGCGCTAGGCGGCGTCCTCCTCTACTTTCTGGGTGCAAACTGGGTTTTTGCGGTGAACGCCCTCTGCTTCGTTGTGGTAATCTTCGCCCTATTGCAATGGAAAGGGCCCGCAGCGGAATCAGGGTTCCCGGTGGAAAATTTCATCGAATCATTTTCTACCGCCGTCCGATATGTTCGGTATTCGCCGGCGATCCAAGTGGTACTGGCCCGGAACATTCTATTTGCTTTTTTTATCTCTGTTATACCGGCGCTGATACCCGTCATCGGGCTGAAGGAACTTCGGCTTCGGCCCTGCAGCCTCGGTCTGCTGTTTACTTCCATGGGGGCCGGGTCGGTTTTCAGCGCAGTTTTCGTTCTGCCGCGGGCCAGGAAGAGGCTCCGTTCGAATACGCTCATCGTATTAGGGAATTTGCTTGTTGTGCTGGTTTACGTACTGATGGCATTTGTTCGCCAGAGAGAGCTTTTCCTGGTTGTCGCGGCGCTGGCCGGTGCTGGATGGACACTTTCAGCTTCTGAGCTGTGGGTAGCGGCGCAGCGAGCTATGCCAAGCTGGGCACGAGGCCGCATGAACGCCACAGTCATCATGGTCTCACAAGGCGCCATCGCTTTGGGAGGCATTGTCTGGGGCTTCTCTAGCCAGGCCGCCGGAGTTAACGTTACGCTGGTTGTGGCCGCTGTGGCGATGGCTCTCAGTCTTTTGCTGGCAATTCCTCTATCAATCAACTTTACGACGTCGCTGAGCTTTGATCCGCCCCCAATCAGCTGCGTGATGATGCCTCTGGTTAATAATCCTCAACCTCGCGACGGACCGGTTGCGATAACGTTCGAAATTGAGGTCGACCGGCTGCGCGGACGTGAATTTCTTCGGCTGATGCGCGAGGTGCGTTTAATCCACCGCCGA
>Ga0073928_10011189_pt1 | contig 10506 bp, 4 predicted proteins | sample PaiPotPPA55metaG_FD_76969 | JGI IMG/M metagenome (GOLD analysis project Ga0073928, IMG submission 76969) | Iron sulfur acid spring bacterial and archeal communities from Banff, Canada, to study Microbial Dark Matter (Phase II) - Paint Pots PPA... ...
CCTTGTAAGTACACGCTCGAACTCGCCGGAGAGCGCCCCGCAACCAAAACCCCGTTAACGTTCTCGCATCCCTTCACTGTCGCCCGCGCCCACTATCCTCAAATAAAAGTCCAGCTCACCGTCGAAAAAAAATTTACCGAGCCTTCCCTTGAGCAGCAACAGCAAATCGCGGAAGGTGTAAAAATAAAGGATAACTACCTGAACCGTGTCACTCCAGAGCGCGAGTGGGACGGCAAATTCACAGCGCCGGCCGACGCCGCCATCTCCGACGTTTACGGTTCGCAACGAATCTTCAACGGCAAGGCGCAGCGCCCACATTACGGTCTCGATTTTCGCGTTCCCACGGGAACCCCGGTGGCAGCCATGAATTCAGGCACCGTTCTGCTGGCGCGCTTCCTGTATTTCGAAGGCAACTGTGTCGTCATCGACCACGGGCAGGGACTGCTGACACTATACTTCCATCTCTCTGAATTCAAAGTAAAGGAAGGAGAATCGGTCAAGCGCGGGCAGGAAATCGGACTGAGTGGAGGGACTGGCCGGGCAACAGGCCCTCATCTCCACGTCGCAGTACGCTGGCAGGGCACTTATCTCGATCCCGCGCGTTTGCTGCAGATGTCTCTGCCTTGATTCGATTCGCCAGTTACGCGGAAAACTTGCTGCGCTCACGCAGCCGATGCTGCAGACTCTCCTTCAATCCCAGGTTCCGAATCAGCCGGTGCAAATAATTCGGATGCACGCCCAGGATGGCGGCAGCCTCCACATAATTTCCCCGCGTCTGCTCGACCGCATCGGCAATCAATTGTTTTTTCAATTCCTTCACGCTGGCATGATACTTTCCCTCGTGCATCTCTGCCGGCGATTCCTGCTCTAGCAACGATTCCGGCAAATCCTCCAGCAGCACAGCGTCCGACGATCCCATCACCAGCGCCCGCTCGATGGCATTTTCGAGTTCGCGCACGTTGCCCGGCCATTCATAGTTCACCAAGGCGGCCATGGCTTCGCGCGATACGGGTTTCGCCTTCACTTTGCTCCGTTTGGCGTACTTTTGCACGAAATGGCGCGTCAGCATGGGAATGTCTTCCCTGTGTTCGCGCAGCGGAGGCATGGTCAGTTTGACTACCGCAAGCCGATAGTACAGATCCTGACGGAATTCCCCGGTGCGCACGGCTTCAGTCAAATCACGATTGGTGGCGGCAACCAGGCGGATGTCGATCTTGATGGAGTGGGTTCCACCGACACGTTCGTATTCGCGCTCCTGCAACACACGCAACAGCTTTACTTGGAGTGCGGGCGCGAGCTCCCCGATCTCGTCGAGAAACACCACACCGCCATCTGCGACTTCCAGCCGTCCCTTCTTCTGCGTGGCCGCCCCCGTGAAGGCACCGCGCTCGTGCCCAAACAGATCGCTCTCCAATAGGGATTCCGGGATTGCCGCGCAATTGATTGCCACGAAGGGCTTGTTCGCTCGGTGGCTGTTACGGTGCAGGGCCCGAGCCAACAGTTCCTTGCCTGTCCCACTCTCGCCCTCGATCAGCACCGTTGATTCCGTGGGCGCGACCCTCGTCAAGAACTGAAAAATCTCCTTGATTCGCGCGCTTTCTCCCACAAGGCTCTGTTCCTGCCTGACTTCAGTAGTGAGCCGCTGGTTTTCCTGTTCCAGCCATTGCAACCGCCGCGCGTTATCCAGCGCTACCGCAGAAACTCCGGCGATCGCGGTCAACAGTTGCAGATCGTCTTCTTGAAAGCGGTCAGCGGCGTTTGTGCTGTCGAGGTAGATGCATCCAATCGCGCGTTGAAAAACCGTCAGAGGCACGCACAACAGCGTTCGCACCTCGAAGGCGACCAGGCTTTCCACGTCGCGGAGGGTGCCGCTGGCGGGAACGTCGACACCCAGGATGGCGACGTTTTCTTTCATCACCTGGTGTGCAATGGTTCGGCTAACCCGCACCAATTGCGGCTGTCCGGCGTGCCGCGTCCGCGCATAGAGGCAATTGAACTCTTGACCTGCGCCCTCCGCCAGAAGAATCGCGCCTCTGCCTGCGGGCACCACTTCAAAAATCAGGTCCAGCAGTTGCGCCTGCAATTCTTCCAGATCACGGATAGCATGCACGACGCGGCTGATCTTGAGCAGCGCGCTCAGGTTGCGCGCGACCTGCGACGTCGCCGGCAGTTCGCGCTGTAGCCGGTCGGTCTGCAGATAGATTACTTCTCTGGGATGAATCAGTCTGGTTTCAGCCAGCGAAAGATTGTCATCAAATTCAACCCGGCTTGCGGGAATGGCTTGGTCCTGCTCTTCCACCAGAAACAAGAATACCGAGTCGCCGGTCGCGACCTCGTCTCCGTGCCGCAGCCATTGTTCTTTTACTGCCCGGCCATTCACCAGAGTCCCGTTGCGGCTGTCTAAATCCCTGATCTGAAAACGCCCGTCCTCGTCTTTTCGCAGTAAGCAGTGTTTCCGCGATACCGAAGTGTCAGCCACGAACACCGCGTTGGCTGGATCGCGGCCGAGCGCGGCCTCCCCCTCTGGCAACGGAATGCTCGAATCCTTTGCAGGGCCGGCAATTACCAAGAGTCTAGGGCGCAATCGGGCGTCTCCAATTCCGTGCAGAACTTCTTATCATATGTTGGGGGAGAAAAGTATGAGCACTCTGAACCATTTCCAATATCCGAACGGCTAGTCCGACTATCCGATGGGATAGGATTTTATGGTTTTTTGCGCGGCGGCGTGGCTCGCCCGTTCGAAGGTGATGGGCGCTAACGGATAGTAACTAATGGAATTATGTCTACTTTCTTAGAGTGATGGCCGACCTTGCAGAGTTTGGAATGCCGGATGCACTCTCGAAAAGTGCGGATTCTTGGCAAAAAGCGACGGGGGAAGCGCTTTCCAGCAGTTCTTAGCCGAGATCGCTAGTCAGAAGCTCGGGGGACCCCCTCATCGAGCTTCTGACTTTTTTCTTTCGCAAGGATTTCCAGAAACCCGCCTGCAGGGACGGGCTTCAGCTGCGGGAATCGAACCGTGAGCTACCAAGACATAGGCCGCTGATTACGCACTCTGTGCCGAACTGTCCGCAGCCTCAGTCACCACACTCTGACGCAAAACAATCTGATCAGAACCGGAAACCGCAATGCCATCCCGATAGCTGACCGTCCTGCCAGAAATTGCCGGGACTTTTTCTCCCGGCACTAGAATCCCAATCAAATTCAGCGGATCAGCCGCCGAAACCGCCACCGACTCTCCGCTCAGCGGCAGGCAGCGCATCCCACGCACAGATTCAACGGCGACAGGCAGAGCAAACTGCTCACCCAGAAACCCGTCCACAAACCGCCCTCCTCGAATCTCCCCACGATCTTCGAGCCGGCGGAATGCCATCAGCAACTCGCGCCAAGGCGGCATGTTTGATTCTCGCGCCAGCAGGTCGCGAATCACAATTCCATAGCGCCGCAGCAACATCCAACACGCGGCCTCTACCGCGCGGTTTCTCTCCGCAGCCACATCCCCATGCAGCAGTGCCCATCGCCCCGAACTATGCCGCGGACGCGTGCTGCGCCCGCTGCCTTGCCCCGCACGCCGCTTGGGATCAATCAGGGCGCGCAGATTGTCGAAGCCATCTGCCGTAACCAGACCAGCCGCCACCAATTCCCAAAGTCCGGTCTCGATCTCCGCCTTGAGCTTGCCCGTTCCGCGCACAATATCCGCGAAGAACGAAGCTCCACGCTGCCGCAGAAACTCGAGCACCAACCCAGCCCCATGGCTCAGCCCGCGCGTCTCGGCTTCATCCCCAGCCGCGTGGCGCGGAATCATCCAGTCCGCGTCCTCGCGCACAAAAAACGTAATCGGGGCCACACTGGTCGGAATCACTCGCCGCTGCCGCGGCGAGGCCAGTTCACTATGCGACGTACTCCCATTCCCGGACCCACCTGAATGGACCGTTGCCGGATGCGGTGAAAATCTTCCCCAACCTACCGCGCCCGTCAAGCAAAGCTGATCCAGCCATTTCGGATCGTAGTCCGCAATCCGCCGTGCCAAAACTTGTCGCTCCCACGCGTTTGCCGGAATCTCAAATCCCTGCAACTGCTGCAGCACTTCCAGGGTCCCGCGCTCGCCCGTGACCTGCGTTCCCGGAGCCACGTGCTGCCACCGCATCAACCACCGCATGAACGCGGCCGCAGTGACCGGCTCAATTTGCTTCCGCAACATCCCCACGGTGAGCCGATGAATCCGGGCCAGCAATCGCCGCTCGCACCACTCGGTCTCGGGTTGTGCCTGGGGGATGACCGCTCCCGGCTGTCCGGTCGAGCGCAGCTTGACCAGTTCGTGTGGCGCGGGCACTCTTGCCCGCGAGGCAGCACCAGTAAAGTTCCCCCGCAGGATAGTCCCGCTGGCTTCCATCCTCAGAAGCGCCTTCTCCATATCAGAAGCAGGCAGCCCCACCTGATTCCCAAGTTGCGACGCCGTCACCGGCCCCAAGTGCGACATCCATCCATTGACCAGCGTAAGCAAAGCGTCATCCGGCGAACTTTGACCCGTCTCCACGTCCGCCAAAGGCTGCTCAAACATGGCCGAAGGAAATAATGTCACAAAGGTCCGAACCCTTTCTGCCGCCACCCAGTAGCGCCGGCCCTTCGACTCACTTCGCTCGCTCAGCGCCGGCTCCGGCTGTCCCGGGGGTGCCTTGTCCTCAGCGACGACGGCGACCGAAGCCCGACCCTGGTTCACCAAATGTTCGAAATATGATGACCACCGTTGCTGAGGAAGATTCATGTGGGGACGTCCGTCCTCGGCTGTCCGGTTCAGCGCAGCTAAGCCGTTTTCGGCTTCAGGCGTGTATGACTGCGGGAAAACAGGTCGAGCTTCGCTCGACCGGGCAGGCGAGAGCGGCTGTCCCCGCATAGCAGTTGAAAATTCCTCCGGAATCGCTACCAACGTGTGCAGCACGTCATGCAGTTCATCCGCGTCTCGCACGTCCGGCCAAGCCTCTTCCCGCACCTGCGCAATCGCCCCCGGATCCAGTCCGCCGACTTCCTCCAACACCGACTCCGGCAGCACTCGCCGCATGTTGACCGCACGCGCCCGCCGTTCCTCCAGCGGAGCGTCATCCAGATATGCATAGGGATTCGCATTCAGAATCTCGTGCGAGAACTGCGACGGCACCGGCGTATCCACCGCGATCACGCGTATCTCGCCTGAAGCCATGCCGCGCAGCAGCGATTTCAACCCATCGACATCCATTGCTTCCGTGAGCACGTCCTTCATCACTTCGCCCACCAGGGGATGATCGGGAATCTTTCTGTCGCCATCAATATTCTCGAAGCAGGCTGCAGCGTCGGGAAAAACGGAGGCCAGCAGATCCTCCGACCGCATGCGCTGAATCTGCGGCGGCACTTTCTTGCCGTTCTGAAAACGAAGGAGTGCCAGCGCCCGGTTCGCATCCCAGCGCCAACGTGTGGCGAAAATCGGAGAATCCAGCGCCGCCTGCTCCAGGATCGGCTGCACCGTATCCGCCTGCAAAAAATGGAAAACATCGCCCAGCGGAAAACTGTGCTGCTCGGCCAGCGCGATGTTCAGCCCGTTGTCGGTGGCCGCCGCCTGCAATTCAAAATTGAAACCCACACAGAATCGCTTCCTCAGCGACAATCCCCAGGCCTTGTTGATTCTGCCGCCAAACGGCGCATGGATCACCAACTGCATACCGCCACTCTCGTCGAAAAATCGTTCGGCAATCACCGTGTTCTGCGTGGGCACAGCTCCCAGTACGGCTCGCCCTTGCAGGACGTACTCAATCATCTGCTCCGCGCCCGAATCATCCAACCCGCATTCCACTTTTAGCCAACTCACGGCCTCAGCCACTTCCGGCTGGGTTACCGAGAATCCTGCTGGCGACGTGCTCGGAAGCATTTCGCTGATCTTCTGCCGTAGTTCGCCCACGTGCACTGACAACTCCTGAGTACGCGCCGGAGCTTCTCCGCGCCAGAACGGAACACTGGGCGGCGCACCATGCGCATCGTGTACCAGCATCCGCCCCGCGTTGGTCTCGATGCGATGAATCATCCATGACGTATTTCCCAATAGCATAATGTCGCCGCGGTTGCTCTCCACCGCGAAATCTTCATCCACTGTTCCCACGACCACGCCATCGGGCTCGGCCACCACGGTATAAAGCGAGTTGTCAGGAATCGCGCCGCCGCTGGTGATGGCCGCCAGCCGCGCGCCCCGCCGCGCGCGTAACTTCCCGTTCACCCGGTCGCGATGCAAATACGCTCCGTACCGCCCTCGGCGCGCTGCGATCCCCTCCGACAGCATTTCGAGGATTGAGTCGAACGTCTCCCGCTTCAGGTGGCGATACGGATAAGCCCGGCGTACCAGAGCAAACAACTCGTCCTCGCCGCACCCCTCGGACGTAGCGCCGGCGTCCCCGACGGCTGGCGCGAGAGCCTGCCCTGAGCCTGTCGAAGGGGCGTCTCGCCCTAGCTGCGCAGACACAGGTGATCCCGGCAAGTTTTGCCCGGCAGCACAAATCGCGACAATCTGCTGCGCCAGCACATCCAGCGGTGATTCCGGAATCATCAGCCGATCCAGATCGCCTAGCTTGATCGCCCGCACCAGCGCCGCACACTCCATCAAATCGTCACGCGTCGTCGCAAAAAATCGTCCTTTCGGAACCGCCCCCCGCCAGTGCCCCGACCGACCTACTCGCTGCAACGCAACCGCGATCGACCGCGGCGAGTTGATCTGCACCGCCAAGTCCACAGTTCCAACATCGATTCCCAACTCGAGCGAGGCCGTGGCCACCAACACCCGCACCTGTCCTTCTTTCAGTTTCTTCTCCGCCGCGAGCCGCAGCTTGCGCGATAAGCTGCCATGATGTGCCGCCACATGCTCTTCGCCAATACGCTCACCCAACTCATGGCACAATCGCTCTGCCATCCGGCGCGTGTTCACAAACACCAGCGTTGACCGATGCTGGTTCACCAGTGCGACCAAGCGGTCGTACACTGTGTCCCATAACTCGTTCGAGGCCACGGGTCCCAGCGGCATGGGCGACACTTCTATCCCCAGATCCAGCTTGCGTTTATGTCCGATGTCGACGATCACCGGATCAGGCCGACCACTTCCAGTCAGAAAGTGTGCAACTTCTTCAATCGGTTTTTGCGTCGCCGACAGCCCGATGCGAACCGGGGGCCGATGAGACAGCGCCTCCAGTCGCTCCAGAGACAGCGTCAGGTGCGCCCCGCGCTTATCGTCCGCGACTGCGTGGATCTCGTCGACAATTACAGTCTCGACATCGCGCAAAATCGCGCGGCTCTTGTCCGCCGTGAGCAGGATGTAGAGCGACTCTGGGGTCGTCACCAGAATGTGGGGGGGGCGCCTCAGCATGCTGCGCCGCTCGTGCGCCAGCGTATCCCCGGTGCGCACCGCCGTGCGAATCTCCGGCATTAGCAACCCACGCTCGCCCGCTAGCGCAAGAATTTCCCCCAGCGGCCCTTCAAGATTTTTCTGAATGTCGTTGCTCAAGGCCTTCAGCGGCGAAACGTAGAGTACTTCCGTCCGGTCGGTCAGATCCCCAGCCAGCGCTTTGCGCACCAGGCGGTCAATGCAGGCGAGAAATGCGGCGAGGGTTTTGCCTGATCCCGTAGGCGCCGAAATCAGCGTCGTGCGCCCCGCCAGAATGTGGGGCCAGCCCTGTTCCTGCGGTTCCGTGGGCGTGCCAAATTTCCGCACAAACCATTCCGCTACAAGAGGGTGGGCCCAGGAAAGGGAGTCAGGTAGGGACTGCATCCGGACATTGTAGACTGGAACCGCGGTTTCGTAAAATATTCGCCCATAAAAATGCAACTCTCGTCACTCCCGGATCGCGACTTCGAAAAACTCGGACGCCCGTTTCCAATCTTGTGGCTCGCACGTCGCTGACCCGCGGTTCACCGATGGTAGAATCGCGCCCATGCAAAGACGACTCTCCGCCGCCCAGACCCGCGCCCGCAAAATCAAGCTCCTTCTCTTTGACGTGGACGGTGTCCTCACTGACGGAAAGCTCTTTTTCGTTCCCCAGGACTCGCACCAGCCGCCTAACGGCGCTTCCGAGGACCGGACTGCTGAAGGCCAGATTGAAGTGAAAGGATTCCACGCTCACGACGGCGTCGCCCATTCGCTGGCACGAATCGCCGGCCTCAAGACCGGACTCATAACCCGTCGCAGTTCAGAGACGGTCGCGCTTCGCGCCCACGATCTGAAAATCGAATACGTCCGTCAAGGAATCCAGGACAAACGCGCCGCCTTCGAGGAAATCGTTAAAGAGGAAGCAATCGAACTCGAAGAAGCTGCCTTCGTCGGCGACGACATCGTCGACCTACCCGCGATGCGCGCCGGCGGCCTCGCCATTGCCGTAAAGAATGCCCGCGCCGAAGTGAAGCAGGAAGCGCACTACGTCACGCCCCACGCCGGTGGGGATGGCGCCCTCCGCGACGCAGTTGAATTTATTCTCAGGGCGCAAGGCAAGTGGAAGGAAGTTGTGAAAAAATACATCGGCGAGAGAAGTCCCAAGGGCAGGCATCAGCCATCAGCTATCCGCCATCAGCGCAACGCAAAATCCCGCGAACGAGCAACCCGTACTTGAGTCTCAGCAGGACAACGGAAACCCGACCTGACTGAAAGCTGATAGCTGATAGCTCAAAAAAAACCCACCGGATGCTTGCTTGGGGCGTGCTCGGGTCAGCATCCGATGGGCTACCGTTTCTCCTTACTCACCCTGTTGTTTTCAGGAGTATGTGAAAAAATTAAACACCAGAAACAGGCTGTGTTCCGTCTATTTTTGTAAACCTTTGTAAAACTTCGGCGCAGCCAACATGTGGTGTAAACTCTGCGACCCTCACTCCGGCAATGCTGGAGGTTTCGCAGCCATCATTTCCGCGAAGCGCTTATCTTTTCGCACTCCGGCGAACTCGGCATCTTTATACACATTGTTGAAATCTTTGTATCCCTCCTCCAGCGCTTTCCTCAGATATTCGAGCGAGCGCTCCGAATAGCCCATCTTGGCGTAGAGTTTCGCCACGGTGTAGTCGTAATGGGCGCGATCTCCCGGGCTTGGCAACTGCGCCTGCACTCCTGCGCGCGAAGTCCGCTCGAACACATCGGGATCGAGTTCTACCGCATGCTGATAAGCGACGACCGCAGGTTCGAACTCCTTCTTGGCGAACAGAGCCGCCCCGAGATTGCTGAAGAATGACGCAGAAGCGCCGTCAATCGCGATGGCCCTCCGGTATTCCTTGACCGCTGCGCCATATTTCCTCTCTTCATACAAGACTACGCCCCGGTTGTTGTAGGCATCGGCAAAGTTGCGGTCGACTTTGATCGAATGATCGAACGATTTCTTCGCCTCGCGATAGCGCTGCATCATCAGCTCTGTGATTCCGATTTTATTCAGTAAACTGGCGGAGTTCGGTTTCTTGGCCAGCGCGGCGCGATAGTAATCGAGCGCGTCTAGATAAAGTTTCACAGCGCGCAGTTGCTCCGCTCGCGTCTCAAGATCGGCGGCGGTTGCATCCGGCGCCGGGGGATCGATCGTCCGCAGCAACGGTGGTTTAATCTGAACTTGCTCGGAGTGAGAAGCCTGTCCCCATGACACCATCGACAGGCCGCAGATACAAAGAGTTAAAAACGAGACAGGAACCAGGAAAGCTCTCGGGCAGGACAACATAGGCCACCCCCAGCTAGTGCCCACATTCTGGCACAGTTTTGGCCCGCTGGCGAAGTATTTTGAGCGCTGCGCGCCAGGCGAAATCGGACTGTTGATTTCTCCGCTGATGATTTCCCCACTGAAAAAAAGTTTGGCCTTCCCGTACCGGATGTTTTGTCAGGGATGCGCCCGGTCTGTACCGAAATTGGGGTATCCTCTCCCCCCCCCGAATCTTTGGAATCATCGGGTTAGCAAGAAATTCCCCGCAAAATCCGGATACCAAAGAGCTTAACTGGCCCAACTTTGATTTTGTTGTTTGCCGGGACGGTTACGACTTGAGGCTGCCCCATCTTTCGCGCTTTTCGAACCGTGGACCACTGCGAACCCAGATTCCACGTTCTTCGTCACAGCGCGGACCTTCATGCGCATGGTGGAAGTCGATCATGCCTCGACGCCCTCCATCGCCACTACGGTGCCGGATACCTGCAGTTCATCACGACCAGCTGTTATCAAAGGTGTGCGTTACCTGGCGGCAGGCAAAGTCGCAATTTGGTTTCTTAAAATATTGGAGCGAATCCGAAAGCGCTGTCACCGCCGCCCTGGTGCGGTGCAAGCCGCGTCGTATGACATACGCGCAGCATCGCGTCCCACCCTTGCAAAGAACGCAAGGATGGGGCACCCGCTGTGGGAATGGCGCACACAGACATCACGAAAGATGGGCCATCCGCCAATGCTCAACAATTTAGTGCGGTGGCGTCTCCCCGCTGTCTGGTGCTTTCGGGGCGGGAGCTGTAGCCTTATCGTCCTTAAAAATACCGGCAATCTTTCCCAAAAA
>Ga0073928_10011191_pt1 | contig 10504 bp, 6 predicted proteins | sample PaiPotPPA55metaG_FD_76969 | JGI IMG/M metagenome (GOLD analysis project Ga0073928, IMG submission 76969) | Iron sulfur acid spring bacterial and archeal communities from Banff, Canada, to study Microbial Dark Matter (Phase II) - Paint Pots PPA... ...
AGTGTGATTTCGGCCATAGCTTGCCGCGCCTCGCTTCTGCCATTCTCCCTGAGTTTCTGGCCCTCACGACGCGCACAGCCGCGTTGGTTGCTCATGTGAACGCAGTTGCAGCTGGACCGGCCTACGCGACTGCGGCGGGACGGTTCTGTCGATGAAAATCCTCTTCGAGGCGCAGCCAGATCTGCCGCGGAGTATCTCCCGGCCGGCAGTCTACCGCGGCAGCCGAAACCCGGATCTCGATCTCGACGTCCCGTCCTTCTTCTTCAACCGTGTAAGGACCTCGCAGGAATTGTGACAGTTGGGAGCACCGCGCACGGGCGTTCTCCATGTCGCATTCCAGAATCACGATGAACTCATCGGCGAACCACCGGCACGCCATGTCGCGCGCGCGAATCTGCGTGTTCAGGTGTTGCCCGACTTGCTTCAGGACCCGATCTCCGGCTTCGCGCCCCAGCGTCTCGTTAAACATCCCGAAATCGTCGATGTCGAAGAAAAGTACGCAGAACTGCTTATCGGTGGCGAGCCGCAATTTAATCTGGCGCTCAATTTCCCGCCGCGTCGCGAGCCCCGTCAGTGGGTCCACCGTCGACAGTTCCTGTCCCGAGCCCAGCCTCTTGCGAATGTCCGCAATCTGGCCTTCGATCGACACATCCTTCTCGCGCGCGATCTCCTCCATTTCGCCCAGGACCTTCGAGATCTCTTCGCGCTCTTTCGACCGCAGTTCACAATAGCGGTACGCCTGCTCCGCATACGCCATCAGCGTGCTTTCAAGCGATTCGCGGGTCTCCTCCAGCCCGACGGGGCTGCTGTCAAACGCCAGCCGCCGCCGGATGCGCATCACCTGATCGTAATACTGTACGCCCACGGCTGGACACGCCGCTTCCACGCACTCCGCAAGCGCCATGATGGAGGCTAGATAGCACTCCAGCGTCGCGTCCCTGGTTTCTTCGACGGTCGCAGTCGGGCGGGATCTTTGATTTGTATCGTTCACGGTATCTAAACAGCTCTCTGCCCTTTTATCGGTAAGGTTTCACAGCGCCATGATGGGGTAAACACCTTAGCACTGCATACGTAGCTTTCGACCTTGGGTATAGTACGGCTTATGCTGCTCAAATCGCTCCGGCGCATTCTCGCCGCCATTGGAGCGCTCTATATCCTTGTTACAGTCACGCCCATCGACCGCTGGTGGACAAATCTCCTGACCGGTCCCATCTACGATCCCAAAGGCGACGTGCTCATCTTGCTCGGAGCCGACGCGTTCCCCGATGTCATGGGTTATGGATCGTATTTGCGCGCGGTCTATGGCGTACGGGTCTGGCGCTCGGGTGGCATCCGGCAGGTCTTTATTTCGGGCGGCCGCGGAACTGGCGGCGTTGCCTCTGCGCTCATGCGCGACTTCATGGCGGCCGAGGGTGTGCCTCAGTCCGCCATCACCATCGAGACGGCTTCCGTGAGCACCCGCGAGAACGCTCTATTCACCACCCGCATGCTCGAAAAGACGCCCGGGCGAAAGATCCTGATGACCAGCGACTATCACGCATTTCGAGCGTGGCGCGCGTTCCGCAAGGCGGGACTGGACGTCGAATTGTGTTCCTTCCCCGACAACTACAAATTCGTGAGTTCATGGTGGAATCGCTGGGGAGTCTTCATCGGTCTGTGCATGGAGACTACGAAGATCGGCTACTATCGGGCGCGCGTATGGATCTGAGCGTTCTCGGCCGGAGTGAGTTTACGCGCATCCAAATAAGAGATCACCGCCGTGGCGTTATCCTCACGATCCGCCAGCCCGACGTACCCGTCAGGTCGCACGAGATAAACGGCGTTGCGCCGAAGCCCGGCCCGGCTCATCTCCGAACGCCATGGAAAGACATGCAGCGGTAATTTTCGGGCTTCACACAGAATCGAAATCTCGGAGATGGCATCCCCATATACATGGACCTGCCAATCCAGTGAAGTCAGCGGCGCAAAGTTGTCCCCTACCCATGGCAGCCGGTCCCCGCCTTCAACGGCTCCAGCACGTCCCTCGCTCAGCGGGCTTCCACGATAATTCACCGCCGTCTGCGACACGGTGCGAAACATAAAGCGTCGAACCGCCTCGAACTTGAGAAGAATCGGCATGATCACCGGCACGATGTTGAGTCGCACCAGGCGCGCGATAGCCCCGGAACTCGTCACACCCGTGAACGCCTTATCCGTTGTCGAGACCAAACGCCGCGCGAAGGCGATCCGTTCCGGTTCGTAGCTATCGAGCAGCGCTGCGTCCGCCCGTCCCCGAAGGACGAAAGCAAGTTTCCAAGCGAGATTTACCGCGTCGCCTATGCCGGTATTCATGCCCTGCCCGCCCACAGGACTGTGAACATGCGCGGCATCGCCCAACAGGAACGCGCAACCCCTTCGGAAACGCGCCGCAACGCGATGATGTACGCGGTAAGTCGAGAACCAGTTCACGCGCTCGACGTGAATGTGCATCCATCCGATTACGCTTCTCCTCACGTCATTCCACGACAGATTTTCGCGCTGGTATCCCGCCTCATCGCGCACCGTGCCAACCAGTCGTGCGTGCCCTTCCTCCTTCAGCGGGAAGACCGCAAGAAAATCGGTGATGTCCAAGCCGACGTGAACCTCGCCGTTCATCGCCGCTCCGTCTCCCTCTACGTCGGCGACATAGAAGAGATGGTCATAGGTGCCGCCGGCAAAACCGAGCTTCAGGGTCTCTCGCACTGTCGAATGAGCGCCGTCGCACCCGGCAATGTAAGCGGCTTCGCACGTCTCCTCGCCGCCATCCGGGTGTTTGAGTCGCGCGAGCACACGGCCATCCGCCTCTTTGAAGTCGAGCAGTTCCGTCCGGCGCTCCACCTCGACCCCAAGTTCAGCCAGGCGATAGATCAGAAGACGTTCATGTTCGTCCTGAGGAAAAATCAGTGCATAAGGATAAGGGCTGACGCCTGCTCCCATAGCGCCGAAGAAAAGGTGTGCCTTCTTTCTACCAGCCACCCAAAGATTGGCGGCGAGGACCTGACGCCCGCCCTCGACGACCGCCTGCGCAATGCCGAGTTGGCTGCAAAATTCCAGCGTGCGCGCCTGCACCGCAAGTGCGCGAGACGTCGTCCCCGGCCCCTCGGTCTTATCGATGATCCTAACCTGAACGCCCATCCTAGTCAGCCATAGGGCCAACACGAGTCCTGTCGGTCCTGCACCAGCGATGAGAACTTCGGTGTTACGAATCGTCGCTCCCACGACTTAAAAGTAATACGATTGCATCTATGACATTGGCGTGCGACCTCAAGGCGATCAGCACGGTTTATCGTCCCCGTTACAACGACCTCGTAAGGCGACTCCGTGTCGCCATTCAGGATCGGCGCGAATTATCCGACGGCTACTCCTACAAACTGGACACGAAGAAAATAACGCTGCCGGAAGTCGCCGAATGGATCACGATGGAGCGCCTATGCTGCCCGTTCCTGACATTTCAACTTGACGTGAAGGGCAAAGGAGATTCCGAGTTGACACTGCGCGGTCCAGCGGTAGCGAAGGTGATCCTCAATGAAGAATTCCCTGGAAGTTCAAAGTAGCCGACTGCCCCAACAGCTGTTTGACGAAACTACCTGAATCGAGCCCGCAGGTCGCATTTGCACTGCAAGTGGCTTCCTGCTGCGCGAGCGCCGTTCGATGCGAATCTTAGCGTTGGCTAGCGATAAACCTTCATATTTCGCAACGAGGCGATGGTCTCCGTCCAAGATGTCCTTCAACTCGAAATGGCCGCCGTCGTCGGTCTGTGTAGCAATAATGAGCTTGTGATCGGTCTCGTCGAAAATCAGCCGAATCGCGAGACAGCATACAGCTACACCGTTTCGGCAGCTCATTTGATCCATTCCAAGTGACCGAACAGGCAAGGCACTCCTTAAAAGTAATACGAACGCGTCTATGATGCCTCGAGCGCAATCATCACCGGCGTTCGTGAGATCCCGAACGGCCCGGACCAGCGCGAGTCGTGCCTTAACATTCGCGTCCATCCGCGTTCATTCGCGGCTAATTGTTTACTGCCCACGTAACCCATATGCTAGAATCGCGTCGGAAACTTAATGGGCAGTACGGCCAGCCCTCTCGACGGCCCCGATGACGTCACCCCTCCCCGCGGGCTGCCCTTTCCGCTCGTAGGAGTGGGAGCGTCCGCGGGCGGATTAGAGGCCATCACACAGCTCCTTCGCGAACTCCCTCCCGACCCCGGCATGGCGTTCGTCATCATCCAGCATCTCGATCCTCATCACGAGAGCCAGTTGACGGAACTGCTTCGGGAAGCGACCGAAATGCCGGTCCAAACGGTGAAGGATGGGACCACCGTCCAGGCCAACAATGTTTACGTCATTCCCCCCAACGCCGACATGGTGATCTCAGACGGCCACCTCCGGCTCGCGCCTCGCAAACCGGGCCTGCATCTGCCCATCGATACCTTCTTCACGTCACTTGCCCAGACGCAAGGGAGCCGCGCCGTAGGCATCGTTCTGTCCGGAAACGCCTCCGACGGGAGCCAGGGAATTCGAGCCATCAAAGGCGAATTCGGGTTGACCTTCGCGCAGGACGAATCGAGCGCGCGCCATAGTGGCATGCCCCGCAGCGCGGCGGCCACCGGAGCCGTTGACTTCATCTTGCCGCCGGAAGAGATCGCTCGAGAGCTGGTTCGCGTCAGCCGTCATCCCTATGTGGTTCCCCCGCACGCGGAGGTGCCCGAGGAAGAGGTGCTGCCGCAGGGCGACGACGGCGATCTCCACAAAATCTTCGGCGCACTGCGAAACGTCACCAATGTAGATTTCAGCCACTACAAACTGAACACCATCCGCCGCCGCATTGGCCGCCGTATGGTCGTGCACCGCATTAGCAGCCTGGCCGAGTACGCCCTGTATGTCGACAAGCATGTCGCCGAGGTACGCGAGCTGTATCGCGATTTGCTCATCAGCGTCACAAACTTTTTCCGCGACGAGCAGGTATTTGTTCGCCTGATGCACCTGCTGTCCGATGTTCTCGAAGGCCGTAAGCCCGAAGACCCTCTGCGCATGTGGGTCCCTGGCTGCGCCACCGGCGAGGAGGTCTACACCCTCGCCATCTGCGCGCAGGAATTATTGGAGGTCTTAAAGCGGAACACCCCCATCCAGATCTTCGGCACCGACATCAGCGAGCTTGCGCTCGAACGAGCCCGCTCCGGAATCTATCCCGGGACCATCGCACAGGATGTCAGTGCCGAGCGCTTGCGCCGCTTCTTCGTGCGCTCCGACGGTGGTTTCCAGATCAGCAAAACAATCCGCGAGAAATGTGTCTTTGCCCGCCAGGACCTGACTTCAGATCCGCCCTTCGCGCATACCGATGTCATCAGTTGCCGCAATGTTCTGATTTATCTGGATTCCGATCTCCAACGGCGAATCCTTCCCGTGTTCCACTACAGCCTCAACCCGACCGGGTTCCTGGTACTGGGCGGCGCGGAAACCATCTCACCAGCGGCCGACCTCTTCAGCGTCATCGATCAGCAGCATCGCATCTACGGCCGTAAAGCCGTGCCTGTCCGCTTCACTCTGAGTCCGCAGTTCTCGCGAGGCCCGGTCGGGTCCGCCGACGGCGGCAAGAAGCGCACCACCCTTACCGGAACGGAACTGCAGAAGAAGGTCGACCGTATTATCCAGACCAAATATTCCCCCGCTGGGGTTGTGGTCGACGCCGAGTTACAGATACTGCACTTTCGCGGCGACACCAGCATCTATCTCAATCCCGTACCCGGCGAAGCGACGCTGTACCTCCTGCGAATGGTTCGCGAAGGACTGGTCGTGCCGTTGCGTCGAGCCATGGAGGCCGCCGCCGAAAAGAACGTCACCATACGTCAGACCGCTATCCGGATGGAGGGCCGCGGCGAACAGAGGGAGATCGATATTGAAGTGACGCCAATCGGCGGCGCTTCCCCCAACGATCGTTATTTCCTCATCGTGTTCGAGGAACCGGCCGATGCCTCAGAGCCAGCGGCTGAGATCGCGACGGTGGACGAAGCTGCGACGGAGCCCGCACCGGGTACTGACGGCCATTCGCGGAAACTTCAACAGCAGTTGGCGGAGACTCGTGAGTATCTTCGTAATCTGACGCAAGAGTACGAAGCAAGTACGGAAGAACTGCGCGCTTCGAACGAAGAAGTACGCAGCTCCAACGAGGAACTGCAAAGCACCAACGAGGAGCTGGGCACCACCAAGGAGGAACTGCAGAGCGCCAACGAAGAGCTCACCACCGTCAACGACGAGCTACAAAGCCGCAATCGGGAATTGGATGCCCTCAACAACGATCTGATCAACCTGCTGAGCGCCATCAACATCCCCGTCCTGATGGTGGATAGCATCTTACGATTGCGGCGCTTCAATGCGGCAGCCGAAAAGGTATTCGATCTCACCAGGGTCGACGTGGGCCGTCCGCTCACTCACTTGCGCGGCAGCATCGAGGTATCGGATCTGGACCAGATGGTTCACAGGGTGCTCGAGACTCTCGGCACCGAAAGCCGCGAAGTGCAGGACCATGCCGGCCGCTGGTTTTCGGTGGCCGTGCGTCCCTATCGCACTACCGATAACAGGATTGACGGCGCCGTGGTCGTCTATATCGACATCGATCCGATGAAGCGCAATCTGAAGCTCGCCGAGGAGGCCCGCGATTACGCCGAAGGTATGATCGAAACCGTTCGGGAGCCGTTGGTGGTTCTCGATTCCGACTTGCGAATCCAACGCGCTACTTCAAACTTCTATCAGACTTTTCAAGTGTCTCGCGGTGAAACTCTCGGCCGATTGTTGTATGACCTCGGGAACGGACAGTGGAACCAACCGCGCCTGCGTGAGCTGCTCGGCGATGCGTTGTTTCGTAGCCAGTCCTTCCAGGATTACGAGATCGAGCATGATTTCCCGCATATCGGCCGTCGCAGAATGAGATTGAACGGAAGCTCGATTCCGCGGGATGGCAACCAGTTTCGCAGCATGCTGCTGAGCATCGAAGATGTGACCGAGCGGAGCCGCGAGGCCGAGATTCGCCACCAGCGCCTCTTCGAAACTTCGAAGGACGGAATTCTGGTGATCGATGCCGAGACCTTGCTTCTAACCGACGTGAATCCCTATTTCCTGGAGTTGACCGGCTATCGCCGCGAGGATTTTGTGGGCAAACGGTTGCCGGAAACGCCCCTCTTCCGTAACGACGTGGGACAACGCGTGCTGACGGAAGTTCTGGGGAACGACGCTGTTCGCCACGATGCCATTGTCGTCACCGCTAGCGGTCAAAACATCGACGTCGAGGTGGTCGCAAACCATTACACGGTCGGAAACCAGCGCGTCATCCAGGTAAACGTTCGCGACATCAGCAGCCGCAAGAAAACGGAACGGGCATTGCAGGAAAGCGAGGAGAGATTCCGGCTCTTCGTCGGCAGCGTTCAAGACTACGCGATGTTCCAACTGGACCTCGAGGGACGCATCACCACCTGGAATCCCGGAGCGGAGGGCGTATTGGGTTACACCGAGCGGGAAATCCTGGGTCAGCCCGCCGCGCGCCTCTTTACACCGGAAGACCGGGCTGCAGGCCAACCCGAAAAGGAGATCGAAACAGCGCGTTCGGAGGGTCGCGCCATGGACGAGCGCTGGCATGTGCGTAAGGATGGCCGCCGCTTCTACGCCAGCGGCGTTCTGACCGCAATCCGGGATCAAAGCGGACAGCTACGTGGTTTTGCGAAGATCATGCGCGATACCACCGAGGCCCAGCAGTTTCGAGAGCGGCTCCAAAAAACGGTAAAGGAAAAGGAAGTGCTGCTCCGCGAAATTCATCACCGCGTCAAGAACAATCTGCAGGTGATTACCAGCCTGCTTGGATTGCAGTCGCACTACACCACCGACCCTCAGGTGCTGGGCTTCACGGAGCAGATGCACAATCGTGTGCGATCCATCGCCACGATTCACGAGATGTTGTATGCCTCGACCGATCTGACTAAGGTGGATTTTGGCGCCTATGCAATCAAAATGGCGAACAACCTTTTCGCGTTTTATGGAATCGACCGGGAGCGGGTCACCCTGACTGCGGACGTCCACGAGACCAGTTTGGATATCGACCGGGCCATCCCTTGTGGACTTATTTTGAACGAGCTTCTGACGAACTGCTTGCGCCATGCCTTTCCCGAAGGGCGCACCGGCGCCATCTGGATGTCTTTCGACTGCGACATCGATCGCTGCACCATGACCGTCGGGAATGACGGCATCAGCCTGCCCGCGGCCGTCGAGCCTACGCAGGCAACCTCCATGGGACTGCGTTTAGTGAATCTCCTCGTCGATCAGCTACAGGGAACGCTGCAGGTAGAGCGTGACAACGGCGCCCGTTTCGTTGTTTCCTTCCCGCTGTAGATCCGAATGACGTACGACGTACAACGTACGACGTACCACGTGGCGTCGGCCGTCTTCCAAACCAGGGAGCGCTGTACGAGCGGGGCCGTGTTGTACGTGGCACGTCGTACGTCGTACGCTGCGCTCGTACGTGGCACGTCGTACGTCGGTCGTACGTTGTACGCCATTCGACCCCATTGGGGGAGAATGGATATATGAACCCGACAGCAACGATCGAACCCGCCGCCACCTCGAATCCACTCAAGGCCCTCGGCAAATACGGCCAATCCCCTTGGCTGGATTACATCCGCCGAACTCTCATCGCCAGCGGCGAGTTGCAGCGCATGGTCGAGCAGGACGGTCTCGGCGGCGTCACCTCCAACCCCGCCATCTTCGAAAAAGCGATCACGGGCAGCTCCGATTACACCGCCGCGCTCCAGGAACTTCAAAAAGACAAAACCCTGGATCCCATGGCAATCTACGAGCAGCTCGCCATCAAGGACATCCAGGATGCCGCCGACGTTTTGCGGCCGGTGTACGATCGCACCCACACACACGACGGCTACGTCAGCTTCGAGGTCTCGCCTTTCCTCGCACGCGATACCCAAGGAACCATCCGGGACGCGCGCCGTCTGTGGAACGCCGTCCACCGCCCGAATCTGATGATCAAGGTGCCCGCGACAGCGGAAGGCATCCCCGCCATCCAGCAATTAATTTCCGAAGGCATCAACGTCAACGTGACGCTGTTGTTCGCACAAGAGATGTACGAGCGTGTGCCGCTCGCCTACATCGCGGGCCTCTGGAAATTCGCAGGCGCCGGCGGTGATGTGAGCCGCGTCGCCAGTGTCGCCAGCTTCTTCATCAGCCGCATCGACAGCATGGTCGACGGCATCTTGAAGGCGCGTCTCAAAACGTCCACCGATCCTAAAGAGACGGGCCTGTTGCGCAGCCTGCTGGGCAAGGTCGCCATCGCGAACGCCAAGCTTACGTATCAGCGATACAAAGAGATCTTCTCCGGCGCCGAGTGGCAGGATCTTGTAAAAAAAGGCTCCCAGACGCAGCGTGTCTTGTGGGCCAGCACCGGCACGAAGGACCCCGCATACTCGGACGTGCTGTATATCGAGGAGCTCATCGGGCCGGACACCGTCAACACCATTCCCCCGGCCACCTTCGACGCCTTCCGCGATCATGGCAAGCCGCGCGCCAGCCTCGAAACCGACATCGATGCGGCTGAAGACACCATGGAGACGCTGGAAAAGGTGGGCATCTCGATGAAGCAGGTCACCGACGACCTCGTCGTGCAAGCCGTAAAGCTTTTCGCGGAACCCTTCGACAAGCTCCTCAACGCCGTCGACACCAAGTGCAAGATCGTGCCCGGCGCTGAGGTCGATCCCCAGACCTTCACGCTGCCGCCGCAAATCAAAACCGAACTCGACACCGCGATTGAGGATTGGAAAACGTCCGGCAAGGTCCGTCGTCTGTGGGCGCACGACGCCTCCCTGTGGACAGGTTCGGACGAAGGGGACTGGCTCGGTTGGCTGGGAATCACGGAAGATCAGCTCGCCCACAAACAGCGCTTCGAGCAGATCGCCGCGGAAATCAAGGCTGCCGGCTTTAAGCATTGCCTGCTGCTCGGAATGGGCGGATCCAGCCTCTGCCCCGACGTCCTGAAGTCCACCTTCGGCAAGATCGACGGCTTTCCGGAGCTGTTCGTTCTCGATTCAACCGACCCGGCGCAGATCAAATCCATCGAGTCGAAGATCGATATCGCAAACACCATCTTTATTGTTTCGAGCAAGTCCGGATCGACGCTCGAGCCCAACATTTTTAAGCAATACTTCTACGAGCGCGCGAAGCAGGCCGTGGGACCGAACGAGGTTGGACGCCGCTTCATCGCCATCACCGACCCGGGCTCCAAATTCGAGAAGGTTGCCGAAGCTGACGGCTTCCGGCATATCTTTCATGGAGTGCCGAGCATTGGAGGCCGCTACTCCGCGCTCTCGGATTTCGGCATGGTGCCTGCATCGGTGATGGGCATCGACGCTCCTCGATTTCTGGATCGCGCCGACGTCATGGCCATCTCGTGTTCATCCTGTCTGCCGGTGGAGAAGAATCCCGGCGCGGTGCTC
>Ga0073928_10011194_pt1 | contig 10503 bp, 9 predicted proteins | sample PaiPotPPA55metaG_FD_76969 | JGI IMG/M metagenome (GOLD analysis project Ga0073928, IMG submission 76969) | Iron sulfur acid spring bacterial and archeal communities from Banff, Canada, to study Microbial Dark Matter (Phase II) - Paint Pots PPA... ...
CGACGCGCGTCGTATAGGCCTTGGTGATGCCGAGGACATAGCCGATCGTCGCCGGGCCGATGCCGGCGCCGGCCGCGGCCTGGCCGGGATGCGTGTTCGACGAGGTGACGTAGGGATAGGTGCCATGATCGACGTCGAGCATCACGCCTTGCGCGCCCTCGAACAGGATGCGCTTGCCAGCGCGGCGCGCCTCGTCGAGGCGGTGCCAGACGATGTCGGCGAAAGGCAGCACCTTGGGCGCGATCTCCAACAGCGACTGCAGCAGCGGTCCGCGCTCCACTTCGGGCGCGTTGAGGCCGCGCAGCAGAGCATTGTGATGCAGCAGCAGATGGTCGAGCTTGTCGCCGAGGCTGGCGGGGTCGGCGAGGTCGCACAGGCGGATGGCGCGCCGCCCGACCTTGTCCTCGTAGGCCGGGCCGATGCCGCGGCCGGTGGTGCCGATCTTCCTCTCGCCGCTCGCCTCCTCGCGCGCGCGGTCAATCTGTCCGTGCGAGGGCAGGATCAACGCCGAGTTCTCGGCGATCTTGAGTCTGTCCGGCGTGACCATGACGCCTTTGTCGCGGATGGCGTCGATCTCCTTGAGCAAGGCCCAGGGATCGACGACGACGCCGTTGCCGATGATCGAGAGCTTGTCCGGGCGCACCACGCCCGAGGGCAACAGGCTCAGCCGGTACTCGACATTGCCGATGACCAGCGTGTGTCCGGCATTGTGGCCGCCCTGGAAGCGCACCACCACATCGGCGCGCTGCGACAGCCAATCGACGATCTTGCCTTTGCCCTCGTCGCCCCACTGGGCGCCGATCACCACGACATTCGCCATGCCCGAACCAACTCCTGCCGGAACCGCCTGCAGTCAGGCGAGCGCGATGATCTTCTCACCTTCGAGGCGATGGCCGCAACCGAGCCGCCGCGCTTCGGCCGCGGCATCGTCGACCGGGACCAGGCCCGCCACGGTCACCCAGCCATCGCCGCGCAGCCGCGCCGCCAGCGCCGGCTCCGTGCCGGCCGGCAGATAGAGCCGCGACGGCGGCTCCGGCTTCGGCACCGCGCGGAGCACCGTATCAGTATAGAGGGTGAAGCCGGTGGCCGGCTCGCCGCCGCCATTGCTCGTGCGATAGCGCCCGCCGCGGCCCAATTCGCCGCGCACGCTGCGGGCGAAGAAGGTGAAGCTGACGCCGGTATGGTACTCGAAGCCGCGATTCTCGACGGGGTCGACGGTGATGACGAGTCCGGGCGCGACGCGCGCCAGCCGCTCCACCACGCTCGCCAGCCGCGCCCGCTCGGCCGCCGCCTCGGCCGGCAGGTCGAGCACGGCCAACGTGGCAAGCGCCTTCTTGGCTGCGCCGGCGCTGGCGAGGAGCCGGCTCAACAGCCCCGCCGCGCGGCCGCCGACCGCGCTGACGGCAGCGGCGTCCTTGTGGTCTAGCGCGCCGCGCAGCGCCTCCACCGTAGCGCCGTCGAGGCCAAGGGCGGCGCACAGCGCCGGTACCAGCGTGGGCAGGCTCAGATCGACCGAAAGCCCGGCGACACCGGCGGCGGCCAGCGCCTCGGCAGCGAGCGCCACCGCCTCGACATCGGCGGCGATCTCGTCGGAACCGATCAGTTCGGCGCCGACCTGCCCGACCTGGCGCTCGGGCCGCAGCTGCCCGCCCTTGACGCGGAGCACTTGCCCGGCATAGCAGAGCCGGAGCGGCCGTGGCGCGTTCTTAAGCCGCGTCGTGGCGATGCGGGCGACCTGCGGCGTCATGTCCGCGCGCAGGCCGATCATGCGCTGCGAGATCGGGTCCATCAGGCGGAAGGTCTCCTTCGCCATGGCCGCGCCGGCGCCGCTCAGCAGATTATCCTCGAACTCGGCCAAGGGCGGCTTCACCCGCTCGTAGCCATGGCTCGTCAGCACCGTCATCAGCCGCGCCACGACCTGCGCCTCTGCCGCTGCGTCGGGCGGCAGGACGTCGCGCAGTCCAAGCGGCAGCAGCGCCGGATGCAAGGGCTCGTTCATGGCGGCGGAATAGCCGTTTTGGCCCGCCGCGGCAACTTGAGGCCGCTTCGAAAGGCCCGGCAGCGGCATTCAGAACCGGAGCGACCGGGCCTGGAGGACGTTGGGGATGGCGCGGACACATTCGAGCACGTCGTCGGAGAGCGCCTGATCGACCTGCACCAGGCAGATGGCATCGCCGCCCGGCGCCGCGCGGCCGAGATGGAATGTCGCGATGTTGATCTCCGCCTCGCCCATGGTGCGGCCGAGATTGCCGATGAAGCCGGGCTTGTCCTTGTTGCGCACGAAGAGCATGTGCGGCCCGAGCTCCGCTTCCATCGGCACGGCCTCGATCTCGACGATGCGCGGCCGGTCGCCGCCGAACAGCGTGCCGGCGATGCTGCGGGTGCGGCGCTCGGTCGTCACAGTGACGCGGATCAGCGTGTGGTAGTTGCCGGGCTCGGCGATGCGCGTCTCGCTGACGCGGATGTCGCGCTCGCGGCAGATCACCGGCGCGTTGACCATGTTCACCGTGTCGAGCTGCGGCGCCAAGAGCGCCGTCAGCACAATCGCCGTCAGCGGCTTCACGTTGAGCGCGGCGGCGTGACCTTCATACGAGATTTCGACCGCTTTGAGGCCCGTGGTGGTGAGCTGGCCGGCGAAGCCGCCGAGCTGCTCGGCGAGCCTCATGTAGGGCTTGAGCCGCGCCGCCTCCTCGGCCGAGAGCGAGGGCATATTGAGCGCGTTCGTCACGGCGCCGGTGGTGAGATAGTCCGACATCTGCTCGGCGACCTGCAGCGCCACGTTCTCCTGCGCCTCGGTGGTGGCGGCGCCGAGATGCGGCGTGGCCACGACGTCGTCGCGGCCGAAGAGGGCGTTCTCCTTCGCCGGCTCGACCGGGAAGACGTCGAGCGCTGCGCCCGCCACGTGGCCCGAATCGAGCGCCGCCTTCAGATCCTCCTCGAGGATGAGCCCGCCGCGGGCGCAATTGATGATGCGCACGCCTTTCTTCGTTTTCGCGAGTGCTTTGGCGTCGATGAGATGGCGCGTCGCATCGGTCAGCGGCGTGTGCAAGGTGACGAAGTCGGCGCGCGCCAGCAGATCGTCGAGCTCGACCTTCTCGACGCCGAGCGTCACGGCGCGCTCGGCCGAGAGGAAGGGGTCGTAGGCGATGACCTTCATCTTGAGGCCGACGGCGCGATCGGCGACGATCGAGCCGATATTGCCGCAGCCGATGACGCCGAGCGTCTTGCCGGTGAGCTCGACGCCCATGAAGCGCGACTTCTCCCATTTGCCCGCCTGGGTCGAGCGGTCGGCGGCGGGGAGCTGGCGCGCCAGCGCGAACATCAGCGCGATGGCGTGCTCGGCGGTGGTGATGCTGTTGCCGAAGGGCGTGTTCATCACGACGATGCCGCGCTGCGTCGCCGCGGGGACGTCGATGTTGTCGACGCCGATGCCGGCGCGGCCGATCACCTTCAGGTTCTCGGCGTGCTCGAGCAGGGCCTTGGTCACCTTGGTGGCCGAGCGCACGGCAAGGCCGTCATACTTGCCGATGATCTTCTTGAGGTCGTCGGGCGTGAGCCCGGTCATCACGTCGGTATCGACGCCGCGTTCGCGGAAGATCTCGACGGCACGCGGGCTCAAAGCGTCGGAAATCAAGACTCTCGGCATGGCGAGATCCAGTCCTACTAGGAATTAAGGAAAAGCGGTCGGCTCAGGCTGCGGCGGCGCGGCGCGTCTCGCCATAGGCCCAATCGAGCCACGGCAGCAACGCCTCGACGTCGTGGCGCTCGACGGTCGAGCCGCACCAGATGCGCAGGCCCGGCGGTGCATCGCGATGCCCGGCGATGTCGTAGGCGACGCCCTCGGCGTCGAGCAGCGCCTCGAGCTGCTTCACCGCCCCGCGCTGCGCGTCCAGCGGCAGCCGCACGAACCACTCGTCGACGATCTTGAGGCAAACCGAGGTCCACGACCGGATCGCCGGATCCTGCACCAGGAAGTCGATCCAGGGCGTGCGCTCGACCCAGGGCGTGAGCGCCGCGAGATTGGCCTTGGCGCGCGCCATCAGCGCTGGCTGGCCGCCGATCGACTCCGCCCATTTGAGGCCATCGATCGCATCCTCGACGGCGAGGAGCGAGGGCGTGTTGATGGTCTCGCCCTGGAAGATGCCCTCGCTGAACTTGCCCTTGGAGGTCAGGCGGAAGATCTTGGGCAGCGGCCAGGGCGGCGTGTGGCTTTCGAGGCGCTGCACGGCGCGCGGGCTCAGCGCCAGCATGCCGTGCGCCGCCTCGCCGCCCAGCGCCTTCTGCCACGACCAAGTGGCGACGTCGAGCTTGTCCCAGGGCAGCGCCATGGCGAAGGCCGCCGAAGTCGCATCGCAGATGGTGAGGCCCTGCCGGTTCGGCTTGATCCAGGCGCCATTCGGCACGCACGCACCCGAGGTCGTGCCGTTCCAGGTGAAGACCACGTCGCGGTCGGTATCGACCTTGGCGAGGTCGGGGATGCTGCCGTAATCGGCACGGACGAGGCGGGCATCGGCGAGCTTGAGCTGCTTCGCCACATCGGTCGCCCAGCCTTCACCGAAGCTCTCCCAGGCGAGCACGTCGACGCCGCGCGCGCCCAGCAGCGACCACAGCGCCATCTCGAGCGCGCCGGTGTCGGACGCCGGCACTACGGCGAGGCGGTAATCCTTGGGCATGCCAAGGATGGCGCGCGAGCGCGCGACCACCTCGTCGAGCTTGGCGCGGCCGGGCTTGGCGCGATGCGAGCGGCCGAGCAGCGCGTGCTCAAGAGCCTGCAGCGTCCAACCGGGACGCTTGGCGCAAGGACCAGAGGAAAAGCAGGGATTGGCGGGCCGGACTTGCGGCTTCATGGCTATTCCTTCCAGAATAGATGCGACCCGTTGGGGGGCCGTGTCCCGCCGCAGAAACTAGGGGTAATGCTGCGCAGCGTCAATCGTCTGATGACGCGAATACCCCGATGTCGTTCCGCCGCGGAGCCTACCGGTGGACAAATCCAAGATTTGACACAAAATGTTGAAAAGACGAAGGATGGCACTGAAAATCAGTCATTAACGTTCCATGGGAGGAGCGCTTCATGGTCACAACCACGATGTCCGATACAGGGCCGATGTCCGAGGCCGAACACAGCCGTCAGCTGAGGCGCGCGGTCATCGCCGCCACGGTCGGCACGACGATCGAATGGTATGACTTCTTCATCTATGGCACTGCAGCGGGTCTTGTCTTCGGCAAGCTCTACTTCCCTAACGAGGATGCGCTGACCGCAACACTCGCGGCATTCGGCACTTACTTCATCGGGTTCGTGGGACGGCCCATCGGCGCCGCCATCTTCGGCCATTACGGCGACCGCATCGGCCGCAAGGCGACCCTGATCGCGACGCTGCTGTGCATGGGCATCGCAACCTTCCTCATCGCCTTCGTACCGAGCTACGCATCGATCGGCATCTGGGGCGCGGTCATCCTCACCGTGTTGCGCGTGATCCAAGGCATCGGCGTCGGCGGCGAATGGGGCGGCTCGGTGCTGATCTCGATGGAATGGGCGCGCGGCCACAGCAATCGCGGGCTCGTCGCCTCCTGGCCGCAGTTCGGCGTGCCCGCCGGCCTGTTCCTCGCGAATCTGGCGATACTGGTCTTCAGCACCGTGTCCGGCGACCAGTTTGCGACCTGGGGCTGGCGCATCCCCTTCCTACTGAGCATCGTCCTGGTCGGGGTCGGCCTCTGGATCCGGCTCGGCATCCTCGAGACGCCGGTTTTCCAGAAGCTGGTGTCGGATCGCAAGATCGAGCGCGCGCCGATCGTGGAGGTCTTCAAGAAGCAACCGCGCGAAATCCTGCTCTCGGCCCTGGCGCGCATGGCCGAGCAGGCGCCGTTCTACATTTTCACGGCCTTCGTTTTCGCCTACGCCACCGTCACGCTCAAGCTGTCGCGCGATTTCGTGCTCAGTGCCGTCCTCGTCGCCTCGCTGGTCTCCTTCATCAGCATCCCGCTATCGGGCCATCTGTCCGACCTCATCGGGCGGCGCAAGATGTACCTGATCGGCGCGGCGGTGACGGGAGTGTTCGGGTTCCTCTATTTCGGCCTGCTGGGTACGGCGATTCCTTCGCTGGTGTTCATCGCCATCGTGCTCTCGCTCATCCCGCATGACATGATGTACGGCCCGCAGGCCGCGCTGATCGCCGAAGCGTTCACGCCGCGCTTGCGCTACAGCGGCGCGTCGCTGGGCTATCAGCTGGCCTCTGTCATTGCCGGTGGCCCCGCGCCGCTCATCGCGACGGCGCTGTTCGCCGCCTACCATTCGGGCTACGCCATCGCCGTCTACATCGCCCTCTGCGCGGTGGTGAGCTTGGTCTCGGCCGCCCTCATGCCGGACTACACCGGCAAGGACATTGCCCTGGAATATGACGAGGGCGCCTGAAGCGGCAAGCGGGCGAGGGGGTCAGCCCTTCCGCTTGAGCAGGTGCATCGACACGAACGTCAGGACGTCCTCGCCCTTCTGGTTCTTGATGCGGTAGGCGGCGCGCATGATGCCGCGGTCGGGCTTCGAGCTCGAGGGCTTCTTGTCCACCACTTCGAGCTCGGTGTGGAGCGTGTCGCCCGGGCGTACGGGCTTGAGCCAGCGCAGCTCGTCGAAGCCCGGCGAGCCCATGCTAGCGGCGCGGAAGATGCCGGTCTCCAGCACCATGCGGAAGCCAAGCGCCAAGGTGTGGAAGCCACTGGCGATGAGCCCGCCGTAATTGCTCTGCTTGGCCGCCTCGGCGTCGATGTGGAAGGGCTGCGGGTCGTAGGCCAGCGCGAAGCCGATGATCATGCTCTCGGTGAGCGTGACACCGCCGGTGGTGAAGCGATCGCCGATCGCGAAGTCATCGAAATAGCGGTCGGCCATCGCGCCGCCTCTGGCTTCAGGCGAGTGCCGAGGCGATGGCGGCGCCGAGCTCCTTGGTGCCGGCCTTGCCGCCGAGATCGGCGGTCTTGGGCGCGCCGCGGTCGGCGAGCACGCCGGCGATCGCGCTCTCGATCGCCGCCGCCGCTTCCGTCTCGCCGAAATGCGCCAGCATCATCGCGCCCGACCAGATCTGGCCGATCGGATTGGCGACGCCCTTGCCGGCGATGTCCGGCGCCGAGCCGTGCACCGGCTCGAACATCGAGGGAAAGGCGCGCTCGGGATTGATGTTGGCGGAGGGCGCGATGCCGATCGAGCCGACCACGGCCGGCCCGAGATCCGAGAGGATGTCGCCGAACAGGTTCGAGCCCACCACCACGTCGAACCAATGCGGGTTGCGCACGAAATGCGCCGTCAGGATATCGATGTGGTACTGGTCGGTGCGGATCAACGGATAGTCCTTGGCGATGGCGGCGAAGCGCTCGTCCCAAAAGGGCATGGTGTGGATGATCCCGTTCGACTTGGTCGCGGACGTCACGTGCTTCTTGCGCTTGGCCGCGAGATCGAAGGCATAGCGCATGATGCGGTCGCAGCCGATGCGCGTGAACACTGTCTGCTGCATCGCCATTTCCATCGTCGTGCCCGGATGGAGGCGGCCGCCGATCTCGGAGTACTCGCCCTCGTTGTTCTCGCGCACGACGTAGAAATCGATGTCGCCGGGCTTGCGGTCCTTGAGCGGCGATTCGACGCCGGCCAACAGCCGCACCGGCCGCAAATTAACATATTGCTGGAAATTGCGGCGGATCGGGATCAGCAATCCCCACAACGAGATGTGGTCGGGCACGCCGGGATATCCGACCGCGCCGAGGAAGATGCCGTCCATGCCCTTGATCTGGTCGAGCCCGTCCTTCGGCATCATCGCGCCGGTCTTGGCGAAGCGCTCGCAGCTCCAATCGTAGTGCTGCCATTTGAGCGCGAAGCCGTAGCGCCGCGCCGCGGCCTCGAGCACGCGCATGCCCTCCGGCACGACTTCCTTGCCGATCCCGTCGCCGGGGATGACGGCGACCTCGTAAGTCTTGGCCACGACAGCGTCTCCTTGGCTAGCGGGGCACGATAGCCGAGCCGGGACGCCGCGCCTAGGGCGTGTCCCCGCCCCGCGTCACGGCCGCGCGCGGATCATCCACCGCCCGCCCTGTCGCCGGGATGGGAGGCCGTGCCGGGCTGCGCGGTTTGGATGGCCGGCGTCCCGGCCCACAGCCTATCGCCATCGCAGCGCGCGCCGTCGGCGACCGCCGCGGCATCGAGGAAGCCCAGAATGCAGCCGCCGAAGGCACCGGCGAATTGCGGCGTGGCGGCCGCCCAATGCGTGGTCAGGCGGGCCGGTTGGTCGATCACCACGTAGGGCAGCTTGCGCGCGTTCAGAATGTCGCGAGAGCGCTCGCCGCGGCCGCCCGGATCAAATTCATCGCCATGGAAATAGAAGATCATGACTCGCGCCCGCCGCACCTGCTCCAGCACCGAATAGAGCTCCGTCGCGTTGCTGCGCCAAGTGTCGTAGAAATCCGCGAAGGTGCCGAAGGCGGCAGGCGCGGTGGCGACGATGGCATCGACCTCGTCGCTGGCATCCGCCGCCATCAGCGAGAGGAAGGCGCCGAAGGATTGTCCGGCGAGCGCGACTTGCCGATAGCCCTGTCGCTTCAGCTCATGCACCTCGTTGACCAGCGCCCGCGCGCTGCCGGGCAAGGTGTCGCTCGCGCGCAGGCGGTTGAAGCGGAACGTATCCCAACCGTCGTCGCCAAGCATCGTCATGTAGGGCGGTGTGGGCGCCTGGAAATCTTCGGCATCGACCGAGCGGCCATGGCTCCAGATCACCGCGCCCGTCGCCTTCTCCGGACCGAGCGCGGCGCGGCCAGAATCGCAGGGGTCGAGCCACATCTCGGCCGCCGCAGCCGCGCCGCTCCACAATCCAATCGCGCTGATCACGGCAGCGGCCAGCAAGGCAGTTCGGCGTGCAGGCACGCCTCTGCTCAAGAGGCCGACCGGGAAAGCCGCGTGCATCGACAGTATCGGTTGAGTCATCTTGGCCTGCTCAAGTGCTTTAGTGGGTGCCGGGCGCAGCAAGCGGTCGGCAACTTTCAGATAGAAACAAGACTCATGCCAAGGACGGTGCCGAACGGCGACGCCGGTATGCATGCCCTCCGAATGCGGCGTTTTGATCAAGGATCGTCCAGAGGAAGCCCCGCCCGCTCAAATTTTGAGCGCTGCTTCGCAACTCAGGGGGTTGCGTTAGGCGAGGCTAATATCGCAGTCGGACAGCCGCACCCTGGACGCTACAATGGCGGCCGGCCTGTATCGAGACGCGCCGAACGGCGCCCGACGTTGGAGTGGGCTTAGCAGGAAAGCCATGCCCTATTTCGTGAAACGCACATCGCAGACCGGCGTGCCGTTACCCCATCCGGTGGCCTACCGGAGGCCGTCAGACGCGATGAAATATTGCTGCGCGGCGCTTGGGTCGGGCGTCGGCTCCGGCATCGAGAACATTTGGATTGAAGACGAGAACGGCACCTGCATCGCCGACCGGGCAAAGATCGAGGCGTTTTGCCGCCGGCACGCGCAGAGGCCTCTAGACTGACTAAACGGTGATCGCCCCCTCCAGGTAGAGCACGCAGCGTCCGGCGATGATGACGCGGTCGCCGGCGAGCGCGCAGGTAAGCGCACCGCCGCGGCGCGAGATCTGCCGCGCCTCGAGCCGCGTCTTGCCGAGCCGCTTTACCCAATAGGGCGTCAGCACGCAATGCGCCGAGCCCGTCACCGGGTCCTCGTCGATGCCATGGGCAGGCGCGAAGAAGCGCGAGACGAAATCGACGCCGTCGTTGCCGGGCGCCGTCACGATGAGATCGCCATAGCCCCGGCGCAGCAGCGCGGCGAAATCCGGTGTCAGCGCCACCACGTCCGCGCGGTCCTCGTACACCGCGAGATAGCGCTGGCGAAAGCGTAGCATGTCCACCGGGCCGCGGCCGAGCGCGGCCGGGAGCTCAGGCGGCACCGGGCACGGCTCCGGCGGCCAGGCGGGAAAATCCATGACGAGCGCCTCGCCCTGGCGCGACACGCGGAGCGTGCCTGCCCTGAGCGTGCGGAATTCCACCTGCTCGCGGCGCGCATCGAGGAAGCGGAAGATCACATAGGCCGAGGCCAGCGTCGCGTGGCCGCAGAGATCGACCTCGACAGTCGGCGTGAACCAGCGCAGCGCATAGCCCTCGCCCTCGGGCACGAAGAAGGCGGTTTCCGCCAGGTTGTTCTCCGCCGCGATCGCCTGCATCGTCTGGTCCGGCAACCATTGCTCGAGCGGCACGATCGCGGCGGGATTGCCGCCGAAGAGCCGGTCGGTGAAGGCATCGACTTGATAGATCCGCAGGCGCATTGGTCTCTCGGAGGCTGAGGTACGTTCGCGAGAGATGTAGCGCGCGTCGCTAGGGCTCGTCGAGCATCGTGTGGGCGTGGTTCAAGGGCCCATGGCCATGGCCGTAGCCGGGGGCGGTGCGGATGGCCTGCTGCACGAAGGCGTGGGCGCGGGCAATGGCGGCGCGCGGCGCCATGCCCTGCGCCAGGCCGGTGGCGATCGCCGAGGC
>Ga0073928_10011195_pt1 | contig 10501 bp, 7 predicted proteins | sample PaiPotPPA55metaG_FD_76969 | JGI IMG/M metagenome (GOLD analysis project Ga0073928, IMG submission 76969) | Iron sulfur acid spring bacterial and archeal communities from Banff, Canada, to study Microbial Dark Matter (Phase II) - Paint Pots PPA... ...
AAAGGGGACTGAAAAGGACATCCAGGTATGCCTCGCCGCCCTCGCGGGGTGATTCCCAGCGTCCCGTACCACATAACCCAGCGCGGAAACAATCGCGAGCCCGTCTTCTTCAGTCCGGATGACCGCACGCATCCTCGGCTATTGCCTGATGACCAACCACGTGCATCTCCTCGCGGTGCCTGACAGGCAGGAAACGGCGGCGCGGGCCTTGGACAGGCGCATTCCGATTACGCGCTGGCGCTGAACCGCGATGCGGGGCGAAGCGGTCACCTGTGGCAGAACCGCTTCTTCTCCTGCCCGATGGACCAGACGCATCTATACCGTGCCATCCGGTATATCGAACTCACCCAGTGCGGGCAAGACTGGTGGGGCCGCCCTGGGAATGGCCGTGGTCCAGCGCGCGGGCTCACACGCTCGACGCGGCACAGGATGCCCTATTGGACTCCGGGTGGCAGGAGTACCTTGGCGGTTGGGATTTCGTGGAATGGAAGGAGATGTTATCGGCTGGCATGAAGGAAAGGGAGGTGGAGGCGGTGCGCCTGGCGACGCGCACGGGGGAGCCGCGTCGCGGGAGTTTCTGGAATCGTTGGAGCGCCGAACTGGCAAGCGTTTGCGGGTACGGGAGCGGGGGCGGCCGAAACTTATAGCCACGGCAGAGTTACCCGAGGAGGCCGCCGCGCTGGGGGTGCTATTTTGGAGGGAAAAATGCGCCTGTCCCCTTTTTGAATGCGTCTGCCGCCTTTTCGGCGATGTACATGCCCAAGCGGCGATAGCTCTCGAACTGCGTTTCGTCGAACCACTGGTCCGCCGTGGATTCGTGCGGGAACTGCGGCACGCGACTGTGGTAGCCAAGAACATCGGCCGGCTCGTGGCCCGTCAGCGAAGCCTTCAAATAGACCAGTGTGCCGTCGGGCGCGCCTTGATAGTGAATCGTTCCGATGGCGTTGTTGAATCCCGAGAAGCCTTCGGTTTTGGGCTGCCGCGCGATACCCGAGAGGTCGATATCGATCTCGACGCCGAAATCCGTGCGGCACATGCGAATGGCGTTGGACAGGCCGCCGAAGCTGAGCGTCTCGTCCTGCTCGGCGTCGCACAGAATGACGTAGCGGCAGTGCCGGCGAATCAACTCATACAGCGCCATATTGTCGAAGTGGCCGCCGTCGGAGAGATTCACGAAATCGCTATCGGCATTAGTGCTGCCAAACAATTCCGACAGCGTGTACGGCAGGCCGAAGGCCGGACCGCTCCAGTCCGCCTTGGATCGTGCCGGATTGCCGAGCCACCAGCCCAAGCGCACATTGAACACGGTCATCAGGAATGCCACCGCGGGCGACGTATGATAACCCTGATTGGGATTGGCGGCGGCGCCGGAGATGGCCACCGAAGTCCCCAGATGGATCCCTCCGCCCTTGGTCTTAGCGGTGAATCGCGCAGGCCAATATCCGTTGTCTCCCGCGTCGCCGGCCACGCGCATCTGGCGGCTGGCGGAAGTGCCGGAATCGCCGCGGCCGGTGTCGTAGCCGCAGTATACAGGAGTGAAGATGAACGAGCCGCCCTTGCGCTCCTGCCATGCGAGTTTGCGGCCGCTGCTCAGATTGAGCGTTGCGTTGAGGATGGGCAACGGGCCGCTGAAAGTGGCGGAATCCAGGTCATTCAGCGGCAGGTCATCGGCCGGATCGAACTGGGTGAAGGGATTGGGATGCCGGGCGGCCTGTTCGCGCGACGCACCCAGATAGCAGCGCACCAGGCGATTTTTGTAGAAGTGGTGCAGCGAGAACTCGTTGATGTCGACGCGCCAGGACAGCAACAAGCACATGGCGGTGCTGAGCCCGGTCAGTTGGAGCAACTGGGGTAATTGGCGGGCATGCAACTGCTGCCAGTATTCGGTCAGGTTGGCGGCACGGTGAGGCGCGCCGCGGGCGGCCAGTTCGTGGACCGCCAGCCCTATGAAGAGCACGAACCCGGTCATGAAGACGTAAGGGCCGATGGCGGCAACCAGATTCAGCGCCGAACTGGAACCGTCCAGTTGATCTCCCGCGGTGCCGTTCGCCTTCGCGCTCTTAGCGGCCAGCAAGCTGGCTAGCGTGGCGGCGAGCCAAGTCCCGGTGATGGTGTGCCGGCCCCAGGTCCAGCCGAACTTCAGCAAACCAGGGCCGAAATAGGAAGCGCCGAAGGTCAAGAGCCATCCGAGCATGTAGATGGTGACCCAGGCTCCCAGCCTACCCAGCCACTCGCGGATCTCGTCCGGCAGGTCGCGTCCCATGAGACCGACATTGAGGATCACGCTCAAGGCCAGCACCATGAGGATAGCGGGCGGACCGGCGGTCAGGAACAGCCACGGAGAAAACTGTTCGGGAAACCAAATGTTCAGCAGAGCCGCGAGGCCGTTGAACATCCAGGCAGCGGCATAGCCGGAGGCGCAGGCCACGCCCGCTTGCAGCAGCACATTCCAGAGCCGGGCGCCACGCATCTGGTGCTGCTTGAGAAAGCACTGCCAAAAGCCCGCCTGCAATTGCAGCCCCAGGAACAGCAACGACAGGAAGAATCCGCGCCAAAAGACTTCGGGCGCCGGATGCCCATAGAGTTCGCCGTTGATGAAAAAAGCCGCGGCGAGCGCGGGGCAGACGACCAGGATCTGCACCCATTTGTCATTGCGCCAGCGCGGCGAACTCTTGCCTGCGATGTTCCGGCTGAGAAAAAAGGCAGAGACGGCAAGGAAGAAGTAGACCAGCCAAAGGCCCCAGCCGAGGGCTGCTCCGCGGCTGCCTTCTTCGATCGTAGCGACGCCCATGACCTGGGTAAGCAAGATGAGCGCGGCAGTGCCCGAAACCAGCACGGCCAGATTCAGCAGGGTGTTGCGCGACCAGATGCTCCAGAGCGACCAGGTGTCGGCGCTGAGGGCGCTGACCTTCGGCGTGAGATAGTTGCTATAGGCACGCAAATAGGCGATGGCTTTTTGCGGGAGCGCGTTGGCCTTGGCCTGATCCGGATCGAGCCCGGTTTCGACAGCGTCGATACCCGTGCGGTGGATCATCGCGCTCAGCCATCCGCCGATATAGCCGCCACCGGAGACGGTCGACAGGTAATCCACGCGGCGCAGGATTCTAAGCTTGGCCATGGCTTGCAGCACGCCGAGATTGAACGTCGCGCTGCGTATGCCGCCGCCGGAGAGAGCCAGGCCGATCAAATCCATTTTGTCGGCGTCCGCCAGCGGCTGTTCGGGATTGAGAGGATCCGCCATGTCGGGGACGCGCCGGTTGCGGCGCCACTCGCGAATGCGGGTCAATTCAGCGGCCAGCACCGTTTTGTAGCCTACCGATTTTTCTTCCGGCTGGTTGGGATACAAGGCGATTTGCTCGGATTTTATCCTAACAGAAAAAAGGGGACAGACGCATTTTTCGCGGATATAGCCCCGGCCTACAGCAGCACCGGGTCGAGTCCATTCGACGCCGTTAGGCTTACCGCGCGCGGCTCGCTTTGCAGAAACCGCAGCAACTGTTCGGGCGAACAATCGAAGTACGAATCCAGAAATTCCTGCAGCGCCAACCGCCGCATGGCATCACGCGAAACCGCGGGCTCGTAAAGGAACGCTCGGCCCACTTTTCGACGCTTCACCAGACCGCGCCGAACCAGGCGTTCGAGCAGAGTCATCACCGTGGTATATGCAAGCGCCCTCGCGCCGGCGACCGACTGCTGCACATCTTTCACACTGGCTTCGCCGAGGGGCCACAGCGCGTTGAGGCACAGCAGTTCCAGCGGCGGCGGGATGTCGCGGGCGGCGCCGGCTTTGCGCATCATGCCTCCGGCTTCAGCCCGGTGGAGCGCCAGGCCCGCTGCAATTTATCGGCGAACACGGAGTTGGGCTGCGGCGGCGCAGCCGGTGCAGGACCAGCGAGCGCCGGCCCAGTGGGAGCTGGAGCAGCAGGAGCCGCCGGCTCGGAGGCCACCACTGGGGCGGGTTCGGCGGACTGGCTGGGCGCGGCTACGGCCGGCTCCCCCTGCAGATATTTGTCCTTCTTCAACAGGGACCGGTCAAGCGACGAGCTGTAGCTGGTAAAAGACCCCTCTACCAAGCGGTCGGTCTCGATTAAGCGCCGCATGGCTTCCATCTTGGAATCCATGTCGTCCAGATAATGCAACAGCATGGCCTCGGGGAACAGCGGCACTTTGGGCGAGCCGAACTCGAGCTGCCCGTGATGGCTGATGATCATGTGTTCGACCAGCGAGCGCAGCCGCGGCGGAAACTGTGGCATCCCGCGCAGCTTCTCGTCCACCATACGCACGCCGATAAGCATGTGCCCGAGCAACTGGCCTTCGTCGCTATAGCGGAAGGTGCGGTCGTACTTCAGTTCGTGGATCTTGCCTATATCGTGCAGCACTACGCCGGTGAGGAGCAGGTCGCCGTCGATGATCGGATAGTGCGCGGCCGTCATGCGCGCGAGGCGGCACAGCGACAACACATGCTCCAGCAGACCACCCAGGCAGGCATGGTGGATTTGCTTGGCCGCCGGCGCCTGGCGGAAGCGCCGCGCGATCTCTTCATCGTCCAGTAGTGCATCGAGCAGATGCCGCAGATCCGCGTTGGCCATCTCAGCGACCAACTGCCGCAGCTCGCGCCACATCTCCGCCGGATCACCGGCGCACGCCGGGAAGTAGTCGGCGAAATCCACCTCACTGTCTTCGACCCGCTTGAGTTTATGGATGGTCAACTGCGGCCGGTTGTGGAAGATCTGGATCAGCCCCTTGACCTTGACGAAATCGTCGCGGTCGAACGTCTGCATCACCTCCGCGACGTTGTCCCACATCTTGGCGTCCAGCTCGCCCGTGCGGTCGCCGAGCAGCAGCGATAAATAGGGATCGCCCGACTTCTTCTGGCGGATCTCCTTGGCGCACACCAGAAAGAAGGTCGTGATGATCTTGTCGGCCTCGACCTCGTTGACGTAGGGCGATTTCATGGAACCGGACGCGCGTTAGGGATTCGAGGGCGCGGGCGTAGTAGCGGGCGGCGCAGTCCCGGGCGAGTTCGCCGGCGCCGTTGTAGAATTGCCCGTGGGCTTGCTCGCGGCGCTGGTGCCTGGAATCGGGATGAACAGCAGCTTCTTCTTCCTCTTCTTGGCGGCGACTTCCTCTTTGGTGATGGTCTGCGGCTTCAACTGCGCCACATCCTTCCAGGCCGTGTCTTTGCCGGGCGCCGCACCGCTATCCACGTAGCCCGCTTTGATCTCCAGGAAGGCCTCCTGCCGCAGCTTGGTCAGATACGCCCGCACCTTGGGCTGCATCTCAGGCATGGCCATCCTGTCGGCAATCTGATCCGCTACCTCTTCGTAAGTCGGCAACCCGGGTTCGAAGCGCTCCTGGACGCGCAGGATCAGGAAGCCGTTCGGCACCCGGATGGGATCCGTCACGTATCCTTTCTTTTCCTTAAAAACGACGTCTTCGATCTGCTTCAAGAGCTGCCCGCGCTTAAAGGGCGGCAGCTCGCCGCCATTGCGGGCGGTTTCCAGGTCATCGGAGTTGGTCAGCACCAAGTCGGTGAACTTCTCGCCCCGGCGCGCGCGCGCGCTGAGGTCCTTGGCTTTCTTCTCCGCAGCAGCCACCTGTTCCGGCGTCTTGCCTTCGGTCGAGACCAGGATCTGCTGCAGAAACACCTGCTCCTGCCGCATGAAGTCGTTCTTGTGCGCTTCGTAGTATTTCCGCTTCTCCGCTTCAGGGATCGAGATGCGGGAGCTGATCTCCTGCCCGATCACCCGCTGCGTCAGAAGCTGGTTTTTCATTTGCTGCTTGAAATCCTCGAACGACATCCCGGTTTCCTCGCGGATGAACTCGTGGAACTTGTCGGGATCGGTGATCTTGCTCTGCACCTGGATCTCGGCCATCCGCTTAGTCACCTCGGAATCCACGTCGAGATTGAGGTCTTTGGCTTTCTGCACCAGCAGAAGCTGGTCGATCTGATCGCGCAGCGCGTCGCCGCCCTTATCACGCATAGCCTGCTGCAGCTTGGCGCCGGAAAGACCTTGCTGGCGCATGTCACCTTCAATCTGTTGCCGAGTGTGCTCGATCTCGCCGCGCGTGATGATGTCGCCGTTCACTTTGGCGACGATCTCTTCGACAATGCGCACGTCGGACGCCGCGGCGGTTGACAGGGAAGCCGCCAGAACCCAAAAAACCCTGCGATACATATTCTTTATGTTAGCACCCGGCCGATGGTTGGCTGATTGACGCATTGCACACAACGGAGAATCGGGGTACAAATAAGTGGGTGATTCTCTCCCTGTTCCACGATCACCCCGCCGGCGCGACCGCCCAGTGTTTGGAGCGCTTCCAGAATGAACGGGTGCTGGAGCGGCTGCGCGCGATCGATGCGCGCGCGCGGCGCGATGGCCTGGCGGCGCTCGATCCAGCGGACGATTCGCTCATCGGCCTCGGCATGGAAATCGACAGCGCCGGCCGCGTCACCAAAAACGGCTATGGCGTTTTCGATCTGAGCTGGCAGGCCGAGTCGCATCCCGAGTGGCCGGCGGTGATTGAGCAGGAAATGCGCGACATCCGGGCACGCATCCGCGAGGCGCACAAAGCCCCGCTGCGCTACCTGATCTGGGCGGGCATGGGCGGCTCCATCGAAGACAAGAACATGTACCAGGCCGTGGGATTGCTCAAGCGCGGCGTGCGTTTTTACGCGCTCGATTCCACCGACCCGGCGAAGCTGAAATATATCCTGGAAGACATCGAGCGGCGTGCGAATGCGCCGCTGGCGAAGGCACTTTGCTCGACGCTGGTGGTGGCTATGGCGATGGGGATGACCTCCTACGAGCCTGTACTGAACCTCGTAAAGCTGGCGCAACTTTACGAGCGGCACAAGATCGACTGCCGCGCCAATTTTCTCTACATGACACTGCCGGGCTCGCGCCTCGATCAGTTCGCAGCGCCGCGCGGTTATCGCCGCGTGGAGTTGCAGCTCGACGGCGAAAACAGCACCGCTGGACGTCAGAGCGGCCCGCTTACGCGCGGCAGCCTGTATGCGCTGGCGCTCGCGGGCGTGGATCTGCGTGCCTGGATGGCGGGCGCAGCGCTGCGCGACGGCGATGTCCAGACCGCGTTGCGCCTGGCGGCTTTCCTGCACGCGCAAGGCGTGGCGGGCCGCGACATGGTGACGCTGCTGCTGCCGAAGCCGTGGGCCGGCGCGTCGCTGTGGACCAAGCAGGATTTCGAGGAGAGCCTCGGCAAGCGCGAGGACATCGGCATCAAGATCCTGATTCCCGAGCGGCCGCGCCTGGCGCATTACCACCGGCCCAAAGACGCCACGCAGAATCGCGTGTTTTTAGCCGTGCGCCTCAAAGGCATGCGCGACCCGCACGGCGAGAAGGCCACGCTGCTGCGCCGCGCCGGGTATCCTGTGGCCGCGCTCACCTTCGATGCCGCCGTGCCGCTATCGCGATACATGCAGTTCATGCATTACGTGGTGTTCGGCATGGCGTACTTGCGCGAGATGAACTTCGTGACGCAGCCCAGCGTGGAGTTGTACAAGTCGATCGCCGGCGATTTGTACGTGAAGGCCGGGAAGGCGGGCGGCTTGGAGGCGACCGCGGCGTGGAAGGCGCTGGTCGACTCGCCCGCGCAGATGAGCTGGGGGGGGGCAGTGACCCTTTACTATGGCGCGCTCGCGCCCCCCCCCGCCGCTGACGCCCCGCGCATCTATGCCGCCATCCTGAAGAGCCTCGTGGCCGCGGGAACGGCCGAGTACGGCGAACTGACATTTTTCGGCGACACCCGCTACCACCCCGCCGGGCCCGCGCTGCGCAAGGTGCTCGAGCGCGCGGGCGAACAACTCTTTCACGCCCGCCTGCGCATGCCTGTCGACGTGTACGAAGGCCCCGCCATGAATCATTCCTATCACGAGATGATCCTCGGGCACGGCAAATGCTTCTCGACCATCCTGATGGCGGCGGGCTGCCGCGAAGACTATCATCGCGCCCAATTCCTGGCCACCGTGATGGCCCTCCGCGAGCGTGGCCGGCCGGTCGTGGCGATGCTGCTGAAGGACCTGAGCGCGCGCACGTTGGCGGCGCTCGAAGATTTCTTCAAGCAGGCGGCCAAGTGAGGCGCCGTGCGGATGCTACCATCGCTAAAGGATGGCGAAGTTCAAACCCGTCAAGCCGAAAACGAAGAGCCGCGCCGCCCCCAGAGGCGGTCTGCCCTGCGTCATCGTCCTGTTCTCGGGCCTCGTTCTTCTGCTGTTCTTCATGTACTTCATACTGAAAAATGCGAGCGGATAATCGATTATCGGACCAGATGCGCCCTGTGGCAATCGCCACCGGGTACCTGCTGACCGCGGAAGGCTCGGCGCTGATCACGGTGGGCAACACGCGCGTGCTGTGCGCGGCGTCAGTGGAAGACAGCGTGCCGCAGTTTTTGCGCGGCAGCGGTAAGGGCTGGGTGACGGCGGAATACGCCATGCTGCCGCGCGCCACGGCCAAGCGCACGCCACGCGAGGTCAACAAGGGGCGGCCTTCGGGGCGCACGCACGAAATTCAGCGGCTGATCGGGCGCTCGCTGCGCGCGGTGGTGGATATGGCGCTGCTGGGCGAGCGCACCGTCACGGTCGATTGCGATGTGCTGCAGGCCGATGGCGGCACGCGCACGGCTTCCATCACCGGAGCGTTTGTGGCGGTGGCACTGGCCTTCCAGCAGTGTGTCAAGTACGGCATGTTCAAGCGCATGCCGCTGCTGGATTACGTCGCGGCGACCAGTGTGGGCATCCTCGGCGGCGTGCCGCTGCTGGACCTGTGCTACGAGGAAGACTCACAAGCCGCGGTCGATATGAACGTGGTCATGACCGGCGCCGGGCGCTTCGTCGAAGTGCAGGCGACCGCCGAGCGGCACGCGTTTGACGACACGGAGATGTCGCGTATGATCGCGCTGGCGCGCGCAGGTATCGCCGAACTGGTCGAAATTCAGAAGCGCGCGGTGCGCATCGGGTGATGCTTTACTGTGCGACCGGCAATCCCGGCAAGCTGCGCGAATTTCAGTTGGCGGCGGGCGATGCGGCTGTGCGGCTCGAAATGGCGCCGGGATTCGCGCAGCTTCCGCCGTGCGAGGAAACCGGCGCGACGTTCGAGGCGAACGCCATCCTCAAGGCAATGTATTACGGCCCGCACGCGCCGGGGCTGCTGTTCGCCGATGATTCCGGGCTGGAGGTGGACGCGCTGGGCGGCGCGCCGGGTGTCTATTCGGCGCGTTTCGCGGGGGGGGGCGCTTCCGATGAGGCGAACAACCGGCTGCTGCTCGAGCGATTGCGCGGCGAACGGCGGCGGACGGCGCGTTTCGTGTGCGTGATCGGCCTGGTCGGGAGCGCGCGCCTGATTGGCACGTATCGCGGCGCGGTCGAGGGCGAAATTCTGGAAGAGCCGCGCGGCACCAACGGCTTCGGCTACGATCCGCTGTTTTACTATCCGCCGTTTGGATGCTCGTTTGGGGAAGTCGAGCCGGAGCGCAAGCTGGCGGTGAGCCATCGCGGCCAGGCGCTGCGTGCGATGCTCGCCGCGCTAAAATAAAGAAAGCTCCCCATGCCCCTCATCGATTCTTACGGCCGTTTGCATACGAACCTGCGCGTCAGTGTCACGGATCGGTGCAACATTCGCTGCTTTTACTGCATGCCGGAATCGGGCGTGGAGTTCGTGCCGCGGCCTGAGATCCTCGACTACGAAGAGATCGAGCGGTTCGTGCGCATCGCGGTGGGTCTGGGAATCGAAAAAGTACGCGTCACCGGCGGAGAGCCGCTGGTGCGCCGCGATCTGCCGGTGCTGATCCGGCGGCTCGCCGCTATTCCGGGCATCAAGGATCTGGCCCTCACCACCAATGGAGTGCTGCTGCCCGAACTCGCCGAGCCGCTCTACGAAGCCGGCCTGCGGCGCATTAACGTGCATCTGGACACGCTGGATCGCGAGCGATTTCGCCAGATCACGCGCCGCGACGATTTGGACAAAGTGCTCGAAGGCATCCGCATCGCGCAGCGCCTGGGCTACGGCCCGATCAAGCTGAATGCGGTCGCGGTCAAAAACCTGGTCGAGCCGGACATCGTGCCGCTGGCGCGCTTCGCCCGCGAGAACAGCTTCGAAGTGCGCTACATCGAGTTCATGCCGCTCGATGCGCAGCAACTCTGGGACCGCGGCAAAGTGCTGCTGGCCGATGATATCATCCGCACGCTGGAGCGGGAGATCGCGCCGCTGATTCCGATCCCGGATGCCGATCCGCGCGCGCCGGCGCTCGAATATCGCTTCGCCGATGGCATTGGCCGCGTGGGCTTCATCGCTTCCGTCAGCCGGCCGTTCTGTTTGAACTGCAACCGGCTGCGGCTCACCGCGGATGGCAATCTGCGCTACTGCCTATTCGCTATCGAGGAAGACGACGTGAAGCACCTGCTGCGCGGCGGCGCGCCCGACGACGAAATCGCCGCGCTGATTCGCCGCAACGTGGCCGGCAAGTGGGAAGGGCACGAGATCAA